>Ga0209321_10001329_pt1 | contig 16867 bp, 14 predicted proteins | sample Rifsed16ft4_FD_184012 | JGI IMG/M metagenome (GOLD analysis project Ga0209321, IMG submission 184012) | Soil microbial communities from Rifle, Colorado, USA - sediment 16ft 4 - CSP-I_5_4 (version 2) | ecosystem: Environmental > Terrestrial > Deep subsurface > Rock core/Sediment | place: Rifle...
GTTTGATTCTCTTCATGAAGACACTCCTTTCGTCGTGTTCGAACTCAAAACCACCGTCAATCTTGTCGATTCATCGTCATCGTTCCGTCCACGGTTCCGCCTCGGGCTCCCCACCAGGAGCCTTCCTCTGGACCCTCGGGCGGCGACGGAGGAGCTGCATGTGACGACTTAGTGCAAACGCTCCAAGAGAGGCAAGAGATGTGCCAACCACTACATCAGGCATCCTCTATTAGCCAAGCGGCATCCAGAAAGCGCTCCAATCCGGGCCTTAGGGCGATTGGCCTAGTCGCAGGCGAACTCTTGGAACGAATCGAATGTGCGCCAAAGGCCGCGGACCGCGAGGGCATTGCGCGAAAATCAGCACACCTCCCTCCTTGTCAGTGCCCGGCGGCGGATGATCTATACGGCGTCGACGCCCTGGGACTCGCTCAGATTTCGCTCCCTACTGCTGCGGCGCGTGGGTCGATAGGTACCGAACTAGATCCGCCAGGGTAGCCAACCGCGAATAGTCCTTTTCCGGGATCTCGACTCCCAGCTCTTCATTGAGTGCGATGAGCACGTTGAGATAATCGAAGGAATCGATGTCCAGTGCCTCCCGGATGTTCTCGTCGGAAGAGAGCTCTTCCAGATTGGCCTCCGGTGCGACGCGGCCGAGGGCCTTGGCGATGGCCTGTCGAATATCCCTCTCGGTCATAGCGATGCCGGCTCCTGAAGGTGCCGCTTGAGCGCCTCCAGAAACTGGGCCCCTTGTCGCCCGTCGGTGGCACGGTGGTCCGCGGCAAGGGTTGCGGTGACCACCGGCCGAACGCCCACCGCACCGTTCTCTGCCCATGGGCGGTCGGTAATCTTGCCGAAACCTACCAGAGCCAGCTGTGGTGGATTGATGACCCCATAAACCGCCTCCACTCCCAGATCTCCCAGATTCGTCACCGTGATCGTGGCATCGGTCATCTCCGAGCTCCTGAGCCGGCCCGCCCTGGTGCGCTCGATGAGACCCCTCATGGCCTCCATGAGCTCGTCCAGGCTCTTGCGGTCGGCATGATGGATGGCCGGCGCGATCAGCCCTCCCTCCCGCAGGGAAACGGCGAACCCGATGTGGATGGACTCCTGCGGCTGGTGGCGATCCTCGCTCCAGTATCCATTGAGCTCCGGCACGGCACCGAGAGCCTTGGCGACTGCCTTGACCATCAAGACTGCGGGCAGGAGTCTCTCCCTGATGGACCGCTTCTCGTTCTCCGTTTCCAGCCAGGAGAGCGTTGCGCTGAGATCGATCGAAGTCGCCAAGTAGTAGTGAGGAATCTCCCGATTCGACCTGGCCATGGCGGCGGCGATGGCACGGCGCATCCCCGTCCGATCGGTGGCCCGCTCGGAGACCTCTCGCAGGGCTCCCTTCGTTTCGGCGGCGCGCTCCACGTCGGCTCGCTGCACCGCGGCCCCCGGCCCGGTTCCTCTGACCGTGTCGATATCGACGCCCAAATCGGAGGCCAGCTTTCGCGCCGCGGGCGAGATCCTAGGTCGACGATCCGCCGCGGGCCGGGGCGGAGGCTGCAGTTCGGTAGGAGGGCCCATCTCTGAGAGCGCACGTTGTGGCGCGGCAGGCCCTGCCGACTCTGCAGGGACCGAAACCTGTTCCCCGTCCGATCGGATGACGGCGAGCGGCGTCCCCACCGGGACCTTACTTCCCGGCTCCACCAGGATCTGCTCGACGACTCCGTCTTCGAACACCTCGATCTCGATGTCGCCCTTATCGGTGGCCACCTCGGCGATAATGTCGCCACGCTTCACGCGATCGCCTGGTTGGACCTTCCACAGAAGCAAAGTGCCCGCTTCCATGTCGGCGCCCAAGCTGGGCATCCGAAACTCACCCATGAGTCCGCACCACGTTCCTGACGGTCGAGACGATCCTCTCCACGTTCGGCAAAGCGGCCTGCTCCAGATGGCTCGCATAGGGCATGGGCACCTCGGCGCTGCAGATGCGCTCGACGGGACCGTCCAGCTCGTAGAAGGCCTTTTCCATGAGACGGGCGCTGATTTCAGCGGAGATACTGCCGCTCCGCCAGCCTTCGTCCACGATGACCGCCCGATGCGTCCTGGTCACCGAGCCAATGAAGGTCTCGTCATCGAGCGGACGCAACGTCCGCAGATCGATGACCTCTGCTTCGATTCCCTCCTCGGCCAGCGCGGCGGCGGCGTCCAACGACTTGAACAGACTGGCACCGTAGGTGAGAAGGCTCACGTCACGTCCCGCCCGATGCACTCGGGCGCGTTCGATATCGACGGCCCCCGCCTCAGGGGCGAGCTGGCCCTTTCGATTGTAGAGAGTCGAGTTCTCGAAGATGAGGACCGGATCGGGATCCGCAAGCGCCGTCGCCAGCATGCCCCGAGCGTCCTCGATCGTTGCCGGCGTCACGATCTTGATGCCCGGGATGTGCGCATACCAGCCTTCCAGACTATGGGAATGCTGGGCGGCGAGCTGCTTGCCGCCACCGGTTGCCATGCGGATGACGAGCGGAACGTGAAATTGGCCGCCCGACATGTGCAGGTAGGTGGCGGCGTTATTGACGATTTGATCGAGTGCCAGAAGGCTGAAATTGACGGTCATGATCTCGACAATGGGGCGCATACCTCCGAGAGCGGCACCGATTCCGGCTCCCACGAACGCCGCTTCCGATAAGGGCGTGTCGCGAATCCGCTCCGGCCCGAACTCTTCCAGCAGCCCCTTGCTGACCGCGAAGCAACCCCCATAACGGCCGACGTCCTCGCCCATCAGGAAGACCCGATCGTCTTTCTGCAGAGCCTCCCGGATGGCTTCTCGCATCGCCTCCCGGTAAGTGACCTCCATCTCCGGCGCTCCCCCTTCACTCTCTGCGGTCGGAGTAGACGAAACGCTCGAGCTGGTCACTGGGCTCCCAGGTACCCGCCTCGGCAAAAGCGACCGCCTCGGTGACCTCGGCTCCCACGGAAGTCTCAATCCCCTGAAGACCCTTGTCATCCAACAGTTCTTCGTCCTCCAGGCGACCCGCGAAAGTCACTATGGGATCACGCTTCTTCCACTCCTCGACCTCCTCTTTCTTTCGATACAGCTCGGGATCGAACATGGAGTGAGCGCGAAAACGATAGGTACGGAGCTCGAGGAGGAAAGGCCCATTCCCGGCCCGAACCATCGCCACCGCCTTCTTCGCCGCTGCCTCGACCGCCAAGACGTCCATGCCGTCCACCGCCTCAGCACGTACGTCGTAGCCGGCCGCCTTGCGCGTCATGTCGGTCACCGTTTCCGATAGGGCGAGTGCCGTCCCCATGGCGTAGAGGTTGTTCTCACAGGCGAACAAGACCGGCAGATTCCATAGCTGAGCGAGATTCATGGATTCGTGGAACTCCCCCTCTGCGACCGCTCCCTCGCCGAAGAAGCAGCAAGCCACCGCGTTCGTTCCCCGCATCTTTTCCGCCAGGGCAAGCCCCACCGCCAGGGGGAGACCGCCCCCCACGATGGCGTTTCCGCCGTAGAAGCGGGTCTTGGCATCGAAAATGTGCATCGAGCCCCCGCGGCCTCGACTGCAACCCTCCTGCTTGCCGTACATCTCCGCCATGATCGGTCCCGCCGCTATTCCTCGCGCCAGGGCATGACCGTGCTCCCGGTAGGTGGCCACCACCGCGTCCTGCGGCTCAAGAGCCTCGGTCACTCCCACCGCCACCGCCTCCTCGCCGATGTAGAGATGGAGAAAGCCTCGGATCTTCATGGCGCTATAGAGCTCCGCCGACTTCTCCTCGAAACGGCGGATAAGCAACATCGTTCGCAGCAGGTGAAGAGCGTGCTCCCGCCCGACGGGAAGTCTGGTCCCTCGGCTGCTCACCGGCTTCATTCGCTCGTCTCCAGGGTGGAGATATCTCCTTCCGGTAAGCCGAGCTCCCGGGCCTTGAGGAGCCGCCGCATGATTTTCCCGCTTCGGGTCTTGGGCAAGCTCTTTACGAAATCGATCTCCTTGGGAGCGACTGCCGAGCCGAGCCTTCGGCGACCAAATCCGAGAAGCTCCATGCGAAGCTCGTCGCTGGCTTGGAAGCCCGGCTTGAGTGAAACGAAGGCTTTGACGAGCTCCCCGATGGTGGGATCCGGTTTCCCGATGACACCGGCTTCCGCGACCGCCGGGTGCTCCATCAAGGCACTCTCGACTTCAAACGGACCCACCATGTGTCCCGAGGTCTTGATGATGTCGTCCGCCCGTCCCTGAAACCAGAAGTAGCCGTCCTCGTCGCGTGCCGCCAGGTCCCCGGTGAGATACCAGTCTCCCACGAAGCATTTGCGGTAGCGTTCCTCATCGTGCAGGTAGGCTCGAAACATGGACGGCCAACCCGGCTTGAGGGCCAGCTCACCGCCTACCCCGGGCTGGTCGATGACCTGGACCCGATTCGAATCGACGCGGCGCACGATCGCAGCCTCGATTCCCGGCAAGGGCCGGCCCATCGAGCCAGGCCGGATCTCCATGGCGGGGAAGTTGGCGATCATGATGCCTCCGGTTTCGGTCTGCCACCAGTTGTCATGGATGGGAAGTCCCAGGGCGCGACGACCCCAGTGAACGGCCTCTGGATTGAGTGGCTCACCGACACTGGCAATAAGCCGCAAATGGCTGAGGTCGTATCTCTCCCGCGGTTGAATATCCAAGCGCATCAACATCCGGATGGCGGTGGGGGCCGTGTACCAGACGCTCACCCTCTGCTCTTCCAGGATGCGATACCAGCGTTCCGCGTCGAAGTCGGCTTCGTCGATCACGTTGGTAACGCCATGCACGAGAGGCGCGATTATCCCGTAGGAAGTGCCGGTCACCCAACCTGGATCGGCGGTGCACCAGAAGACGTCTTGCGGATGAAAGTCCAGAACGTACTTCCCGGTCACATAATGCATGAGAACGGCACCGTGCACGTGAACGGCGCCCTTTGGCATTCCCGTCGTGCCGCTGGTGAAGTGCAACAATGCCATGTCCTCTGGGTCGGTCGCCGGGATATCGAACGCTTCCGAAGACTGTTCCATGCGTTTCGAGAGAGACAGAACGCCGGTCTCCCGATCGTCTTCCGCGTCGACGAGAAGCACCTGCTGGAGCTCGGGAAGGCGGTCCCGCAGCTGCGCTATCTTCCGTTCATACAGTCGCTCCGTCGTCACCAAGATCTTGGCATTGCCCTTGGTGAGACGCTGGTAGATGGGCTCAGGACCAAAGGCGGAGAACAACGGGCAGAGGACGCTTCGATTCTTCAACGTGCCGAGAGCCGCAATGTAAAGCTCGGGGATTCGACCCGACAGAACAAACACGCGATCGGCCTTCTTGACTCCCAATTGTCCAAGCACGTTTGCGAATCGGTTGCTGTGCTTCTTGAGGTCTGCATACGTGAAATCGCGCACCATGCCAGTCTTTCCCAACCAACGGATGGCGAGTCGTTTGCCCGATGGCCCCTCGGCGTGGCGGTCCACCGCCTCATGAGCGATGTTCAGGCCCTTTCCTTCCGGCAGGCCGCCCAGCTCTCTGCGGGCGGACTCCCAGCTGAAGCTCTCCCGCGTCGTTTGGTAGTCTTCGAGGTGGGGCCGGCTCGCCGGAGAGACAACCGTTTTCCGTATGGCTTCCCGCATCACGGCTTCCCTCCGCCCGGCGGCGAGATCGGTCGGTGACACCCGCCTTGCCGCCGCGGCACGAACTCTGGCGGAGCCCTTATCTCACATCAGCTGGATGGACGGACCGGCTACGTCCTCGAGCTACGTCGCTGGCGGCGTCACCACATAGATGGAATGCAGAAAGGCAACGATATCGACCAACTGCTCCACGGTCATGATCTCATTGTAGTTCGCCATGCGTGATTCGCCTCCACTTTCGACCAGCTCTCTCAGGTACCCGTAGGCCAGGCTGTGGGACGGGTTGATAATCGCGGTAACGAACTGCCCGTCGGTAGGGGCAAAGGGCCTCTCGCCTCCCAGCGGCACCGGCACCGGTGGATCGGCCACCGGCTCGGGAAAATCAGCTCCCACCACGTCATGACAGGCATGGCATTTGAGCTCTAGGACCGCCGCCCTTCCTCGTTCCACGTCTCCTTCCGGGAGACGGAAACCGCTCGACGACCTCCGTCCCGATTCACAGGCCAGGCTGGATGCGAGCACGACCGCCAGAACGTATCCCCATGCTGAACGCATCTCACCCTTCTCTTGTTCTCCGATCCCGTTTCGCCGTAACACCCAGTGCCGCTATTGGATGGCAACAGTGACCGCGCGCTTCTTGGCTTTCTCCGTCTTGGGAATGTGCACCATCAACACGCCTTTCTTCAGATCGGCGGTAGCCTTGTTCGACTCCACCTCGCCGGGAAGTGTAATGGTTCTAGAGAAACGCCCACGCCGGATCTCCTGACGGTAGTAGTTCTTCTTCTTGTCTTCCTTCTCCTCCTCGACTTTCCCACTCACCGTCAGAGTCCCGTCAGCGAGCTCTAGCTCCAGATCCTCCTTGTTGAGGCCGGGAACCTGAACGTTGACGAAGACTTCCTCCGGGGTCTCGCCCACCTCGACGGGCGGAACAAACACAGCGGGCTCGAACACCGACGGCCATCTCTCGCCGATGAACTCGTCCAGCAATCGGTCCATCTCCTTTCTCAGGGAGATGACCGGGAACGTGGATTCTCTTTTCACGAGTGCCATAGTGCCCTTCCTTTCTTATTGCCAGCCTCCCACGCATCACACCATGCAAGGACAGTTCCACTCGAAATGTCGTTCGCTATGTCCAGTTCCTTCAGGAGTTAACCAAGGGTGTCCCGCTGACGCGGGGCCGAGCTCCATGGGGCATTCCGCGCAGGGAATTTCAATCCATCACGACGGAAGATACGGCAGAAATGAGATTGGCTCGAAAGACGTTCTCCTGGAAGAAGAAGTGTCGGGCGGTGGCTCTTAGAATGGAGCTGCTCTGGGCTCCACCCCCCTTCCCATGCGCCAAATCCCCCACCTTCTTGCAGGGCCACTTTCTTTAAGACGAATGTTTATAATGGATTAGAGGATCACCTCTTCTTGGCAGCAGAACTGCAATCTGACATCCGTTCGACTATGATGGTAAGAGGTCTGGGATCAGTGAGTGGCCGCCGCCAGCGCGTTGCCGCCGGGCATCTCGAAGGCCTCGGCATGTCCGGGGAGGCCGTTCCCATGGCACTTGCGGCAGATACCTTGGTTGGCTGTGATCAGACCCGCCTCCCGGACTTTGGCGGGATCGATCATGATCTCCGGGGGCCAGTAGTCGCCCCCCGCGCCATGACAGGACTCGCACTGAACTCCGGGCAGAGCGGAGGGCCCGGTGCTATGGCATGGCAAACAGGTGGGCGTCTCTCTCTCGAGGTTGAGGCTCTCGGTGGCCCTGGCGTGGGCGGTCGCCTTCCAGCTGACATAGATGGATCGGTGACAGAGTTTGCACCGCTCCGCACCGATGAAGGCGGCCTCGTTGATGCCCAGGGAGAGAAAACAAGACACCAAGACGAGCCAGCGAGGGCCGCAATCATTCGACTTCATCCTTTGCTTTCTAATCGCTTAGCACGAGCAAACCCGAGACGTCAAGGCTTCGGGAATGCCGGGCGCGGCAATGAACGAGGTGAACGACGTGCCTAAACACAAGATTCTGATCGTAGACGATGAGGACCTCATCCGGTGGTCCCTACGGCAGAAGATTACCAACTGGGGATACCAGGTGGTGGAGGCCCCGGACGGCAAGTCTGCCCTCGAGCTGGTGGAGAAGGAAGAGCCCGACCTCATGCTGCTCGACATCCGTCTACCCGACTTGAACGGCTTGGACGTCCTGCGGGCGGTCAAGGAAAAGTACCCACGGGTCGTCATCATCATGATGACCGCCTACGGAATCCTGGAAGACGCGGTGACCGCTCTGAGGTTGGGTGCATACGACTTCGTCGCCAAGCCGCTCGAATTCGAGGAACTCTCGGTGACGGTCGGAAATGCCCTGGAGGCCGTCAAGCTCCGTCAGGAGATACGCCACTTCCGAGAACGCGACAAAAAGCTTTTCGACTTCCGTAACATCGTAGGCCAATCCAAGGCGCTCTCCGACGCCATCGAGATGGTGAAGAAAATCGCGCTCAGTCCCGCCACCACCATCTTGCTGCAAGGAGAGAGTGGCACGGGCAAGGATCTTTTCGCCAAGGCCATCCATTACCACAGCTCCCGGGGAGAGCGGCCCTTCTTGGCCATCAACTGCGCCGCGCTGCCCGAGAACCTGGTGGAAAGCGAGGTCTTCGGGTACGAGAAAGGGGCCTTCACCGACGCCCGCCAGCAGAAGAAGGGCATGATGGAGCTTGCGGACGGCGGCACGATCCTCTTGGACGAGATCGGCGAAATGCAGCTCGGTCTCCAAGCCAAACTGCTGCGGGTGCTCGAGGAGCAGACCTTCAAACGCGTCGGTGGGGTCCAAGACATCTCGGTAGACTTGCGGGTCATCGCCTCATCGAATCGCGATCTCAAGACGATGATCGACGAGGGGAAGTTCCGACAGGACCTCTTCTATCGCCTCAACGTCATCTCCATCGATTTGCCACCGCTGCGGGACCGAGGTGCCGATGTCAAGCTTCTGGCGCGCCACTACGTACAACATTACAACCGGAAGTTCCGCAAGAAGATCGAAGGGCTCACGCCGGAAGCGGAGTCGATGCTGATGGAATACCACTGGCCGGGCAACGTTCGCGAGCTGAAGAACCTCATCGAGCGAGCGATGATTCTGGGAGACGGTCCGCAGATAGATGCATCCGCACTGCCCATCAACCCAGGCACGAGGATCGCCGCTGCACCATCGACCGCCAAGCTGCCCGAGCTCTCCATCCCGGACCAGGGCACGTCTCTGGAAAGGGTGGAAGAGGAGCTGGTGCGTCAAGCCCTGACCCGAGCTCGAGGAAACCAGACGCGAGCCGCCAAGCTTCTCGATATCAGCCGGGACGCGCTGCGGTACAAAATGAAGAAATTCCACCTCGAGGAACGCGTCCAAGATTAGGGAGTCGGAAGTTTCGATGTGGCAGGACCTACGACGACCGTTGGCGCTTGCCGGCATCTCCATTGCCCTGGTCATCCTCTGTTTCGCGGCGTGGATGACCTTCGAATCCTATCTCGGCCCATCACTTTCCACCGAAGCGCAGCAACGACTTCACATCGTACGCGGCGTCAGCACCGGCATCTTCGTGGCCTTTATCTTTCTCTATTGGTCGGAGCGTCGAGTTCGGGAAATGGAGAGATCCCTGGAGCACCGAGAACATCATCTCGCCCAAGTTCTCAAGGAGTCCTTGAACGCCGTGATCGGCGTCGACAAGGAGGGAAAGGTCGTTTATTGGAACCGAGGTGCGGAGGTTCTCTACGGATACCATCCCAACGAGATCCTGGGCCAGAGTTTCGAGAAATTGGCGCCCGAGCGTGCCCGTTCCGAAAGCTCGGCCTCCCCCGATTCGCTCTCACCGGGAGAGCATATCAAGGAGTTCCTGGCGCAGCGGCTCACCAAAGGCGGTGAGCCGGTATCGGTGCTGGTGACCCAAACCGTGCTGGGAAACGAGTTTCGCGAATGCTCGGGATGCCAGTCTCTGGAGCAGAATCTTTCGAACGTGCGGAAGCTCGAGCACCAAGTCATACAATCCGAGAAGTTGGCTACCGTGGGTCAGATGGCCGCCGGTCTCGCTCATGAGATCAAGAATCCGCTGGCCGGAATTGCGGGCGCCATCCAGGTTCTGGGCGATAGCTTGCCGCCCGAGGACGAGCGAAAGCCAGTGGTGCAGCAAGTGCTCGAGCAAGTGAAGCGCATCGAGGGCACCCTACGCGATCTGCTCACCTATGCTCGGCCCAAGACCGCCAAGCTCGAGCCGACCGACCTGCACGACGTCATCGAACGCGCCCTGGCGGTGGTGTCCTTGCTTCCGCAGAAACGTATCCAGGTCGTTCGCCAGTTCCAGCGCGGGCTACCGTTGGCCATGATAGATGGAGAGCTCTTTGGCCAGGTTCTCACCAACCTTTTCATCAATGCCGTTCAAGCCATGTCCGCCCAGGGAACGTTAACGGTAAGCACCTACAGCGCCGCAGACGGCTTCAAAATAGCCGTACGAGATACTGGCCCTGGTATGAGCCAGTCGCAGCTTGCGCAGATCTTCAATCCTTTCTACACGACCAAGACGCGAGGCACGGGACTCGGACTGCCGATTTGCCGGCGGGTGGTGGAAACTCACGGGGGGTCCATTGACGTCGAGTCTCAGCCCGGAAAGGGAGCGCAGTTCACCATCACTCTGCCCTACCGACCCAGACTAGACCTGCCCGTCTCGTCCGTCCGACTGCCGGCTTCCTAACACACCGACGTATCCGTCGAGCCGCTTCCGATTCAGAGGAGGGGGTGGAGGCGGCGTGCGACTCCATCACCAAACTTGTGGATCCACGAACGCTGCCCCCAATCTTTCGCTTTCACCTCGACGGCATGGGCCAGATCGTCTCGAAAGGCCGCGGCCATGACCTCCGCCACGGATTGGTCCATCACCACCACGTTGGACTCGGCGTTGAAATGAAAAGAACGGAAATCGAGATTGGTGGATCCTACGATCGACAGAAAGTCGTCGGCGACCAGTGTCTTGGCGTGAAGAATGGCGTTCTGATACTCGAAGATGCGGACTCCCCGTCGCAGGAGATCCCGGAAATACCCGTGACCGGCGTGCCGTATCACAGGGATGTCGCTCTTGCCGGGAAGAAGCAGACGCACGTCGACTCCGCGACCCGCTGCTTGGCCCAGGACGTCGACCGCAACCGGCCGAGGGGCGAAGTAAGCATTGGTGATCCAAACGTAGTCTCGCGCCGCAGCCACCGTGGCGGCGAGAACGGACGCGGACTCCTGATGACCGCGCCCCGGCCGGGATTCCAGCACCAGGATCTTGGCACCCGACCTGGAAGGCATCGTCTCGACCGGTCCCGGTTCCAAATTGGCTCCCCCGGCACGGCTCCAAGCCTCCGAGAACACCAGGGCCATCTCCTGAACCGCCGGCCCCTCGATTCGAGCGTCGGTATCGCGCCACGCCCGCCCCTTACTTCGGCGGACGGAGCCGTATTCTTGTCCCAAGTTCATTCCGCCGATGAAGCCAACCCGGCGGTCGACAACCAAGATCTTGCGGTGGTCCCGGAACACATGAAACCAGGGATAAGGCAAGAAGGGGTGGAAGAGATGCACCTCGATACCCCGCTTCTTCATTTCCCGCCAGTAGGCGGTCCCGGTGGTCAGAGATCCAAAGGCGTCGGCAAGGACCTTGACCTTCACTCCGCGGCCCACCGCCGCGGCGAGAGCTTCCAAGACGTCGCGCCCCGTCTCGTCGTCTCTCACGATGTACGACTCCAGTAGAATCTCGAACCCCGCGCCTTCGATGGCCCTTTTCTTCGAGGCGAATGCTTCGTCGCCCTGAACGAAGATCTCGACCCGATTGCCACGGTGAATCGGTCCCTCATCGATGCGGTGGAGGAGAGCCTGGAAGTCCAGGCCGCGCACTCCCCCCGCCAGCCGGGAGGCGATCTCGCCCACCTGCGGTACCCTGAGCTCCCGCGGCATGCGGCGCCCCGGCCGAGGTCGCAGTCCAGGTGGCAAATGACGTCGTGATTCCATATTTTAGGAACGTGCTGAGGACCGGTGCTTCATTTGCCCCGTTCTAGGGGTAGAAGCCCCAGAAGGACGGACCCCTTTGAGAATAATTTTCCCGAATGCTCTAAGACATTTTCCTTCAGTGAGATAACATAGCTGGTCGGCAGAGCATATGGAACGGATATTGCGTGACCTTGCATCGAGAGCGTTGAATCGAGGGAGGCCTCAAAATGCGCTTCTGGAAACCCATGTTGACCGTACTCCTCCTCTCCGTGGCTTCGGCGAGTGCTCAGGCCCCCGACCCGATGGACGCGGCGCCTTTCACCAGCGCCATGGTCTGCGGCCATTGCCACGTCGATATTCATGCGGCGTGGACCACCAATCTACACTCGCGCGCCGCCACCGAGCCGATTTTCACTCAGGCTCTCGAAGAGGCGGTAGGGAGCCGGGGCGAGGACGTGCGCAAATTCTGCCTGACCTGCCATGCGCCGACAACGGTTGCCACCAAAGACTACGCCATGACGCGGAACATCACCAAGGAGTCGGTAACTTGCGACTTCTGCCACACCATGGTCGAGGCGAATCCCGGTGCGGAGGTGCCCTACCGGCTCGATGTGGGCGGCCCGGAGAACATCAAGCGCGGACCTTACAAGGACGCGGACCCGAAGGATCACGGCGTGGCTTTTTCCGAGCTCCACCTGTCCGCACGCCTGTGTGCCAGCTGCCATGAATACAAGACGCCGGACGGCGTCCCGATTCTCTCCACCTACAGCGAGTACCTCGAGGGTCCGTATCCCCGCCGGAACGTGATCTGTCAGGGGTGTCACATGCCGGTGGTCATGGCCAACGTCGTCGATCCGAGAGTGATGCGCGACCCTCGGGAGTTCATCAACCTGCATCGTATGCCAGGCGGCCACGCCCCCGACCAACTGGCCAGAGCGCTGACTCTGGAGTGGGGTGAGATCACCAGGTCTTCGGGAACGATTCAAGTTCGCCTATTGGTATCCAACACCGGCGCCGGGCACCGTGTTCCCACCGGAATGCCGAGCCGGAAGCTCGTCCTGGAGGTGGAAGCGGAAACGGCAACCGGAAAGCTCTACAAAGACCAGACGGTCTATCAGAAGGTGGTGGTGGACTCGGAAGGAAAAGAAATCCTGAGAGACGGTCAAATGTTCACGCATGCCGCCTCCGTCCGGAGAGACAACCGGATTCTTCCCGGCGAGGAGAGGATGGCGGGTTTCTCGTTCCTGATCCCGAGCACGCAAACGGCCGAGCTCACCGCCCGCTTGGTCTACGAGTTCTCGCCTCTGGGGCCCGAGGGCGCCACCGAGCGCATCGTGTTCAAGACGATCCGGTCCACGACGCGCTAGAGGGTCAGGGCGTAAAGACCGCTTGCAGGTAGAGCCAAGTCGAGTCGTCTTGGACCGGAAACAGCGCCTGGGCAACCTCGCCGCTCCCGAAATACGAGGCGCCCACTTGCACGCCGAGCATCGGCTGCGGGCTCCAGGTCAAGATGAAGTCCCACTCCGTACCGATGTTTGTCTGACTTCCGCCGCGGGGGAGACGAGCAACATAACCAAACCCCTGGTTATTGGCGGGTCCCGAACCACCGTACCAGGCATCGGCCGCGTCACTCAAGCGGAAGAGGTGCCCCTCGAAGCTCAATGCCAGCCGGCGGTGGGGCTGCAGGCGTAACTGAACGTAGACGTTGGTTAGATTCTGCAGAGCGCTTAGATCTTGATCGCCGTAGAACTTGTGGTTGGTGGGGACCATATTGAAAAACGTCCCGTGGTCCTGGTCGCCGGGATCGCCGTCCCCGCTCGCGTAGGCCACCCCCCCGCGGACCCAGGGAGCGACTTTGGCCTGCGGCCAGCCGTAACCGGCCTCGACGATTGCCGCCGCTGCGGAATGGTTCCTTGTGCCGAAATCGCCGAACTCGTAGGCAACCCAGGCCAGGACATCCGCTTCGCCCGGACCGGCGGGATAGATCCCCACTAGGCTGGCGCCTAACCCATCGATGAGAAGCCGGTCGCCTAGGCTCATCCGGGTGGACGAACGGGCGTCGCGGTAGATGATGTTGAACAATCTCAGCTCGCCACCCGGTATCCACGCTCCCCGCTTGGAGGTCAGAACGAAGCTATAGACGTCGACGCCGTCCAGCCGCTCGAACGCATGCTGGTAGTCCACGCCGCCCTGGAGCACACGAGCCCCGAACGCAGAGAAGTTCCAGGTTTCACGGTCGAGCACGACCTCAGCGCCGTCGAAGCGCCGGCCGACATTGACCCAGTCCCAAGTCCCGATCAGCCTTTCGGAGAGCCGGGCTTGCTTGATCCAGTCGAAGCGAGAATTACCGGTAAGTGTCTCCAGCCCCTCTTTATGCGCGAGCCGCCCGCCGCTTGTCGAGAGACCGTCCGTGATCATGAGTCGGACGCTGAGCTCGGCCAGACCGATTTGGCCCGGCGACACATCCTCCCCTCCCGAGGCCGTGAAATAAACCGTCCCAATCCCAGACGACCCATTCGCGGGCAAGGAATAGCTGCCCGCCGCCTGCCCCAGACCATGAACGGAAATCCGTGACCAGTTCACGTCCAGACCGAAACGCAGTCTCAGGTTCCCAAAGCTGTATGTCGGGTCGAGGCCGCCATCGCTACTGAGGGTGTTCAGCTTCTCCTGGCGCCAGTGAAAGTTGAGAAGAGCCTTGAGCTCCGGCTTCTCAGCCTTTGCGCTTCCGCACACGCAGCCTACCAGGAAGACCGCTCCAAGGAGGTGGCGAAGCATTCTCGACGGCACGGTTGGATGCGACACCAGCCCGCATCCACGGTTCCATGGCAGGCGCTTCCCCTCGTGCTGCACAGCTCTTGCGATCGGAAGTGCCGCCTAGCTCTGTTGGGTCTCGTACCGCGGACCGGCGGCGAGAGCGATAAAGAACCCGGTGGTGAGCCGGATCTCCCGAAGGATGTTGAGACTGATCCGATCGACGCGAAGAAGGACCCACAGCCTCCCTCGACGGACGCGTCCATGGACCCCACTCCAGAAGGACTCCAGATCCCGCCGCGTTTCCCGCAGTCGACTGACCCTCAAGATGGAGAGCTTCTCCCGGGCCAGGCTCAAGCGAGAAGGCACCTCGAGTGCCGGCATGCGTGACCTGACACGTGCGAACGCAGTCTGCAGCTCGGACACCCTCAAGCTACGGTGGAGCTCGGTCCTCATCCGCGCCAACTCCTCGACCACGCGCCTTTCGGTCTCGCTGCGCCGGCGGGTCTGCAGCCAAAGCTCCTCCATTTCCAGCGTCAGGCGGAGCGCGTCACGGCAGTATTTGTAAATCTCCGGGATCCGGCGCCAGGCGTGGGCGCACCGACCCTCTCTGGGGAACCCGGGGCGGCGCGTCTTGCGATCCTTCAACCGGAAGAATCCGCTAATCATGGGATGAGCTCCTTCGTTCAAGGCCGAGTTCTTGTACCAATAGAAATTCCTAAAGATGTCCCAATAGTTCTCGGGATCGGCACTCGACAGGATCGCTTTCATGTTCTCGAAAGAATAGAAACTCTTCCAGGCTTCTTTGTAGGCTCTGGTCCACGCGCCATTCTTCATGAGTGGATGGGGCAGGCTTTCGTGAAAGGAATCGTAGGTGTTGTAGTCGGAGTCTAACTCGGTCCCCGCCTCCACAAACTTCTTGTGATCTTCGGAACCGGGAAGCGGGGTCATCATGAAGAAGGAGGCTCGATGAGGTCGGACGTCGGTCATTAACCCCGCCACGTCCTCCCGAACGCTCGCTTCGGTGTCCTGAGGGAATCCAATGATATACCCCACGTGGGTGCTTATCCGTGCCGTGTGCCAGGCGTCCATGAGATCGCGGTATTGTTTGACATGATTCTGGGTTTTCCCGGCGTCCTTGAGGTTGCGAGGGTTGATGCTTTCCATTCCAATGAAGACATTGCTACATCCGGCACGAACCGCTTTCTCCACGAACCCAGGTATCTTGTACGAAAGCGTGTCCACCTGAATCATGAACTTGACCGGGATACGCTTCTCTTCCCTAAGCTCGATGAGGCTGTCGAAGACACCCTCCCAAGCAGGATTACGAGCGAAGTCATCGTCGGTGAAGAAATAGAAGTAGACACCGTGCTCCAGGTAGTTGTGGCGCAGAGTCTCCGCGATGCATTCCGGGGACCGGTGGCGACTCTTTCGCCCCTGCACGTTGATGATGGTGCAAAAAGAGCAATTGAACGGACAGCCACGGCTGCAATCGATGGTCCCGAAGTTGGAGGTCACGAATTTCCGCAGATAACCTGGGTTGATCAAGGGCCTAGGAGCGTCGTAAAGATCGGGGAGGTCATTCAGGAATCGGTAGATGGGCTGCAGTCGATTCTGGTACGCGTCGCGGAGGAGACCGTCCCAGCGATGCTCCACCTCGCCGGCCACCACGCTTACCCCGGCATCCACCAAGCGCTGGATTTCGGGAGAAACGGTGGGAAACAAGGCCAACACGCCGCTAACATGGAACCCACCCAGCATCACCGGGACACCTTCTCGGCGAAGCTCCAAAGCGATATCCGAGGCTCGGCAGAACTGGTTGGTCTGAACGCCTACCAGGCACACGACCGCTTTCTCTCCGGCTCGACGATGGAGGCGGGCTATCTTCCCGAGGGGGAGCTTCTCCACCGCCTCATCGAAGGCCTCGACCTTTAACTCCACCGGGCCCAATAGACCCCTTCTTCCAACGTCTTCGGTGAGCCCGTGAAGACAAGCCAGGGTGTTACTGGGAAGAACCCCCCGCCAGTGGCGGACGACGTAGCCCTCGTCGTCGTATTTGGACGGCTTTATGAGGAAAACACGGAAAGGCGACTGTTTCTGAACTCTCATTCGATTCTCCGCGCAACATAAACCAGGTCCCGCTATCTCGTCAAGGCCCGGCATCTGACCGGCGTCTGGCCACGCTGCTGTAAGAGATACCCGTCGATTGACGCCCAGCGGCGTTAACCGGCGTCTGGCCGGCGTCTGACCGGCGTCTGACCACGTCCCCGTAAGAGTCCCAACCCCCAATGACGCCAGCGGCGTCTGACGACCAGCGTCTGGCCACGCTGCCGTATGAGCTAATCGCTAAGTGACGCCAGCAGTTGACCACGTTCCGGTGAGAGCTACCCGCCGAATGACACAAGCGTCTGATGGGCGTCCCACTACCTTCCGGTGAGAGCCTAACCGCCCAGTGACGCCAGCGTCTGATGGGCGTCTGACTACCTTCCGGTGAGAGCTGACCGCCGATTGACGCC
>Ga0209321_10001330_pt1 | contig 16859 bp, 11 predicted proteins | sample Rifsed16ft4_FD_184012 | JGI IMG/M metagenome (GOLD analysis project Ga0209321, IMG submission 184012) | Soil microbial communities from Rifle, Colorado, USA - sediment 16ft 4 - CSP-I_5_4 (version 2) | ecosystem: Environmental > Terrestrial > Deep subsurface > Rock core/Sediment | place: Rifle...
ACTAATAACTGCTTTACAGATGTACAAAAAACGTGACAACGAAAATAGAATGATTTCCAGCTATTTGCCACTCGCCACCGGCGGCTGTGCGAAATCTTCTTCCGCGTCCAGATTCTTCACCCGCTGAGCTGCCGTAAATTGTCGTTCACAACAGCGGTTTCTTTGTATCCAGTCGGAATAACATTCCGACCTACAAAGCCCTCTTCCGCACCTGACTTCCGACCCATCGCTACGCTCAGGGCATGCTTCTGACATCTGACTTCTGACGTCTGATTTCTGACTTCTGACCTCTGTCTACCTCTCCTCCTCCCAATCGCACCGCGCCAGCCATTCCTCCGTCTGGATCTGATGCGCCGGCTTCGAGGTGAAATTCAGGGATTCCCAAAAATACATTTTTGCTTTTTGAAATTCCCCGAGCTCAAAATGCGCCCTGGCGAGCATTCGGTGCCGCGAGAATTCGAGAATCCCCGAGTCCATCGTACCAACCGCCTCCAGTGCGCGGATGGCCTCGCGATGATCGCCCCTCCTTAAATGCTCGCGCCCAAGCAGGTATTTGACAAGAATCGAATGCGCCCCGCGAGCAAGAGCCGAGTCGAGCCACGTGATGCGCAGGGAATCGTTGCGTGACGAGAAGAGATACTCCTTCAGTATTTGAGCCTCCTTTTTGTCGCGCACGGCCGCCATTTTGATTCCCACGGCCTCATCCCAGGCGAAGGTCAAATGAACCGAATAGAGGGTCTCGTACATTTGTCCCGCCTCGGGGAGCAGATTGAGCCCCCAATAGGAATCCCCGAGAATACTATAGAGAGGCAACAGAACGTGCGCAATCGTGGAATCCCTGAGTTTTTCGAATCCGAAGCTGATCGCATCTTCGTACCTCTTCAAGCCGAGCAGGGCATTCGCATGCTGAAGTATCGCTTCGGGGCTGGTTGTGAGAGCGAGCGACCGCTCGGACGAGTGCACGGCATCTTCAAATCTCTTCGCATTCAGCAGTCTTGCCGTTTCCGCATTCAAATTGGCAATGACCCGCGCACACACTTTCCCAAAAATGGACGGACGTTGAAACAAATAGGCCGTCTTCATGCGCTGCTGGCGCGTCGGCTCATAACGATCGATGTGCCTCCTCCATTCCGCGATGAGCGTCTCGAGGCTCTTGTTGTAGAACGATTCGAAACTCCCGGTCCGATAGAGCCATTTGAAACGGCGCATGCCGTATTGATCGATCAGATAGCGGCAGAACGACCCCGCAATGGCATAGCTCGTGCCTCCGTGAGCTTTGAAGAAGCCGGTGAAGGAAAAAAGGCTTGAAACATCCGGATGAAGATCCGCCCCATAGATTTGCGCCGCAAGCGAATGGAGGGTCTCGTCATATTCCACCCTTTCCACCGCGGTCGCAAGGCCTTCGATGAGACCCGAGTTCAGGCCCACGCGCAGGAGCGGGAATCCGAACTCCGCCGCGACGACGTGAACCATCTCATGCTTGAGCACGGCATCGACATCCTTCAGGTTCACATGCATCTGCCAGAGCCAGGGCTTTGAGATGTTGGTCGCAGCCGCACCAATGAGCCTTCCCTTCTGCCGGGGGGAGGCATAGAGAAAACTCCGGATCTTTCTGCCGGGAACTGCACGAAGCTCCCGCGTAATGGATCTGAAATAGAACTCGTGCAGCGCGGCCAGTTTTTCGGCCTGCCCGGCTGAAACCTGGCCTGCAGGGTAGGCAAGAATGAAATGCTCGGTCTCCAGCTCTCCTCCCAGCTCGTCTCTGATGAACGATTCCGACGAGGAGAAACCGAGTTCATTGTTGAAGAACCAGGCAGCTGCAAGGCACAAGAGGCCGATCGTGCCAACCCACTGTTCCGATTTTTTCAGGGAGAATCGCGATTCGGGTTTCGACCTCCATCGAAAGACTGCACCGCCAACGAGCAGGGCAAGGGCGGCTGCCACAAGCGTGGTCAATCGGTATTCTGCAAGGCGGCCCAGGACATCGAGAGACTCATCGTATGTGACCCCCGGGAAGAAGCCGATAAGAGGATTGAATGCAAAGATCTGCGGTGTTCCAAGAGTCATGATCGCGATTTGCGCGAGGATGAGCACTCCCGCGATGATGAACCATGTCTTGCGAAACCGTTTGAAAAGAACCGAAAGAAGAAGCGCGATGCTTCCGGAAAAGAGAACCGCCGGTACGGGAAGGAGAAGAAAAAGGATGAAGCCCTGGATGAGAGAACAGTTCTTGACGAGCAACGCATTGAGCAGCATGATCATGAGCGGAGGAACCAGCAGAAGAAGTATTCCCGCACCAACCGGAACAAAGAAATGCAGAGGAGCAATCAAACCGTCGGTTCGCCCCCATTCGCCTATGACGAAAATCCCGGCCAGAAGACTTGCGACAAGCGCGAGCAATGCGGAAAATTCGAAGCCGAGATAATTGAAAAGGGGAATTTGGGTGCAGACAAGTGAAAAAACGGCGAGAAGGGAGAGAAAAATTCGGTACTGACGACTTGAAAAGAGGGTTTTCAAAGATTTTCCGTAAAAACATTACACAGAGAGCACAAAGGAGCACGAAGATCACAGAGAATTGATTTCTCAGTGCTCTCTGTGACTTCTCCGTGTTCTCTGTGTAATATCACTTTTTCAGCAAGAAAAGCGGACTCAAAACTCTTCCCCGCTCACTCTCGTTATAGCCGCCCCCAACCCCTGCAGTTTCTTCTCGATGTGTTCGTAGCCCCGGTCAATGTGGTAAACACGCAATACTTCGGTGGTCCCCTTTGCCGCGAGCCCTGCGAGGATGAGCGATGCGCTGGCGCGGAGGTCTGTCGACATGACCTTCGCTCCCACCAGATGGCTGGACCCGATCACGGTCGCAATATTCTCCTTCACCGTAATGTTGGCGCCGAGGCGAATGAGTTCCGGCACATGGGTGAAGCGATCGGAATAAATCGTCTCGGTGATCTTGCTTGGCCCGTTCGCGAGGCTCATGAGGGCGATCCACTGAGCCTGCATGTCGGTGGGAAATCCCGAATAGATACCGGTCGTAACGTTGACCGGCCTGATTTCCCGCGGCGGCTCAAGCTCGACAAAATCCTCCCCCAATGTCACCAGCGCTCCGGCATCTTCGAGTTTCGAAGTGATTGCGCCAAGGTGGCGTGGATTACAGCGTTCGACCCTCACCGTTCCGCCTTTCTTGCCTGCCATCGCTGCTGCGACAAGAAAAGTGCCTGCTTCAATTCTGTCGGGAATCGTCACGAAATCCGTCGAACGCAGCCCGTCGACGCCTTCTATTTCGATGATGCTCGTCCCGACGCCGCTGATCTTCGCCCCCATCTTCACCAGAAACTCAGCCAGGGAGGTGATCTCCGGTTCCATGGCCGCGTTCTCGATGATCGTGGATCCCTTCGCCAGCACCGCCGCCATCATGACATTTCCCGTTGCACCCACGCTCGAGATGTCAAACAGGATCCTCGCCCCTCTGAGCCGCTTTGCCCTGGCAATGATATATCCCCCTTCGACCTCGATTTCCGCCCCGAGCTTTCGCATCCCCTCGATGTGGAGGTTCACGGGCCTTGGCCCCCATGCACATCCGCCGGGAAGCGAGACCCTTGCCTGACCGTAGCGGGAAAGCATGGGACCGAGGACGTAGACCGAGGCTCGCATTTTCTTCACATGGTCATACGGCGCCTCGAACTTCGTCATATGAGCAGAGTCGACCTTCATCGTGTGATTCTCGTGAGAAATCGAGAACCCCATCGAAATCAGAAGGTTGCTCATGGTCGTCACGTCGCGCAGGCGCGGAGTATTGGAGAGAGTGTAGGAACCGGGGGCAAGGATCGTTGCCGGCATGAGAGCCAGAGAAGCATTTTTTGCCCCGCTGACTTGCACAACACCTTCCAGCGGCCTGTCCCCGACTATAGTGAACTTGTCCACGTTACTCCGAAGGAATGATCAGAAATTCATTGCGCAATATAAACGATAAAGGGAGGAAAGGCAAAAGGTGGGAAGCGAGAAATGGTAAGTTCGAAGTTCGAGGTTCGAAGTTCAAAGTACGAAGTGGAAACATAGCCACACTTCGTCCTTTGTGCTTTGTACTTCGTCCTTTGTACTTTGTACTTCGTACTTCGCCCTTCGTACTTTCGTATATGACCTTTGTACTTCCCCCATTGTTTCTCGGTCAATTTTTGCCTACCCTGCCTACGCCTTTGACGCACACTTTTAACCCTTCGCTGCGCTCAGGGCATGCTTTTAACTTTTCAGCCGAAGGCTGATGCGCCTTTGGCGCACATTGTCTCATGCCCGTACAAATCATCGTTGGTGCTCAATGGGGAGATGAGGGGAAGGGAAAGATCGTCGACCATCTGAGCGAAAAGGTCGACATTGTGGCCCGTTACCAGGGCGGCGCCAATGCGGGACATACCGTTGTGCTCCCTCCGCTCAAGGGAGGGTCGGAGCGGGAGTTCGTTCTTCACCTCATTCCTTCGGGAATCTTCCATCCCCGCGTCAAATGCGTGATCGGTAACGGCGTTGTAATCGATCCCAAAGCCCTTCTTGAGGAGATCACCATGCTGCGATCGGCCGGCATCGATATCCGCGGCCGCCTTTTCATCAGCCACAACGCCCACCTCATCATGCCGTACCACAAGAAACTCGATTCCATCCGCGAGCAGGGAGAACAAAAGATAGGGACGACAGGACGCGGAATCGGACCCTCGTATATCGACAAATACATGAGAACGGGGATCAGGGTTGTCGATCTCCTCGACCGCGACGTGCTGTGCAAAAAGCTGAAATTCAACATCGAAGAGAAGAACGAGCTCCTGAGAAAAGTCTACAATGCAGAAGAGCTTGACCTCGACGCGATCATCAATGAGTATCAGGAATTCGACAAAGAGATCGACGAATACGTCACCGATACCGCCCGCTACCTCTCCGAAGCCCTCCGCAAGGGGAAGAAGATTCTCGCAGAAGGGGCGCAAGGCGCTCTGCTCGATGTGGATCACGGCACATATCCCTTCGTTACCTCATCAAACCCGACCAGCGGAGGCGCCTGCACCGGGCTCGGCATTCCGCCGACCTCCGTCACTGACGTTCTGGGAGTGGTCAAGGCCTACTCCACGCGTGTCGGAAACGGTCCATTCCCCACGGAATTGAACGACGAGATGGGAGAGCGGCTGCGATCCATCGGAGGAGAATACGGCGCCACCACGGGCCGCCCGCGGCGATGCGGCTGGCTGGACCTTGTCAGCCTCAGACACTCGATCATGGTGAACGGAATATCCCGGATCGCCATTACAAAGCTCGATGTTCTCGACGATTTCGACGAGATTCAGGTGTGCACCGCCTATCTCGTCGACGGCAAGCCGATCGACCATTTCTTCACGGACGTTCAGACTCTCGAGCGCGTGAAGCCCGTATACAAAACGTACCGGGGATGGAAAACACCGACCTCCGGTGTTCGCAGCTACCGCAACTTGCCGCGCAGAGCAAGAAAGTACCTCGAGGCGCTGCAACGCTCCCTCAAGGTCAAGATCTCCATGGTCTCAGTGGGCGCAAGAAGAGATCAAACGCTCATTGTTCGTTGATCCATCGTGCTCCGTAAGGCAGCGCAGGGAATTTTCCGATGAAATCTCCCCTTCTTCGAGGAAGCCCGCAGTCGGGCAAATACAAGATCACGCTGCTGATCTTTGCCTTTGCCATCGTCGGGGGGACCCTCTGGTATACCCATTCCATCGTTCAACGCCTCGAAAACAAGCAGAAGCAGATCGCCGACCTCTACGCGCGTTCGCTGGAGTACCTCGCGAACGCACCAAGCATGGGAGGCGACTATAGCTTCGTATTTGACGAGATCATACGGGCGATCGATTTTCCCATTATTCTCACCGACAGCCGTGACGACCCGATCTCCCTGTCAAACGATCAAGGCGGGACCCCCTCCCTGAAGAGCGCTTATAAGAACCTCGAGCTGGACACGACGCTCTCGTACGAAGAACAGTTCGCTTTTCTCAAGCAGCTCATGAAGGAGATGGATTCCCACAACACGCCGATCAAGGTGGCATACCAGGATACCATCATCCTCAATTACCTCCACTACGGCGAATCCCCGCTTGTCATCCAGCTCCGATGGCTCCCGTATGTGGAAATCTCGATCGTCGGGCTCTTCATTCTCATCGGGTATATCAGTTTCAGCTACATCAAGAAGAGCGAGCAGAGCAATATCTGGGTGGGAATGGCACGAGAGACGGCGCACCAGCTCGGAACGCCTCTCTCCAGCCTCCTGGGGTGGACAGAATTGTTGAAACAGAGTGCCGGGGAGGGAAAGGCCGCAGAGATCGTCAGGGACATGGAAAACGATCTCCAACGCCTGCAGAAGATTGCCGACCGGTTCTCGAAGATCGGCTCCAGGCCGGAACTGAAGAACGAAAATATCGGCGACATTGTTTCAAAAGTTGTTCAATATTTTGAACGTCGGATACCCCAAAGCGGAAAACACGTTCGGTTGGTGTTTGATCCGTCCGTGACGGTTGTCGCTCCCGTCAATGCAGAGCTGTTCGAGTGGGTCATCGAGAACCTCATCAAGAACGGATTGGATGCCATCGAAGGAGCGGCCGGCACGATCACGATCACATTGTCAGAATCCGACGGCTTCGCGTTTCTTGATGTTTCAGACACGGGAAAAGGGGTCGACCTGATGCATAAGAAGGACATCTTCAGACCGGGGTTTTCCACAAAGACCCGCGGGTGGGGATTGGGCCTTAGCTTGTCGCAGCGGATCATTGAATCGTACCACGGCGGCAATCTCATTCTCAAACACACCGCGCCGGGAGCCGGTACGACATTTCGCATACGGTTAAGGAAATAAGAGGCCAACCGCCTTGCAGGTCGGAATGTCATTCCGACCTACAAAGCGATTTTCATTCTCAAGAAGGAGCTGCCTTCATGGGTGAATCAAGGAGATGGAAGTTTCTCGCGGGAACCACAGTGATCCTCATGATCTCGGTTCAGATGGTTCTCGCACAGCCGGTGACGGGTTCGAGACTCCTTCAATGGGTACAGGGAATAGAAGGAAAATCACCCGACGGCCGGCGCCAATTTGTGCGGGATGAATTGAAGAAGATGGGAGTGAGATTCACCGGCTTCTGGTTCGCTCGCGATCGTCAGATCGGCACAAAGACCGACCGATTCGAGGGAGAGAACATCATTGTTTCATTCGGCGATGGGACAAAAAGCGTTGTGGTCGGCGCTCACCTGGATGCTGTTCCCGAATCACCGGGAGCAAACGACAACGGGGGCGGCGTCGCGGTGCTGCTGGGCCTTATCCAATCGATGAAGGATTCTGACTGGAAGTACAACGTCGTCTTCTGTTTCTTTGACCGGGAGGAGGATGGGCTTATCGGCTCGGCCGAGTTTGTCAAGTCCTATGGTGATACGGCCGACCATCTTGCCATGATCAACCTGGATGTCGAAGGGACGGGCGAAGAGGTCTATGTGGGCCCGGTAGGCGGCGGTGATGACGATCGGATTCTTCCTTACGTCCGGCGAGCTGTCAGGGCCTCGGGCGCGACCCTGCGGGAGAGCGAGCATTACCCCCCTTCCGATCACCTTTCTTTCGCCAATAAAAAGCTCGAGAACATCTCCATTTCGATTGTCCCCAAGGGAGACGTCGCACTTTTCGAAAAGGCTGCAAAGAACGGATGGGAGTTCGATCCGAAGGAGATGCCGAAGGTCATGAAGGTGATGCACACCCCAAACGATAAGTCGACGCTGATGTCGCCGCGGGCACTCGAACGATCTTACACCGTCGTCGCGAAAACTCTGCAACTCCTCAATGCATCCCCTGCACTGCGCAACTGATTTCGTTTCACAGCTCAATTCATGAGGGAAGGTGTTTCAGGTAGCACCGCCTCCGTTTGTGCTGTCTCCCCTCATAGAACCTCCATTGTGCCCGCACTTTTGAATTCGTTTCCAGCTCGGGATTCGATTCGACCCGTTGAATTCCCCGGTTGGCATACAAGACATTCGTCTCGTACATGAGAATGGCGTTCACTCCTTTGTCCTGCAGGTCGGGCCTCACGGCTGTCAGATAGAGATCAACCCGGTCGTTGTGGGTCATCGCGCGATACAAGTTGATGAACCCGAAGGGAAACAATCGTCCGCGGCATTGTTGAAGGGCTCTTGACATCGACGGCATGGTGATGCCGAAGGCCGCCACTTTGCCCTCCCGATCCAGGACAAGAGGAACATATTCGGGGCGAATGAAGCCGAAATACTGCTTCACATAGTGATCGATTTGTCTTTCGGAAAGCGGCACAAATCCATAGAGGTTCGCGTACGTCTCATTGATCAGGTGGAAGATTTCCCGTGCGTAGGGAAGGAGCTCCTTTGCTTTCCTGAACCGCATTGTCGTCAGATGGTACCGTTCGGCCACAAGGAGGGCCAACCGACGGACTTTTTCGGGGACTTCCTGAGGGGGAACCATCTCGTATTCCACCCAATCTGCATCCTTCTGATACCCGAGTTTCTCGATATGTCGGGGGTAGTACGGATAGTTGTAGATCGTTGCAAGAGTCCCGAGTTCGTCAAATCCTTCCACGAGCATTCCCTCACGATCCATGTCCGTGAATCCCAAAGGTCCGTGCACCTCGTTCAATCCCTGCCGGACCGCCCACGATTCAACCTGATCGAAGAGTGCCCTGGAGACTCCCTCATCGTCGACGAAGTCAACCCATCCAAAACGGGCACTGCGTTTTCCGCAGAGTTCATTATACTTTTTGTTCACAATGCCGGCTATCCGACCAACGACCGTACCGTTCTGGTACGCAAGCCAGTAACACGCGTCGCAGCAGTCGAAGGCGGGATTGCGGTCTTTCCGAAGTGTGTTCGTTTCATCGAACCGCAAAGGAGGAACCCAATAGGGGTTTCTCTTGTAGAGCCCGAATGGAAAAGAAACGAATTCCTTCAAATCCCTTCTGGATCGGACTTCTTCAATTGTCGTTGTCATAGATGTATGTGATTGAGATCCTGTCAGAACAATTGGCCAAAATTGAAATAGAACCCCGTCCCTTCGCTGCTCATCCCCAGATCGGCGCGGACAATGAATGTATCCATCACAAGCCGTAATCCGAACCCGGGATTTGTCTTCCATCCCTTCCTGAACAGGGCGAGATGTTCAAAATTCGAAGCAAGCTTCCCCGCGTCGTAGAACACCAGGCCGTCAAAACGCCAGATGATCGGAAAGCGCAGTTCGACGTTGGCCAGGACCGATGTGCGATCGAGGAACCGGTCCTGCGGAAATCCGCGCAACGTCTTTGTCCCTCCCAGCGTGCTGTACACATGAAGAGGGAGATTCTTCCCCGTCACGGTTTGACCCACGGCCCGCGCGGCAAGGACTGTTTTGGGATAGAAAAGCACTTGGTATGTCTGCAGGGACATGGTAGAAGAGAAGAGGTCGTAATCTCCGGCAAATCCTGACGATCCGCCTTCGAAATCAAGTTGCACCACATTTCCACGTGACGGATTGATGTAACTATCACGGGAATCATAACGGACAGAGGCGACGACTGTCAGCCCCTGACTGCGTCCCAGGTTGACAGGAGCAGATGCGGCAAACAGCCCCGTCGAATCAAATCGGAAATTCCTTACTGTCTTGAATCTGAACCCCGCCTGGCCGACGAAGCGCTCACTGAATCCTTTGCTGGCTACAAGCTGAATCTCCAGCGGTTCTTTCGTATAGGTTTCACGGTCCGACGCGCGGCTTTCCGCGCCGATCCCGAAGAAATTGTTCTTCGTGTATTTATCGTAATCCACCACGACATCCAGAGACAGCGGATATCGTTTCCCCTGTCGAAGCTCGAAGTCGGGAACCGAGAACACCAGGCGATACCACCGCTCTCCCTTTGTGCTGTTAAAGAGAATGAGATCGAACGATTCGGATGCTCCGAGAAAATCGAGAAAGAAGGCTTTTACGCCGTATCCGAACCCCACGTCGGTATCATAGCTGAAGAGTGGCAGAAACTCAAATGTCTCGCCGGGAGAACGGATCGCATCCGGCGAGCGCTGCAATGAATCAACATTGAGGCGTGAGACGTCGATTTCGGCCAACAGACCATAATGATCGGAGGGGAAGAGCCCTGATTCGGCCTTGTCGGCGAAGAGCGAGATAGAACGGACATCTGCGGAGGAGAATCTCCCGTTCAGGAAGATGTGATCGATTCTTCTGGGCATGCCGTCGTACCATGCCGAGAGCTCCTCACGAACGGTTGCATTTGGGTCCGATTTCGTCGAATAGCCGATATTCGGATTGACCGCCGGGTCCCAGGTCGGCTCACCCCGTTGCGAAGCAGGCGTACAATCGAGGAACTCCACCCGGAGGGAATCGATCTCTTCTGATTCCGGCGCGGCGTTGAAATCCCCGAGCAGGATAACCGGAGCCCCGAAGCTGCGAGCTTCAAGTGCCTCCCGCAATCGGGCGACCTCTTTTTTGCGATTGCCGGATTGTTCCTGGAATTCAAGACGAACAGTCTCCTGCTCATGTTCCGGTATCTTTTTGCCGATCATCAACTCTGTCAGCTTCGTCCTTGCTCCATCATCGTTCGGTACAGAGGCCGACAAGTGCGTGTTGACAACCAGGAGTTTTGTCGTGCCAATGTTCACAGATCCGATGAGAGCAATATTCTGATCAGCAGAATGAAATGAAAAACTGTTGCCGAACGTTCCGAGTGTCCGGGAAAGATCCACAACATCGACGAAATCAAGATACAGACTTTTCTTCGCAAGCAAGACAAGTCCCTCGTTGAGATTCATCGGAATTCCAAGGGATCCGATCTTGAGGCCCCCGTTCGCGCGCTGGGTAATGCAGTCATACCCAAGATGCTCGGCCAAAAAGGAACCAATGGAGCCAACGGGGTTGCATTCCTGGAGAGCGACGATATCGGGCTGCTTTTCCTTGAGTGCCTGTGCGAGCAGCAGGAGCCGGCCTGTCCGGATTGAGTCGGGCTCGTACTCACCCATCCTCAGCGTTCCCCGGTAGTCAAGCCCGGACCAGATGTTCATAGTCAGCACTTTCAGAGTCTGGGTCTTGAGAGTGGGCTGAAGAATGAGCGCCGAGTGCAGCAAGAAGATCGCACTCCAATGCCTCGGGCAAGGGAGCGGAGGGTTGCTGCGGAAAAATGAAAGCACTTTACTGGATCCTTTCGATTCCGCGGTTCTCCGGCTGACTGAAACATATCTCAAGGTGCGACGGCTCAGTCGCCGGGAAAACGCAGGCAATGTACGGGCGAATCGGTTAAAACCAAAGGTCTTCGACTCATGGCACCCCCCCTGTCGATTCTCCCAAAAATCAGGCCTGTCCCGTTCTCCTTGTCTTCAAAAGGAAGTATTCCATTGAAATCATGAAAACAAAGGCCGTTCCGAGGGCAACTTGCCAGTATCCCAACGCAACGGGAGAGAGGAAGGTGAGAACCATTCCTCTTGTGTACCAAAGAAGCGCCCCGTAGGAATTCTTCTCCGAAGGATCTCGGATGAGAATGATATTGCTCAGAACCAGCAGGGTCACTCCGACGATACCCAGAATTGCATAAATGACTTTCGCTTCAGGCGCGGCTTTTTCCCAAAGTCCAAAGCGATTCCAGTAATACAGTACAAACCCGCCGGCCGCGAAGAGCGAATACGGAAGAACCTGCCATCGGGCTTTGCGAATGCCATAGAAGACGGGTGCGGTCCGATATCCTGTTTGGCTATCTCCCGTCACATCCTTGAAGTACCCCGTGAGAACGAACCCCGCATAAACGAAGCACACAATCACCGCGTTGAAATGAATGACGGGCGGAAGATCGGCAACAGAACGTGCCTCTGAAATTCCAAAAGCGCCGATGTACGGGAGCGTGGCGACAATGATTCCGTTCCAGAGAGGCCCCGCATGGGGAATCCTTTTCATTCCGTTATAGGTGAGGCTGAAGACCAGGGCGATCAACTGAACTCCCAGGAGGATAGGATTCATCAAAAAGAAGATGACAGCGACTCCCAGCAACGTGACGCTAAGAACGAGGACGACGGTTTTCACGGGCAGTTCACCGCTCACCATGGGCCGAAACGGCGCATTGATCCTGTCCGTTTCGAGATCGAAGGTGTCGCACAGGGCCTGAATGAGACCGTAGGAAAAGAAGCAAATGATGAACGTCGCCAGAGTCCTCCACAGGGGGGGATCCAGGTATGCAAAAGCCATCCCGGACAGACCGGCCGCACCCGAGACAAAAAAGAAGTGCGGGCGAAATGTGATCCATAGATTCTTCAGAAGCTGCATTGTCTTGTTCATGTCTTCTCTTCCCGTATTCCGATACCCGATGAATATTCGATGAGCGAGGTAACATATCCCCCGGGATCGTTGGTGAGATTCTCAGCAAGGCCGCGGACTCTCCGGATATCAATGTTCGCCACAGAGCCCGATGTCTCAATTCGGAATTCCCTCTCTTTGAGAACCGTGCCTATCCGAGAGCATGCAAGATGCGCCTGCGTACAGCGATCGAGGAATTCCCCTTCACGCTCGGCGCGAACCGAAAAAAGGAGCTCAAATTCACCGTGCTCAGCCGCAGCAAACAGCCAGAGAGGAATGTTGTAGCGAAAAGCCATCATGCGCACCGAGCCGGCATAGAAGGACGGCCGATTGCGGAACTCGATGCCGCAGCTGTTCAGTCGGGCGAGAATGTCGAGACTTGCCAACACACCATCGCTCGTGTCGATGCAGGAGGTTGCGAATTCCCGAAGAACATGTCCCCAGTCGAACCGGGCAATGGGACGGTAAGAGTCTTCAAGGGCGGATGCTTCGGGAAGTTTGCGGAGCTTGGCAAACCCAAGAGCGTTTCCTGCACCTATGGGGCCAGTGAGAAAGAGGCCGTCGCCGGGGAGCATTCCGACCCTCTGGAGAGTGATATGTTTGGGAACAGTGCCTAATGCGGTGGCGCTTATTTGCAGAGGAGAGCCGGTGTTGCAGTCGCCGCCCATCAGGTACGTTTTGTGAAATGCGGCCGCATCCTGCGCCCCACGGGAAATCTTTGAAAGAAGATCGCTGGAGAATTTCGGGGGAATCGTCCACGCAAGCAGGAGGCCGACGGGATCCGCCGCGACGGCGGCAAGATCGCTGAGGCTGATGGCGACCGATGTCCACCCGATGAGTGCAGGATTCTCAAGGATTCCCAGTTCAATCTCTTCCCGCAGACAATCGACCGTACATGCAAGATTCAGTTCCCCGGAAAGATCAATGAGCTCCGCATCTGCAGCAAAAGGCTCATTAAGCTGTCCGGGATGGCGTTGATAGCTTGCACGCAGCAGCCTGATCAGTTGCTCCTCTCCCGTCCATTGTTGATGCCCATCGTTCATGATTTTTCCTTCCATACAACCATTCGGAGCGAATCCGGGAGCACGGTGAATTTTGCCGGAAGGAACCCGACAAGCTCACCGTCCGCTTCAACGATGCCGTTCACATCCGAAGTCACCTCGCATTGCGAGCAGCTTCGTTTCCACACGGCGGGATGTTTCAGAATTGTGTTGTTGTAGAAACGCGGCATGATCAATGCGCGGCCCAGTTTCGACATTTCGTCGATGCCGACGAGCGAAAATTTTCCGGGAACGGACTTCCCCTCGCTTCCATACGACATCCCTCCGCCAAACCAGACCCCTTTAAGAACGGAGAGGTTCGTGTACTTTCCTTCCATTACCAGACTATCATCAAGACGAAGCCTGTAAGAGGAGGTTTTGTGTCTTGCAATCGAGTTCAAGCCGGAGGCAATGACCGTCAGATCAAGGGAGATCAATTTCAGAAATCTGTTTCCCAAAGTCTGGCGGTTAAAGAACTCAAGGGCCCCCGGAAGGACTCCCATGCTCGCATTGACCAGAAAGTACCGCTCGATCGCCGCCCCGTCCCCATCCCGGCATTCGATTCGTCCCACGTCCAGGGTGACCGGATCTCCTTCCACAATACGCTCGAGAGACGGAGCCGGCGAAAGACCAAGGCTTCTCAGAAGATCGTTGCTGCTCCCGGCCGGAACATACCCGATGCGAGTTGCTCCACGGGATTGGGCCGGCACCTCCATGAAGCCGTTGAGCACTTCATTAAGAGTACCGTCACCCCCAAAGGCCACAATGGAAGAAAAACCGTTTCGCGCAGCTGAGGCCGATAATTGTTGCGCGTGACCACGGCCATTGGTCAGTTCGACATGAAACTGAAAGCCCCGTTCACGCAAGACCGATTCAAAGCGCTTCCATCGGCGAAGACCTCGCTTCCCGCCGCATGCGGGATTGACGATAAGCAGGGTCTCGCTCATGATATTCTCTTTCTTAGTCGTTCGTGTACAAAACCGGAAAACGTCTCTTCCGAGGTGCTACGAGTAAGATTTCCAAACTCGCGTTTCAGTTTTGAGGTGTCGGGAACGCATGAATGCTGGACAAACCCAATCTGACCGCCTCCAAATGGGAGGATACGGCACCAGAAGAGGAAATTGAGGATTCCACGCGTCATTCGTTCAGGAAGCCGAATGAGAGGCTTTCCCGCCAGCCGGGCCATCGTGCTGAGGCGGAGCATTCCTTCACCCGCAACATTGAAGACGCCCCGAACAGGTTTGCGAAGAGACTCGAAGAGGATCTCGTTCATATCAATTTCGTGTGTAAACGCCAGGAAGGGATCACATCCTCTCACTCCAAGAATGACGGGCGCTTCTAAACCGGCAGAAATCGCATTGTGGACATGGAACCCAAGAACATTGCAGATTCGGAGAACGACGACCCTGCATCGGGGATGGATTCGGGCAAAATCTGCCACAAGGTTTTCGATGATTGTCTTGTTTCTTGAATAGGGAAATTCGGGATTCCCGCGGAGAGCAAATGATTCGGGAATAGGTATCGGATTATCTTCATGCCAGCCATATGCCCCGATGCTGCTTGCGATCACCAGTTTCTTCACATTGGCTTCATGGCAGGCGTGAAGCAGATTTCGAGTACCGTTGACGTCGACGTCTTCTTCCAAATCAGGGTCGTGTGTTGGATTCACGACAAAGGCGAGGTGGACGACGTCGGTGACCTCTTCTTCCAGGAAGAGTTTTGCCAACAAAGCATCGCGAATATCCATGGAGACAAACCTGGCTTTTCCAGGAGACGGCGGCGGCCGAATATCGACCCCGATCACCTGCTTGAAGAGTCTCTCTTTTGCGAGACGCGAAATCAAACCTTCTCCCAGATACCCGCTTGATCCTGTGATGAGCAGCGTTTTCATGTTCAGCTCCGTTGAAAAACAAAGGAGGGGGCCTGCACGGGGCACGACCCCCTCCCCTCCACTTATCGCACCAGAACCATCCTTCTTGCCTGCACAAATCCGTTTGCTTCAATTCTGTACACATACATCCCGCTTGAGAGGCCATGAGCGTCGAATTCAACCGCCTGACGGCCTGCCTGCAACACATCATCCACCAGCGTCGCCACCCGCCTTCCCAGCATATCGTAGACTTCCAGTTTCACCGGTCCGCGTTCAGGAAGGTCAAATTGAATCATGGTTGTCGGGTTGAAGGGATTCGGGTAATTCTGAGAGAGAGAATACTCCGCGGGTATCTCCCGAACCGGCGTGGTCTCTACGCCGGTGACATAGCTGCCCCGCGCTTGTGCAGCGGCCTGAATGACCCCTTCAGCGCCATAGCCTGCAACGACGGCAATCATGAAGCTGACTGTATCGCCAGGGTCGAGGCTGTAGGGTCCGACACTCAGCAACACTCTGTGGTCGTTGGCACTATCCGGCAATGTAGTCGATGTTGCCGATGCCATCCGGTTATACCGGGCGGTGTCACTCCGCGGATCGTTGCCGTTCCGCCACCAGGTCACCCGACCTGCCGAGTCACGAACGAGACATACTCCCATGGCGACACCGTTGACAGCGGAAGAATCATACATGTAGACAAGATTCGTGGCTGCGTCGATACCGACCATGTCATCATTCGCTTCGCCGGAAATGTCAAGATCCATGAAGAACCCCACATAAGCATTCTGAATGGGGGGCAAATCAAATCCCCAGGGGGACCGGTTGACGATTGTGTACTCGTACAGTGCATAATCAGCGTCTCTCCATGAATAGGCTGTCTGCTTCACTGTGAGACCGCCAAACATTCCCTCGTCTGTAAAGAACGTGAGTACCCTCTGGGAATCGGAGCTCCACTCGTTGATGTAATTCGAGAGCGGCCTCCAGGGGCCGTAGATTCCCCGATACGCTCCTGCGGCAACGAGGCGTGTACCGTAGACGTCCCCACCGAACCAGAGATCTCCTTCAAAGAGAGAATTCGGATCGGACGGGAGCGGCCAGCGCCCGTTCGGCAACGTTGGATCCTGCCAGTATCCAAGCTGCCCAAAGTTTGTGATGGTCATCCCAAGTTTGTGGCCTGTAAACGCATGGAAGTTCTTTCGCTTCACGAGGCGGAAATCGGCAGCGAAAGACTGTCCATCGGCCAATGTCCATCGATATGCCTCTGCGCGAAATGGAGTCCCTCCCGAGGATGTATAGAATTCACCCAAATACCCCTGGCCGGAAAGATCGGATGCACGTACGACATAATCTCCCGGAGGTAACGGCATCTGGTAGCTTCCATCGTAAGACGTGAAGGTTGTAAAGAGCTGGCCGTTCTCACTGTCCTGGAGAACCTCAATGTATATCGATGGCACACCCATTCCACTCGAATCATCCACCACCGTGCCGAAGACTCCGCTGGTCCTCCGCAAGGCAAAGTTGATATCGGATGTCGTGGTTTCCTCAACCACCCGAACCCTGGTCGCTTCTGCCTCCGAGGATGCACGATCGAACCATTGTTCGTCGTAGGCGTTGGCAGATGCAAGAACGTAGT
>Ga0209321_10001332_pt1 | contig 16847 bp, 20 predicted proteins | sample Rifsed16ft4_FD_184012 | JGI IMG/M metagenome (GOLD analysis project Ga0209321, IMG submission 184012) | Soil microbial communities from Rifle, Colorado, USA - sediment 16ft 4 - CSP-I_5_4 (version 2) | ecosystem: Environmental > Terrestrial > Deep subsurface > Rock core/Sediment | place: Rifle...
GTCCCGACCACGTACTCCTGGGTCGTGTACTTCTGCCCTGGCCTGATCGCCTCCCGAAACTCCGCCTCCGTCTTCGCGATGAACGCGCCCTTCCCGCCCTTCGCCCCGTGGTATTTCACGAACACGGGCCGGTCGATCTCCGACGGGCGACCGAACCGGCGCGGCATGTCCACGCCCGCGGCGAGGAGCCACTGCCGCTGCCTCTCCCGGTCTGACTCCCACTGGAGCACCTTGCGGTTCCCGAACGTCGGGAGGCGGAGCTTGAGGAAGTTCTTCGCGCCCATGTACTCGACGAAGGATCCGTGCGGGACGGCGACGGCGCTTTTCGCGGCGAGCTCGTCCGCTCGATCCAAGATATCCTCGTATGAGCCGACGAGGAAGAACTCGTCCGGCTTCGCGCGTGGGAACGCGTCGTAGAACTTCGGCGGCTTCTTGCCGATTGCGATCCCAATCGTGTGGAACCCTTCCTGGCGCGCCCCGTGGAAGAGTTGCAGGGAGGAGTGGGAGCACACGGTCACGACGGCCAGGTCGCGATAGTCCTCCAGGATCGACCTGACCTCTCCCCGTGCTACCATTATCGGCAAATGGGGGCGCCGGTTAAAGAGCCTTCCCTCAGAGGCGGTCGATCGTGGCCAAGTACGCGTACCCTCCGTTGTTGTGGAAGGTCGACTCAAAGCGCGTTTCCTCGATGGATCGCACGCGGAACCTCGGCGGCGCAAAGGCCGCTCGAATCTCGGGCTGGCTCACCCGGCGCGGGCCGTCCCAGTCCGCGGGCTCCTTCTCGCTGAAGCACATCATGAAATACGTTGCGGCTGGCCGCATGACCGCATGGAGCTGGTTTCGAAACCGGATCCGTTCCCGGTTTCCGAACACGTGGAACAACCCGGAATCGACCACGGACGCGAACGTCCGATCCAGCGCCGTCAAGTCAAACGCGTCGTGCACGACGAACGCGGCCTTCAATCGCCGTTCTTTCGCTTTCCTCTTCGCCTTCTCGATGGCCCGAGGGGCCGAGTCGATCCCCGTGACCTTGAATCCCTTGGCTGCGAGGAACAACGAGTTCTCCCCGGTGCCGCAACCAACGTCGAGCACGGGACTCGCCCTGAGAATCCCTCTCTCGACAAGCCGGACGAACACGGGTTGCGGGCGACCGATATCCCATGGCGGAGTGCCCTCGTAGGCCTCGTCGAAGAAACTCATCGCGCCCGGCGGATTACCTCATCCGCGGCTCTTATGGCTTTGGCGGTTGCTGCGACGTCATGGACCCGCAACAGGTCCGCCCCGCTCCGGACCGCCAAGGACGCGGCAGCGATGCCCGCCTCGAGACCCTCGTCTGGGATCTCGCCGCCACGCTCGCCGCGAAACCACTTTCGCGACGTGCCGACGAGGATCGGAAATCCGAGCGGACGCAATTCCCCGAGCCGCCGCACGAGCTCTGTGTTGTGCTCCGGGCGTTTGCCAAAACCGAGCCCCGGGTCGATCACGAGGGCTTCACGAGGCACCCCTGCCGCGATGGCCACGGTTGTTCGCTCGTCGAGAAACGAATACACTTCGCGTACGACGTCGCGGTACCCGGCAGCGCGCTGCATCGTCCTCGGTTCTCCCTTCATGTGCATCACGATCGCAGGGACGCTCTCTCGCGCGACGAGACGGATCATGCGCTCGTCCCGCAGGCCAGAGACGTCGTTCACCATGTCAACCCCGAGGGCGACGGCCTTGGCGGCGATCTTCGGCTTGTACGTGTCGATGGAGATCCGTGCGTCGGTCTTCGGCCGTAACGCCGTCAGAACGGGTCCCACACGCCGCCACTCTTCATCCTCGGGGACGGGGTCCGCGCCGGGTCGCGTGGACTCCCCGCCAATGTCTAGGATTTCGGCCCCCTCGTCCGCAAGGCGGAGGGCGTGCTCCACCGCCGACGTGGGTTGCGCGAAACGGCCGCCGTCCGAGAACGAGTCGGGGGTCACGTTCACGATTCCCATGAGGACCGTGTGGTCGAGGGTCAGCTCGCCCTCGCGGAACCTCAGGACGCGCGCTTCCCAGCCCACGGCGGCTCAGCCGTGCCACGCTATTTGTAGCTGCGCCCTCGAGGAGGTTCTCATTCTCGCGCCCGTCATTCGCACACACAGATATTTGAACGAGCGCTGCGGTGGAGCGACCCATGGTTCCCGGGGATACCGGCCCCACCGTCCAGGGGGGTGTCGACCTGCGGGAGCACGATCGCGACGTCCTCGAGTTCCTCTCCAAAACTCCTACGAGCCAGGTCGCGTTCCAGGGCATCCGACGGCGACTCGGAATCCATCCCGAGCAATTGTCCCGCGCGCTCCACCGATTGTCGGAGGACGGTTTCGTAGAGCGAACGGAACACGGGTACCGTGTCACCGCGAAAGCGCTCACCGTCCTCAGCCCCGACGCCCTCACGCACACCCCGGAGGGCCTCACCGTCCTGGAGACGTACCTGCCTGCAGACGTCGTCGTCCGGAGCCTCGTGGACGCCCTCCAAGGCCGCTGGTTCGGGCCCCTCCGATGGTTCGGGTTCTCGGAGGACGAGGGCGAGCTCCGCCTGTGGTGGTCGACGGAGGACAATGCAATTCAGTTGGAGGTCAGGCTCCACGAAGGGCAGCTCCGCATCGTCGCGCACCTGGCCTCGCGGAACCGGATTGACGAGGCCGCGCGGCACGCGTACCTCCTGTTCGAGCACTTGTCGCGCGAGGTCTCGAAAGGCCTGTATTCAGGCCTGATCGGCTGAGATTGAGCGGACGTCCTGAGGGCAGCTGCGGTTGTGACGAGGGAGGCCTCCTGCCAGTCAACATAGCTCGCCCTCGCCATGGGTCTCGCGAGGTCGAACATGACCACCACCGTCGGAATCAAGAGCAAGGACGGCGTCGTTCTCGCCGCGGACAAGCGAGCATCGAGGGGGTTTTTCATAGGCTCGAAGGTCGTGCAGAAGATCTTCGCCCTCGACGACACGATCGCCGTGGCGATCGCCGGGCAGATGAGCGACGCGGAGTACCTCGTGAACCTCGCGAAAGCGGAGCGCCGCCTTCTTGCGCTGCGACGCGGCTACCCGCTCAGCGTGAAGGAGAGCGCCAAGCTGATCGCGAACATCGCGTACAGCGGGATGAAGTCGTATTCCCCGTTCTTCGTGGAGCTCGTCGTCGCGGGCGTGGACCGGGAGGGCCCGCACGTGTACACGAACGACATGAGCGGCGCGATCACCTCGGAGGACTTCATGTCGTCCGGATCTGGATCGCCGATCGCCTACGGCGTGCTCGAGCAGGGCTTCCGACCCGAGTTGTCGATCGAGGACGCAAAGAAGCTCGGCGAGGCCGCCGTGAGGGCCGCAATGGAACGGGATCCGGGCAGCGGGAACGGCGTGGATGTGGTCGCGATTCCCAACGGGCGCTGGCACGCGGAGGCGAACTGACATGGCAGCGCCGGAGATGGGCGGACGCATGCCGTTCTTCTACAACACGGAGGGCCGGCTCATCCAAGTGGACTACGCCCTCCAGGCGGTGGGCCGTGGCTCGACCACCATCGGGTTGAAGACGAAGGACTTCGCGGTCATCTCGAGCCAGGTGAAACCGACCCGATCCCTGCTGGAGCCAGCGGAGAAGATCTTCGTCGTGGACGACCACGTCGGTGCGACCGGCAGCGGTTACATCGGAGACGTGAACACGCTCATCGACGAGCTGCGGCTGTCCGCGCAGCGTCACCGGCTCGTGTACGACACGCCCATCGATGTCGGGACCTTGTCGCGCGGTCTCTCTCAGCACCTGCACACGTTTACGATGTACACGGTTCGCCCGTTCGGCGCGTCCGTGATCCTGGCCGGGGCGGACGAACTCGGCATCCAGCTCGCGCAGGTCGACCCCAGCGGTACGACCTTCAAGGGATCGGGCTTCGCGATTGGGCAGTCTGCGGACGACGCCCTGGAGACGATCAAGAACGGATACCGGCCGGACATCCCGATCGAGGCGGCGATTGCGCTGAACACGCAGGCGATTGAGGGAGTGAACGGCGGGAAGTCCCAGATCGAGCACGGCGTCGTGCGCGGGGACACGAAGCGGTTCGAGCGGCTCGCCCTCGCGGCAGCGGGATAGGCCGGTCCGGGCGTCAAGGGCTGGCGGTGACCCGCGCAAGCACCGCGGGATCGACGTTCCCACCGGAGATCACGGCGACCACGGGGGCCTCGAGTCGGTCCCGATACCGTTTCCACGCCGCGAATGCCGCCGCCCCGGCGGGCTCCGCGACGACCTTCGCCTCGAGCAGGAGCGTCCGCATCGCGTCCAGAAGGTCCTCCTCACTGATGAGCAAGCAGCCGTCGAGGTTCCGTCGCAACAGGTCGACCATGCTCTCGACGATCATTCCGACGCCGATGCCGTCGGCAATCGTCCTCGGGGCTTCTATGCGCGACGGTCGGCCCGTACGCAGCGCCTCCGGCAGCGGCGCGGCCCCGTCCGCCTGCACCCCGAACACCTTCACCCCGGGGACGCGGCCCCGGATCCCGAGGGCGATGCCCGTCGCGAGGCCTCCACCGCCGACCGGTACGAGCACCGTGCGCACGTCCGGCAGGTCGTCCACGATCTCCCATCCGGCGGTCCCCTGTCCCGCGATCGTGTGCGCGTGGGCAAACGGGTGGATGAACGTCTCCGGCCAGGACCGCCACGATTCGTCCTCGTACGTGCGAACGAGCTCGGGACGCGACAGCGTGCGGACTTCGGCTCCGTGCGCCCGTATGCCCTCGACCTTCCGCGGATTCCCCCCGACGGGGACGTGGACGACGCACGGGAAGCCGAGCCGCTTCGAGGCCCAAGCGAGTGCAAGGCCGTGGTTCCCGGAGCTGATCGTCGCGACGCCGCGTCTCCTGTCCTCCTCCGGGAGGCGCGTCAGCCGGTTCCACACGCCGCGGATCTTGAACGCGCCGAGGCGCTGCAGATTCTCGAGCTTGAGGAACGCCCGCGCGTCGCCATCCGTGACGGGGAGCAGTGGGGTATGGATCGCGACCTCTCGCACGACGGTCAGAGCGCCCTCGACGTCGCGCGGCTTGACCTCGATCCGGTCCATGGGGGCCGATGGAGCCGGGGGTTCTCAACGTTGCGGCGTCGGGCCTACGTCTGCTTCGGGGGCTCGTCCCACCCCTTCTCCCACGGCTCGGCCCACTTCCGCCATCCGCCGCGCATCATGCGGCGTGCCCAGATTGTGCCGCCGATGATCAGAATGCCGACGAAGACGAGGGCGAGGGAGCACACGGTCCAGAGGTCGAACGTCTGGATCACAATGATCCGTTGGTTCTGGAGGAACCACACGACTCCGACGGCGAGCACCAGGACGCCGAACGCCACCCCGGCCACCAGACCGCTTCGTACCGGACCCCACGTCATGGACGCACCGCGTCGCGGAGGGGGCGGGCATACTTAACGCTGTCCTTCCCCGAGACCGCATGCGGCCTCATGTGACCGGGGCCAAGCCGAGCCGGCGCATCTCGTCGGCAAGCATCCCGCGGAACCCTTCCTCGAGCGCGCGATGCGCGAGTCCCAGCTCCCGCTTCGCCTTCGCGTTGCTCGCGAGATACGTCGCCGGTGCGGCGCGAAGGACCTCGGAGCCGCTGACCGCCGCCAAGAACCTAAGTAGGCTGGCGGAGAGGCGCAACTTCGGCGTCGGGATTCTCGTGATTCGCTCCGCGAGTTCGAACGCCTCGACGAGCGTCCGTGGCTCTCCCGCGACCACGTAGGACTCGCCGGCGCGACCCCTCTCCATCGCGAGGAGGTGCGCGCGAGCGGTGTCATCGACGTGGCCCCAGCAGTACGCGGCCGTGCGGGGGAGGCCGCGCAGCCTGCGTCGCAGGTATTGGCGGAACGCGTTCCCGATCTCGCTCCCGTCACCCGGCCCGTACGTCACCCCGGGTTGCACGATTACGAGGGGGAGGCCGCGACGCATCATCGGCTCCGCAACCTCGTAGTGCGCGGACCATTTCGTGCGGTCGTACTCCGTGAGCCATGGGCCGTTTGGGCGGGACGTCTCGTCGACGATCTTCCCGTGCGTGTCGCCGAAGACCGCCAGCGTGCTCGTGTACACGCCCTTCGGGATCCCGAGGTCCTGCATGAGTTCGAGGACGTTCCGCGTGCCTTCCACATTCACTGCGCGGCAGGCCTCCCGGTGCTTCCGTCCGATCTTGTACCAACCCGCGACGTGGAAGACGCCGTCCGCGCCCCTCATCGGGGGCCGAAGGCTCTCCTTGTCCGTGACGTCGCCCCTCGCAATCATGGCCCCCTTCGCCGCCAGATCAGACGCCTTCCCGGGGTCACGGGCGAGCGCCACGACCTCTTGCCCCGCCGCCAGGAGCTGTCGCGCGAGACGGCCGCCAATGAACCCCGTCGCCCCCGTCACGAAATACCGCACGCGTCCGTCAACCGGTCAAGGATATTTATAACGTGGACGGGATGAGGGACGGCCCATGCGCATCCTCTTCATCCACGCGGACCGCCTCGAATACGAGGTCCGGGAGCCGGCGATCAAGGATCCGGAGGAGGTCCCACCGGAACACCGGAGCGCGGCCGCGGACGAAGTGCTCGTCTGCTTCACGACCGTGGAAGCGCGAGACGAGGCGGACCCTGAGGGCATCGCGGGCTTGGCGGCGAGGGAAATCAAGGATGTCGCGGGGAAGGTCGACACGAGGCGGGTCGTGCTGTACCCGTACGCGCACCTGAGTTCGTCCCTCGGTGCTCCGGATGTTTCGCGGAGGATCCTTGCGACCCTGGCGGCGCAGTTGAGGGCGGCGGGATACGAGGTCCTCGCCTCTCCGTTCGGTTGGTACAAGTCCTTCCGGCTCAGCGCGAAGGGCCACCCGCTCGGCGAATTGTCCCGGGAGGTCACCCTCGAAGCCGCCCCGAAGGCGAAACCCGCGGGCGCAGAACGGTTCCTCGTGCTCACACCGGACGGACAGGAACATGATCCCGCTTCCTATGCGACGGGGACCGACGCGTTCTTGGCGGTGCTGAAGAAGGAAGCGCTCCATGAGACGTTCCCGCCGCGCGGCGAGCCCGCGTACCAAAGGCTTTGCAAGAAGTTCGGCTTCGAGTGGGAGCCGATGAGCGACGCGGGCCACATGCGATACGGCCCCAAGGCCGCGTTGATGTTCGACCTCGTCGCGGACTATGCGAGGACGGTTGTCGAGGCGACGGGCATCCCCCTGTTCATGGTCCGCGGTACGAACCTGTTCGACCTGAAAGAGAGGGCGATCCGCGAGCACGCGGACCTGTTCGGAGACCGTCTATACACGACGGAGACGGAGACGCGCGCGTACGTGATGCGGTACGCCGCGTGCTTCCAGCAGTTCGCGATGATGAAGGACTGGACAATCTCCTACAAGCAGCTCCCGCTCGGCGCACTCGAGGTCGCGGACGCGTACCGGCTGGAACAGAGCGGGGAAGCGATGCTCCTGTTCCGCGTCCGCCGCTTGAACATGCCCGACTTGCACGTGCTGTGCGCGGACATGTCCCAAGCGAGCGCCGCGTTCGAGGCGCTGCACGCGAAGGTCGTCGAGGAGGCAGCGAAGCTCGGACGCGAGTACGAACTGCTGATCAACGTGAGCTCGCAGACGGCGTACGAGGAGAACAAGGATCTCATCCTCCGGCTGCTCAAACGGGAGAACCGGCCCGGCCTGATTCATTTCTACCCGGAGGGCATCAACTTCTACTGGACCGTGAACATCGAGTACATGGTCCACGACGCGGACGGGCACGGACGCGAGATCGCGACCGTGCAGATCGACACGGGGAACGCGGATCGGTTCGGGATCACGTACCTGGACGCCAAGGGGCAACGGCGGCACCCGCTGATCCTCCACACGGCGATCCTGGGCACGATCGAGCGGTACCTGTACTTGGTCCTCGACACCGCCGTGCAGAGGGAGAAGGCGGGCGGCAAAGGCATCCTGCCCCTGTGGCTGAACCCGGAACAGGTCCGCCTCCTCACCGTGAACGAGAAGCACATCCCGCGCGCTCAGGAGGTCGCGACGATCCTGCGCCGCTCGAACATCCGGTGCGGGATTGACGACCGGAACGAGTCCGTCCCAAAGAAGGTCCGCGAGGCGAAGCAGGATTGGGTCGGGTACGTGATCGTGATCGGGGACAAGGAGACCGCGGCATCGGCAATTCAGACGACCTACAAAGTTTACGACCGGGACTCGGATCAGGACCGCGACCTCCCCATCGGCGACATCATCCGCGAGACCGGCGAGCGGGGCCGGGGGATGCCCTATCGGCCGCTGTACTTCCCCGCGGAGCTGAGCAAGCGACCGGTCGGCTAGCCCGCGCACCTATTTATCGCCGGTACCGGTTGGCGGCACCATGACGAAAGTGGTGTCTCCGCTGTCCCATCGCGAGGTCGAGGCGGTCGAGGTGGACTTCGACGGCGAGTCCGAACCGTGGTCCACGTACAAGCTGTCGGACGGGACGACGCTGAAGGTGCGGACGACGGTCACGGGCGTGTTCCGCCTCGACGGGGAGCACGACCAGATGGGGAACCCCGTCTACAACGTTTCTCACACGACGCTCATCCGCGTGGTGAACGTCCCGAAGAACCTCAAGGGAGCGGCGACGTCGACGGGGCATCCTTCCGCACGCACGACGACCGCAGGCCCCGAGGTCCGCTGAATGCCCTCCCTCGTCGTCCTGATCCCGGAGAGCACGCGGAAGGCGAAGGGCGGCGATCCCTACCTGGAGGCGGTCGACGGGTTCGCGGATGCGTTGCCGAAGGCGGCGCAGGACCAGCTCCTCGGACTCCGCACAGAGGTGGCGGCGACCTGGAGGAACACCACCGCGAAGGACGGGCTGATGCCCGCATACATGCGATTCCAGGGAAACATGTACCGGCGAATCGCGCGCGATGCGTGGGAGTCCCGCGAGCGGGGTGTGGAGGTCCTCATCGCATCCGGTCTGTACGGGGTCCTCGCATCCCGCGACACCGTGTTCGCGTATCCGCACTCGATGGCGGAGCCGGTGCCGCCGTTCGGGAAGCTGAACCGCTGGTGGCACGGGCGCGGCCTTCCGGGGATTCTGGCGGCGTACCTGAGCGCTGCGAAGCCGAGGACCGTCGTCGACCTTCTGTCCAAGGAATACCGCGAGGCCATTACGGGATACGCGGACCATCTCTCCGGCGTGGCGGTGAAGACGATCGAATTCCCGGGCATGGGGCGATCGAGCCAGCCGAGGCGCGGCGAGCGCGTCGCGGAGATCCTGCGCACCGGGGCGGTGTGACCGCCGCCTACGAGACCGCCGGGATGCCGAGGGGGTCCTTCTCCGCAAGCGCCCGAGCACGCACGCCTGTCAGCAGGGTCATCACGCGCATCGCGCCCTCGAACTCAGGATCGGTCCTGACGCCGAATACGATGCGTGTATTCCGATCCGTTCGTCGCCGCAGTTCCTGGACGACATCGTCGATCGCATGCATCGGTAGGCTGGGTCCCGTCGTCATGTGCAAGACGGCGCCCGTCGCGACGGCGACTTCCGCGTCCAGCAGAGAGTTCTTCATGGCGTTCTCCAGGATGGCTTTCGGTCGATCGGGGTCGCCCTCCCCGAAGAGCAGCGCGGTCAGCCCGCCGTCATGGAGGATCTCTCGCACGTCCGGGAAGTCCAGTTGAATCAGGTGTCGGTCGTGCATTGCGCCGGCGAGCCCGCGGATCGCTTCCCCGATCACGTGGTCCATGACTGCGAACGCCTGCTCCAGCGGGAGGTCCGGAACCTGCCTCAATAGCCGGTCGTTCTCGAGGACCACGAGGCTGTTGCACGCGGCGCGCAATGCCGCGAGCCCCCTCCGTGCCGCGTCGTGGCGGTGGGCCTCCGTCCGGAAGGGCATCGTCGCGAGCCCGACCACCGTGCCGCCGGAGCGGCGGGCCCACTCCACGACGAGGGGCGCGACCCCCGTGCCCACGCCGCCCCCCAGTCCCGCGATGACAAATGTAAGGTCCCCGCCGGTGACGGCGCCGCGGACCTCCTTCTCGTGCACGGCCGCCAAACGGGCGCCGATCTCCGGTCGGCCTCCCGTCCCCCGAACGGCCCCGTCCCCGAGCAGCACCTTTGTGTCGCAAGTCGTCTGTGCCAAGTGCTCGCGGTCCGTGTTCACGGCGACGGTACGAATCCCGCGGGCTTCCGAGGCCGCCAACCGATGGACGACATTCGTGCCGGCGCCACCGCACCCCACCACCCGAATGCGGGGCCCCTGGGGGTCGACTTCCGTGGTTCCCATCCCTTCCGCGCCGGACGCGTCCGCGCCGGGCCTACCGATCCGCGCCCTCCGCCGCCTTCATTACGCGGCGTCGGACGTACTCGCGTACCGCGTTGCGAATCGCGTCCTCGATGGAGACGGAGTCGCCCGACTTTACCAGTTGCTGGAGGTCGACGACGTTCCCCTTCGGCAGCTCGACGGTGAGCTTGCGGATGTAATCCGGGGCGAACTTCTGGTCGATGAACCGGTCTATGGCGGCGCGGATCGCGTCCGAGATCGTGTCGAACTCCCCCTTCTTGACGAGCGATTGGAGGGAGTGGATCTTGTCCGGAGGGATGCGGATCGTCACGCGGTCGGACTCGGGCGGCATCGCACGTTGCCTCGACGTCAGACGAATCAGGCTATTTCGTCTGACACCTGCATGCACGCCGGCGTACTTAAAGGTGTGCCGGGCGCCTCCCCTCCATGGACGGCATCGCGACTACAGCGTCGGCCGACCACGCCGCCAAACTTCGATGTAGTCCCCGCGGAAGTGCATCGGATCCGGCAGACGGTCGAACCACGCGGCGGCGCGAACCCCTTTACCCGACATCGGTTCGCCCTCCGAGTGATCCGCCTCGAACTGGAAGAACGTGAACCGGACCGTCCGCTCCCCGTGGGTGACGTGGCAGACGACGACCTTGGTGAGTCCCGTAATCCGGATGGCGACCCCCGCCTCCTCGAGCGCCTCGCGCCGCGCGCACTCCTCTGGGGTCTCATCCGCCTCCGCGAACCCGCCGGGCGTCGCCCAGAGAGCTTTCTTACCCTCCACGGACGCCTCGCGGACGAGCAGGATTTCGCGCCGTTTGTTCCAGACGAGCGCCGCGGCCCCCACCGGCTGTGGGCCGCGCCGGGAGAAGCGGGCAAACTCCTCCGACGACACCGGCCAATCCCTCTGCTCGCCCGGGAACGCGCCGTATCGATCGCGGAACGGTCGGAGGTCCATCGGCGGGCGAATGGCGGGACGCCTAAAGTCCGTGATGGAGAGCCTTTATGGGGGGAGCGGCCTTCCTCCGAAATCGAAGAGGTGGACGATGTCATTGGAGGGCGTGTCGGACCGGGCGAACAAGGTCTACGACGCGATGAAGGCGGCCGGGATGACGGGCGAGGAGAAGATGCGGGATGCCGAGGTGATCACGAAAATGTCAAAGCTCCCGAAGGGCATGGTCCTCTCCGCCCTCCAGGAATTGGAGTCGAAGGGGTACGCAAGGCGAAGGGCCCGCGAGAAGGCCGCGGGCTACTACCTGACGAGGTGACTACTTCCGGAACAGCGGCGCGACGAGTAGCGGCAGGATGACGGACGCGTCGCCCTCGATTGTGACCTGCTCCGCCTCCTCGCGCACCTTGTTCCACGAGACCGCCTCCCGCACGCGCGCCCCGGACAGGCTCCCGTCCCACTCCGGCGCCGTCGTCACGTATACGGCGTAGTCGAGCCCGTCGCGGAATTGGTTCCACCAGATCGTGTGGTGCTTGCTGACTCCACCCCCGATTACGAGCGCTCCCGTCCGCTTCGCGGTGAAGACGAGGTCCGCGAGCGCCTGCTCGTCCGCCATCTCGTCGACGCGGAACTCTCGGTGGTCCTGCCAGAAGGACCAGAGCTGGGAACCGAACGCTCCGTCCATGATCGCGGGCACGAAAACAGGGATCCGGTTCCGCGCCGCCCAGTACAGGATGGACTTGCGGTCCTTCATGCGCTCCCCGAACTCCCAGACGAGGTCCCGGGTGGAGATGGCCCGCACGCCGCCGTCCCACAACTCGCGGAGGACTGGCTGTACGCGCTGCTCCAGCAGGGGGCCGTAGCTCTCCTTCGGGACGAGCACGTTCCCCAGGCGGTGCACACCGAGCTTCCGGAGGGCCGCGTCGTCCATCTCGAACGCTCCGTGGTAGTACGCGCCCCACGCGCGGGCGAGGTCGTGGTCCACAGTCCCGCATGTGGTGACGATCGCGCCAACCCACTTTCGCTCGACCAGCGTCCGGAGGACGCCGCGCACCCCGGTCGCAACGAGCGCCGCGGGGAAGCTCAGGAACACGGTGCACGCGCGGTCGCGGACCATGTCCCGCACGATTTGCGCGCCCATCGCGACTTTCTTGGCGGTGAACCCGCCCGCCCGGTCGAACGCCGCCAGCAGGCTGTCGACGGAGACATGCGGGCGGAGTTCGATGTCCTCCACCCTGCGCCGCAGGAGGTCCGCCCTTCGCATCGGCTCTGGGATGGCGGGAGTCGCATAAGGCCTTCGTCTCATTCGCGAAGGAGGGAGCGGAAGCGCTCCCAGAGGCTGGAGTGCCCGCGCCACCGCCAGAAGGCTCCGCACGCGTTGCAGCGGGACCACCCATCGTCATGGAACGCGACGTCCACGGATCCGCACGTCGCGCACGTGGCGGTCTGGGGTTTCGTGATCGCGCGCCGCGAGCGCTCCTCCACGAGCCGGGGAACGAGGCCGCGGAGGATCAGCTCGGCCCGCTTCGCAAGGACCGTCCCGTTCACGTAGTCTCCCTGGTCTAGGACGTTCCGCGCCTCCACGAGCAACTCCTTCGCCTCGTCGACCGAGAGGTCGTAGGAGGCCGCCTCGTCCATGATCGGGAGGAGGTGGCTCACGAGCGCATGGCCGCGCTGGATCTGCCGCATCCGGAGCTCCATCGCCTTCTGGATCTGGTGGTGCTGACTCTGCAGGGAGGAGCGCTCCGCCCGCTGGACAAGTTCCGCCGCGAGGACGAACTCCTTCCGCTCCATCGCGACCTTCGTCTGCTCGAGCAGCCGGGCCGCCTCGTCCACGTCCGCGCCGACGACGCGGGCCTCCTCAATCATCGCCTCCGTCGCGGGGATTGCCGCCGCGATGTGGCCCACGCGCCGGGCGAGGGCCTCTTCCGCCAGCCTCTCGGCCTCCTTGAGGAGCTGGAGGGACTTCCCGTGTTCTCCGCGGCGCATCGCCTCCCGGGCGTGTCCGAGGAACTCTTCCGCGGCGACCACGTCGCCTCCGATGTGCGCCGTCTGGGAGATGCGGTCCTGCGTCGCGTACAGGATCTGGCGGAGGCGCTGGACGTCCTCCGAGTACAACGCCTGGGTCGCGCTCTGGAGGCGGGCGAGGAGGTCCTGGTTCGCCCCGAGGTTCCCCGACGAGTACGCGACCTTCGCGTCCCGAAGCAGGGACGCCGCGGGTTCGATGTCCCTCCCCACGCGACCGCTCTCCTCGATCAGCCGCTGCGCTGCGAGGAGTGCGTACGCCCACGCGGACTTCTCGAACGCGTCCAAGGTGCCCCGCGCGAGGACGAGGGCTTCCCGCGACAGCTCCAGCGACCGGTCGTAGATCCGTTCCTCAAATCGCATCCGGGCCTGATCGACGATGTCCTCGACGAGCCCGAAGTCCACGTCCTGGTTCCGGCCTTGGAGGATGAGGTGGTCCGCCGGGTCTTCGCCGAGCTTCACCAGAGGCGCGGGAGCTGGGGTCCCGACCGGGGGGGCCTCGATCGGGTCCGCCTCGACGGGCGCGGGAGCCGGGGAGGGGGCGGGCGTCTCCGCCTGCAGGGTGGTCCCGGCCGGCGGGGTATCGCGGGCCTTGGACATGTTCTCCATGATTCGGGCCGCCGCGGTGCTTGCCGCAATCCGGTTCACGTAGTCCCATTTCGTCTCGCATCCGGCCACGTCGACCTCGTACCGCGCCGCCAGCGTCTGGAGGTCCGGAGTCTCCAGCGGCGCGAGGCGAGGGCGCACGCGAAACTGCGGAGTTTTCAGCTTGATTTGCAGGGTGCTCGACGACGCCAGCCGCTTCACGAGGTCGCCCTTCGACTTGCAGCCGGCGATGTCCACCCCGCTCTCCGCCGCGAGCGCGCGGAGGTCCTTGGGGCGGAAGGTCCCCAGAACGGCGGCGGCCTCCGACTCCATGCGCACGCCCATCCCACGAAGGGGCGGATAAAGGTTTGGCGGCTATTTCTGGGGCCCCGACTCACTAGGTCTGCTCGATGATCGCGCTGACTTCCTTCTCGATGATTCGTGCGAGCTCCCGCGTAACCTCCGCGCGCATGTCCGGGGGCACGAGCTCGAGCCCGAGCTTCACGCCCGCCTTCGCGAGCTTCGCGAACGCGTACGCCTCTTGGAGTTTCGCGTGCATGAGATCGCGGACCGCGGCCCGGATTTCCGCCTTCAGGTCCGGGTTGGCGTCGAGCCGAGAACGGATGTACGACTTCACTTCGTCCTTCACCAAGTCCCGCACGGCCTCGACGAACAGATCCTCCGCGTGGGCGGCGCCGACGGTGTCCCGGAGGACCTTCTCCACGATGTTCTCCTCCGCCATCACCGCGCCATCTCTCGCTGTCCTCTTGAGCTTTTGGCTCCTCAGGGACGCTGGGTTTATCCACGCGCCACCGATATGCGCGCCCGATGGCCGTGTCCGGTGCCGCCCTCTTCAGGGACAAGGCCAAGCTCTCCTTCGACTACGTCCCCGACCGGCTCCTCCATCGGGACCGCCAGATCCACCGCCTGCAGTCCCTGTTCCGCCCCCTGCTGGATGCGGGGTCGCCGAGCACCGCGTTCCTCCACGGATCCGTGGGCACGGGGAAGACCCACGTGGCGCGCCGCTTCGCGGCCGAGTTCGGGAAGGCCGCGGCGGAGGCGGGGAAGGCCGTCGAGTCCGCGGTCGTCAACTGCCGGCAGCGGATGGGAGACGACGCGATCCTCTTGGCCATCCTCCGGAAGTTCGACGAGCGATTCCCGGACCGTGGGTTCTCGATCCCGGAGAAGCTCGCTACGTTGCGCGGCCAGCTCGAGCGCCGCCGCGCGCATCTCCTCCTGGTCCTGGACGAGATCGACGCGCTCCTGAAGAAGTCGGGTCCGCAGCTTGTGTACACGTTTACCCGATGGGCCGAGGAGGGCGGTCGGAGCACGGTGTCCCTCGTCCTGATCTCGTCGAAAGCGGACGCGCTGGAGAAACTCGACCCCGCATCCCGGAGTACGTTCCGCCGGGGGAACGCGATCGAGTTCCCGAAGTACGGCCGGGCCGAGCTGCTCGACATCGCCCGGTTTCGCGCGGACCTCGCCTTCCACCCGGGCACCGTCCCGGAAGAGGTCCTCGACCTGATTGCGGACCTGGCGGAGGAGGAGGGAGACGCGCGCCCGGTGATCGAGCTTCTCCTGTATGCGGGCCTGCAGGCGGAGGACGAGGGGGCGCGGGAACTCACGCCGGAGCACGTCCGGATCGGCCGAGGCGAGGTGCGCGGCACGGACGCAGCGGAGCGGATCCGGGGGCTGGACCTCACGCGAAAGCTCGTGCTCCTTGCGATCGCGCGGAAGGCGCGGAAACAGCTGTCCGTGACGACCGGCGAAGCGGAGAACGCGTACGCGGTCGTGTGCGAGGAGTTCGGAGAGAAGAAGCGGGGACACACGCAGTTCTGGAAGTACGTCCGGGAGCTGGACGCGCTCGGGCTGATCGACGCGAAGCTCTCCGGGGAAGGCCTCGTCGGGAAGACCACCATCATCTCCGTCACGGAGATTCCCGCGAAGGCCTTGGTGACCCAGATCGAGGGGTCGTTGCGATCACGCGCGGCGCCGACTAAGTGATAACCGACCGGATATGTTGAAATACGCAGACGCGGCTTTCGAATCCAGGGATGGGCGCGCAGGGTGATACCATGACTGTAGGGGGCGAAGGGACCGGATTTCCCGTGGATCTCTCCCGTGGGGTTTGCTATCTCGTCGAGGAGAAGAAGCCCGACCTTTCCTATCGACTCCTGCGACAGCTGCTCTCGGAGCCGCTGCCCGGGCTCGTGATCACGCGCCAGTACCCGGACCGCGTGCGTCGGGAGCGGGGCCTGACGGACGTGAAGGTGGTCTGGTTGAGCCACACGCCCGGCGAGGACAATCACAACCCGACGGCGATCGGCACGCTCGCGAAGACAATCTCGCGCTTCATCGAGGAGAACGGCGGCGAGGCGGTCGTCCTGCTCGACGGGCTCGAATACCTGATCGTGAACAACGGATTCCTGCAGACGCTGATGTTCGTGGAGCACGTGAACGAGTTCGTGATGCAGCGGAAGGCGGTCGTGGTCGTACCCTTGTCGCCGGGGACGCTCGAGGAGAAGGAGCTCGCCCTGCTCGAGCGGAACCTCGAGGTCGTCGAGTCCCCCGCGGTGAAGCTGGAACTCGAGTCGAGGGAAGTGGGGAAGCTCCTCGATACGTACTGATCTGTTACTTGCAACACGCCGCCTTTTGGCGGCGCGGACCATCGACCGGGCATGTTCCGCCGCCAGCGCGCGGTATCGGTGTGCCTCGCCCTCGCGTTCCTCGGGCTCGCCGTCCTCTTCCTGCACGCGAAGTCGATCACCCCGCGGGCCATCGCGATTTCCGACATCGGCGGCGACGACGTGGGGACGCCAGTCCGGGTCCAGGGCCACGTCCACCGCGTGTCCACGACGGACGAGGGGAATGCAGCCATCGTCCTGATCGACTACGACGACTTTGCGACGGTGCGCGTGGTCGCACGGCCGAGGGCCATTGCGGAGCCGACGCTCGTCTCGCCCGGCGCCCTCGTCGAGGTCGTTGGTTCCGTGTTCGGTGCGGGAACGATCCAACTGTTCACGGAGGACGAGGGGGG
>Ga0209321_10001337_pt1 | contig 16830 bp, 13 predicted proteins | sample Rifsed16ft4_FD_184012 | JGI IMG/M metagenome (GOLD analysis project Ga0209321, IMG submission 184012) | Soil microbial communities from Rifle, Colorado, USA - sediment 16ft 4 - CSP-I_5_4 (version 2) | ecosystem: Environmental > Terrestrial > Deep subsurface > Rock core/Sediment | place: Rifle...
CCGCGGTACGGGTCCGGCACGCCGATCACGGCGGCCTCCTTCACGGCGGGGTGCGTGAACAGGACGTCCTCGACCTCCCGCGGGTACACGTTGTATCCGGAGCACAGGATCATGTCCTTCTTCCGGTCCACGATCTGGAAGTACCCGTCCGAGTCCATCACCGCGATGTCCCCGGTGAGCAGCCAGCCGTCCCGCGTCATCACGTTCGCGGTCTCCTCGGGCTTGTTCCAGTAGCCCTTCATCACCTGCGGGCCCTTGATCGCGAGCTCCCCCGACTCCCCGACCGGGAGGTCCCGCGTCCCCGTCTCGAGGTCCACGACCTTCGCGTCCGTGTCCGGCAACGGGATTCCGATCCCCTCCTTGTAGAGGCCGAAGATCGGGTTCGCGTGGGTGACCGGCGACGCCTCCGTGAGCCCGTACCCCTCCACGAGCTTCCCGCCCGTGATCGACTCGAACCTCCGGCGGACCTCGGGCGGGAGCGGGGCGGCGCCCGCGATGCACGCCTTCACGGACTTCATGTCGTACTTCGCGATCTTCGGGTGGTTCACGATCGCGACGTACATCGTCGGGACGCCGGGGAAGATCGTGGGCTTCGTCTTCGTGATCAGCTTCATGATCGCCTCGATCTCCCGCGGGTTCGGGTGCAGCACCATCTTCGCCGCGATGTGGACGGCCCCGAGGAGCGCGGTCGTAAGCCCGTACACGTGGAAGAACGGGATCGCGCACATGAACACCTCCCGGCCGGGCGTCAGGCCCGGGAACCACGCGATCGCCTGGTGCGTGTTCACGACGAGGTTCCGGTGCGTGAGCATCGCGCCCTTCGGGGTGCCCGTCGTCCCGCCCGTGTACTGGAGGACCGCGACGTCGTCCACGTCCGTCGGCTCGACGCCCAGCGGCCCGGCGGCGAGGAGCGCCTGGAACCCGTGGACCCACGGGGCCTCCGGGATCACGATCTTCCCGTGGTCCTTCTTCTTCTTGATCGGGTACAGCGCCGCGAGGAGGCCCGGGAGGTACTCCTTGATGTCCGTGACGACGACCCGCTTCACGCCGGTCGACTCCCTGGCCTTCGCGACGTTCTTGAAGAACAGGTCCACGCACACGACGGTCTCGACGCCCGCGTCGCGGTACATCTCCTCGAGCTCCCGCGGTGTGTACAGCGGGTTCGTCTGGACGACGACCGCGCCCGCGCGGAGGATCCCGAAGAACGCGATCACGAACTGCGGGCAGTTCGGCATCAGGACGGAGACCCGGTCCCCCGCCTTCACGCCGATCCGGCGGAGCCCGCCCGCGAACCGGCTCGCGGCCGCGTCGAGCTCGCGGTACGCCATCTCCTTCCCGTAGAACCGCGTCGCGACGGCGCCCGGGAAGTCCTTCGCGGCCTTCGCCAGGAGCGCCGCGACCCCGGATTCCGGGTATGCGATCGTCCTGGGAACGCCCTCGGGCCAGTGCCTGAACCAAGGCCGGTCCATCGTTGTCCCCCGCTCGGGAAGGCGCGCCCTACCGATAAAGGATGCCCCGGACCCCCGCGGACCCCTTATTATTCCCCTACCCTAATTTTAAGTAATGAGACCTGCATGCCGCTCTCCATGAGCGCACCCCCCGGTACTATGCCTCCGCCCGCGTACGGACCCCCGCCTGCGTACGGACCGCCTCCCATGGCGCCCCCGATGGCCTACGGGCCCCCGCCCAAGCGGAAGACGATTATGCCCATCATCGGTGGTGTCTTCCTGATTGTTGCAGGGATCGACGGCATATCCGCGTGGGCGTATCTCGCGTTCGTGGTCGCCTCGCTCACCTCCGGAAGCCCCTTCGCGTTCATCGGGGGAATCGTCGCGGTATGCGGCGCGATCGAGATCATCTTCGGGATCCTCGCGCTGCTCGGCGGAATCATGGCGATCCGGCGGAAGATGTGGGCCCTCGCCCTGATCGGCGGCATCCTGGGCCTGTTCCTGCTCGGGTGGTTCTTCTTCGAGGCGAGCCTGCTCGCCCTGATCGGCCTGATCCTGATCGCGATCTCCCGCGGCGAGTTCGAGTAGACGCGCTCTGCGCGCGGGCCTCGCGGACGGCCAGCGCGGGACCTCTCGCCCGTCCCGGGAGGCGGGCGAGAGGCCGAAACCTTTTCCGACACGATTCCATCGCGCGCCCGTGAGCGGCGCCGTCCGGGTCATCCTTGAACCGCCGATCGCCCGCCTCGTCATCGACCGGCCGCCGGAGAACGCGCTCACGCCCACGCTCGTGTCGGGCCTCGCGGAGGCGGTAGCAGGGGCGGGCAAGGACCCCGGGGTGCGGGCCGCGGTGCTCTCCGGGGCGGGCGGGACGTTCTGCGGCGGGTCGGACCTGAGGGCCCTGGAGGCCATGGACCCGAAGTCCCTGCTCGCCGCGGCCCAGGCGGGCCAGGACCTCGCGTGGCGAATCGAGCACTCCGAGAAGGTGTGGGTCGCGGCGGTGGAGGGCGTCGCGCGGGGCGGGGGACTCGACCTCGCGCTCGCATGCGACCTGCTCGTGGCGGCGGAGGACGCGCGGTTCGAGAGCCCCGAGGTCGGCGAGGGCTGGATCCCGTTCTTCGGTGGGACCCAGAGGCTCCGCCACGCGCTCGGGCGGGCGAGGGCCCGCGAGGCAATCCTGACGGGCGCGCCGATTGGGGCCGGCGACGCGGCCGCGATGGGCTTCGTGAACCGCGTCGTGCCGAAGGGCGGGGCGATGGCGGGGGCCGAAGACCTCGCGCGCAAGATCGCCGCGAGGCCGTGGCCCGCGGTGCGGGCCGCGAAGCGCGTCCTCGTGGAACAGCTCGACAAGCCCTACCGGAACGGGTTCCTGCTGGAGGCGCAGCACTTCGCGCAGCTCGCGGTAGACCGGAAGTCGAAGTCGTGAGCGGGAATCACCGCCGCCCCTTTCCGCGGAGGATGTCGTCCTTCCGGCCCCAGCGGTCGGCCGCGATGTCCACCTGCACGTCCGTCGCGACGAACGCGCCCTCCCGGATCCCCTCGTACTTCAGGACCCGCGCCATCTGCGCCGCGTTCTCGAACCGCAGAAAGGCCTTGAACAGCCCGAAGTCGACCTGCGCGTGCTGGTCCCCGAGGCTCACCTCGCCCGTGAGCCGGGTGCCGTCCTCGAGGACCGGCCGGTCCATCGCGATCGCCCCCCGCCACACCCGCTTCAGGGAGCCGAACACGATCAGGGTGCCCGCGACCCACTCCCCCGCGCGGACCTTGTCGTACGCCTTGCTCGTGTCGACCGCGTGGACGTCCACGAAGCTGTGCTTGTCGTCGAGTCGGTAGTCCCAGCCCTTCTTCGGGTCCCGGGCCATCCGGAACCGGAGCTCGCCCTCCGCCTCGCAGTGGTCGCACATCACCGCCCAGAGGACGCGGCCCTTCACCGGGAAGCGCGCCTCGAAGTCCACGGAGGTCTTGATGGGCTTGCGGGCCACGGCGGGCGCGATGGCGGGGGAGGGCCATAAGACCTCCCGCGGGCCCCGTCGAACTCAGCGCGGCTCCGGCTTCCGCCGCTTGCGCCGCCGCAAGAGAAGGAATGCGCTGACCAGGCCCGCCACGATGAGAATCGTCGCGATTCCCGCCCAGAACAGCGGCTGCTCCCAGACCGGCCTCCCCGTGGGTGGGGGCGGGGGCAGGAAGCCGTTGCGGACCGTGACCGTCACGTTCGCCTCCGAGGAATAGTCCGTCCCGTCGTACGCCCGGGCGCGGATCGTGTGCGCTCCATCGAAGACGGTCGTGGTGTTCCAGTCGTACCGCCACGGGTCCGTCCCGATGGCGGGGATCCAGCTCCCGTTGTCGATCGAGACCTCGATCCGCTGGACCGCGCCGTCCGGGTCCTCCGATGTGCCCGCGACGGGGTACATTCCGCTCAGGGTCGCACCCGGTCCCGGAGCGGCGATGGCCACGGTGGGCGGGTCGTTGGGGACGGTCGCGTCCGCCTCCGCGGATTTCGGGCCCTCCCCGACGACGTTCACCGCGCTGACCCGGTAGAAGTACCGGATCCCGCTCAAGACCGCAGCGTCCAAGTAGGACTGCACGGCGCCGACGGTGTCCAGGTACGTCCCTCCGCCCGATGCCGTCCCCCGGTAGATCCGGTACGCGGTCACGGCAGAACCGCCATCGCTCGAAGGCGGGTTCCAGAACAGGAGCACTTGGCGGCCCGAGGCGGTCGCGATGACGAGTTGCGGGGCGCCGGGTCGGCCGAGGGGCGTGGCGCTCGCCTCGGAGGATCGCGGGCCCTCGCCCACCGCGTTCCTCGCGGAGACCTGGTAGTAGTACGCCTGGCCGTTCGTCCGCCCGGTGTCCGTGTATGTGAGCACGTTCCCGAGCTCGACGAGAAATGCCTCCCCGCCGGAGGACGTGCCGCGGAAGATCCGGTAGTTCGCGATCAGAGAACCGCCGTCGTAGAGCGGGGCGGACCACGTGAGGGTGACGGTCGTGTCCCCCGCCACGGCCCGGAGGTTCCAGGGCTCGGAGGGCGGTGTCGGCGTCGGCTGCGACGACGCCATCAGCGGGTAGCGGTCCTGCGCGGTGGAGAACCCGTACGGGGTGTCGCCGATCCCGTCTGGGCTCGGGCACACGTTCTGGAGCGGGCCGCTGCAGTTGTCGATGCCAGAGTAGTCGGACCAGTGGTTCCCACCCGAGGGGTAGCCGTTGTCCCAGCGGTTCCCCGTGTTGTCGAACGCCTGGCGGGTGTTCCTTTCGATGTTGTTGTGGTACACGAGGATGCTCACGGACCGGTCGAGGTACACGCCGTACAGGCCGGAGGGGTCGAACGCGTTCCCGGAGACCAGGTTGTCCGTCGCGGTCGCCAGGTCCGACAGGCCGACCGTCAGGCCCGCGTACCGGTTGCGGGAGACGTTGTTCCGCTCCACGGTGTCGCGCGTGGACATGAACAGCGTAATCCCGTAGCTGTTGTCCGCCGCGGTGTTGTTGAGGACGAGATTGTCGAAGGTCCCGGAGCCGAGGAAGATCCCGTCCCGATTGTTGGTGGCGGTGTTGCTGAGGACCGTGTTGTTCCGGGTCTGGTAGAGCTGGATCCCGGGCCCGCGGCTTCCCGTGACGTTGTTCCCCGCCACCACGTTGAACGCGCCGCCGTCGACCTCGATGCCGCGGTCGCCGCTCCCCGTGACGGTGTTCCTCGCAATCGTGTTGCGGCTCCCGCCGCTCGACTGGATGCCATTCTGGTTCGTGGACAGCGTGTTGTTCACGACGGTGTTGCCGTCGCTGCCGAGGAAAACGCCCCGTAGGTTGCTGGCCATCGTGTTGTTCGCGATGAGGTTCCCGCCGGCCGGCCAGTCCACGACGACGCCGCTGGCGCGGTTCCACGAAATCGTGTTCCCGGTCACCTTCACACCCTGGGAGGCGGCAAGTTCGACGCCGTTCGCCTGGCTGTTCATGATTGTGTTCCCGTCGATCGTGTTGTCGTGCGAGGACCAGAGGTAGAGGCCGTTCCGGGAATCCGAGATCGCGTTGCCCGTGATTGTGTTCGCGTGGGAGTGGTAGAGGCCAACCGCCCCTCCGTACGGGAGGAAGAATCCCGAGTCCGCGAACAGGATCGCGTTCCCCGCAATCCGCACTCGAGTGGAGAAACCGAGTTCGATCGCGGCGGAGGTCGGGCCGATGGACTGGCCCTCCACGGTCACGTCCGTCACGTTCGCCAGGATGACCTGCCCCGCCCCCGGCGGGACCGTGCCGCCCGCGACATCCTTCCAGTAGTACACGGGCTTGCCGTTCACGATGTTGGACGTCTGGATCGTGTGGGTGTTCCAGTACCGGATCTGATTGTTGTACCCGCTCTCGAAGGAGATTCCGGAGCCCACCATCTCGTTGTTTGAGATGGAGACGTTCATCGAGGCGTTCAGATAGATCCCGACGGTCGAGCCCGTAATCCGGTTGTCCGCGATCCGGCAGGCGCAGTCGGGGCCCCCTCGCTCGTTCACGAACACACCGATCAGCGCATTCGTCAGGGTGAACTGAGAGACGTTCGCTCCGGTGGCCATGTACACGGCCCAGCCGCCCGCGCCGTCGATGATTGTCGTGTCCCGGTTCTCTCCCACGAGGGATACGAAGCTGCGCATCGACACGGTCTCACGGTACGTCCCGCCGTACACGAAGACCGTGTCCCCCGGGGAGGCGGCGGCCATGGCGTTCCCAATCGTGGTGTGGTTCCCGGGCCCGATGCCGCCGACATAGAGGGTCGCCGCACGGACGGGAGTCGGAAGGACCACGATCGCCGCCGTGAGGGAGCCCGCGAGGACCAGGAGCGCGGCAAGAAGCCCCCGGCGTCTCCGCCCCCCGCCCCCCGGACCCTCGTTGCGAAAACCGCGTGCGGACACGATCCCACCCACACGGGGCGCCCGTCTCGGGGACGTCCCAGACGCCCCACGGGCGGCCCCGCTATTTAGGCACGTTGGTGCGGGGCTTGATGGGCGTGGGCGCCTATTCCCGCCCTCGTGCTATCCCCTCTCACGTCCGGTTTATATTCCGACTCCGGATTCATACGGTAACCGGCATCGCGGGTGCCTGACGTGGCGGAGGAGCAGCTCATCCGGAACTACAACGTCGAGGCGGGCCTCGGGAAGCAGCTCCCCCCGAAGATTCTGATTTGGGACGAGACGATGCGGGACGGGGAGCAGACCCCGGGCGTGTACTTCAGCCCGGAGGAGAAGCTGCGGATCGCGACCGTCCTGAGCGAGATGGGCGTCCACGTGATGGACGTCGGGATCCCCATCGTGTCGAAGGAGGAGGCCCGCGGCGTCAAGCTGATCGCGAACGCGGGGCTCGACGCGTCGATCCTCGCCGCGTGCCGCGCGGTCCGGCGGGACGTGGAGGCGTGCATCGAGTGCGACGTGGACGAGGTCTCGATCTTCATCGCGTGCTCGGACCTCCACCTGAAGTACAAGCTGAACATGACGCGCGAGCAGGTGCTCGAGGCCTCGGTGCGGGAGGTCGAGTTCGCCAAGGCCCACGGCGTCGGCGTGACGTTCGTCACGGAGGATACGTTCCGCGCGGACTTCGACTACGTCGTGCAGCTGTACAACGCGTGCATCGAGGCGGGGGCGACCCGCGTCGTGCTGAGCGACACCGTCGGCTACACGACGCCCTCGATGATGAAGTGGTTCATCGGGCGGGTGAAAGAGCGGTTCAAGCCCGCCCAGCTCAGCGTCCACTGCCACGACGACTTCGGCCTCGCCGTCGCGAACAGCCTCGCGGCGTGCGAGGCGGGGGTCGAGGTCCCGCACACGTGCGTGAACGGCCTCGGGGAGCGGAGCGGGAACGCGAGCTTCGAGGAGCTCGTGATGGCCCTCGAGGTCCTGTACGGGCACAAGACGGGCATCGATGTCTCCCGCATCGCGGAGGTCTCGCGGCTCGTCGAGGAGCTCAGCGGCATCCCGATCGCGCCGAACAAGGCCGTCGTCGGCTACAACAGCTTCAGCCACGAGAGCGGGATCCACGCGGACGGCGTGATCAAGATGACCTCCACCTACGAGCCGATGCAGCCCGAGCGGATCGGGCGGGAGCGGCGGTTCATCTTCGGGAAGCACACCGGGTCCACCGCGGTGGAGGACAAGCTGAGGAAGCAAGGGATCAAGGCCTCCCCGGACCAGGTGAAGCAGATCGTCGCGATGGTGAAGGAGCTCGCGGAGGGCCGCTCGAAGGAGGAGCAGCTCGCGTTCCTCCACGTGTACCGGGAGCGCGAGGAGAAGCGCCGCGGGGTGAGCGACATCGAGTTCTGGTCGATTGTCCGGAGGGTCGGCCTGTCGCCGCCCCCGGAGTACTGGTGACCCTCGGCCCTGGTCGCGACGGTTCCGCGAGCGCCGTCGCCCTTAGGGCGATGCCGAGCGACCTTGCCACCGTGTCGGGGCGGGGTCAGGGGTGGCTGAACCAGTCCAGCTCGCCCGTCCGGGTCACGCTCGCTCCGCCCCCGCTCACCGTCACGGAGATGGTGATGGGGTCCTCGACGGTCTTCCCGGTGCCCACCGCCTCCAAGATGGCGGCGGAGATCGCCTGACGGTCGATCTTGACGACGACCGTGTGGTTCGACGCGTCGTACGCGCGCACGGTCGCGTCCACGGACACGTCCGCCCCGTTCACGGAGATGGTCGCCGTGGCGGTGAGGTCGGACGCGGTCAGGCCGCTCGGGAGCTCCGAGGCGTTCTTCAGGACCGCGGTCACGAAATTCCCGTGGCTCTGGAGGTTCAGTCTGTGCGGCGCGACGACCGTGTCGCCCGTCCCGCTCCAGGGGCCCGCATGCGTGGCCGCGATCCCCCCCACGCTCACGCCAAGGATGGCGAGCGCGACCGCGGCGAGCTTGATGGACATCGGATACATTGTCTCCTCCCCCGAGTAACTCGATGCGCCAGGGGCGTCATAAAGGTTCTTGGACGTTCGCAGACCTGAGAACGACCGGGCGGTGCTCGATGGCCTCGCCTGGCCGCTGCCGGAGTGCGGTTGCGGGGGCGGGTGCGCTAGTATGTCCGCGGAGGCTCCCCGGCCCCTTCCTCCCCGATCGGCTCAATCGCGGGCGGTTCGTCCGCGCCGGTTTCCAGCGCGGGTTGCGTGCCCACGCGCTCCTCGAGCTCGCGCTCGTCCTTGCGCCGCTTCCACCAGAGCACGAGGAACAGGATCGCCGCGAGCGCCAGAATCAGGAGGAGCCACAGCGCCCACCCGTACGGGTTCAGGTTCACCGTGAACGCGACGGAGGCCTCCGCCCGGTTCCCCGCCCGGTCGACGGCCGCGACGTGGAACGTGTGCGTCCCGTCCGCGATCGCCCCGACCGTGACGTTCGCGTCGGTGGTCGTCGTGGGGGACTCGCCGTCCACCCACACCTCGTAGTGGTCGATCCCCGAGGTCGCGTCGCTCCCGGTCCATTCGAACGTGACGGCGTTCGCGTTGAACACCGCGTTCGCGCCGGGGGCGCTAATCGCCACCATGGGGGCCGCGGTGTCGACGCCGAAGCTCACGGTCGCGATCGCGAGGTTCCCCGAGCCGTCGTACGCGCGCACAGCGATGTCGTGGGGTCCCTCGGACAGGCCCGAGAACACACGAGAGGTCCCGGTGCCCGCGGACGTGAGGGCCCCGCCGTCGATCGCGGTCTCGTACCGGTCCAGTCCGGAGAGGGCGTCGGAGCCCTGCCAGGTGACCGTGACGCTCGCCGCGGTGAGCCACCCGCCGCCGGCGGGGGCGGTGATCGTGAGCGCCGGGGGCGTCGTGTCGATCGTCATCGTGGCGTCCGCCGCGGTGGGCGCGGCCTCCGGGTTCGAGGCGTTGTCCACGGCGACCGTGTAGAACTCGTACGTCCCGTCCCCGCCCGTGAACGCGGTGTCGAACGGGATCGTGGGACTGAGCCAGGGGTTCCACCGTCCCTGCGGGTTCGCGGGACGGGCGTACAGGCTGAACGGACCGCTCGCGCCCATCCGGTACCAGAGCTCGACGTAGTCCACGCCGCTCTCGTTCGCGCCGTCCTGCGCGGTGTATGGGATCGGGTACGGCACGGCGTTCGTGTGCGTGGGCAGGGCCCCGACCGCCGACGTCGGCGGGTTGCTCTCCGTGCCCGTGAGGACGACGTCGTCCACGTACGCGCCCTCGAAGCCGTGGTTCGCGGAGTCCGTCGTGAAGCGGATGATCAGCCGTTCGACATCGTTCGGCACCGCCACGGAGACGAGATCCCACCGGTTCCCGGTGCCGCCCGTGTTCGTGAAGATGATCGTCTGGACCCCGCCCGCCTCGTACCACGCCTGGATGAAGTCCCCGCCGCCGCTCTCCGCCTTCGAGGAGTAGTAGAACGACAGGGTGAGGCTCGTGAATCCGCTCACGCTGAGGTTGATCGACACGTCCGCCTCCATGTCGTCGTCGTACTCGTGGACGGCGGAGTTGTTCATGCCCGCGAAGGGGCCCTTCGACTGCGTCCCGACCTGCGCGGCCCAGGCACTGTAGTTCCCGGCGTGCTTGGAGTAGTTCGTGACGGCCCAGTGATCGAGGCCGGAGGCGGGGTTGTTGTCCGCGCTCGTCCAGCGCGGGCCGAGCGCGCCGGACTCGAAGTCCTCGATGAAGACGACGGCGGTCCCCGCGCGCGCGGGGGACGCGACGAGGACGACGGACGCGGCGGCGGTCAGCGCGGCGGCCAGGAGCACGAGCAGGGCGCGGCGGGCGATCGGGGAGTCCATGGAGGGCCTCCGGGGGCCGCGCGACGCGGTTCCTCGCATAAGGGCCTTTTGCGCTCGGTATCATCGTTGATTCCGAGCCGGTCCGGCTTCCGCCGCTACGCGTGGCCGCGGCGGGGGAAGACCCGGCGGGACCCGCCCAGGATCTCCTCGCGGCTCCCGTGCCGCAGGACGGCCGCCTCCACCGCGCACTCCGATTCCACGTAGCTGCCGCGGCGGAGCCCCTCCGCCTCGACCGCCTTCCGGAGGGCGGCCTCGTTCTCAGATGACACGACCGCCAGGAACGTGCCGAAGTCCACCTCGACTGAGCCGCCCGCCTTCGAGACGCGGCCCTCGTACCGGTGGCCGTCGTTCAGCCCGCCCCGCTCCAGCTCCCCGGTCGGCACGCGCGCGAGCCGCCCGTGGATCGTGACGTTCGCCTCGACCCAATCCCCGGGCCGGAGAGTCGCGTACGCGCCGTCCTTGCTGTACGCGACGATGTCGTAGTACGAGTCCCGGTCCTCCTTCGAGTACGACCAGTCCCCGCCCCTCGCGTGGCGGGCGACGCGGATGCCGACGTGGCCCTCCTCCTCGCAGTCGCACATCACGGTCTCGACGACCTTCCCCTTCACGCGGACCGTCGTCTCGAACGCGAGCTTCGATGCGGCCTTTGCCACGCGGGCGGGAACGCGCGGGACGCTAAAAGGATTCAGCCGGCTCGCGGATGGGCGGCGCGGCTCCGCCAAAGGGCCATCCTTATGAGTCGTCCCGCCTTCGTAGGGCGAGGCGGGAATGGCGGGCCTCACGATCTCCGAGAAGATCCTCGCCCGGGCGAGCGGGCGGGAGCACGTCGCGCCGGGCGACATCGTCGACGCGTCCGTGGACCTCCTGTACATGCACGAGATGCTCGCGATGGCGCTGATGCCCTTCAACGAGATCGGCACGATGAAGGTCTGGGACCCCGCCAAGATCGTCGTCACGCTGGACCACTGGGTCCCGCCCCCGACGCCCGAGATCGCGAAGATGCACCAGACGATCCGCGAGTTCTGCCACAAGCAGGGGATCGCGCGGTTCCACGACGTCGGGGACCACGGGATCGTCCACCAGCTCATCGCCGAGCGCGGGTACGCGCACCCCGGGGACCTCGTGATCGGGAGCGACAGCCACACGAACATGGTCGGCGCCGTGGGCGCGTTCGCGGCGGGGATCGGCGCGACGGACACCGCCGCGGTGATGGCGACGGGCCGCTTCTGGCTCCGCGCCCCGGAGACGATGCGGGTGGACATCCACGGGAAGCTCGGGGCCCGCACCGGCGCGAAGGACGTGATCCTCAAGGTCATCGGGACCACGGGGGACGACGGCGCCCGCTACGCCGCGGTGGAGTTCACGGGGCCCACGGTGAAGGCGTTCCCGATGAACGAGCGCTTCGTCCTGTGCAACATGACGACGGAGATGGGAGCGAAGGTCGGGATGGTCGCGGCGGACGGGAAGACAAAGGAGTACCTCGCCCACACGGGCCTTCCGTTCAAGGCGATTGAGTCCGATAAGGACGCGGCGTTCGCGAAAACGCACACGTTCGACGTGAACGGGATGGGCCCGCAGGTCGCTTGTCCCTCGAACCCCGCGAACCTGAAGCCTGTGGAGGACGTTGTGGGCACGAAGATCGACGTCGCGTTCCTCGGGTCGTGCACGAACGCCCGCATCGAGGACCTGCGGATCGCCGCGGAGCTCCTGAAGGGGGAGAAGGTGGCGCCCGGGGTGCGGTTCCTGATCACGCCCGCCTCGCAGCGGATCTTCCGCGAGGCCCTGAAGGAGGGGCTCGTGGAGATCTTCATGGACGCGGGCGCGACGTTCACGTCGTCGACGTGCGGGGCGTGCTTCGGCGGGCACATGGGGACGCTGGCGGGCGACGAGGTGTGTATCTCCTCGACGAACCGGAACTACCCGGGCCGGATGGGTTCGCCCACCGCGAAGGTGTATCTCGCGTCGCCGTGGACCGTGACCGCCTCCGCGATTCACGGGGAGATAACGGACCCGCGGAAGGCCTAGGCGGTCGCGAGCGCGAGGAAGTACTCCATCTCCCTTAGGATGCCGGTTGCCGGGTCCGCCTCAAGGCCTACAGACGTCAGGGCCAGGCTACCAAGGATTACACGATCCTCCGGTTCCGCGAACACGACAACCGTCGCTCCTTGGTGGCCCTCGACCTCGATTCGAACGTCTCCAACGCGCCTCTCGATTGTAGCCCCGGCGGCTGTGCGGAATCGCCAGACGTTTCTGTCCCTGACACCGACTCGCTCAGTGACTTCCTTGGGAATCCATGTGTAGAGCGCGGACGGGTCCACGGCCAACTCGATGCTCTCCTCCTGGGGTCCGTGTAGGGACATGAGCCGAAGCGTTACGCGTAACTCGGGCCGGGCGTTCTGCGGCATGGCGCAAGGAATGGTGCCCCGGATGCTTATCTCTTCGGCCCACGGTCGACAGCAACCTTATCGGCCTCAGTGGCTTCCCCGTTACGCGATGCAGACCCGCCTCAAGGGCCGCGTGTGGACGTTCGGCGACGACATCTCCACGGACCACATCATCGCGGGGAAGTACCTCGGCACGACGGACGCGAAGGTGTTCGCGGAGCACGCGTTCGAGGCCGTGGACCCGACGTGGGCGAAGAAGGTGCAGCCGGGGGACATCCTCGTGGCGGGGGACAACTTCGGGTGCGGGTCGAGCCGGGAGCAGGCGCCCGTGGCCCTGAAGACCCTCGGGATTTCCGCGATCCTCGCGAACTCGTTCGCCCGCATCTTCTTCCGGAACGCAATCAACCTCGGGTTCCCCGTCCTGGAGTGTGCGGGTCTTCGAGAGAAGGTGAAGGCGGGCGACGTGGTCGAGGTGGACATGGCCCACGGGGCGGTCCATCTCCCGGATGGCGGGGCGATGCGGTTCAAGGCCCTCCCGCCGAACGTGCTCGAGATCCTCGAGGCGGGCGGTCTCGTGCCGAAGCTGAAGAAGGAGCTCGCGGCCAAGCGGACCGCGTAGGTGCGAAGGAGTGCCACCAGGGACTCCATGGCGGGAGCGGACCGCGGTCGCCAGAGTTATCTATAATCATTGATAACCGGAGACGGCCCGCCGGGCCCTTCCCCGGAGAAACCTTAAGGCCCGCGCGTCGCATCGCGGCCCGCCATGGCCCTCAAGATCGTCCTCCTCGCGGGGGACGGCACGGGACCCGAGGTGATGCGGCAGGGCGTCAAGGTCCTGAAGGCGGTCGAGGCCCGCTTCGGCGTCTCGTTCGACATGGTCCCGTTCCCGTGCGGCGGGCAGCACTACCTCGACGCGGGGGAGGAGTGGCCCGATGGCGCGTTCGAGTCGTGCAAGGCCGCGGACGCGATCCTCCTCGGGGCCGTCGGCCTCCCGGAGGCCCGCCTCCCGAACGGCGACCTCGCGGGCGCGGGCGTGATCTTCGGCCTGCGGTTCGGCCTCGACCTGTACGCGAACGTGCGGCCGACGAAGCTCTACCCGAACGTCCGCCACAAGGTCCACGACGCGTTCAAGCAGGTGTGGGAGCCCGGGAAGGTCGACTTCGTGATCGTGCGGGAGAACACGGAGGGCCTGTACACGCCCGCCCGCGGGTTGCTCTCCCGCGGCGGCGTCGACGAGCTCGCGGTGGACAGCCGCGTGATCACCCGCAAGGGCGCGGAGCGCGTGATCCGCTTCGCGTTCGAGCTCTCGAAGTCCCGGAAGGGCGCGCCGAGGGACGGGAAGTCCCGCGTCACGTGCGTGGACAAGTCGAACGTCGTCGCGGGGGACCGGCTCTTCCGGAAGGTGTACGACGAGGTCGCGTCCCAGTATCCCGGGATCGGGAAGGACTACGCGTACATCGACGCCTTCCTCCAGTGGATCGTGCGGTCCCCGGAGAACTACGACGTCGCCGTGGCCCCCAACGAGTTCGGGGACATCGCGACCGACCTCGCGGCCGTGTTGCAGGGCGGGATGGGGATGGCGGCGGGCGGGAACATCGGCGACGCGCACGGGATGTTCGAGCCGATCCACGGCTCGAGCCCGAAGCACGCGGGGAAGGACGAGGTGAACCCGATGGCGATGGTCCTGGCGGTCCAGATGATGCTCGACTGGCTGGGGAAGCGGAGGCGGGACAAGCCCCTTCGCGAGGCCTCCGCGGCGGTCGAGAAGGCGGTCGTGGACGTCCTGAAGGCGGGGAAGGTCCTCACGTACGACCTCGGCGGGTCCGCGAAGTGTTCCCAGGTCGGCACGGCGATCGCCGCCCGCGTGGCGGCCCGGAAGTAACCCCCTGGCGAGGGAGATTCTGGGAGTCTTCTGGAGGTCAGTGGGAAACGTATTTATCGGACCCCCCGCCATGTATTCCATCAGGAGAGGGGGTCGGTCGTCAATGTCGTGGGGAGGTCCCGCCAAGGCCCTAGCGTTTGCGCTCGTGATGATGTCCACCGCGCTCGTCGCGCTCGCCGCGCCGGCTGGGACCCCGCAGACCGCCGCGATTCCGGGCCCGACGGACCCCGCCGCCGTCCCCACGGGCTCGATTGACCCGACAGGGCCCGGCGGCCCGGTCGACGCGACCGTCCAGGGCTTCCTCGCGGACCCGGCGCTCCCGCCCACAGGGCAGCCGAGGGTCCGGACGGACAAGAACTGCTACCTCCCCGGCCAGGCCGTCACGATCACGCTGAAGAACGTCGGCGGCGGCACCCTGCTGTACGACTCCCTCCCGGACTACGAGATCGAGAACGACACGATCGGCGCGGTCCGGATGATCGAGCGGTTCCAGCCCGGGCGCTTCCGCTTCGAGCCCGGCGCCTCGATGAGCTGGGTCTGGGACCAGAAGTGGCTCGCGTGGGACGCGGAGGGCCGCCAGATCAACAAGGGGATGTTCGTCCCCCGGGGCGAGTACTTCGTGAACATCTGGGCGCAGATCGGCTTCCCGATCCCGGACACGAACCTGATCGCCCGGGCGAAGTTCTCGATCGGGGAGTGCATGGCCCAGATCAACGCGGGCGACGACATCGTCGCCACGGAGGGCCAGGCGTTCCAGTTCCACCCCGTGATCCAGATCACCGGGGACGCGGTCGTGCGGTCCGTGACGTGGGACCTCGACCCGGCGGTCGACTCGAACGGGGACGGCAACTTCACGAACGACATCGACCTCGCGGGCACGAACCCCTCGTACGCGTTCGGAGACGACGGCATCTACACGGTGACGATGAACCTCAAGGGCTTCGGCACCGTCTCCGGCATGGACCGGACCCCGCAGGACACCGTGTTCGCGATCGACAGCTCGGACTCGATGGCCTGGAAGGACCCGCTCGACCACCGGAAGATCGCCGTGAAGGACTACGTGGACTGGCTCGTCCCGGACGACCGCGGGGCGGTCGTGGACTTCGACTCCGTCGCCCGCCTCGTCGGCGGCGACCACCTCGGCATGGACTACGCCCGGATCAAGGCGAACGTCGACACGATCGATGCCTCGGGGGACCTGTTCCTGTCCGCGGGCCTGTTCGTCTCCCTCTACGAGCTTCGCGACCACGGGGACGGGAACCACAAGTGGCTGATGATCTTCATCACCGGGGCGGAGACGGAGAACCCGCGGGACCCGTTCTACATCCCCCGCGCGATCGAGTTCGCGAAGGACCTCGGCGTCACGATCTACACGGTCGGTCTGAACGTCGACGCGGAGATGGGCTCCACGATGCGGCACATCGCGTTGGAGACGGGCGGGAAGTACTTCCCCGCCGCGACCGCGACGAACCTCCGGAAGATCTACGAGGACATCGCCTCCGAGGTGAACCAGTCCCAGGGCCAGTTCTTCACCGTCTCCGACGCGCTGACGGTGACCGTGGACAACGTCCCGCCCGCCGTGGCGCTGGATGCCTCCGTACCCGTGAACGTGAGCCTCCGCGTGGCGGGGGAGAAGTGGCACGACGTGAACCTCACCCTGTTCAAGGACGGGGAGGAGTTCGCGCGGGCCTCCGTGACCCGGACGCCCGGGAGCCCGGACAACCAGAGCGTCTCCCTCGGGACGATCGAGTTCGACCTCGAGAGCACCTACGAGGCCCGCGTCGAGTACACGCCGCTGGACGACCCGGTGAGCGGGAGCGAGAACGGCGCGAACCCCGCGTGGATCATCCTCGGGCTCGCGAACGGGACGGAGCTGTGGTTCCATCACACGTTCAACGTGAACCAGCCGGACACGTGGGTGTGGGACGTGGCGGACGTGGAGGGCCTGTTCGTGGGTCGCTCCGTCGCGTTGTTCGCGGCGATCACGGACCCGGGCTCCGATGACGTCACCGTGACATGGGACTGGGGCGATGGCACGATTGACATCCGCACGGTGTTCAACGATGGCGTGGGGCCGGACCCGTACCCGAGCCCGTGGGGTCTCCCGGTGGCGTTCACGGACCTCGGTGCGCACACGTACGCCGCGGCGGGGAGCTACGTTGTCATCCTGACGGTATTCGACGACGACGGCGGGTCAACGGTCCTGAGCTTCACGGTGACCGTGGGCTGAGGCTACTCGAGCCACTTCGCCATCAGGACCTCGTCGACCCACGCGTCCCGCACTCGGAACTGCCGCTTCCGGACGCCCTCGACCTCGAAGCCGAGCTTGCGGTACAGCGCGATCGCCCGCGCGTTCGTCGAGAACACGGAGAGGCACGCCTTCCGGAACTGGCGGTCCCGCA
>Ga0209321_10001341_pt1 | contig 16818 bp, 18 predicted proteins | sample Rifsed16ft4_FD_184012 | JGI IMG/M metagenome (GOLD analysis project Ga0209321, IMG submission 184012) | Soil microbial communities from Rifle, Colorado, USA - sediment 16ft 4 - CSP-I_5_4 (version 2) | ecosystem: Environmental > Terrestrial > Deep subsurface > Rock core/Sediment | place: Rifle...
GCCGAAGGCCGAGAAACCCGCGCCAGCACCGAAACCGGAGGCGCCAAAGGCAGAGGCGAAACCCGAGAAGGCGCCCGCGAAGGAAGAGAAGAAACTCGCGGAGAAGAAGGAACCCGGCGAGAAGAAGGAAGAGAAGAAGGCCCCGAAGAAGGAGGAGAAGCCTGAGGCAAAGAAGGCCGAGCCCAAGAAGAAGGAGGCCAAGTGATGGCCGAGGCGAAGAAGGAGAAGGGCGGGGCGGGCCTCAAACGGATGTTCTTCACGGTCGAAGGGGACCGGATCTCCCGGCAGCGACAGAGCTGCCCGAAGTGCGGCCCCGGGGTGTTCCTCGCGCGGCACGAGAACCGCGTGTCGTGTGGCCGATGCGGCTACACGGAGTTCGCGAAGAAGTAGTGCGCATCGACATCGCTTTTCGATAAGTGTACCATTCGCCTTATCCCGGCCCGCGGCCACGGGACGGGGCATGCACGCCCGCGTGCCAGCCTTGTTCATCCTGGCGACGCTCGCCCTCGCGGCCTTCGCGGCCCCGGCCGGGGCCGTGCCGAACTTCACGGTCGACTACAGCGATCCGGCGAGCGACGTCGAGCAGCTATGGACCTCGAACAGGAGCGCCGTGCTGGATGCGAATGGGGATCCGATCTCGAGTCCGTTCCCGGACGCCATCAACATCCTCTGGGTCCGTTCCCGCAACGCCACGGACCCCGCCAACGTCACGATCTCCGTCGAGACCCAGGGCAGCATTGCGAATCGGGACGACACGAGCTATGAGTTCCAGCTGTACACGCAGCCGACGGATGCGTCGTACTTCCGAGTTACGTATGTCAACGGGACCACGATCCTGGACTCCACAGACTCGAGCTTCCCCTCGGTCGACATCTCAGGGAACTCGACGATCACCAGCACGGGGCCCAATCCCACGCTCCGGAATCTCCTCCGCATCAACGTGGAGAAGTCCCACCTCGATCCGATTGACTCCTGGAATGTCCGGCTCCTCGCGCTGCAGGTCGGGCCGACCTACACGTACCGAGATTGGGGATGGGAGCTTCCGGGAAACCCGGGTTCCTCGCCCACGATCCTCGAGGGGATCGTGACGGAAGCAGGAATGGGCACACCCCTCGCCGGGGCGAACGTCTCGACGGACATCGGGGGGTATTGGACCCTGACGAACACGACGGGCGGCTATTCCCTCCCGCTCGCCTCGGGGACGTATAATGTGACGTTCGCGCGGGACGGGTACGCGTCGCAAGTCTTCCAGGTCACGATTGCGACGGGCGAAACGGAACAGGTCAACGTCCAACTGACGCGGCTCGGGTTCGGCCTCGGCGGGGACTCCATCCTCTGGATCGCCCTTGCGATCGTCAGTCTTGTCGCCCTACTCGCCATCGTCGCGATCGTCCTTCTTCGGAAGAAACGCAGCCCTCCGCCCGCTCCGTAAGTCACGGGTCGGTCCAGCGGATCGGAGGCAGAGAAAGCCTTATTCCGGAGGGGCCTTTCGGCGGCGAGGGCCTGTAGTCTAGCTTGGATAGGACAGAGGCCTCCGGAGCCTCTGACCGGGGTTCGAATCCCCGCAGGCCCGTACCCACATGCGCCTCATAGGAAGTCCATCAGGGGCGTCGGATCGGCTTGTCGATGTAGCAGCGGGCGGGGTCGCCCCAAATGTACACCCGCTGCTCCTGATGGGCTCCCGTCCCGCTGATGACGATCACGCGCCCGATCTTCCTGCCGACAGCCGCCAGCCTCTCTCCGGCCACGCTATCCCCAACGTCTCCGAACTCAGTCAACGATCTTTCCCTCCTTCGCAAGGGATCTAGCGATCTGGAAAGCAAGGTCCAGATCCATCCCCAAGGCCTCGGCGATATCCGTCACATAGGTCGCCCTCCGACCTTTCAGGTATCGGAGCATCGCTTGCCGGGCCTCCGTCGATTTCCACTCCTTCACGACGACGACACGGGCTTCCCGAAGCTCGTCCACATAGGCTTCCACCGCACGTTCCACGAACTCTGTCCGGGAACGCATGCGTGTCCGCCGGACGAGATCGTCGATTTTCTCGAGAAGCGGTCGGGGGAGGCGCAATGAGATAGTAGGCTTTCGGGCGTTGCCAGATTGCATGCAATACATGCATTGCCGTCGACATATTTGAAGGAGCACCCTGCCTGTGCGCTACCCGCCACGATTCGCCCAGCTCCCGCAATCGACACCGTGGTTCTGGGGCAGAGGCGTCGCTCTGCTTCGCTATCCGTTAACCACGGCAGAAGGTTTATGCGTGCGTGATGTATACAATACGCACATGACGGAAGTCGCGGTCTCCACGCGAATCTCTCGTGAAACGAAAGCCCTCGTCGAGGAGCTCATGCAGGAGGAGCGACTCGATCGATCGGCCGCGCTCCGAAAGTTGCTGCATCTGGGAGCGGATGAATATCGTCGGCGAAAAGCCCTCGAGGCCCTTGCCGCTGGCAAAGCGAGCTTCGGAGAGGCGGCCGAGATTGCTGGGCTGACCCTCTGGGAATTTCGGGAACTCGTAAAGGAGCGGAAAGTCCACTGGGTTCCGGGCACGGTCGTGGAGGACATCCAGAGGGGCCTCAGCGGCGGGTGAATCCCTGGCAAGGCCGCCGTCGGTCGTCTTGGACAGCATGGTCCTCATCAACCTTGCCTCCGCAAGATTGCTCGACGCTATTCCAGGACTGCCGGAAGCCGTCCTCGTCCCTCCTCGAGTCTTGGAAGAGACCGCTGGCGTGGGAGAGCGTCTCGGCTATCCGGAAGCCATCGCCATCCAAAAGGCGGTAGAGACCGGAACGTTGCGCGTTGCGAGAGAGGCCGATGCCCGCGTTGTTCAGAGACTCAGACGGGAAGCGCGGTTTCGAGAGACCGATGCCTCGGTCGTGGCGATTGCCATAAGGGAACGCGCATACTTGGGGTCCGATGACGCCAAGGTTCGTCGAGTGGCGGAATTCAAAGGAGTGACGTGCGGCGGCACCGGATATCTCCTGTCGCGTCTGATTGCGGAAGACGTTCTGACACGGGAGGAGGCTCGGAGCCGTCTCGACGCTCTAATCGCCGGGGGATGGTATTGCGACGTGCATACCTATGCCCGGATCCTTGGACAACTAGGGTTGTAGGCGGCTTCGACTGCCAGAACTAGGTCGATCCGCTGCCTTCCTGGGGTTCGAATCCTAGCAGGCCCGAACCCCATGCCGTGGGAGGCCTTCAGTTCCCGACGGTGGACGATCCAGCGGCCGTGAACGGTTGACCCGAACCTTCACAGGCGCGGAGCGACAGGTGCGCAGGACACCGTCGGACTTTGCATCTCCGGGGAAGCCCGCTGACCACGGATAGCCTTCTCACCTGTTCGGAGTTTTACCAATCGATTGAAACCCACCATCGCCATTCTCGAGGCAAGACAGGTCTGCGATGGTTCCGGCTCTGCATCGAATCGTGACCATAGGCGTCTGCCTGATAGTGGGCGGCGGCCTTGTCGCGGTGACGGTATCGTCCCAAATCGGCGGAGCGATCTCCGCGACCTTCGAGGCTACGGTGACGGAGGGGACCTATGACAACAGTGTCAAGGTCGCCCCGCAAGATGAACTCGAGCCCCCGTACATCCTCGTCGATCTTAGCCCACAGAGCCCACACTATGGGACCATCTACGTGCTAGGAAGGAACGCTTCCTCCGTGTCATCCGGTTGTGCCCGATTCGGAGTCGCCAAGTCCACCGACCATGGCGTGAGCTTCCAGTTCCGTGGAGCGGGGCCTTGCGTCCCATGGGGAAGCGATTGGTCGGTGCGCAAGTTCGTGGAGGCCGCGATCGGGATGGACGGAACCCTGTATGCGACCTTCGGGTGGTACGACTTCATTCTGTCGAAGGACGGCGGGCTGACATGGGCGTACGGCCGCAACAGCACTGAAGGGAACCAGACGGGTTTTCCCTTTTTCGTTGTGGACGTGTTTGTGGACCCCATGACGGGTAGGCTCCACATTCTCGGGACCTCGTCGCTTTGGTTCCTCCCGCCTCTTGATTCGCTTCCTACCCTCTACCATGCGTCGTCGGACGATGGCGGTCGGACGTGGTCGCCGACGACCGTGCTGTACGCACCCGTGTCCCGAGATGGATCGAACCTTTCATACCCGGGCTGGCCGAGCGGGACCGCCTTTGGGGGTACCCTCGTCGTCACCTTCACCCTCTTTCAGGAGAACCGGAGCGCACAGTGGTTCAACGATCCGGTCGCGGTCGTCGTCCTTCGAGGGAACGAAACGCGGTGGACAAACATGACACCGGTCACAGCCGGCGCGGACTTCATGATGGGTCCTCGGGTAGAGGCCTCTCCGCATGGGCTTTTCGCCCTCACCTGGGTCGAAGTCGCGGATACCGACTCGCCGGAAGGCTCGATCCGCCAGTACCGCCTCGTGGGCTCATGGAGTTCTGACGGCGGCCTGACCTTTTCGCCCGCGCTGCATATCGACTCGCAGGTCCTCCCACGGCCGCCGTTCGCCGGTGCACCCCTTGCGTTCGATAACGAATCTCGCCTCTACGTCGTGTGGGGCACGACGGGGAATGGGACGTCCGGAGGTCGTGCCTCGATCCGCCTGTTCACCGCGGATCTGGTCCGAGACACCTCGGATAACACGTCCTTCGTGACCTTCTTCGACAACCCGACGGACGACGAGTGGATTCGGCAGGGACTCGCGACAGACACCGACGGGAGCGTGTATCTCGCCTGGATCGTGCGAAACCTCGCGGATCCCCAGTTAAGCGGAACATACATCCGGAGGATAGCTGGAGCTGCCTCGGGCGATATCCGGGATCTGGGTCTCTCTCTTCTAGGTTCGACGGTCTTCCTAGAGGTTCGGGGTCCGCAGGAGCGAACGGGCTTGCGAGTTGCGTGGCATGGTGGCCCTGTCGTCCTCGAAGACCTTCCGGCGAATAAGTATGATCTCTGGCTGATAGCGGATTCCGCTGCTTTGCGATTGGGAAGCCTTTCCGTGAAGGCATGGGGATGGACTGATTTCCGAGTTCGTATTGAGGGACCTCCATCGAGGATCTTGACGATGGGCTCTGGGCTCGCGGGCGGATTGCTTCTATTTGGCGGGAGTCTGCTCGCCCTCCAGTATGCGCGCTTGGCAAGAGAGGACATTTTCCAGCGCAAACTGCGCCACCTCATATTCGAGTACGTCCGAAACAATCCGGGCTCACGCTTCGTTCAAATCCGAAATGCCCTTGGGCTGAGAAACGGCGTGACGGCCTATCATCTCAGCGTGCTCGAGAAACTGGGCCTCCTCCATTCCAAGGCCCGCCTGCACCGTCGATGGTACTACCCGAACGACGATATCTCAATCTGGAAGGACTTTCCCCTCTCTTCCCTCCAGCACTCGATCCTCGAAAAGGTCCGTAAATCGCCGGGCCTGGGAATCAGGGAGATCGCGCGGAACTTGGATCGCCGCGTGTCGGTTGTCTCCGACAATGTAAAGGCCCTCGCCCGAGAAGGATTCCTCCGGACTGTGCAGGAAGGCCAGCGGGTCTGCTGCTTTCCGACCGATGCAAATAGCGAACCGTGAGCATCGGGAGTCCAGGCCATCGGGCCCGTCGCATTGCCCGACGTGGAAGTGTGCTGTCGTTTGTTTCTTTCCCGATTGGGACGAATCCAAGCAGGCCCGTTTCACTCCGTACGATGCCAATTCAACCAACACCTTTGATGGCTTCGGGTCGTCTCCCAGTCTTGCCCCGTCCACGAGGGGGTTCCCAAACCAAGCCTTTATCGCTTCACGGGTTCCTTTTCCCCTTTCATGGCGGTGGAGGCGAAGGTTGGCTGGTTCCGTCGCCAAGTCATCGCGGAGGGCGTGGAGTACCCGGTGGCCTCGGGCCGCCGAGGCTGGTTATCCGTCGTCGACTCGCGTGGCGGCGCGACGCGGGTGCGGTACGATGCGCTGCGCGACTGGATCCACATCGTGGGCCCGGACGATTCGCTCGAGATTCGCTTCCGCTCCTTGGGCGACACGACGTTTCAGTGGCGAGGCCACGTCTACCGAATCGCTTCAAATCTCTCCGGTCGGATCATCATCTACGAGGACGAGCGGGTCGCGGCGGAAGGAAAGCTGGCCTCGAGCGGCCGATGGGTCTTCGAAGTCGTCTCGCCCGCCCTGAGGTCGATCGAGCGGGAGTTGGTCCTCGGCCTCGCGATGCGCCCCTCCCCGATGTACCTAACGTAGGGGTCCGGTTGACACGATTGGCCTGCCCAACAGCTCACGGACTGTCATACCCCAAGGGAACCGGTTTCGCTGCGTCGTTCCGAGGCTCCGTCCTTTCATCGACCCCTCCCGAATATCGTTATATATCCAAGCCAGCTTCGTCGAGACCAAGAGGGAACACCATGGCGGAAGTACCGAAACCTGGAAGCATTGTGCACATCGAGTTTCACGTCAAGGAACCGAAAAAGGTCGAGAAGTTCTACGAAAGCCTTTTTGGATGGAAATTCCAAGGGGTGCCCGGGATGGACTACTCGCTGTTCCAAGCGCCCAGCGGCCCCGGCGGAGGCGTTGGGGGACTGGAGCCAGGCCACTGGCAGGCGGGAGTGATCAACTACATTCTGGTGAACTCAATCGACGAGCACCTAGAGAAGATCAAGAAGGCCGGTGGGAAGATCGTCGCGCCAAAGAATGAGGTCCCGAGCCAGGGATGGTTCGCCGTGTTCGAGGATCCTTCGGGTACCCGGATGGCCCTGTGGCAGCAGAATCCCCAGGCCCCACACATGTAGCCGTGGAGAAGCATCGCGTCAACCGCTCATCCGCCGTCCTGACGTCTACGCATAGACGAAACCTTAAGGTGTCGGAAGGCGCGTCTCCCCGCGTGGAGAACCCAGACAAAACGAAGCTCAGGCAGCAACTCTCACCCTTGCAGTACGAGGTCTGTATCAACAAGGGGACCGAGCGGCCCTTCACCGGAGAATACTGGGACCACCACGAGCCCGGTTTCTACCTGTGCGTCATCTGTGGGCAAGAGCTCTTTGCCGCAGATAGAAAGTACGATTCCGGGACGGGCTGGCCGAGCTTCTGGGAGCCGGTCCAGAAAGCAAACGTGAAGGAAAAGGAGGATCGCAGCTTGTTCACGCGACGGATCGAAGTCGAGTGCGCAAACTGCGGTTCCCACTTGGGCCACGTGTTCGAAGACGGTCCCAAGCCGACCGGACTGAGATACTGTATCAACTCCGCCTCCCTCAGGTTTCAACCAGGGGCACCATGATTCCGGGAGTTCGGAAGGTTCCTCGGGATCGGCTCATAGCCTCGTGACGGACCTCCAAGCGCACGGTCGCGTCCCTCCATTCCGGGAGGTCGACCGACGGTCTGCCGGGAACATCCTGAGGGCGGCTCTGTCGTCGAATGATCCCGACGCATCACTTGTGTTCACGGGGCTTTATGGGGTTGAGCCGACTGGCCCGAGGCCATGGCATGGTCGGGCGTTCCCCCCGCGGACGAGGCTCGCCTCCTCCGCACGAGGAATGTCGTCGGAGTGGGGATCGCGAAGAAGGTCGTTGGCGGTCGCCCGACCGATGAGCCTTGCATCGTCGTCCTCGTGGAGCGGAAGGTGCCGAAATCAGGGCTTCGACGAAGAGACCTCATCCCGGAGATCATCGGGACGATGAAGACCGACGTGGTCGAGACGGGCGAGATCCGCGCTCTTCAGTCGAGGACCGGACGGGTTCGTCCGGCCCCGGGAGGGGTCAGTATCGGCCACTACCGGATCACGGCCGGGACCCTGGGCGTCGTCGTGCGCCGGGCGGGTGTCCGGCTGATCCTGAGCAACAATCACGTCCTCGCGAACTCGAACTCCGCTGGAGTCGGGGATGCGATCCTGCAGCCTGGACCCTACGACGGCGGCACGTCCAACGACCGAATCGCGACCCTCGAAGAATTCGTCCCGATTGTTTTCGACAGCTTCTGGGACTGGCTCCTGAGTCTTTTCGGGATTTCGCGGCCCGTGCGGAACGTCGTGGACGCAGCTGTGGGAAGGCCCCTTGCCGACGCGGTCGTGTCCGATGAAATCCTGGAGATTGGGACCGCGTCCGGGACCGCCCCTCCGGCGATCGGGACGCGGGTCCGAAAGAGCGGCCGGACCTCCGGCCTCACGGAAGGGGAGGTGACGGCGATCTCCGTCACGGTCCGGGTGTCGTATGGGGGACTCCGCGTCGCCCGCTTCCGGGATCAGGTTGTCGCGGGACCCATGTCCCAAGGAGGCGACAGCGGCTCCCTTGTCGTAGACGCCGGGAACCGGGCTGTCGGCCTCCTCTTCGCGGGCAGCGCGAACACCACGATCTTCAACCCCATCTCTCACGTACAGGCGCTCCTTAGAATCGAGGTCTGAGTCTGACGTCCGGACCTTCCATCTCGACCCCGGTCCCATTCGACCGACCGTTTCCGGCGGGTCATCGACGTACATCGCGCACCAATCTGCCAATCCATGGAGAGCTTCCGACTCCATGGATCAGGGCCGTTGCGACTGAATGAACGTCCTTCCCGCAGCCCGGGCGCGAGCGTGTATTGTCTCGGCCTCGCGGTCTCGAGGTTCCGCGCTCGTCACCAGTGAGTTCAGAAGATTCAGGGCCACAGCTGCGACGTCCTCGATGGCGCGATCGAACGCCACCTGGTTCGCACTCGAAGGCTTGTGGAAGCCCGAGATCTTCCTCACGAACTGGAGGGAGGCGCCACGGATCTCCTCGTCGGTCGCAGGAGGATTGAAGTTGAACAGGGTTTTGATGTTTCGGCACACGAGAGTCTCTCCCAGACCTGGATAGCGTCTCCCGGATTGCGTGCACCTAGAAATGGTTGGCGCATCGGAGACTCCTCACAACAAGGTTCATGGGCGCTCCTCACTTGCAGCGAAGCGTGGAAAATGAGTCTACGGTTTCCGGATCACCATCGAACCTTCCTGGACGGTTTCAAAGCCGCATGCCAGGGAGACGATCGCGTGCAGGCCGCCTTCGGCGGCTCCTACGCGAAGGGCCGAGCGGATGCCTCCTCCTCTTCCACAGCGAGGTTGCTCGGCCTCTCGCCGACGCACACGGTATGTCCTACCCGGCCCGGCTCGAACAGCTGATGACCGATCGACTGGGAGAAAATGACCGGCGCGCGACCGTGAGGTCAGTTCTCGCACCCAATGCCATCGCCGTCGCCGTCAAAGTGATGCGGGTCGGGCGGGAGGACGCGGAAATTCCGATACGAGATGTTAGCGCAATCCAAGTCCGGCGGCGGAGGGGGGATGCACACGTCGGGGTACGACGGATCACACTCGTCCGCGGGAGGTGGAGAGGAACAGCCCGTCCATGCCTCGTTCCCGAACTCACTGACGGAGCAGAATGCGTAGAAGGTGTCCGCATGGCCGGAGGAGAGCATGGCCGCATTCGCGTTGCTCCCCTTGCAGTACACGACCGCGAGGATCCGGCCAAAGGGGTCGTCGCCGATCTGGTTGTCGTCCTCGTCCACCAAGGCCCGCGTTCCGAGGCACAGGGATGTCAAGTGGTCCGTCGCCTCCGCCGCCCCGGCCTCGCCGAGTTCCGGCGCATCAATCAGAACGAGGCGGATCCGGAGGTTTCCCTCGACGTCGAGCGTATCCCCGTCGACAACCCGAGTGACGTTCCGCTCGGTGCAGAGCCCCGCAGACTTCGGACATGCGGACGGCTCCGGCGACGGCGGAGGGGAAGGCGGAGGGGGCTCGTCCGTCGCCGCGGATGGGACGTTCGGACGAGTCGCGGCGAATGCGGCGGCCACGGTGATCGCCGCGATGACGAAGGAGAGGAGAGCCAACGCACGATGACCGGTGGGCCCCATGGGAGACGATGATGACACCCAGGATAGATGAATCCCATCGTTCCCATCCGGGCTGAGCGAACCCTCCGCCCGTGAGGTCCTTGCCTCCGGTCCTCGGCCCGCATTGTGGCGCCTCGCACGCTGCGGAGGTGTTATGAACCTCGACCGGACTCGGGCTCGCCCGATCGGAGTGAAACAAGCCGCCGCAACTCCCGCCTTCGCGCCCCGTGTGGAGTCCCTCCTGTCCGCGCGCCTCTTCGTCTCCCCCCAGCTGGTTGGGGACAGGATCGTCTTCGAGAGCAACCTGAGCGGCCACATCAGCCTCTACGGCATGGACCACGGCGGCAGTGTCCCGGAGCCGCTTCTGCCGCCGGACATTGTCCTCCACAACCCGACGCTGATTCCTGGTTACCCGTACTACGTCTTCCCGAGGCTCGGAAAGATCCTCGTGATGATCGACCACCACGGGGACGAGAACTACCGGCCCATGTTCGTGTCCCTCGACGGTGGGACGCCCGAAGCAATCTTCACGGATTTGTTCGAGGGCCACCGGGTGACCCTCAACGATGTGGACGCGGACAAGAACATCGCGTACTTCGTCGCCGAATCACGGAAGGAGTCGATCTACCGAACGTACCGTGCCGACCTACGTCGGCTGACCGCCGTGAAGATCGGCGAGAGCGTGTGGGGCGGTTACGTCGACGGCTTCACGGACGACCACCGGAAGGCGATCCTGATCGACGGATACACGGCCGGAGACAACGTCCTCTACGTCTGGGAAGAGGGCGCGGGAGAACGGAAGCTCCTTTTCGGCAAACCTCTGGAGGAGCGGACGCCCGAGGAGGTCGTCCCGCCGAACGGGATTCACAGTTGCACATGGGTCGGGAACGATCGCGCGATCCTCTTTCACACGACGATCCATCAGGATGCGGGCGGGCTCGCGGTGCTTGACCTGGCACACGCGTCGGAGCCGATTCCCGTGAGAATCACGGGGGTCAAACACAAGGGAGCGGGAGAACTCGGTGGGCTCCAGCACCTCAAAGGGAATCGCTTCGGCGTCGGATACAACATCGACGGATGCTCCTGGTTTTACGAGGCGACGTTCGACCCGAAGGCCAAGATAATGCGCCTCGGCAGGCCCATCGTCGGTCGCGGAAAACTGGCGAACGGAGTGCTCGAGTCCATCCGATACGACAAAGGGGGCGACCGGTTCGCACTGTCCTTCTCCACAGCGACGTCCCCGACACAGCTCTTCACGATCGACGGCCGGGAACGCAAGGTAGCTCAGCAGTCCCGCGAGAAAGTCCTCGGGATCCCGCCCCGCTGGCTGAGCGCGGGCGAGGAGGCCTCCTTCACGTCGTTCGACGGCACCCGGATGTCCGCACGGCTGTACCTGCCGCCCAAAGAGCTGGGATTCCAGGGTCCGCGACCGCTCGTGTACTACATCCACGGCGGACCGCAAAGCCAGGAGCGGCCGGACTTCGCCTGGTTCTCGATGCCGCTCATCCAGTTTCTCATCCTGAACGGCTTCGCCGTGTTCGTCCCGAACGTCCGCGGGTCCTCCGGGTACGGGATGAAATACATGAAGCAGGTCGACCGGGACTGGGGCGGGAAGGACCGGCTCGACCATGTCCACGCGATGACGAAGGTCCTTCCGAAGGACAAGCGGCTCGACATCCGCAGGGCGGCGGTCGTCGGCCGGTCCTACGGTGGATACATGACCCTGATCCAGGTCGGGCAGCATCCCGACCTCTGGACGGCGGCCTGCGACATGTTCGGGCCGTACGACCTCCTCACGTTCATGGATCGCATCCCGGCGACGTGGAAACCGTACTTCGCGATCTCCGTCGGAGATCCGGTAAAGGACCGAGACTTCCTCCTCGAACGGTCGCCGCGGACCCGGATCGAAAACCTCGCCTGCCCGCTCCTCGTGATCCAGGGCAAGAACGACCCGCGGGTCGTCGAGCGGGAATCGAGGGACCTCGTGGAACATCTGCGCGCGAAGGGGAAGGACGTCGAGTACCTCATGTTCGAGGACGAGGGCCATGACGTGCTGACGTTCGAGAACCGCGTCCGATGCTACAACGCGATCACGGACTTCTTCAAGAAGCACCTGAAGCCGTGACGGGCACTGAAGGCCCTCTCAAGAGTCGTTGCCGCGCGGTGTTCAGCCGCTCTCGTCCTCACTGACTTCCATAGGACTCGTCTCGGCGAACGAAGCGAATCCGAGAAGGTGCCTCGAGATTCCACGAGGAACGTGCGCGAAGGCAAGTACACGGCACGGGTCCGTCCTCCGGAAGCCACGTGACGATGCGGCCCGCCTAACGTCTGCGTCGCTTGATCCGCTGGGACGGCCCGGCGCCCTTCCGGTGCCGAGCACGCCGTCTTGCGCGGCGTGTCATGCGAACTTCCTTCCGCGCCATCCCCACGGGGAGGATTCAGCAGATATATGAATCAGACCTTTCCTGCCGATTCATCGCGGGCACCTTTTTGCCAGCGAGTTCGGATCGGGGCACGACGGCATGCGGCTCCCCGGAGGAAACGGCGCATTGTGGCTGTCGATTGCTGTCGGCCTGTCGGCCCTCGGGATGGCCGTCCATACGGTGACGGAGTTCGGATACTCGGGTCTGTTGGACCCGCGCACGGGAATGGTCCCCTTCGTCACCGTCCAGGCATCGCTCCTCGTCCTTTGGTGGATCCGCCCCAGCGCTCGGTCGGGGGCGTCCCTGGCGCTTCTCGCCACCGCGCTCCTGCAACTCATCGGGGGAGCGGTGCTTTCGATCCTGCCGCTGCCGTTTCTCCCGTTCGCCCCCGACCAGACGGTCAGCCACTACCTGTCGCACATCGTCCTCGGGATCACGCAAATCCCCTTGATCGTCATTCCCTGGCTCCAGCATACGGAGGGGAGACAGGCGTCCCGGATCCGGTCAAGTCGCGTCGTCCTGCGGGATGTGACCGACAATGACCTCCCGATCTTCTTCGACCACGAATCGGACCCGGCGGCCAATTACATGGCCGCCTTCACGCGCACAGATCCATCGGATCGGGATGCTTTTGATGCGCACTGGACCAGGGTCCGCGCCGATCCGACGATCTTGATCCAAACGATCCTCTTCGACGGGCACGTTGCGGGGAGCGTCCTGAGCTACCAGGAAGGAGGGAGACCGGAGGTCAGCTACTGGATCGGAAGGGAATACTGGGGCAAGGGCATCGCCACCAGGGCGCTTTCCGAGTTCCTCCGCCTCCAGACGACGCGCCCCATCTACGCGCGCGTCGCCAAGGACAACCTCCCTTCGATCCGGGTCCTCGAGAAATGCGGCTTCCGAACGATCGGCAAGGAGCGGGGGCTTGCCAACGCGCGGGGCGCAGAGATCGAGGAACTGCTTCTGGAGTTGAGGGCGGACGAAGGGGCGTCCCGGTAACCGCGTACGATCCTCCCCCGGATCGAGCAGTCCCTGGACACAACGCAGTCCTGGGCAGATCGTCGCGGAGGAGAGCGCCTCATCGGGGGGAGGACCCACGAGCCATCGTCGCTCCGCTGTACAACATCCCACCGCCGATGACGATCATGGCGGCCCCCGAGATCTCGGACCCCGACGTCATGGGAACCCAGCGGCCGAGCATCACCCCGGCGACGGCGATCATGGCGCATCCGTAGACGAGCATCGCGCGGCCCAGGAGTCTTCCCGTGGCCGCCATCGGCGTCGCAAGCGCATAAAGGACCGTCGCGAGGACGGCTCCTCCGAGGACCAGCAGGATTCCCCCGAGCACCGCGCCTACTCCCATGGCGCCACCGGCCGGGACCATCGGAACAGCCAGAAGGACGAGCAGCCCGACGGCCAGGTCCAGCGAGCCTCCGACGATCCCGAGGACGATTGGGAGTCGCATCGCCTGGTCCAACCCGCGACCCTGGAAAAGGCTTATCCATCTTCAGGCTCATCCGCGCCCGGGGAGGCGAGAGGATGAATCGGGGGATTCTTCGCATTCTGATTGGCGTCATTGTTGCCGCATTCCTGACGGCGTCGCTTGCGGCGGTCGCCGCGGCGGCCGGCACGAGCACCAGGATCCTCGTGGGCTACGAAGGGAGTCTCACGGCTGCGTCGCAGACGATCCTCGACCGCGGCGGTCGGGTCGATTTCGCGTACACGAACTTCCCCATCGTCGCCGCGACCGTGCCCGCGCGGGGCGTCAGCGCGCTTGCGGTGTCGGGCGGGATCTCGTTTGTCGAACCCGTCCTCGCGCGATACGTCACCTCGCATCTTCTCGAGGGCGAGCTCTGGGACGGACGACCCCAGATCATGCCGTGGGGGACCGCCGCCGTGCATGCCCCGGAGGCCTGGGCCCTTTCCGGCTCACGCGGCGATGGAGTCCGCGTTGCGGTCCTGGACACGGGATTCGATCTCCGCCACCGGGATCTCGCCAGGAACCTGCGGGTCGATCTCGGTTTCGATTTCGTCGACGGGGATACGGACCCGAGCGACACGGAGGGCCCGTTCCTCGGCCACGGCACCTCGACGGCCGGGAACATCGCGGCCCTGGACAACCGGATCGGGACGGTGGGCGTCGCGCCGGAGGCGGATATCCTTCCGTTCCGCGTGTGCGACTCTCTCGAAGGAATCTGCTTCACGAGCGCAATCATTGCGGCAGTCGACGCCGCCATCACGAACGGAGCGGACGTGATCTCGATGAGCTTCGGAGGCCCTTCCGCTTCGCGCGGGGAGAAGATCGCCCTGCGCGCGGCCTTCGACGCGGGCATCGTCCTCGTCGCTTCGGCCGGGAATGCCGGCCGACCGCCGATCGAGTGCCCCGCGTGCCTCGCGGAAGTCATCGCGGTCGGCGCGACGGACATCGACAACGCGCTTGCGGATTTCTCGAGCTTCGGGAAGGGTGCCGAACTCGTGGCCCCGGGCGTCGACGTTCCATCGCCGACCTTCGGAGGCAACGGACGGGAAGCGGTGCTCCTGCAGACCGCGCCCGACGAGGTCGTGCTCCACCCGAATCCGCTTGAGTTCACGGCCCTGACGGGCGGCCTCACGGCTCCGCTGGCCTTCGCGGGGCGAGCCACCGACTCGGAGGTCGCGTCCCTCGACCTGAGCGGCATGATCGCGCTCATCGAGCGGGGCGACATCACGTTCGCCGAGAAAGTGGCCAACGTCGCGGATAGGGGTGCCCTCGGGGCGGTCATCTACAACAACGCCCCCGGGAATTTCGTGGGGACCCTCTCGTCTCTATCGGCAATTCCGGCGGTGAGCATCTCGCAGGAGGAGGGTCTTGCCCTGAAGGCAAAGCTCGATGCGGATGTCGCCGTCGAGGTCCACATGGTGGTGATCGCAATCGACTACGACCTGGCGAGCGGTACCTCGTTCAGCGCACCGCACGTGTCGGGGGTAGCCGCACTCGTCCTTGGCGCGGCACCCGACCTGTCCGGACAGGAGGTGCGTGTCCTCCTGCAGGCGACCGCGACGGACCTCGGAGCCGCAGGCTATGACACCGTCTTCGGGTTCGGCCTCGTGAACGCCGAAGCCGCGGTCGCAGCCGCACTGGGGTAGGCGGGCCGCGAGACCGTCGAACCGGGCGATACCCAGCGACCTGGACCCCTTTCGGGTCCTACGAGCGCCGCAGGGAGACGACCCTCGTCCGCCCGTCCTCGGGCCACCCGTACTCCTCCTGGACCGTGTACATCCCGGCCTGAGAAATCATCTCATCGCTCCTTTCTGCCGAGGGTCTTCCGCATCCCCGTCTCCGTGTCGCTGTCTTCGACGACCTCGTACCCCGAGGAATCGTAGAGGGACCTGGCGACCACGTTCCAGCGGAACACGTGCAGGTAGAGTTCCCGCACACCCTCCCCCGCGAGGAGCGCTTCCACGGCCGCGAGTGCAGCCCGGCCATATCCCCGCCCCCGCTCCGACGCCTCGATTGTGATTTGGTAGAGCCAGCGCTTGCTCGGTACGGCGAGCGCCTGGATGGGAGGCGGGCCGACCCAGATCCAGCCAACCCGCGCGCCCTGCGCCGCGACGACCTTCCACACGCGATGTCCAGGCCTCGAGCCGTCCTTCGGCAGGAAGCTTTCGACGGCGTGCCGAGAGAGATCGCGCGCGTCCTCGGCCCTCCAGTGGCCCGCTCGCACCTTCTCGTGTGCGAACTCCTCGATCTGGGCGTCGACGAAGGCTTCGTACTCCGACTGCGAGACTGGCTCGAGGGCCACGCGGCCGCGAACCACGGACCGGCAAGGACGCAAGCCGCTTAGGTTCTTCCGCCGGAATCCTCATCCGGGCGAGCGAACTCCCCGGCGGAAGGAGGCGTCCCCGAGATGGCCCACTCCCATTCCGAACCGCGCGAGCGCCCGATGAGAATCCAGGTGTTCCACTCGACGGCCCCGACCTGCTTCTGGTCCTGGGGTTACGAGGCCGTCTTCAACCGCCTGCGGCTCGTGTACGGCGACCAGATCGACATCCAGGTCCAGATCGCGTGCGTCTACGAGGACTTCGACGAGTATCTGAAGCGCTACGAACTCACCTTCGAAGGGATGAAGGGATGGACGGAAGAGGCGATCGAGATCATGAGGATCCCTTTGTACACGGACTACAGGCGGGAGAAGTTCCCGCGGAGCGTCCTGCCCGCCTCGCTTGCCTCGATCGCCGCGAATCGACAGGGCGAGCGGAAAGGGGCGCGATACTTCCGGGCTCTCTTGCGGCGCTCGTGCGTCGAAGGGCAGGACGTCACGGAGGAATCGATCCAGCTCGACGCCGCACGCGAGGCCACGCTGGACCTCGACGCCTTTCGAGAGGCCCTGCAGGACGAGGACGGGCTGTCGTCGGAATATCACGGGCAGGGGGACGAGTTCTACCACATGCCCCTCGGCTTCTACAACGTGATCGTGACCGACGGACGGGACCGGACGGTCATCCTCGACTACGCGTTCGATCCCCCAGTCGTCGAGGAGGCGGTCGACTACCTCTCACGCGGCCAATTGGCGAAGCGTTCGCCGACCGATCTCGTCGGGTACCTGCGGGACCATGGCCCCGCCCC
>Ga0209321_10001358_pt1 | contig 16692 bp, 24 predicted proteins | sample Rifsed16ft4_FD_184012 | JGI IMG/M metagenome (GOLD analysis project Ga0209321, IMG submission 184012) | Soil microbial communities from Rifle, Colorado, USA - sediment 16ft 4 - CSP-I_5_4 (version 2) | ecosystem: Environmental > Terrestrial > Deep subsurface > Rock core/Sediment | place: Rifle...
TTGTTTGTCTCAACTTATCAGAAATTCCTTAAGTTGACTTCCGATAAAGAAGTGCTGAAATAAGGAGCTGTTAGTAAGTATCAGTTGACATATCCCTGCGTATTTTATATCATTAAGGTATTAAAGGTCGGACTTATTAAAAACTAATTGGCGTTTTTTGATTTATGGAAATTGATAAACCATTAGAACCTCCAAAGGCGCTAAAGCTCACACCGCAGGATAATTACCTTGTTATGCAGGGCGAACCAGATAAACAGTTGGAATTTGGCAGGAAATGTGCTTCCGCTTTAATGCAGGTAGTCAGCAATAAACCCAAAAAGGTGATGATAAATGGCGAGCAATATCTGGAATACGAAGATTGGCAAACTCTGGGACGCTTTTTCGGAATAACAGTAGGGACGGATTGGACGAAAGAAGTATTGAGAGAGGGAAAGTTGGTGGGTTATGAAGCGAAAGCGGTGGTATTAAGAAATACCGAGATAATTTCCTCTGCCGAAGCTATGTGTCTGCGTTCCGAAAAGAATTGGGCGAATAGGGACGAATTTGCTTTACGGTCTATGGCACAAACGAGAGCGTGTGCGAAAGCACTACGGAATGTTCTTGCGTGGGTTGCCGTCTTAGCGGGAGTTAAACCGACACCCGTAGAGGAAATGCCGTCAGATATGGAAGTATCTTATGTACCTGTGGAAAAGCCCAAAAGTTCGGTGGCGAAACCGAATGCCGCAGGAATACTATATGAACCGCCACCTTCACCGCAGGGCGTAAATTGCTCTAATAATTGCGGGGCGGTATGCGAAGATATAGTCGCAAAATACTCCCAAGATTTCTATGGGCGTATTCTTTGCCGAGATTGTCAGAAACAATTTAAGCGGATTAAATAACAGGGAAGCATAGGGCGGGGGTGGCAGCTTCGCTGTCCTCCGCCCTATCTACCACAATTAAAATTATGGCGAAAAAATCTAAAGTAATGGCGGAAAACCAAGAGGTTTCCGAGCATATTAAAAAGCAAAAAACAGCGAAAAAAAGGGAATTGAAAACCGACAGGAAAGTTTATTATATGTCAGGCAAGGAAAATAAAGATACTCCGAAAATTCTTTTAGAGGGTTGGTGGTTGCGGGATTACGGTTTTAAGGTTGGCGATACCTTGAAGTTGACTATTGAGGAGGGTCTTATAACCTTGAAACGAAATGAGTAATGAAAAAAGGTTTTAGGTCTGGGGTTTATAAATCCTGTGATATATGCAAAAAAGATAAATATATCAATCCTTGCCGATTAAATAAAAGTTTCCATTATTGTTCTCTTAAATGCAGGAACAAAGATAAAAGATTTTGGGAAAGAGTGCGTGGAAAAAATCACTGGAATTGGAAAGGTGGAAAAATGAAAATTGGCGAATATATTTATACTCTACAATATAAGCATCCTTATAAAAACTCTGGCGGTTATGTCGCTGAACATAGATTGGTAATGGAAAAAAAGTTAAAGCGATATTTAATCGCTAATGAGGAAGTTCATCATAAGAACGGAATTAAAACCGATAATAGAATTTCTAATTTAGAAATAGTTATAAAAAGCGCTCATTTCGGAAAAATAAAATGTCCAAAATGTCTAACAAAACTCAAAATAAAATAAAGAGGATAGATGGCGAAAGTCGGTATTATGAAATTGATGGTATTCGTTATCCATCGGTGACAACAATACTTTCGTGTATTGATAAACCCGCGTTAAGATTTTGGTATCGTAAAGAAGCTTTATTGGAGGTGGAAAGGAATTGGGAGTATTTATCCGAAATGATTAAGGGCGGGACTTATATTGAGGACGCCTTGAAAGAGATTACCAAAAAATCAAAAACGAAACCTGAAGAAATAATGCAGAAAGCGCTTGATGTCGGTTCGGCTGTCCATTCCTGTCTTGAAATTATGGTAAAAAGGCAGATACAGAACAACCATAAGAAAATTGAATGGGGAAAAATAACGCAAGAAGAATTAAATGCGCTATTGCCCGTATCTACACCGATAGAAAATGTTAAATTGATTTTTAATTGCTTAATTGCTTTTGGCGAGTGGGCAAATAAAATAGATTTCCGACCTGTGGAAAGCGAATTGACGGTTTATAGCAAAAAACACCAATTCGCGGGAACGCTTGATGCCATCGGTTTGGTAAAAGGGAAATTGGCGGTTATAGATTTTAAGTCCAGCAAAGCAATTTATTCCGAAATGGCTTTACAATTATCCGCTTATAAGTTCGCTTATAGAGAAATGAGCAAAAAAGCTGTCCCCGAAATGTGGATACTCCGTTTAGGAAAAGAAGATGGTGAATTTGAAGCGAGAAAATTTAATGATTATAAAAATAATATCCGCGCCTTTATGGGCGCTTACGAATTATGGTCTTGGAAACAAAAACAAGAAAAAAAATAAACTGGAGTAGATGGTTTTTAATTATTCTTCTTTGGATTATGATAGGTATTTCTTTATTTCTTCATAAATGGGAGGTGGCTATGTGGCAGGGGGTGGTTTTTCTTCTACAATCCCTGATTTTCTCTAAAGAAAAACAGATAGACGCTTTAATGGTTTTAGCTGATAGAACCACCGAATTGCTTAATATCTTTGCCAAAGAGAAGGATATGTGGAAAGAGAAAGCGGAACAAAAAAAGGTTTAATGAAAGAACCTACCGATATTCGTAAAACTTGGCAACCCTATCTGCAAAGCGGTGAAATTATTGAAAAGGAATTTTTAGCGATAGTGCGAAAGTTCTATCCACAGGCGGGCAAAATACTCGGCAATTACAAATATGCGGATATTTTAGTGCCAGAATTGGGGAAATTGCTTATTGAGGTCAAAAGAGATTTGAAAAGCGATATGACTGGCAATTTGGCTTTTGAAATTTATTTCAGAGGAAAACCAAGTGGATTACTCACTACAAAGGCAAAAATATGGGTGATGACCGACCAAAGAAAGTTTTATTTATTTGATACTGATAAATTGCGTTCTTTTTTCCGAGAAAATAAAAATTATTTGGTGATAAAAAATGGCGGTGATGGGAATGAAGCGAAAATGGTTATCATAAACAAAGTTCAAATTACCAATTGGGGATTTTGTTGTGGAATTTTCCGAAATGGGGAAAACAGCGACTTATTGCCCTTTTTTTTGAAAAGCATATAAGATATAGTAGATATAACAAAGGTCGGTTCAATTTAACCTCATTGATTTCCAATGATTTCCAATATGACTAACGATACACTTAAAGACGGAGAAGGTGATGTGGAAATTGTAGATACTCCGCCCGCGGATACTACACCGCCCGCAGACACTCCGCCTGCCGATACTCCCCCTTCCGATACTCCGCCTGATGATGGCGCTGGGGACGAGTAGGCAAAAATCAAAACGCTCCAGCAACAGTTGGAGCATTTTGATTACCAAAAAACTGGGATTTGCCTATTTTTTATCTTTTGTGGTATGTTCTGGGTATGGATTTCACCATTCCCATACAACCTCTAACTATCAACCAAGCGTTTCAAGGCAGGCATTTTAAGACAAAAGCATATAAAGTATTTGAAAAACAGATGGGCCTTCTATTGCCGAAGAATTTGCCGATGGTAAAAGGATTTGTGGGGGTGGATTATGAGTATGGTTTGACCCCTAAAACCTATGGAATATCCGATGTAGGCAACCTTGAAAAATGTTTATCGGATATTTTAGTAAAAGCAGGTTTTATTGAAGATGACAGAAAAATTATTGAGTTAAAGCAAAAGAAGTTGCAATCCTCGTGGTTTTATGTAAAAATAAAGATATATCCCTATGAATTGCCTACTCGTAATAAAATGTGAAAAATGCGGTGAAATGATTATGATTTATAATGGCGAAGTTTTAGACCATAAACACAACGAAACTGATGGAAAAGATTGAGCGTATAAAATTATTACAAGATATACTCACCTTGCTTGAGGTAAATGGCAAGGCGAAGTTTGATATTGGCACTTTTTATCTACATAAAAGAAAGGGTCACAAAATTATTTTGCGAAGCGGAAGAAATAAAACAGTTAAACCCTATACCGCTATTTTCTTCCGTGGGAGTAAGATGTTAAGAAAAGCGGTTAGAAATTTATAAATTATGGAAATACAAAAAATTAAAATCAATTTATTAAACCCAGCGCCATACAATCCTCGCCTGATTTCTGATACCGAAATGGCGAAATTGAAGAAAAGCATTTTGGAGTTTGGTTTTGTAGAGCCAGTCGTGGTCAATAAGGATATGGTCATTATTGGCGGTCACCAGCGGGTCAAGGCGGCACAACAGTTGGGTTGGGAAGAAGTGGACTGCTATATGGTTGATTTATCGCCAGAGAGGGCGAAATTGCTAAATTTGGCTCTTAATAGGATACAGGGCGAGTGGGACTACAATAAACTTTATGATGTTTTGCTATCTTTGCCTGATGATGATTTGAAATTGGCGGGTTTTGATAAGCACGAAATAGATAAGATTAAGGATTTACTCAATACGCTTGATGATGGCGGTTCTTTGGAAGATGAATTTGAGAAAGAAATTAAACAGGTTGAATTTCGTATTTTAATAACTCCCGACCACCCAGATTTAGAAAAAGTGCGATATCAGGTTCGGAAAATCAAAGAGGAATTTCCGAATGTGATTATTAAGGAAAGTTTATGAGCGAGGAAAAACCTTTGGGATTAAAAAAGGTAGTTGCCACCTCTGGCGGTTTTGACCCAATACATATAGGGCATTTGCGCTGTTTCCAAGAGGCGCGAAAGTTGGGCGATTATTTAATCGTGATTTTGAATGATGATAATTGGCTTAAAAGAAAGAAAGGCAGGATTTTTATGACTGCGAATGAGAGGTCGGAGATTATAAAAGGTTTTGGTTGCGTTGATGATGTATTGATATTACAGAGTGAAAGAGATGATGTTATTGACGCCTTGGAATTATTAAAGCCGAATGTTTTTGCCAAAGGCGGAGATAGGACGGCAGAGAACACGCCAGAGAAAGAATTTTGTGAAAAAAACGGCATAGAGATTATTTATGGCATAGGCGGAGAAAAAATCAGGTCAAGTTCGGAATTATTGGATAATTATTGTAATGAAGCACAAGCGAAAAAAGAGAAAACCTAAACGCGACCAAAAAACACCGAGAGGTTGGGTTTCAGAGGGTTATATTAAGAAAATTAAATTGGGAATAAAATGAGGAAAGATAATCATAGAAATATCTGTTCAATTTGCGGAAAAGATTATTTTATTAGAAAATCTCACGCTCATTTTCGTAAAACTTGTTCAATAATATGTGGAAGAATTTTCAAATCTAGACCATTTCAAATTCGGAAGGGTTATATTTGGATAGGAAGTTCAAAAACTGGGCAATTTGAACATAGGTTGATAGCAGAAAAAATTATGGGGAGAAAATTAAAATCAGAGGAAATTATCCACCATAAAAATCATAATAAACAGGATAATAGGATTAAAAATTTGGAAATAGTCACAAGGTCATATCACGCCCTTATCCACTGGAAAGAAAGAAAAAATATATGATAATCCTTGTTTCACCTATGTTCAGCAGTTATCGGAATTTGAATGCCGATAGTTGCTATGTCTTTATCAAAAATGTCATTACGGAAATTATAAAAAAAGAGCCAAAATGGTATTTTATTTTATTATGGCCGAGGGAGGGTTTTAAGTATTATGATGACGGATTTTTCAATAATCCGCAGGTCAAGAGAATACCCATAGATATACCGCAGAGAAAAATGGATAGCGTGGTTCATTTTAATATCCTCTATTGGCGCAAGTTATTTCGCTTATTTACGCCTGATATTATTTGGAACCACATACCAGAACAGGGTCATTTATTTAAGAATTTATACACTGGTTTTGATATTGAAATGTCGGGACCGAAAATCATTAACCAGCACCATTACATTATCCACCCAACCCTGCCCTATCCCATAGATACTTATAGGGCGGTTCAATTTCAAAGTATGGGTAGTTTTTTAGTGGATATGAATTTATTTAATAGCGATTATTGCTATAAAATGTTTTGCGATGTGAAACAGGAAATACTTGCCACGAATATACGAGTGCCTTATAGAATTATTAAATTCGCCTTGATACCCGAAAATTATCCCGAACCGAACCCAGAAACGCAATTTATTAAAATCGCTTATAATCACCGCCTCCAAGATTATAAGAATTATCTCACTACCTTTGAAATGCTCGCTCAATTATGGACGACTTATAAGAATTTCCGAGTATTGGTCACTAATCCAAATGCCAGTAATTTTAATAAATTGCTCGCTTATCCTTTCGTAGATGGCAAGGCATTTTCTAAGCACGAAGATTATTTGAAAGAATTATCTACCTGCCACCTAAACATTACGAATAGTCAGCACGAAACATTTTGTATTTCCGCTTTGGAGAGTTTGGCTTTTGGTCAGATTTTAGTTGCACCGAGAGCAATAACTTTTCCTGAATTGGTGCCAAAAGAAGATTATCCGTATTTATTCTCAACCGAAGAAGAACAATATAGGATTTTGGATAAGATTTTTTCTAATCCATCGGTATTTGATACCGAAAGGGAACGCATAAAGAATAATACTCGGACTGCCTTTGCTAATCATATTTTGGGAGATAAAATCGCTTCTTTATTTAAGGAAATGGCGGTTTATGAATGGGAGGAAAGCTCTTTAAGAGAAAATTCCGCTTTGGCGGTTAAAAAAATACAGCATAAAAATAAGGGTTTTGTGGAATTGACCGAGATACAAAAGCAATTTGGCGAGTATAATCTGGGTTGGCAGGCATTTCCACTTCTTAAAATCAAGCGGGTATTAAACAAATTGGGCTATGAAGATGTATTATTAGGACATAAGCAAGGTTTCTATTTCGGATAAAAATAACCGAGAATAAGGGAAATTATGAGGGTATCTAAAGATAAAGAACATAAAATAATGGCGTTGATGAAAGTGGTGCTGGCAAGGCAACCCGATATTACGATTTATGAAATGCAGGACGCTATGGAAAGGGCGGGGTATAAAATGGATAAAGATTATGTAAATAAATTATTACATAAGATTGAGGGTGAAGATGCTCATTATATTGAAACGCAGGTTTTATCCAAAGCGGTCGCCAGAATGGATAGGAAAAAGAAAGCGGTTGACCAGCAATTATGGGTAATGGTTTTGAGTAAAGATGAGTGGGGCGAAATAAAAGATGAAAAGGGGGTGGTTACGAGGGTGATTATTAAAAAGGCGGCTTCGGATATGGTTAAAACGATTGCCTTAAAGGCATTAGTTGATAATGATAAAAAGATATTTGATACTCATTTTGACGCAGGAGTATTTGAAAGGCAGTTGGGTAAATTAAAAACTGAAAGCGGAATGAGTGATGAAGAAAAAGCCGCTTTAGATAAAATTATTGAAAATGTTTTCCGAACTACCAAACCTAATAGAACTGGAGAAGGAAAATAAAGTAGACCAATTAAAGTATATTGCTGAAAATTCTTTAATGGCTTTCGCTTTTATTTACCTCCGCCATTATTTTAAGGCGAGTATAGCCGAATTTCAGCGTGAGATTTATGGCGACCTCCAAAATAATGATGTCCGCTTTTTAGAGGTTATTGCTTTCCGAGGTTCGGCAAAATCAACTATATCCGCTTTAGCATTTCCCCTTTGGTGCGCTATTTTCAAAAAAAGAAATTTCATTATTCTTGCCTCCGATACCTTTACCCAAGCCAAACTCATTATTGCTAATCTTATTTATGAATTAGAGGGAAATGAAAAAATCCGCACTCATTTTGGCGGTTTTAAGGGAAAAGAAGAATGGACAGCGACCAATATCTTTCTGAAAAATGGGGTTCGGATTATGAGCCGAAGTAGAGGACAGAAAATCCGAGGATTACGCCACCTACAATATCGCCCTGATTTGGTGGTTGCTGATGATGTGGAAAATATAGAAGATATCCGAACTAAAGAACAGCGAGATAAAACCTACGAATGGTTTTATTCTGATGTCATACCCGCTATGGATGTCACTATCGGGAAAATGGTTTTAATCGGCAATATGCTTCATAGCGATAGTTTAATGAGCAGAGTTAAGACAAAAATCCAAGAACAGCATAATGGCGTTCTAAAAGAATATCCTTTGCTTGATGAAAATAGTTTATCTATTTGGGAAGATTTTTATACTCCCGATAAAATTGCCGAATTAAAAAAGGATAGGTTTTGGCAAAGAGAGTATTTATTAAAGCCAATGGTCGGGGAGGGACAATTAGTAAAGAAACTATTTTATTATTCTTCTGTCCCGAAAGATACCTTGAGAAGAATTGCCATAGGGGTTGATTTAGCGATTAGCAAGAAAGACGAAGCGGATTATTCCGCTATAAATGTTTTGGCACAGGACGGGAATAAGAAAATGTATAATCTTAAAAATATCTATGGTCGGTGGAATTTTAATGAAACTCTTTCAAATATCTATACGGTTTATCAAACCTATACCAAGGTTTATCCTCACCTTGCCGTATTATTGGGTTTTGAAGATGTGGCGTATCAGCGAGCGGCTATTGAGGAGTTTTATCGCAGATATTCTATACAACCTATCTCAATCAAACAGACCAAAGATAAGAGGGCGAGAATTGAAACCACCCTGCCTTATATTGAAAATGAGCAGGTATTATTTGGCAGGGAGGGTATGGAGGATTTGGAAATACAATTACTCAATTTCGGCACCGAGAGGTATGATGATTGTGTAGATGCCTTTGAGATTTCTATGCGTATTTTATTGGAACATTCTATACCTATGATACGCTCGCTTTAATTTTGTGATATACTAAAAACGAAAGGGGGGAATAAACACTATGAAAATAAAAGACATTTTCAATTTTATACGAGGCAAGCAATTAAATACTCAATTTTCAATAATTTTACCCACTTCTCGGTGGTCGCTTGGCGCTTCCGTAAAAGAAAGGAAGAACCTGACCGAATACCGAAATTGGGTTTTTGCTTGTGTTCAAGCGCGTTCAGAAGCGGTAGGTGATATTGATTTGAAGTTGATGAAAGGAGATGGCGAAACCGAAGAAAACGAATTGTTGGATTTACTTTTTAAGGTCAATCCGACAATGACTATGAAAGATTTATTTGTAGGCACGCAAGCATTTCTTGATTTAGATGGTAATGCTTTCTGGTTTTTGGCGAGAGATAAAAATGGTGAGGGTGATATAAAAGAGATTTGGCTTTTACGACCCGATAATGTTCAGATAATCCAAAGCAAAGAAAATCCCTTATTGGTATCGGGATATGTTTATAATCAGCAGGGTCAAAAAATTCCTTTTAAGGCAAATGAGATATTACATTTCAAAAATTTTAATCCTCTTGGCAACCACCCATTTCCACATAGAGGTATGAGTGTGGTTGAAGCCGCTGAATGGGCTATACAAACCGATAATGAGGCGAGGGTTTGGAATTATAGTTTTTTCAAAAACTCCGCACGACCAGATGGAATGCTTATTAAAGATAGCCCCGCTGAAATGAGCGATGAAGAATATAAAAGATTACGAGCGCAATTTGAGCAGGAATATCAAACCTCCCTAAATGCTCATAAACCTCTTATCCTTTCTGGCGGATTAAAATGGCAAGATTTAGCGAGGTCACAAAAGGATATGGATTTCTTGGCACAAAGAACTTTTGGCAGAGATGAAATTTTAGCTTTATTTAGAACTCCAAAATCGGTTATAGGTATTGTGGAAGATGTAAACCGCTCTAATGCCGAAGCGAGTAATTTCGTTTTCGCGGATAGGACAATTAAACCGCTAATGCAAAGGATTGTAGATACCTTAAATGAGTTTCTTGTCCCAGAATTTGGTGATGATTTATGGCTTCATTTTACCTCCCCTGTCCCAGAAGATAGGACACAGGTTATAGCAGAATACACCGCAGGCATAGATAAATGGTTTTCCAGAAATGAGATAAGGCAAAAGGAGGGATTGCCTCCTACTCAAGAGGGCAATAAATTCTTTGGCACTTTAGCGCAAATCCCAATAGACGAAACCACCGAACCTATTAAACAAAGTCCCAAACCGAGAATAAAGAAGAAAAAGAAAGAAAGTGAAATTGATAAAATCATAAATGATTTTGTTGCTGAAAAAATGAAGAAAGATGAAACCAAACCAGCGAGGGAATTAACCGAGTTGGCAGTAAAAAATTATATTCAAATTTGGAAAGCATTTTTTGATGTTGAACCAAAACCTTTCGCCAAAGATTTAGATAATTTTCTGGTTGACCAAGAAAAAGAGGTTTTGAAAAATATAAAAGAGGAAACCAAAGCATTAGAACCTGCCGAGTATTCTATTAAGGCACCGGAAGATTTTATTTATAATCGCAGGACTGCGGTAGCGACTGGTATTCGTTTAATTACACCTCGGATAAGAAGTTGGCTTAAAACGGCAGGTGAGCAGGCGTTTCTCATTACTGGTGCCACAGGAACTTATGACCCGACTACCCCAGAGGGATTGGAATTTCTTACCGAAAGAGCCGCTTTATTTTCCCGAACTTTTGATGAAACTACCGCAGATAAATTACTCAAAGAAATTGAGATTGGTTTAGATGAAAAAGAAACTCCCGAACAATTATCGGAAAGGGTTAGCACTTTTTATGAGGCGGAAAGGGATTATCGCTCTGACCGAGCCGCCCGCACCGAAGCGTCTGCTTCTGCCAATTTCGCTGGCGTGGATGCCTATAAACAGGCGGGGGTGACCAAAAAGAGGTGGTTGGTGGTTGACCCAGAAGATGATGATTGCCTTTCTTTAGATGGTGATGTGGTGGATATTGATGCCGAATTTAGGGCGGTAAGCGGTGAAACATTTGACCAACCCCCTGTCCACCCGAATTGTGTTTGCACTACCCTCCCTGTTTTTGAGTAGATTAGGGTAAATTTGCATAGATTTGAACCAATTATGTATAGATTATGGATAATGAAAAGGAAATTGAATTAAGAAAGGCATTAAAAGCGGAATTATTGCCTCCGCTTCTTGGACTTAGAAATGAATTAAAAAAGGTTGGTGAAACTCTGACGGAAATAAAAAATCAGCAGCCGCCAGATTTAATAAAAGCCGAAATAATTAACCCCACCGAGCCACTCAAAGAAGTGGCTATCTCTAATTTCCCCGAAACCTCCAAAGTGGAAGTTCTTAATCCCACTAAAGAAGTGGAGGTTAAAGGGATAGGGGGGTTCTTTGACAAAATTTTTGAGGGGTTCTCTGCCCTCTCCGATGGCATAACTTCCCTATCCCTTACCATCGGAAAATGGTGTGGTGAAATTAAAAATCAGATTTTCAAAGTTGAAGTTCAGAATTTTCCTGAAACGCATTTCCCGACAAAAATAGATACCAAAATTACTAATCCCGAAGATTTTAAGCAGGAATTTCCTACCTCTATGCGGATTAGCAATTCCGAACCGAGTGAGGCAATACCTGTTATTTTGGCAACGAAGGATAGGAAAAGATTTTATCAAGCATTGGAAGCGGTAGTGGCGATTGGTGATGATATTAACCTACACGCTGTTACGAAAAAACTGGATACGATAATTACGACTTTGGAGAATTTGGATATTACGATAAACGCTGGTGATATTCAAATTGGCGCGGTTGAAATAAAAGATGGCGATAGTGATACGAGAATGGATGTGGAAGCCGACCCTGTGGCTACCACTAAAAACTCTGCTTTTGTTCAAGCCCCATCTTTGCTTGCGGAACTTCAAGCGATAAAAGGATTTGTTGATGGGTTGGAAGGATTTACTGATGGTATTGAGGGAGCATTGGCAACGCTCAATGCAAAAGATTTTGCGACTGAAACCACTTTATTGGCGACAAAAACAGAATTGATTGCGATTAAGGGATTTGTTGATGATATTGAAACCAAACTACAAACACTCATACAGGATAATATAGATACAATTAGTAATGCGGGAACAGCGTCAAGCAAAGTTGTAAATGTTCAAGGTCAAACAGGTGGAATACCTATACCAATTTCGGGAACGATATCTCAAGCCGCAATTTCTCCTGCCCACAGTTTATATCGCCAAGCACTTTTTGCTCCTCTTGTCGTAAGCACTTGGCGTAATTTTATTAGATTTATTGTGCCGACTGGAAAGAAAATGTTGATACACAATTTCAGTTCTTTGTCGTCTGCGGCTGGGACAAGGTCAAGATTGGCAGTCCGAGAAGATTTGGCGACATATAATTTCGGCACGAACACTTTTGTAAAACTTTTCAATGCGGAAACGGACAGATTTTTCAGCAACATTGATGTTATAGTTACTACCGCTTTGGTAAATACGGCAACTTTTAATATCAATATAACTTATACCAATCAAAACGGAATTACGGGGAGGGTCGGCACAATTTCAATCGCTTCACCGCTTGGAGTTGATAAGCGGAGAGCAGTAATGATTTTTCAAGGAGATGATTATGGTGTTTTGGAAATTACTAATATAACCGAAACAAATGCCACCGTTACAGGACAAGTTACGATACAAGGATTTGAAGTTTTAATGGAAGAAGTTGAACAGATAGCAAACAAAAAACACATTAGATTTTTCGCTTCAAACCAATCACAAGGTATAGTTATTGATAGTGGAAAGAAAGTTGATATTGATATTTTTTCCACTTCTCTAACGAACTATACCCGAAATGTTGATATAACTTATAGTTTGATATAATAAAAATATGGCACTACCACTTACAACCAATTCACAAATATCAACTTCAAACACAAGGATAAGAATTGTTGATGTTGATATTGGCGGAGTGCCGATTACGGGATTTACTATTTCGTCAAAAACAGGAGACGGCATCTGGGAGATTTATATTGACAGAGATATTTCTACGCTTGACGACCCCTCTCAACCGAGTTTGGCGGCGGCAACGACAGGCGGAAACATACCACGAAGTCAAAAGATTTATGTTCGCTTAACTGCGATTGACGCAAACGGATTGGAAAGTCCGCCAAGTTTGGGTAATAAGTTTGTAACAACTGGGGCAACTACCGACACAAACAAGGTTACAGTTTCGTGGTCGGCAATTACGGGGGCAGTAAGTTACAATGTCTATGCTGGCACGAAACCAAACAGCGAAACTTTGGTGGCGAATGTTGTCGGAACATCTTTGATATTGACCGACTTGCCTGCTGACGCTCCCGCTTCAATCCCGTCTGCCCCCGATATTATTATGTATGGCAAGAAAGGCGGGACAGAGCCGATGTTTTTGGAAAACATTTACATCAATTATAGATTGATTGTTTATTGTCAGGTAACTTCGGCAAGCGAGGTGGGTTTCTCACTCCTTGTCGGATAATTTTATGCCATATTTATACAAAACCAATTTAGAAAAAAACCCGAATGGATTGCAAGCAGACATTGATGCAAAGAATACTGATAAGACAGATTTTGAAACTAACGGAAAACCAACCGCAACAAAAATTGATGAAATTGTTATTGCTCAAACTACTTTCGTTACTGAACTATCCTATACCAATTTCAAGGCAAAGATTGTCGCATCTATCGGCTGGGTTGATGTTAAATATACAGATGACAGAATAAAATATGTGCTTAATCTTTTAACTGATAATCCTTTATGAAATGGCAATATAAAATTGTAAAAGTTGCTGTTGGCACAACTCTGGCACAGATTGAAAATGCTTTGAATAATCAGGGGGCTTTGGGTTGGGAATTGATTGGGGTTGTTTTGCAGGGAACGGATTATGTTGTGTATTTGAAACGGCTCATTGCGTCTTGATTTATGCTATACTAAAAATAGGGGGAATATTGTATAATAAAAATATGAAACAATACCTAAAAGGCATAGTAAAAATTAAGGAAGATAACAAATTTGATGTTATCGCTTCTACTGCCGATGTAGATAGGGACGGGGAGATTATTGACCCGAAAGGTTGGGATTTAGAGAATTTTTTGAAAAACCCTGTTATTTTATGGGCTCACCAATATCACGAGTTGCCTATTGGCATTGCTGAAAATACCAAAATAGGTAAATTGCCTAATAGCGAAATGGAGGGATTGCTTATTTCTGGGCGTTTCGCAGATGAAAAAGCAAATCCTAAAGCGGAACAAGTCCGCAGATTATATGCCGATGGTATTTTGAAAACCGTATCAGTTGGCTTTATTCCGAAAGAAAGAAATGGAATGACCATTACTAAAGCCGAACTTTTAGAATTATCTTTTGTGCCTGTTCCCGCTAATCCGCAGGCACTAGCCCTTGCTATGGCGAAAGGATTAGATGTATCGGTGATACCGAAAAACATTTGCGACCCAGATAGTCCTGATTATGACCCCGACAAATGCAAAGAAACCAAACCCGCTATATGTGAGCCAGATAATCCTGAATATAATCCGCAGGCGTGTGGTGCTATATTCTGCGACCCCGACAAGCCGACTTATAATCAGGAATTTTGTGATTTGATGAAAGACGGAAAAATAAAATACTTTCAAAAACAAGAAGGCACTTTTATCCAAACTATAATTCTTTCTAAAAAGATATTTCCAACCCTTACTGACGCAAAGAAATGGGCGGAAGACCACGATTTTAGGACAGACAAAGTTGATGAAACGGAAGCTAATTGGCGTTTTCGGCAAGAGGATGTTTCCAAATGTGAGGAGGGTTCTTTACGCACCATAGAATTAACCGATGGCGTATCTGCGGTGATATGCCGACCAGAAAAATGCGTGAAATGCGTAGAAACGAAAGCAGGACGGATTTTATCCGCAAAGAACCGAGATTTAATCTCTGGTTCTATCTCAACTATGAAACAAAGTATTGCCGTATTGGATGAGTTGCTTAATGCAACTGAACCACCTGAAAAGGGCGGTAATACCCCTGCTGGGGGTCAGCAGAAAAAAAGGTCGGAGGGTAATGGTGGTAAATTAGAAATTTCTTTGGAAACTCTAAAGGAATTAAGGAGCCATCAAAGGGAAGCCGATAGACAAAATGAGCTTTCTAATGCGGTTCTAAATCGCATTCTCAAAAGGCAATAAATAGATTTTTCTTATTATGGACAACTTAAAGTTGACCAAAGAAGAACTATCAAACCTCCTTACCAATATTGCAGGCACAGCGATTGACGCAAAGGTTAAGGAACTTGGCTTGGATAAAATTGACCGAAGGTTCGGCAATTTTCCTGCCCATTTAATCGGGAAATCGCAAGAAGACCTTGAGAAAATGGACAAAAAAGCCAAAGTCGTTGAGTTCGTAAAAGCACTTTTCCGCAAGGATAATGCTACTCTTGCGAGCTTCAAAGCGATGAATGAAGGCACAGCTTCGGCTGGTGGCTTCATTGTTCCTGAAGAATGGGCTGCCGAGGTAAATCGTATCGTAGAGGATTTTGGTCTCGTGCCAAAACTCTCTCGTAGATATCCTATGAGATACGACACCTTGCGTGTCCCTCGCCTTGCTTCAGCGGTGACCGTATCGTATCCAGGTGAAGGTGCGGCTGGAACTCCCTCTCAACCTGTATTTGAAGAAGTTGCGTTGCTTAGTAAAACCCTCGTGGGTCTTACTGCTATGACCAATGAACTTTTGGCAGATGCGAATGTTGATGTGGTTGACCTCCTAACCGAACTTTTTGCGGAAGCGATAGCGGGCGAAGCGGATAAGCAAGGTCTTACTGGTTCTGGCTCTCCATTTACTGGCATTCTCAATGCCTCTGGCACGAATGTCGTAATTGCGCCGACTGGTGATGACACCTTTGCCGAAGCCGCCTCTCCAGATAACCTCCGTGACTTAATCTCACAGGTTAAGCCGTGGGCGTTACAAGGGTCTGCTTTCATAATGCACCGAACTGTATGGGCTATTGTTCAGAAGAAAAAGGCATCTACGGGTGGGGATTACTTTATTTCTGCGGCTAACCCTATTCTTACAGGTATCGCAGGACAAGGTTTTCCGTCTGCTGTTGCAGGCACCCTCTGGGGATATCCTGTGTATCTTTCAGATAAAATGCCTTCCGCTACTGCTGTTTCAACCAAGTTCATTATTTTCGGTAATTTGAAGCACCTTTACTGGGGTGTCCGTGACGATATGGCGATAAATATCTCGGAACACGCGACTGTCGGTTCAGACAATTTGTTTGAAAAGAATATGTCAGCGGTTCGGGTTACTACTCGCCACGCAATCGCGGTTGGCTTGCCAGGAGCATTTGCGGTTCTTCAGACCTCCGCTACTTAGTAGTTTGTAAGGTCGTTATCTGCGGTGGAGGGGGTGGTAACCCCCATAAACCCCTCCACCTAACAGATAAAATCATTATTAAAAGATTAAATTATTTCTATGTCTTATAAAGTAAAAAACAATGTTTTCTTAGATGGTCGGCAATATACAGCAGGTGAAGAAATTTCTGAAAAGGAAGCAGAAGCTATGGGTATGGATAATTGCGAGGAATTTGAGGGTAAAAAAAAAGACGAACAGGAGGAAAACGAGGACGACCAAGAGGACGACCAAGAATAAAGAGAAAAAATAAATAATTTTTATGGCGACTATTGCTTACGCTTTAACAACCAAAGAAAAAGTTAAGGAATTTTTGGGTATTACTGGCACGACCAATGATGCCCTTATTGATAGTTTAATAAATTACATTACCGATTTTATTGAAAGTTATGTGGGAGGTCGTCGTTTCAAAGAAACTCAATATACAGATGAAG
>Ga0209321_10001361_pt1 | contig 16676 bp, 15 predicted proteins | sample Rifsed16ft4_FD_184012 | JGI IMG/M metagenome (GOLD analysis project Ga0209321, IMG submission 184012) | Soil microbial communities from Rifle, Colorado, USA - sediment 16ft 4 - CSP-I_5_4 (version 2) | ecosystem: Environmental > Terrestrial > Deep subsurface > Rock core/Sediment | place: Rifle...
GAAGGGTGGTATGGCTCGGCCGTGATCAACCACTGCTGCCTGGAGTCCCACGGGCAAGTAACCCATTGGGAGGGGGAATCGCTGATCGTTCATGCCTCGACCCAGAATGTGAGTGGGATGGGAGGGGAACTAGCCCGCGGTTTGAAGGTCCCGGCAGGGAATGTGACGATACTCACGCCGGTCATGGGTGGCGGGTTTGGAAGCAAGTTTGGGGCGGATACATGGGGACTGGCGTGCGCGCAACTGTCGAAGAAAGCTAATCGGCCGGTAAAGATGATGCTGGAGCGCGACCAGGAGCAGATTGGCGCGGGGAGCCGGCCGTCGATGTACGCCAAAGTGAAAGTAGGCGCGAAAAAGGATGGCACGCTGACGGCATGGTCATCGGAATCGTGGGGCACAGCCGGACCGGGGCCCAGTGGATCGCCAAACCTGCCGTATGTGGTGCGTCCGACCGACCGGAAACGGCAGCACACGGCGGTCCTGACCAATACGGGGCCGGCGCGGGCCTGGCGCGCTCCGAACCACCCGCAAATGTGCCTGATCACCATGGCCGCGCTCGAAGATCTGGCCGCTGATCTTCAGATGGATACGCTGCAGTTTTTCCTGAAGAACCTTTCGTTCACGGACCGGCCGGATGTGTACAGGGCCGAGCTTGAGAAAGCGGCGGAGCTGATTGAATGGAAGAAGAAGTGGCATCCGCGCGGGGATAAGACGCCGGGGCCAATCAAACGAGGGCTGGGTCTATCGATCCATACCTGGGGAGGGGCGGGGCATCCGAGTAAATGCAATTGCACAATCCACCCGGATGGGTCGGTGGAGGTGTCGCTCGGGTCGCAGGACCTGGGGACGGGGACGAGGACTGTGATCGCGATCGTTGCCGCCGAAACGTTGGGACTGCCTCTGGATGCGGTCAAAGTGAATATCGGCAGCTCGCGATATCCGCCTTCGGGCGCGTCCGGAGGGTCCACGACGGTGGGCGGGGTCAGCTCGTCAACGCGGCGCGCGACGACCAATGCGCTGAATGAACTGCTGGCCAAGGTGGCCCCGACGTTGAATGTGAGCCCGGACCAGTTGGAGGCAACCGGAGGGCGTATCCAGGTGAAGAGTGACGCAACGAAGGGAATGACATGGAAGCAAGCGTGCGCCAAGCTGGGAACGGCGCCAATCACTGCCCTTGGAGAGCGAGTGGCGGGTGCGCGGGATGAGCTAATCTCAGGCGGGGTGGGCGGCGCGCAAATGGCCGAAGTGAGTGTGGACCTTGAGACCGGCATCGTCCGGATGGAAAAGATGGTGGCGGTGCAAGACTGCGGGCTGATCATTGACATGAAGACGGCGGTGAGCCAGGTGTACGGCGCCTGCATCATGGGTGTGGGCTATGCCCTGTTTGAGGAAAAAGTCATGGACCAGCAGACGGGCCGGTGCTTAAACGCCGACATGGAGTTCTACAAGCTGGCTGGGATCGGGGACATCGGAGAGCTAGTAGTGCAAATGATGACCGGCCCGGGGTATGACGAGCGTGGCGTGATCGGGTTGGGAGAGCCGCCGGTGGTTTCGCCGGGCGCGGCGATCTCAAATGCGGTGGCAAACGCGATCGGCGTGCGGGTGCCGACACTTCCGATCACTCCGGACAAGGTACTCGCCGCACTGGAGAAAGGAGGCAGAGCCTGATGAATGCCTTCGAATATGCCCGACCACAGACGGCGCAGGAAGCAGTGGGAATGCTGGCGCCGCGCTGGGGCGAAGTGGAAATCCTCGCGGGGGGAACAGACCTGCTGAGCCTGATGAAAGGCTACCTCGCGATGCCGAAGCGGGTGGTGAGCCTGCAGAGCGTTAAGGAGCTGGGAGGAATCCGCGCCAGCGCGAGCGGCGTGAGCATCGGTGCGATGGTCACATTGCAGGAGCTGCACGACAACAAGGCGGTTCACGACGGGTACCACTCGTTGGCTCAGGCAGCAGAAGGAGTGGCCAGCCCACAAATCCGAAACATGAGGACGGTGGCGGGCGACCTGTGCCAGCGGCCACGCTGCTGGTATTACCGGAACGGCTTCGGGCTGCTGGCGCTGGGGCCGGATGGACAGTCGCTGGTACCCAACGGCGAGAACCAGTATCACGCGATTCTGGGAAACCAGGGGCCGGCGTACTTCGTGAGCCCATCGGGCCTTGCACCGGGGTTGGTGACGTTTGGGGCAAAGCTGCGGATCCTCGGCCCGAATGGGAAGCGTGAGGTGGCCATAGCCGATTTCTACCGCATACCCCAGAAGGAAGGCGAAAGGGAGTACGCGCTTGAGCCCAATGAAATAATCACTGAGGTGTTTCTCCCAGCGGCTTCGCAAGGGCTGCGCAGTTCGACGTATGAGGTGCGGCAGAAACTGGCGCTGGACTGGCCGCTGGCGACGGCGTCAGTCGCGCTGGGGACGCAGGGCAACACGGTGACCAGTGCGCGGATTGTGCTAGGTCAGGTGGCTCCCACGCCGTGGCCCGCACAGGAAGCGGAGAAGTGGCTTGTGGGCAAGACCGTCACAGAGGAAACGGCCGCAAAGGCCGGGGAAGCGGCGGTCGCCGGGGCCAGGCCGCTCAGCAAGAACAAGTACAAGGTGCAACTGGCGAGAGTGGCCGTGAAACGAGCCCTGCTGGCCGCCGTGCGTCTGCAGAGGATGGCGGCGAAGGGAGGAGACTGACCATGCCGGGACTTAACGTGCTGATCCAGAGGGGCGAGGTCTGCCAGTGCCTGCGGGACAAGAAACTATTCTATGAAGCCGATACGGAAGAAACGATGAACGACGGGACAGTGCCGGCCGGGCCATTTTGGTGCGCGCTGACGCAGTCGCTGCAAGGGCCGGATGGCAAGATCGTGGGCGTGGAGGAGTGCCGACAAGGGCGGTCGTGCTGCGAGATTGCGTGAGTTCTTCGTGCGGTGTGAGGCTACAGACGGATGGGCCACACCGGTGATGTGTCTGAATTGATTGGCGCACAGGGGCGTGGGAGAATAAGGACTTAGGCTCGGGAATTGTCCCCAGAACACAGCGGGGAGGTAACCAACAATGAAGAAGATGGGCTGGTTAGTTTTCATCGCGGTTGCGTTTTTGGCGATGCCGACCTCAGCGCAGGTGACAGGCATATACTTGGAGTCGCGCACGGCTGATGTCTACACGGGGCCGTGCTTTGCCAACGGCGAGGTAAACCTGACGGGATACGAGGCCGTGCTGGCGTGGCGAATCGAGAAGGGGAGCTGGAACCAGGTTGCGTTGGGCGGGCTGAGCGTGGTGGCGGTGGTGCGGGCGAGCGGCACACTGGGCGACCCGTTTGGAAACCCACTTCCGGCCAAGACTGTTTTCATCGTGGATGAAAACGCGGGGACGGCGCAGCGGGCGGCACTGATTGATTTTGCCCAGGCGCAGACGGGCGACCTCCTGAAGGGTGTCGTGGCCGTTGAAATCGCACGGATCCAATTTCAAGTGGAGAAAGAACGCCACGGGTTTGCAACGCTTGAAGCCGGAACCCTTGCGCGGATTTCGACGCGGGCCATCGGAAGCGACGACCATCTCTGCAACAACGAAGAGGTATTCTATCCGCCGCTGGCCGGCGGCCTGAGCCATGCGGTGCCGGCAGTGGCACTGGAGAGCCGTTACCGCGGGAACCATCTGAATGTGACTTGGAATGAGTCGGGGCGCCGGAGCGCGTTCGTGGGTACGTTTTCAAACTAGCGCGTCCAGTCTTGTCGCTTGCGTAGACATTCTGCTCGCCGCAGAACTACATCAACCGGAAGACAATAAAGGGGTGAATTGGTGTCTGCAATCTGCGGCACGGGCACGAAACGTGCCATCCATTCCTTTGAAAAGAAACCTACTCCAAGGCTCATCGTCTCCCTCCTATTTGTTTTATTGGCCTATGCTACAACTGCTCAGGCGCAGGGCTACCTGGCGGAAGCGTTTCGATCGGCGCCGCCGGAAGAGCTCAGTGCGGCGATTCGGGAAGCACTCTTGGAGGAGGGCGTGCGCGTGACTGGCCCATCCGGCATCTTGTGCGAGCTCTGGCTACGGAAGGCGATTCCGATACAATTGGAAGAGAACAAGGAACTCGGCGTAAGTTTTGGACAGATTGCAGAAGGCACTCTAGTGGGAGCGGTGCGCTTCCCGGCAGGAGTGGTGGACTTCCGTCGCGGACGCGTGAAACCCGGAGTGTATACCCTGCGGTTTGCATTGAATCCAGTGGACGGCAACCATCTGGGCGTGGCGCCGCAAAGAGATTTCCTGCTGCTTGGGCCGGCGCAGATGGATACGAACCCAGCGAATGTGCCGCGCGAAGAGATGTATGCACTGAGCCGGAAGGCACTGGGCTCGACGCATCCTTCGGTGTGGAGCATGGGTGCGGCGCATGAGCCTCCGGCGAAGTTGCCTGCCATGCAGCACCACGAAGAAGAGGACCACCGGCTATTGCTTTTCCGAGCGCAACTACAGCCGGAGCAAGGCGCGGGGAAACATGTGGTGTTTGCGCTTGTCGTGGTCGGCTACGCCCCGGAGAGCTAGAACGGCCCGCGTCCTTCCCTGATGACGGCACTTGTTCTGTGCGACGATTGCGGAAGGGTATAAACTCCAGCCTCGATGTACACCTGCCGCGAGTGTGAACGTCCAATTAATCAGGCGAGCGAGATCTGTCCGTATTGCGGGGCCGATCTGACAGTGGAGTTTGGCGAGTCCAGCGAAGCCGGACCCAAACCAACGCTTGCAAAGATCCTTTTGCGCTGGAGCCTTGTGCTGGTGCCCATCCTGGCAGGGCTGTGGGGCTTTCTCTGGTTCATCCTTCCCGAGCAACGAGGAGATATGAGTGCGCGGGCCGAGACAAGCGCGCGCGAGGCAATGTCCGAGGTGCGTCTGGCGCTGGAGAATTACGCGACGGCCAGGGGAGGAAGCTATCCGCCGTCTCTGGAAGTTCTGGGCGATGCGGCCCGTGGGCCGGCCCGAAAGGCACTGAGTGAGGGCTACGAGTTGAAGTACACTCCCGGAACGCCCAATGCGGATGGGACTGTACGAACCTATGCGCTGGTGGCGCGGCCGGGCAACTACGGTTATTCGGGTTTCTTCATGGATGAGATGGGTGTGGTGCGAGCGACGCGAGAAAAGCGTCCGGCGACAGCGCAAGACCCGCCGGTTCAATAGGGATGATGATCTCTCAGGTGGAGGGGAAGCTGATGCGGAGATATTTCGGCTCGACTCTGCTTTTCGCAGCGATATATGTGATGCTGCCCGCCGGCGGCAATGCTCAACGCGTGGCTTTCAAGGTCGGAGAGATTCAGGCGGCGCCGGGGACGCGAGCGTCGGGATTCCTCGAAGTTGCCGCAAGGGCAGGTGCAGATAGCGGGACACGGATTCCTGTAACAGTGATTCATGGTGCGAAGGCAGGACCCGTGCTTGCGCTGGTTGCGGGCACCCACGGGTATGAGTACTCACCGATTGTAGCCATGCAGCGATTTCCGTGGAAGGTGGAGCCACGCGAATTAGCGGGAACGATTCTGGTCGTCCACGTGGCTAACATGCCTTCTTTCCTCGGAAGAACGGTTTATTACAGTCCGGTGGACGGGAAGAATCTGAACCGAGTCTATCCGGGAAATGCTGACGGCACACTCTCAGAGCGAATTGCGGATCAGATTACGCGCGAGGTGATTGACCGCGCGGACTATCTGATCGATCTGCACTGCGGCGACGGCAATGAAGCGCTGCGGCCCTACGTTTACTGGGAGGCGGTAGGGGCTCCGGAGGTGCAGGAGAAATCCAGACAATTGGCGCTGGCGTTTGGGTTAGATCACATCGTAATCCAAACCGACCGGCTGACAGATCCAGCGAAGTCTATCTATACGTCGACTACGGCGATCGCGCGAGGGAAAGGGGCGATCACAACGGAAACGGGACTTCTTGGGCGAGTGGATACGGACGGGGCAAAGCTAGCTGAGGCCGGAGTCTTTAACGTGCTTCGATCCCTGAAGATGCTGCCCGGAGAGGCCAAAGTAGTTGAGTACCCGATCTGGATTGATCGAAGTGAGGTGCTGCGGAGCCCGATCACCGGAGTGTTTCATGCGCGGGTGTTGCCAGGGCAGACCGTGGTCAAGGGTACACTGCTTGGGGTACTGACTGATTTCTTCGGGAATCAGGTCCATGAGGTACGGGCGCCGTTTGATGGAGAAGTACTCTACGTGGTGGCAACGCCGCCAGTGAGCCAAGGAGAGCCGCTGGGAATGGTGGGGCACATCAAAAAGGAATAGGTGCGCAGGCAGGGATGGCGGAGAGGGGGGGATTCGAACCCCCGACACCGGTTTTGCCAGTGTAACTGCTTAGCAGGCAGCCCTGTTCGGCCACTCCAGCACCTCTCCGCAGAAGAAAACGGGCTTGGAAGGGCTGCGGCTGCCTCAGGAAGTATAGCATCAACGGAAGGGCCCGTGGCGCGCGGAGCGGCCGCGTTGCGAGGCTCCGTGAGTCTCCTTTATAATGTTGACTGAGCATTCGCCAAAGCGGACCAATGCACCCCGGTGTGAGACCGGGAGTCAGCCTGACTCTTCCCATGAGTAACGCTGCAACGAAAATACGGATGAAGCTCGAGGAAGAGATACGGAGGCTGGAGCATGAGCTTAACCATGAGCTGCCGAAAGAGTTGCTCAAGGCGCGTGCCCATGGGGACATCTCCGAGAATGCAGAGTACAAGTACGCCAAGGAGCGGCAAGGGTTTCTGAGTGCGCGGCTGGGACAATTGCAGAAACGGCTGGTCGACGTGTCCATGCTAAACTTGGAGAATCTGCCTAGGGACCGAGCCGGGTATGGCTCGCGCGTGTGGGTGCTAGACCTTCAGAAATCGGCCGAAATCGAGTACAAGCTGGTCACCACGGAAGAAGTGGACGTCTCGAACGGGCTGATCTCGACCACGTCGCCGATTGGAAAGGCGTTGCTCGGGCGACGAGTGGGCGATGAGATCAAGGTGCAGACTCCTGCCGGCCTGAAAGAATTCGAGCTGGTCCGCTTGCAGACCATTCACGACGAGGTTTAAGGCGGAACCCCATTAAAAGGGGGAAAAGAATGACCGTGACGGGAATAATTGGATTACTGGCCTTCGTCGCGGGGATCCATTTGATCTGGCTGGCGCGAAAAGAAGTCCTCTTCTGGGTGACAGAGTTTCTGTGCATATTCCGGCAGGCGTTGATGCGTTCGCAAGGATCAAAAGTGAAGCCCGCGGGTCGAGAGGCAGGCATATACGACCGTCGGGGCACGTTGCGGCTGGTCAGTGCGATCGGATTGATTTTTCTAGGTCAGTTTCTGGTGTTGCTCGATCTTGCCTTTTAGTTTGCGACGCGAGTCCCGGCGTGGTCAAACCGCCTTACGAGCCGGGGATTTCCTGAGGCTCTCAGACTACCTTGTCCAGAACCAATCAACCGTCTCTGATTGTGCACGGTGGGGCATGGAACATCCCCAACGAAGCCATCGAGGCATGTCGGTCCGGGTGTTGGAGGGCACTGGAAGCCGGGTGGGAGGTTCTGAAGAATGGCGGGGAGGCACTGGATGCCGTTGAAGCGGCAGTGGTCGTGCTGGAAGACGATCCCATATTTGATGCGGGGACTGGATCGCACCTGAACCGTGACGGGCGCGTGCAACTGGACGCCATCGTCATGGACGGACGCACGCTGCGGGCAGGGGCGGTGGCCGCAGTGGAGCGAATTCGCAATCCCATACGGCTGGCGCGACGCGTAATGATCTCCTGCGAGCACATCCTGCTGGTTGGAGCGGGAGCCGAACAATTTGCGATGGAGCAAGGGATGGAACTCTGCGCGCCGGAGGAATTGGTCGTGCCTCGAGAGCGCGAACTGTGGCAGCGTGCCCGGTCGAGCCGCCTGCCGGACCGCGCAACGGGCTCCCTAGGAAGATCGCAGCATTCGGATGACGACGTTCCCTCCAACCTCGCACCACCGAGTTCAGACGTCTCGACGGGCACGGTCGGGGCAGTGGCGATGGACAGCCGAGGAAGCCTTGTAGCGGGGACTTCCACAGGCGGAACATTTGACAAATGGCCGGGCCGAGTGGGGGACTCGCCGTTGATTGGATGTGGTTGCTATGCCGACCTCGAGGGAGGTGGAGTTTCTTGTACAGGTTGGGGAGAGGCCATTATGAAGGTCGTGCTGGCCAAGAGCGCCGTGGATATGCTGCGAAATGATTCACGGGGCGCAGGGCAGGGTCCAGCGGCGGAGGAGGCACTGCCGCAGAAGGTTGCGAGGGAATGTGTTCGCCTACTCGCGGAACGCGTGCAGGGCACCGGCGGCCTGATTCTGCTCGACCGCCAAGGGCGGCCGGGATTTGCATTCAACACGCCGCGGATGGCGTTCGGCTACGTAGCCGCAGACGGTACCTTTGTCGTTTCCGCATGAGTTGAGGCGCGCCGGATCAGGCGCTGATTCGTTGCCTCGTCGCGCGACCGTGTGCTAGCATCGCGCTTTTCGGCGGAGCCCTTCCGCCCCGGCGGGAGAGACTCCCCAACCTTCCCAAAATCTACAGAGGTACCGGGCTAACAGCATCTCGCAAGCCAAGGATGCGTGAGGCCGGGACAGGGGATACAGATGAAAGCATACAGCAGCGAGGCAATCCGAAACGTCGGCATTGTAGGTCACGGCGACACCGGGAAGACGCAGTTGGTGTCGTCGTTGTTGTTCACTGCGGGTATGACCAACCGGCTGGGCAAGGTGGCCGAAGGGAATACTGTGACCGACTGGGATGAGGAAGAAATTGCGCGGAAGATCACAATTCAGACAGGTCTGGCGTTTGCGGAGTGGGCGCCTGCCGGGAAGACCGAGAAAGTGAAAATCAATTTCCTCGATACGCCGGGGTACAGCACGTTTGTGAATGAGACGAAGGCGTCGTTGATCGCCGCCGATGGGGCACTGATCATTGTGGATGCCGTGGCCGGGGTGCAAGTGGTTACGGAGAAGGTGTGGGACTATTGCACGGAATACGACCTTCCGCGAGCGTTCGTAATTAATTGGATGGACCGTGAACTGGCCAGCTTTGAGCGGGCGATGGCGTCGATCCAACAGGTGTTCGGCAGGAACGTAGTCCCAATCCAGATCCCGATCGGGGGAGAAAAGAGTTTCCGCGGGGTGATTGACCTGGTTTCGATGAAGGCCCACGTTTATGCGCCAGACGGGGACGGCAAGGCCAAGGTGGAAGACATCCCTGCCGAATTGGCTGACGCGGCACAAGAAGCGCATGAGAAGCTGGTCGAGATCGTGGCCGAAGGCGACGACAAGCTGATGGAGGAGTTTTTTGAAAAAGGGACGCTGCCGGAGGAAGACCTGGCGTCGGGGTTGCGAGAAGCCATTTTATCCAAGCGAGTCTATCCGGTGCTGGTCAGTTCCGCGCTGCACAATATAGGGAGCGAAGGAATCCTGAATTTTCTCGTTGAGATGTTTCCCGGGCCGACGACACGCGGTGTGGTAGCGGGTTACACACAGGCAGAACGAAAGGGAGAAGCAGTTGAGCGGAAGGTGAGCGATGCCGAACCGGTCTCTCTATTCGTCTTTAAGACGATGGCAGACCCGTTTGCCGGGCGGATTAACTACTTCAAGGTGATGTCCGGCGTGCTGAAAAACGATGCGACGCTGAACAACTTCAATCGCTCGACGGCTGAACGGCTGCAGCACGTTCAGGTGATGCAGGGGAAGACGGCGACGGCAGTTGCCGACCTGCATGCCGGGGATATAGGGGCGGTGGCCAAACTGAAGGAGACGCTGACCGGAGACACGTTGGGAGATAAAGCGGCTCCCATATTCTTTCCGCCGGCACGGATCGCCGAGCCATCCATCACGTTTGCAATCGAGCCCAAGACGCGCGCCGATGAAGACAAAATCGGGCAGGCAATCCACAAGATCCTGGAGGAAGACCTGGCGCTGCGATTCTCGCGCGACCCACAGACAAAGGAGTTTCTGCTGGCCGGGGCGGGGCAGCAGCACATTGAAGTGGTGGTGGCCAAGCTACGCAAGCGCTACCACGTGGAGCTGACACTGAAGCCGCCGAAGGTCCCGTACCGGGAGACGATTCGGGCCAAGGCCGATGCCGAGGGGAAACATAAGAAGCAGACGGGCGGACACGGACAGTTCGGCGTTTGCCGGGTGCGGATGGAGCCAATGCCACATGGAACAGGCTTCGAATTTGTGGACGACATCTTTGGCGGGGCAATTCCGAAGAACTTCATCGCATCCGTGGAGAAAGGCATTCGGGATGCAGCCAGTCGTGGCTATCTGGCAGGCTTCCCGGTCGTGGACTTCCGCGCGGTGTTGTATGACGGCAAGTACCACGACGTGGATTCGTCGGACATGGCGTTCAAGATTGCAGGCTCTCTGGCGTTCAAGGAGGCAATGAAGCAGGCCAAGCCGGCGCTGCTCGAGCCGATCATGCACGTTGAAGTGTACGCGCCGGAGCAGTACTCCGGCGACATCATGGGCGATCTGAGCTCACGCCGGGGGCGCATCAGCGGAAGTGAGTCGCGCGGCACGAGCGTCATTGTCAAGGCACAAGTGCCACTGGCGGAGATGCTGAGTTATGCGACGAACCTGACGTCAATGACGCAGGGACGCGCCAGCTACTCAATGGAATTCGGCCACTACGACTTCGTGCCCAATGAGATCGCGGAGAAAGTGATCGCCAGCGCGAAGGCGGGTCGCGAGGGCGAGGCAGACGAAGAAGTGGCCTGAACGAGGCAAGCTGTCCCTGGGATCTACGACCACGCGGGCTTTTGTAAGGCCGCCAATTTGGATGTTGCACAGTTGTCCCTCCGGCGGATACAGTCCCTGCCCATGAAAACCAGGCGAAACAAGCAGTGGAGTGCCGCAACACTCGCCATCCACGGCGGCGAGAACCGACATGGCTTCAACGGGCCTGTGTGCACGCCGGTTGTGCGCAGCTCGACGTTTACGTTCGCCGACACGGCGGAGATGAAACGGTGGGCCGAAGGCAAAAGCAAAGCCTATATCTACACCCGCTACGGTAACCCGACGCTGACCGTTGTCGAGCAGAAGGTAGCGGACCTGGAGGGAGGCGAGGCAGCCGTTGTCACCGCATCCGGGATGGCTGCGATCTCCAGCGCGTTGCTCGCGGTGGCGCAGACCGGGGATGAGATCATTGCGACGCGGCAGCTCTACGGCGGGACGTATCGGTTGATGCGCGACGTGCTGCCGCGCATGGGGATTCGGGTCCATTACGTGGAGAACGACCTCGAAGGTGTGGGGCGGCTGGTGAACCAGCGGACGCGGGCGCTCTACGTCGAAACGCCAACGAACCCGACGCTGCGGCTGGTGGACTTGCGAAAAGCGGTGCAGCTGACGCGGCGGCACAAGCTGGTCTCGCTCATCGATAATACGTTTGCTTCGCCGGTGCTGCAGCGGCCGCTGGACCTGGGATTTGACATCGCCCTGCATAGTGCGACGAAATACCTCTCGGGCCATTCGGACCTGATTGCGGGTGCTGCGGCTGGCAGCCGGAAGTGGATGGAGAAGGTCCGGAACATGGTGATCTACCTGGGCGGATCGATGGACCCGGACGCAGGGTTCCTGCTGATGCGCGGGCTAAAGACACTGGAAGTGCGGGTGAGGCGGCAATGCGAGACGGCGATGGCGGTAGCCCGATTCCTGGCCCGACACCTCATGGTGGCGCGGGTGCATTACCCGGGTCTTACTTCGCATCCAGACCACGCTCTGGCTCGGAGGCAGATGCGAGGATTCGGCGCCATGCTGGCCTTTGACTTGAAGGGCGGGTTGGCGGCTGCGCGACGCTTCTGCGACCGTGTACGCGTCTTCCTGCTGGCGGCGAGCCTGGGCGGCGTGGAATCGCTCGTTGTGCTCCCCATATACACTTCGCACTATCGGATGAGCAGTGCCGAACTTGCCGGGGCGGGCGTGAGTCCAGGAACGGTGCGCGTCTCGATCGGCCTGGAGGATCCGAAAGACCTGATTGACGACTTGAAGCAAGCTCTGGGGTAGACGGAATCCACTCACCATGCCAGCCTGTCCGGCGGTACAGGTTTGCCCAAGGGAACCTGTGCATTGTGCCGGTTGACCCCCCTGGACCAAAACCATACAATCGAAGCCAGTAGCCAACCTGTTGCGCCGGGCACGGCGTCCGTAGTAGAGATACCTCCCCTTGCTTGTTCGACTGAGGTATCCGAGCCCGCGGCAAACAGGACGGTTGGACGCACAATGAAGAAGCTCGGCACAGGGATCGTAGGCGCAGCTCTCCTCCTGGCTCTAGCGGGATGCGAAGAGTCCGCGCGACGGCCTGTCCAGGTGCGACCTCCGGTAATGGCCGCCTCACGCACGGCTCCCGATGAGCCCCTCCCTCTCGACAGCCAACGATTGCACGGGGCAGCGATTTTCGTTCAACGGCCCAACGGTGTGGACCTATTGCTGAGAGCGGTCCAGACGCATTTAGAAGCGGGGAAGAAATACTACGAGACCGGCGAAGCCGATCAGGCACGACAAGAGTTTGACCAAGCGATGAATCTGCTGGTTTCCAGCGGGTTCGATCTCAATGGAGATCCGCGACTGGCCAAGGTGTTCGGCGATGTAACGACGACGATCCAAGCCCATGAGGTGGCCGCCTCCCAGGAGGCTGAGAACCAAATGGAGCCGAAGGGCGAGCCGGCACCAATCGAAGAGATTGGAGAAGTGACGGTCTCGCTGGACCCCAGGGTAAAAGAGAAGGCGGAGCGAGAACTGAAACAGATCCGGCACGACTTGCCGCTGACGGTGAATGAGCATGTTCTGACGTATCTGAATTTTTTCCAGACATCCCGCGGCCGAGCCATCGTGGAAACAGGTTTGCGGCGGGCCGGGCGGTACCGGGACATGATTTCTCGAGTCCTAAGGGAAGAGGGACTGCCGCAAGACCTCATTTATCTGGCGCAGGCCGAAAGCGCCTTCCAGCCGGCGGCGCTATCGCGTGCCGGCGCGCGGGGCATCTGGCAGTTCATGGCTTATCGTGGGAAGGAATACGGCTTGCAGCGAAGCTGGTGGATCGACGAACGACAAGACCCGGAGAAATCCACGCGGGCCGCTGCACGCCACTTGAAGGATTTGTATGAGGAGTTCGGCGACTGGTATCTGGTGATGGCGGCTTATAACTCGGGCCCGGGAAACGTGACGAAGGGGATTGAGCGGACCGGCTTTGCTGACTTTTGGGAATTGTACAAGCGAAACGTCCTGCCCAGGGAGACCCGGAACTACGTACCGATCATCCTCGCGCTGACATTAATTGCCAAAGATCCGGAGCGATATGCCGTGGAGGTGGAACCAGAAGCACCCCTGCGTTTCGACTGGGTCAAGCCCGGGCACCCGGTGGACCTGCGGCTTGTGGCGGAAACCCTGGACGTTGAACTCAACACACTGAAGCTGTACAACCCGCACCTCTTGCGGATGGTCACGCCAGTTGACCCGAACTTTGAGCTGCGGTTGCCGGAAGGGACGGGCGAACGATTTGAAACGGAGATGATGGCGATCCCGAAGGATAAATGGCTAAGCTGGCGCCGGCATCGCGTCGAGCCTGGAGAAACACTGATGGCCCTGGCACGGAAGTACGGTGTGTCCGTGCGGTCGATTACGGATGTGAATTCGCTGGAGGAGCATGAGACGCTGGCGGCCGGAGAGAAACTGATTATCCCGGCGGCCGCACGACCACAGCCGTTGCTGGGGAAGCTGGTGCGATATCGTGTGCGGCGCGGGGATACGCTGGAGAGTGTGGCCGCACAGTTTGACGTCAGCGTGGCCGAGCTGAAAAAATGGAACGGGTTGCGGGGGAAGAAGGTCTCTCGCGGCGTTACGCTGAAGGTCTATCCGGGAGGAATGCCGGCGAGCCGCGCGGCAAGGAATTCAAAACCTGCAGATCGGGGCGAGACTGGAGTGAGCCCCGGTAGATCCGAATCAAGCGGCTCCCAGCCGCTAGTACATCGCGTTCGAGAAGGAGAGACATTGTGGTCAATCGCTCGCGCCTATCAGACCACAGTCGATGCCTTGCGAGGCGCCAACCGTTTTCTGGCCAGCCGGCAGTTGCAGCCTGGGGACGAGCTGATGATCCTGCTTCCCAGATAGGCGAAGAATTGCCCCAGCCTTAAGTCGTCATCCCCTTTATTTACAGCATATTAAGTGGTTTTTGGTGGCTCAATCAGTCTGTGGTCTGAGCGAACGAGACGGTAGAATTTTGGCGAATGCAGGAGGCTTCCACCTTGACAAACTGGAGAGACTGCGATTATAAGCCCGCGATGGGCTGGACCCCTGAATGAAGTTGCCGGGAGGAGTTCGCGGCGGAGGAGATGATGGCTTACGACAAGAACGAGTTTGGTGATGACAACGAGATCTCGCGTTTCGAGGAGGAAGAAGAACGCACTGGCGAACGCGATGAGATAGTGGAAGACGAAGCCGAAGAGCTCGTGATCCCAGAGCGACCGGGCCCAGCCACACCCGCCCCTCCGCCCTCGCTTCGCCCCTCGAGACCCGCAGGGAAGAAGAAGGCGGGAGGCAAGTCGCGCCGCAAGGCTAGGGCGAAGAAAGCAAAGAAGTCGAAGAAGACGAAGAAGACCAAGAAACGGAAAGGCACGCGGAAGACCAAGCGCTCCACTAAGAGGAAGAGAGCAGGGCAGAAGGGAGCGAGGAGCCGAAAACGGCGGTAGCCAAGATTTTGCGTTTGGAGCGAATCGAACAGGCCCGGGAGGCAATCCCGGGCCTGTCTATTTTCCGCTGCGAAGATGTGCCGTCGGATGCGCTCGGATCACTGGTAGGTCAGGTCTCCAGGGCCACCTGGGCCACGCGGCCGACAATTAGATCAGCGTAGGTTTGTTCCTCCTCAAGCGGGAGAGCTTCGACGGGGTATTCGGGATTGTGTGGCCGGAGAATTAGGAGAGAGCCGCTTAACTCGACGTATTTCACCGTACAGCCCTCCCCCTTACGGACTGCATACATATTGCGATCGTTCTTTCGATAGGGACGAAGGCTGTTGTAATGCCGGTCCACCAGGATCGTGGATCCGGGATTAAGCCGAGGCCACATGCTCATGCCTTCTTTCTGATCGATCCGGATGAGGATAAAACGGGTCCAGGACTTACGGGGCGGAGCGGCCAGATCGGCCCGGATCCGTTCGAGGAAGCTGTGGCGGAACTTCAGGAGCTCTTTGACATCTTCGTTGACGATGACCTCTGTGCCCGCAGCAATCTGGCCCTCCACGAGAGGCACAGCGTCGTACTCCTCATCGTGACTGGGAGGAACGGCGGCGAAGCGGACCAAGTCATGCGGGTTGAGCAGATCGTAGAGGGAAAGTCCGATGGCCTTGAGCATGCGGTCGAGCGCAGAAAGTTTCAGGCCGCGTTTGCGGTTCAAGAAGTTGGAGATGTGAGCCTGAGTGAACCCGGAGCGGCGGGCGAGCTCCATGCCGGTGAGTTCGCCGGCGTCGATGCGCTTGCGGAGAGCGCGGCGCAAGGATTCCTGAAGGGAGACAAAGCTCATCGCCACAGTTTATAACAGAGAGCTAAGAAGCGCAATGGCAAAATGCCGCAGAATCAACCAGTTATAGCACTGTGAAAATGTGCTTGACATAAATTAGCGTATAGCTAATACTGAAGACAGAGGATTTCAAGATGGCAACGGGCAGTCGAGAGGCGGAACAAAAGGAAGATGTGGAGCGTCGCGGACCGGCAGGAGAGATGGGCCGCGTCAGCGCCGATGATTGGACTGAGGAGTGCGACCGGCAGGCGCGTCAACTCCAACTGGCCACGGTTGCGAGCGATGGGGCTTATGGAGAATTCCGCAGAAAACTGGCGTGTGGCGAAGTGATCTCGCGTGCCGCGGAGAAGCTGGCGGAAGCGGTCAAGTTTTCCGGAAGGATTACGGTGACATTTCATCAGGGGAAGCTGACCAAGACAGTGCTGGAGGAGTCGTACTACGGAGGATCGCGCCGCCATGTGAGATGACAGAGCACGAAGACTGGTGAGCTAAATCTACCGACAGGTCTGACGGAACCAACTCCGGAGCCCTGTGGTTTCCCCCCGAGGGGGAAACCCCAGGGCTTTTTGTTTTGGGGGCCGAGGGTGAAAAAAGACGCTGAGCGAGTGGAAGGACCAGAGCGAAACAGCGAGGAGCGCATGGAGCTCAGGTATTGCCCGAGATGCGGGGTGCTCGGCGTCTGCCCGCGGGGCACGGAGGAATCGTTTTGCCCGGTGTGTCTGCAGTTTTTGCGCTGGATTTGCGGGGAGGTGAAAGGTGCGGCTGCCAAGCTATAAACACATGCGGACGATGGCGCTGTTGCATCGGTACTTCCGGAAGTCGCTACTGATCGGGCGTATGCCATCGTTGCTGGGGCGGGAAGTGTTCCCCGCACGAATGCAGGGCCGGTCGGCACGCGCATTCGAAGATACCGTTTTGTTCGTGTGCGACGTGGACCGGTGCCTGACAGGGCTGGAGCCGATCGATCAGCGGCTCGTAGCGTTCTGCATTCTGGAGGACCACACGGAATGGGATGCGGCGCGGCAGTTCCACTACACACAGAGCGACATCTCCCGGCGGCTCCACCATACGCTGGACCTCCTGCACGATACGTTTTGCCGGCTCGGCCTGCTGAAGCCGCTGGAAGCCGAACTGCTTGATGGGTCAGGAGCAGGCGAGGCAGAAC
>Ga0209321_10001362_pt1 | contig 16671 bp, 15 predicted proteins | sample Rifsed16ft4_FD_184012 | JGI IMG/M metagenome (GOLD analysis project Ga0209321, IMG submission 184012) | Soil microbial communities from Rifle, Colorado, USA - sediment 16ft 4 - CSP-I_5_4 (version 2) | ecosystem: Environmental > Terrestrial > Deep subsurface > Rock core/Sediment | place: Rifle...
AGACTTCCCTTAAACATCTGGGCAACATCCTCACTCCAGAACTCTAAAGGATTTTTAGCTCCCAAAACACCAAACGCAATTGATAGCTCAGAACATTCAGTCTTTTCAGAAGCCATATATAACCTGCCTTTGTTCTTAATTCTTTCTTGGGCTATGTTGTAGTACGGTCTGGATATTTCAAAGCCAACATAATGACGCTTTCTGTTTATAGCCGCAACACATGTTGTGCCAGAACCAAGGAAAGGATCTAAAACAACATCTCCAACATAAGAATACAGATTAATAACGCGTTCAGCTAATTCAAGTGGAAATGGGGCTGGGTGACGCACTCGTTTAGCAGACTCGGGAGCAATTCTCCAAATCGACAACGTGGCATCCATAAAATCTGTTGCCGATACACTAGACTCACCACTATCAGACCGAGAAAACGTTCCTTTTGCGAACACAAGCAAATACTCATGAATGTCTCGTAAAATAGGTGCTTTTGCACTTTGCCAACTTCCCCAAGCTACGTTCCCGCTGGCACCATCACTCTTTTGCCAAATAATCTCTCCCAATGAAAGAAAACCGATTTTGAAATGAACATCATAAAAGAAGGCATGCAAAGGTATATAAGGCTTTCTTCCTAAATTTGCAATATTAATTACGTACCTTCCCCCTGGACGAAGAACTCTATAAACTTCCCTCCCAACGTTTTCAATTAATTGAAGATATTTTTGCAGTCCAATATCTCCCTCATACTCCTTTCCGACATTATAAGGAGGTGATGTAAAAGCCAGACCCACACTATTATCGGGAATTTTTGGCATTTTTTCCGATGACTTACAATAAAGTCTATCTGCCCAATCACCAATAGGAGGAATAGTTATTAACTGTAACTGGTCTTTAGTTAAAGGCTCGGTGAAAATCCTTTTATATACATTGTCATCATACAAATTGCGACTATAGAAGATTGACGAGTCGTGAGATTCTCTTTTTCCAGTGCCAAAAGATGATGTTTTAGTTTTTTTCATTGATTTTAAGAAAGCTGTTCGGTGGGATATATCACTCAGTTTAAAATTATAGCACATTTGTTTTGTATACATTATATAGGTGATGTATTGTTAGAGCAATCGCATCTAATCCAAATATGGTGGTTCTTATCAAGGTAGAGCTACATATGGCAGTGCGTAAAAGTCGCGTTCCACTATATCTGGCTAAAACAACCTGATGTTGCCCACATATGGCACACCAAAATTTAGATGCGATTGCCCTGGATGTATTGTTCTATTCAAGATATATTGAAATGCAAAAGTAGGACAGGTATAATCATCCAGGAGCAATTCATGGAATGGACAAAATCGGTATGGACTATGAATCCAGAATCTGCAAAGAAAGTAAAACATCCTGCCCCATTTCCTGTCGAATTGCCGTATCGTTTGACCCAACTTTACACATTCAAAGGCGATGTAGTATTAGACCCATTCATTGGAAGTGGGTCAACAGCTATTGCAGCATTGAAATCTGAACGAAAGTACATTGGCTACGATATTGACCCTGAATATATAAAGATTGCAGAAGAAAGAATTGCGCCGTACAAACTACAAATATCGTTGGGAATTTAGTTATCACTCCCCTCTAGTTTTGAAGAGGGGAATTTTCTTTTTATGGGAAGTCAGTGCGGCGAGAGGAGTTGGACCTCACCTCAGCTCTTTCCGCTAGTAAAGTGTCCGCCCAAGGGGGAAGTACGGGTAAGGAAGAAACCCAAAACAAAGAACCTGCCTCCCGAAGTCCCCATTGGGGGAATAACGGAAGCAGGTTCAGGCTTGCACTGAGCGGAAGTCGAAGTGGAGGCGAGCGTTACTTGATCTGGTACGTGACATTGACCGTCACTGTGAAGGTCAACTGTCCGGGTTGGATCGGCACAGCCGCCGCCTCCACCGCAGCTCCGCCACCGCCCTTGCCATCGAACACAGGATAAGGCATGCTGTCAGAAAAACCAATGGATTGGAGTTCACCGAGTGACACGCCGGACGCATCCGCAAGTTCCTGCGCCTTCGCCTGCGCATCCTTCACGGCCTCGGCTCGGGCGGTCTTGAGGGCTTCGTCCTTGTCAGCCACATCGAACTGGACGCTGTTGACCGTGTTGGCGCCGGCCTGTACAACGGTATCGAGCAGGTCACCAAGCTTATCGAGTTTGCGCACTGTAACATAGACGGTATTATCCACGGCATAGGTCTTTTCGCCAGTAGGTGTGCCGCTCAGCGAATCGTACTTATCCATCGGCCAGATGCTGAAGTTCGTCGTGCGGACGTCCTTCTCATCGATGCCGAAATCCTTGATTGCCTCGATGACCGTCTGGGTCTGAGTGGTATTCTCGGCGACAGCCTCGGCCGCGGTCAGCTTTTCGGTATGCACGCCAATGTAGATATAGGCGATATCGGGAGCCAGGTAAGCCTGCCCGCTGCCGGCAACGCTCAAGGTACGCAGAGGCGGTGGAGCCGCCTGATTGATGGTAGTCGGTGTGCATGCGCTCACCAGCAGGGCGAGCACCATTACCGCTATCACGATAAGGGATTTTGTTCTCATAGCAATTACTCCTTTTTGAAATTTTCTCCTCGCTCAAATAGACGCCAGCCGCAGGAAAAAGTTCCCGCTAATCTGTATGCCTAAATAGGGCAGCCATCCTCTCAAGAATGCCCAGATGTAGGGGATATGGCACTTGTATTTTAGCCCATTTGCCTGTACAATCTTGGTACATTTGTTCTACAAAACAAAGGATTTATGCCAGTAAACTTCCAGCAAATCTATGCCCGTATCAAGGAAATTGCCGAAGGAGCCGATGAAAGCAAAAGGACTCTCGAAGAACGGCGCATTGAAGCCCGTGAACTGCTTAGTAAATTCGCGTCCGAGCTGGACCTCCTGCGTCAGAAAGTAGAGGCCGCCAAAGCGGTGGATGCGAACCTTCGCTGCGCGACGCCGCTCAAAGAGTCACTCGCCTCCTTCCGCCCGCCGCCTGTTTCCGTTACAGATGCGGCCGTCATCGCCGCGGATGGTTCCCAGGTCAACCCTGATCGCCATGCGGCCATCCAATTTTGCATTATCAATGTCGGTGGGATCATTATGAAGCTCAATTCCGGTGAGGCCCCAACAATTTCCACCGAAACCGAATTGCTTTATGGGGACGATCTTCTGCCAAACGGGAGCCCGATGTCTGACGGCATGGTTGCCTTGAAACGCGATCTGAGCGAACGTATGACACTCGATGAATTATCTAAAGATATAAACGGACAGGTTGTCACGTTCACTGATGGCCCAATCGAACTGTGGGGAGCCAAAGGGGATGACCCACAAGCCTATGCAAACTTTGTAGAAAAATATCTGGGAGTACTCTCTCGCCTGCACTCGCGCGGTGTGGTCACAGCGGGTTATGTTGAAAAACCCAGCGCCGATTTGGTTGTCCGTTTGCTCGAAATTGCGACCGCCAGTGATGAAGAAATCCAGAAATTGCGTGATTATCATCCTCTGCACGGTGTCAGCGACAGGTGGCTTTATGGTGAACGTGAGAATCCGCTATTGCCGCCTGGTCATCGTTCGGCGGTATTTGGGCTTCAATCGGGTTCAGAAAAGAAATATAAGGGCGCTCTCTCCCTGCACTTCTTCTATTTGAATGTTGGCACAGATAGACATCCCTGGCCTGTGCGCGTCGAAATCCCCAGGTGGGTGGCAGATGATCAAAAGAAACTGGATTTATTACATGGCGTCCTTGTTGAGCAGTGCAAAATGATGGGAAGCAGACCGTATCCTTATCTCCTGCACCGTGCCCACGAGACCGCGCTTGTGAGGCATGAAGAGAAAGATCAGATCGAGCAATTGCTGGTGCTGGAGTTACGCCGGATTCATGCAGAGGTCGGCGATGGCTCGCACAAGAGTTCGGCGAAAGGTCTGAAGGTAAGAATACATAGATAACTCAATGATCCCCTCCGCCCCTGCCTTCAGCGGGGCACCTCCCCCAAATATGACACGGATACCTGGAATGATTATCCAAACTATTGCTGCGGATTTGGGGGAGGCCGGGAGGGGGTAAGGAGAACTTATGACTCAAATCGAAATCGGGCGTTTACTGCGTGCAGGAACAACGGGTTTTATCGCGGGATGCCGCGTCTCGCAATTTACGGTGCCCGCCTTCGGGGAGCTCGTGCGTGCGCCCCTCGGCGATTCTTATCAGGTCTACGGACTGATCCATGATATCCACATTGACGATGATGGGCTGGTGCGTCAACTTGTGACTTCAGAGAATATAAGCGATGAGGTATTGAAGGATAACCGTGAACGGCGGATTGTGCCGGTGGAGATGTCCGTGCTGGCGATTGGATATGAGCAGGATGGGAAGATCTATCATCTGCTCCCGCCGCGTCCGCCGCTCAGTCTGGACGTTATCTATCTGTGTGATGACAGGGATGTGGCACGCTTTACGTCCGCGGGACGGTTCGGGTATTTCAGGCATATCCTGGGTGCAAAAGATCTGCCGATTGGCGAAGTGCTGGCGGCGCACCTGGGGCAGGCCGCTCGTGCGCATGGAAAGAGCGGCGACCAGTGGAAAGATAAAGCGACGCATGAGCTGATCACATTGCTGAGAGATGATTATTCAACATTGATGGCAGTTCTTGGTGCGTTAAGCGATGTGAGCGTTTAACGGTAATGGTTCTTTACGGCGGAGGGCAAGACGTTTTATGTACACATCAACACAGAGGGTTTTCCAGCCAATACCAGCTGATGTTGAGCGCATTGGAAAGGTTGTGCTTAATGCGGCATACAAGGTCCATACGACTTTGGGTCCCGGTCTGCTTGAATCTGTTTATCAGGCTTCAATGAAGCATGTAATTGAAAAAAATGGTGTTTCTGTCAGAATAGATGTCAAACTTCCCATTCTATTTGAAGGCGTGAAGCTTGAATCTGGCCTGCAGCTTGATATGCTGGTCGAAAAATGTGTAATCGTGGAGCTTAAGTCCGTTGAAAGAATGAACCTGCTTTATGAGAAACAAGTGGTAACCTACCTGCGCCTGAGCCGAATGCGTCTCGGCTTTCTGATCAACTTCAACGTGCCTTATCTAAAAGACGGGATAAAGCGAATCGTCGTTTAGCTTTCGTTGGGTAAGTGAACATGGCAGATTTCTCATTTATTCAAATCACCGATCATCATTTACTGGAGTCTGAAGAAGAACTGCGGGACGGATTTTCGCCCGGGCACGCCTTGCGCATGGTGATGAAACACATCGCGGAACATGTTGCAGAGAAAGCGGATTTCATCATCTCGACAGGCGACCTGGTCGAGCCGCCCACGGAGAAAGCCTATCAGAGCGCCGTCAAATTACTCGGTTTGCAGACCTCATCCTCTTTCCCCGGGCCTCAAAAGGTCAATATCGAAGGTCTAAATGGGTGTCCCCTGTATTTCCTTCCCGGCAATCATGACGACCGTGAGTTACTCACGCGCCATCTTTTTTCGAATACAAAGCCGCTGAATCTATACAATTTCACATTCGTGCATAAAGGTATCCAGTTCATTTTCATGGATTGGGGACCGGAATCAAAGGCATTCTTTTTCCCGGAGACGCGCGAGTTTCTCACTGAGGCGTTGCAGTCTGATCTGCCATCGGTCATTGTGTGCCACCAGCACGTGAAACCGATCGGCAGTCGCTGGCTGGATGAATTCATTGCAGATGATATCGATCAGTTCTGGGAACTCCTCGCAAAGCCAGGCATCAAAGAAAAGATACTGGGCATTCTCTGCGGCCATGTCCATATTACCTATGAGGACGAATACAGAGGCATCCAGATCCTGGGGCTGAGTTCCACAGCCTATCCCTTCGCAAAAACTGACGAAGTCCTGGTCATCCTTGCACCACCCCACTATCGATTTCTCAGTATTCAAAATAATGTCCTAACTTCGCGTATTTACAAGGTGCCAATCTAGGTATGTTAAATCTGGAAAATTTTTTACCACAACACTTGCACCTGCATGCAAGTGCAGGTGAGAACACCAAGGAGCACAAAGAAAATGCAAAAGAAAATTTATGCGCCCATTGCAGCAGACGTGGAGAAGGTTGGCAAAACAGTTTTAGATGCAGCTTTCAAGGTGCATACAGCTCTTGGGCCAGGATTGTTAGAGTCGGTCTATGAGACATGCACGGCTTTCGAGATAAGAGAAATGGGCCTTCGGCTTGATATGCTGGTCGAAAATTGTGTCATTGTTGAATTCAAGTCCGTCGAAAACATGAATCCAATTTATGAGGCACAATTGTTGACCTATCTAAAACTCACTGGGCTACGCCTGGGATTTCTCATCAACTTTAATGTCGTTCGTCTAAAAGATGGCATCAAACGAATGGTAATTTAAAATCTTAGTGACCCTTTGTGGTGAATTCTTAATCTTTGTGTCCCTTTGTGCCCTTTGTGGTAAGAGAGGTTTTATGGAAATACAACGAACAAAAATTGGTTATCTTGTCGGTGGTGGACTTAAAGAAAATTTCCGCGTGCGTCTTACTGTCTCTTCACAGGAGATTCAAGAGGGCGCGTTCGTCGTCATCCAAAGCGGAGACTGGAATTACTACGGCATCGTGACCGACATCCAGCTCGGCGCGACCGACCCTCGCTTTGCCGATGAGCAGACCGAGGTCCGTTATCCCCGGAATATCGCCAAGGCATTGTATGGACAGACGTTGTATGCCAACCTGGAAGTATTGCCGAATCTGATGCTGGAGATCGGGCCTGAACCCGGTTCACCTGATTACCAGGACTGGCAGGGCATGATCAACGCGGGCTTGAAAGAGGCGCCGCACATTTTGCCTGTCAAGAACGTGCCGCCGCATCATGCACAGGTCTATTTGGCGGACCAGGGTGACATTGCAGAGATCTTCGGTGACCCGGGCGAAGGTGGCAACTTCGTCATCGGGTACACGCGCGAACAGAACCATTCCGTGTGCATTGACCTGGAGAAATTCGTCCAGCGCTCATCGGGCGTGTTCGGTGCGACGGGCACAGGCAAATCGTTTTTGACGCGGGTTGTGCTGGCGGGACTGATCAACTCCAACAAAGCGTCTGTGCTGGTGCTGGATATGCACAACGAGTATGGCTTTGACGATGTGGCGTCAGACACGAAAAACCCCGTGACGGGACTGAAGAGCAAGTTCAAGTCCAAGGTAAGAGTCGTTGGCCTGGGAGCGGGGGGGACCATCAGAGGGCAGGTCCCGGACTTTAATCTGGAAATCTCAACGGACGACATTTCCACAGCCGATATCGAAACGCTGGCGCGCGAATTGAATCTCAAAGAAACCACGCCCACCACGCTCAACGCACTATATTCTTCGTTCCGGAGTGACTGGTTCACGCGCTTCAAGGCGATGAACCGCGAAGAGGTGGAAGTCGAGGATGACAAGGGCAAGGTAAAGAAGGTGCCGCATCCCGATAGCGTGGCGGCATGGGCAAATGCGAACGGGGTCAATCAGACCGCGGCTGAAGCCCTGCACGATAAAATGCGGCGACTGTTCGGCAAGCCGTATATCGTCGAGAAGCCCGCCGCGGATAGCGTGAGAGAGATCATCCAGTCGCTTGAGAACGGGCAGCATGTGGTGCTGTCGTTCGGTGAACACGAGAGCGATCTGGATTACCTGCTCGTCTCGAACCTGCTCACGCGCAAGATCCGCGCGGCGTGGGAACATAAGACCAATGAGTTCCGCTCGCACGGGAAAGCCGAACCGCGTCAATTGATCATCGTGGTGGAGGAGGCGCACAAGCTGCTCAACCGCGAGATGGCCGCACAGACCACCTTCGCCACGATCGCGCGTGAACTGCGCAAGTATTACGTGACGCTCCTGATCATTGACCAGCGCCCGTCACAAATCTATGACGAGGTCATGTCGCAGTTGGGGACGCGTATCTCAGGCTGGCTCGGCGACGAGGATGATATCCACGCCGTGCTCTCGGGTCTTTCTGGACGTGAGGCTTTGCGCGGCATGCTGGCGCGACTCCAACCGAAGGAGGAAGTGTTGCTCCTGGGCTGGGGTGTCCCGATGCCGCTGCCTGTACGCTCGAGGAGATATGATGAGGCGTTCTGGAAGGAGTTGCTGAAAGGAAATGCGAGGAGGAGCAAAGAGGAGAATTTGAAGGAGTTGGGGTTTTGATTTTGTAAGGGCGGGCACCTGTCCTGACTGGCGAAGCCGTGTCGACGGATGTGTCCGCCCTTGTTGAACCGCGAAGGCGCGAAGTTTATGGACACAGATGTTGTTCTCAGTATTCGATAACAATCTATCTTTGGACAATTTTATCCCAACACAAAATTATCGATCAACCTTGTCTTGCCCACAAACACCGCCATCGAAAGCAGGGTTTTGCCCGTTACCTTTTCCAACTCTTCCAGCGTATCGTAATCCGCGCAGGAAACGTATTGCATTTGGGCCAGCGGCTCAGAAGCAATTACATCCTTCATGATCTGCCGTAACTTCTCCGCACCGCGCTCGCCGCTTTCGTAAACCTCCTTCGCCGCACTCAGTGAACGGTACAGCACGGTCGCGGCTTTGCGCTGTTCGGGGTCAAGATACACATTGCGGCTTGACATCGCCAGTCCATCCGGCTCGCGGACGATCGGGCACACAACAATCTCAATCGGGAAGTTCAAATCCCTTGTCATCTGGCGGATCACGGCGGCTTGCTGGGCATCCTTCTGGCCGAAGTAGGCCTTGTGCGGCTGGACACCGTTGAACAGCTTGGCTACCACAGTCGTGACCCCGCGGAAGTGGCCGGGCCTCATCGCACCTTCCAGCGGACGCGTCATCGCTTCCACCTCCACCCAGGTCTGGTAGCCGTCTGGATACATCATCTCGGCTGTGGGCATCCAAACCAGGTCAGCGCCGAGGGGCTCAATCAGACTCAGGTCACGGTCAGGGTCGCGCGGGTATTTGGAGAGGTCTTCTCTCGGCCCGAACTGCGTAGGGTTGACGAAAATGGATACCACAACGTGGTCACATTCCTCCTTTGCGCGGCGGATAAGGGAAAGATGTCCATCGTGCAGGTAACCCATGGTTGGCACCAGGCCAACTATCCCTGAGAAAGAGAGGCGGGTGGAGCGCAGGTCGGCAAGCGTGGAAACAGTTTGCATACACGAAACTCCTGATTGACATCAATAGAAAATCCGTGCTACACTAAGAGCAGAGTCCCCTAAATTATCAGTTTAAAGGAGAAAATATGGCTTACGCATTTACCAATTCCAAAGGTGTGACCTACTATCTGCACACCAAGAAGTCCATGACATCCACCGGCAAGGAGCGCACTCTGTTCTTCTTCGCAAAAGAGGTCAGGGACGGCACCCTCGACGCAGTACCCGAAGGCTACAGGGTGGTCGAAATGAAGACCGGCCTACCCGTTCTCAAGAAGACGGGTGGAGACTCAGAATCTTCACCTGAACCGTCCGCAATGGCGGAAGCACCGGGTGAATAGAGTATAACTCCATTGACAGCAGCCCAATAGCTCTTTTAGAGAAGAACGAGACTACCGAAGGACACTTGTGCATGTTGGGGGGACGATTAACAACCGGCGAGCACGAAGGCTAGGGTTGGACAAATTATTATACGAGGTAGCGTACACAATTACAGAAGAGTTTGGTGCTCTCAGCCGAATTAGCGCTGGTATAACTTGTTGTATAACAAAAAGACCAGAACCGGGCAGAAAATATTGTCCGGTTCTGGTTTTGTGCGGCTTTGCCAGGATGTGGGCGCAGTAGCAGCGAGTTCGTTGACAATTAGAAAATTTGTGCTAAAATGGAAGCATAAACCAATAAGCCTTTTAGAGAAAAGGAGATTTATATGGAACACGAACACATGTCCTCTAAAAGTAACAGTCTCATCGAAGCTGCCGAAAGGAGGGAGCCATGCCAGCATTGAACCGCGTCCAACTCATCGGAAGGTTGGGAAGAGACCCGGAGAGCCACTTCACCCCCACCGGCAAAAAGGTGACTCATTTCAGCCTGGCCGTCAGCAACCGGTGGAATGGCAACGATGGCGAGATGAAGGAGTACACCGAATGGGTCAATATCGAGGCCTGGGGGCGGCTGGCTGAGGTCTGCCAGGAATATCTCAGGAAAGGCAGTTTGATCTACCTGGAAGGACGGCTGAAGACCAACAAGTATGAGGTGAATGGGGAGTCAAGATACTTCACCAAAGTTGCAGCCTCCGCGCTGGAATTCCTCGATACCAAGCCTGCCGAGGAACTCATGATGACAGTAGAAGAAGAGGCCGGCGCGTACGAGCCGTAAGAAAACTGAATATTTGAACAAATATGACCCACCTCGAATCTCATCATAAGAGAAGAAAGGCGGCGAGCAAGTCACCCATAGAAGATAGAGAGCGATAAAGCGGAGTTGGAGTTTCCCGGCTCCGCTTTCCTGTTGTTTTATAACCTTGCAGCGCGGGCGGGCAAAAGAGTGCCGCCCTCACAACGACGAATCAATACTACTCTAACAAAACTGACAAGCCACAAATATTCTAACAGAACTGACGAGCCACACTCATTGACAAATTCTTTTTTTCGTCTACACTATGCTTGCATCACAAAATTCAATATAGATATGGAGAAATTGCTATGCCTGCACTAAACCGTGTTCAACTGATTGGCCGTTTGGGCAAAGACCCTGAAAGCAAATTTACACCCACAGGCAAGAAAGTTACCCACTTCAGCCTCGCGGTTTCACAACGCTGGAAAACCGGCGGTGAGACCAAGGAATATACTGAGTGGGTCAACGTTGAAGCCTGGGGACGACTCGGCGAGGTCAGCCAGGAGTATCTCAAGAAGGGAAGCCTGGTATATATGGAGGGAAGACTCAAGACGGAGAAGTATGAAGACAAGGATGGCGGCACCAAATACTTCACCAAAGTGGTTGCGCTAACCCTCCAATTCCTCGACAAGAAGGACAAGGAAGAACCCGTAATGGCTGTAGAAGAGGAAACTTTAGAGTACGAAGCTTAGCTCAATACCTGCCAAATAAAACTTAATAAAGGCGTAATGCGGTCCGTCTGGAATGTGCATTACGCCTTTATGCTTTACAGGCTTTTTCTCTCTACAACTTCTCCAGCTCATCCACCATCCGGCTCAGGACATCGAACCCACCCTGCCAGAATTTCGCCGAGCGAATGTCAATGCCCGCTTCTGCGAGGATCTTCGCGGGCGACTCCGACCCGCCCGCCGAAAGGATCTTGAGATAATTTGGTTTGAACGATTCGCCTTCCGCCTTGAACTGCTGGTAGAGCGAAAATACCAGCAGTTGACCAAAAGCATATGCATACACATAGAACGGCGTGTGGTAGATGTGCGGAATGGACACCCATTCCCATTTGAATTCATCAGTCAGCCCAATTGAATCGCCAAATTGCTCCTTCAGGTTTTCCATGTACGCCGCGCACATTTCATCCACCGTTGCATTTTTCTGCGTCATCTCGTGAGCTTCCCGCTCGAACCATGCGAAATAGACCTGCCGCAGGATGGTGGCGTAGGCGTCATCCACCTGCTTGAAGAGGATATCGCGGCGCACGGCCTCGTCTTTTTCCTCGGCGAGCAGTTTATCGGTGAGCATCATTTCGCCGAACGTGGAGGCGGTCTCAGCCAGCGGCAGGGACGAATGGAATGTGAACGTGCTGTGATGTGCCGCAAGCATGGCATGGATGGCATGTCCGAGTTCGTGCGCCATGGTTGCCACGTCCCGCGCCCGGCCCTGATAATTCAACAGAACGTATGGCGTCATATCAGGCACGACAGACCAGCAGAACGCGCCGTCGCGTTTGCCTCTGCGGACTTCGCCATCCACATGCTCCTGATCGAAGACGCGCTGCGCCATTTCCGCGATCTTCGGGTCGAAGGTATGGAAGGAATCGAATACCATTTTCGTTGCCGCATCATACTCGAACTTTTTATCCGAATTTGCGACAGGGGCGTAAATATCATAACGACGCAACTTACCCGAAGGGAGGCCAAGATGTTTGGCTTTGAGTTTGAAATAGCGCTGGAAGATTTTGGTATTCCTGCGCGTTACATCCAGCAATACATTCACTGCTTCATCAGGAATATCATTTGTGAGATTGCGGACCGACATCGCGCCGGCAAACTTTCTCAGGGTCAAATTCTCGTTATGCCAGTCACGCGCGCGGGTCTGGTACATTTGTCCGAGAATTGGACCATCCACACCGTAAACACGATACAGCTCCTGATAGGCTTTGGCGCGCAAATCTGCATCTGCGCCCTGGACATAGGCCATCAATTGACCGCGCGTCAGTTCTTTTGTTTCACCATTCACTTCCAGTTTGAATACATAACGGTTCGTGATCGCGTCATACAGAGTAACAAGCGCGCCCGCGCCCGTTACATCCTTGAGGTTGATGATTTTCTCTTCCGCTTCACTCAATGTGTGAGGTTTAAAGTGGCGCATCTCCTCGAGGTAATAACGGTAATCACCCGAAACACCCATCAGACGCTGTGCGTTCGCCTGGTCCAGATCCTTCCACCACAGGCTGAAGAACAGGGTGCGGTTCTGCATCTCCGCCGCGAACTGTTGCACCCGCGCCATATACGTCTGCGCGGTCTGATCCTGCGTGTTGGCTGAGAACGAGAGTCCCGTGAAGGCATAGATTTTGTTCACAATACGCGTTGCCGCTTCCGATGCGCGCACGAACTCAAGGAATTGCTCCGCATCAATATCAGGCTTGAGCTTGCCCCGTATCCCCTCAAATGACATCACCTGCTCCTCCACGTTATCGAACGCGGCTTGCAGGTCCGGGCTGTCAAAGCCAGGGAAGAGTTCGTTCAGATTCCATTTAGTGAGCGTGTAAGCCATAAATTCTCCTATATAAAAAAAATAGGTGACAGTCACTTCTGAGGGTATTCACCTCTGTCTGCGTATAAATTTCACAAAAGTGACTGTCACCTTGTTGTTACAAACTGGATCGGATATGCACAATATCCCCATCTTTCACAGGATATTCCTTGCCTTCGAGCCTTAACTTGCCCTTCGACTTCGCTTCATTCATCCCGCCGAGGCTGATGAGGTCCCCATAAGCCACCACCTCCGCCCGAACGAATCCACGCTGCAGATCGGTGTGGATCTCACCTGCCGCTTCCTGCGCCGTCGCGCCGCGGCGCGTCTCCCAGGCGCGGACTTCGTCTTCGCCAACGGTAAAGAACGATTGTACCTGGAGCAGCTCATAAGAGAGGCGGATCATCTTGTTCAGGCTGAGTTCTTCGATGCCATATTCCTGCATAAATACAGCCGCATCTTCAGGGGATAATTGCGCGATCTCCATTTCGAGTTTGCCCTGCAAAGCAACGGATGGCGTTTCAAATTCCCATTCTGGTGCGGTTTGACCTTCACCCATATTGAAGACAATCAGGACAGGTTTGCGGGTGAGCAAGCCAAAGCTGGAAAGGATTTTACCCTCCTCCGCTGTAACATCCACCTTCCGCAGAGGGGTATTCTCCGAAAGTACCTCGCGCAGACGTTGAAACAGAGCGGTTTGGCGTTCGTTATCTACTTTATCGGTGCCACCCTTCTTTCGTTCTTCGGTGAGGCGTTCCAGTTTCCGTTCGACTGCGATCAAATCATTCAAAAGCAATTCACTAAGCATAACATCTGCATCACGTGCGGGATCAATACTTCCCAGGGCGTGAGGAACGCTGTCGTCCATAAAGCCGCGCACGACCAGAATAAAACCATCCATCTGAGTGAGTTGATTCAGCAATTGACCGGAGATACCGCTTTTGGCAGAACCAGTTTCCAACCCCGCGATATCCGCATAGTTTACTCTGGCATAGATCGTCTTCTTCGGCTTGAACATCTCCGAGAGTCTGGTCACGCGCGGGTCGGGAACATCCACGACCGCGGTATGGACTTCGAAGCGTCCTGCCGAAGCGGTGGTCGGTGTATTGCCGCGTGTCAATGCATTGAAAATGGTGGTCTTTCCTGACTGGGGTAATCCGATTATTCCTAGTTTCATCTTGACCTTCGTGTCGGGAGTGGTATACTTTGGGGCGCATGGGGAAGATCACCCCAAGGCCGGAGTGGCGGAATTGGCAGACGCGCACGACTCAAAATCGTGTTCCCTACGGGAATGAGGGTTCGATTCCCTCCTTCGGCACTCGTTTTGACTGGCATTATACCCTACAGGCAATTTAACCGAACGTCCTCTCAGAACGGGAGGATGTTTTTGCTAATGCATATATTTTTTATTAGACAAATATTATAACTGTTGACTTTCAATATGCTGCGCCGTAGAATGAAAATAATCACAGCGCAGCGCCTGTACCCGTGCGCTTGTGTGAATGTCACAAGGTAGTTTGGCTCTTTTTGTGAGGTGAGAGATGAAGCTTTATATAATCTTTGCGCTGATTGACCTGTTCATTTTATTGGCATACCCCATCGTTTTTGTGTCGGGAAAGGTGCGCCAGCTTCTGCGTTTTAAGAGATAATAGGGCTATTGTCCATTGCGAGCCTCACAACCTTGTAAATGATGAGTGAGGCGAACGCTCCTCGCAATGACAGCATGGAGGCCACTATGCCGTCAATGAACGATGTCCTGGGTGTCATTATGGGAGGAGGTCGGGGATCACGTCTGCATCCATTGACCAAGATGCGCTCAAAGCCTGCTGTGCCGATCGCGGGCAAATATCGGCTCATTGACATTCCCATCAGCAACTGCATCAATTCGGGGATTTATCGCGTTGCGATCCTGACCCAGTTCAACTCGGTTTCGCTTCACCGTCACATTTCCCAGGCTTATAACTTCGACGCGTTCCACACCGGCTGGGTGCAGATCTGGGCCGCGGAGCAAACGCCGCAAAGCGCGGACTGGTATCAGGGCACAGCGGATGCCGTGCGCAAGCAGTTATTCGAGATTCAGGCGACGGGCGCGGCGTATGTGTTGATCCTTGCCGGAGATCACCTCTATCGCATGGATTACGCCGCGTTAGCGGAATATCACTGGGAGAAAAATGCCGATATAACGGTGGCCGTCCAACCCGTTGCGAGAAGCGAAGCGTCCCGCCTGGGTATTTTAAAGCGCGAGACGGATGGTCAGATCTCCTCTTTTGTTGAAAAGCCGAAGGATCCGGAGGTCCAAAATCGATTTGTGAGTCGTGATGACCCCGAGCGTCCATTGCTTGGTTCGATGGGCATTTATATGTTCAAGACCAAAGTATTGAATGACCTGCTCAACTATCATCTGCGCCATGACGATTTTGGCGGCGAGATCATCCCGGAGGCGATCCAATCGCATGAAGTGTATGGTTTTGATTTTGATGGTTATTGGGAGGATATTGGAACGATACGCTCGTTTTATGAGACCAATCTGAAATTGACCAGTTCAGATCCGCCGTTCAATTTCTATGATGCGAAGGCACCAATTTACACTCATGCGCGCTTTCTGCCAGGCTCCATAGTACAGGACAGCGAGTTAAAGGATGTACTGCTCGCGGAAGGCTGCCGCATTCGCAAAGCCGAGATTAAGCATTCAATTGTGGGTATCCGCAGCCAGATTGCGGAAGGAACGGTAATTAAAGACAGTATTCTCATGGGCGCAGATTATTACGATGTTGAGAAGCCGCGCGGGAACCTTCCGATCGGAATCGGCAGGAATTGTCACATCGAATCTGCAATCCTGGACAAGAACGTGCGAATCGGTGAAGGTGTCGTGATCCGCCCATTTCCGCGCGATTCCATAGATATTGAGAATCAGCTCTACTTTGTGCGGGATGGCATCGTAGTGATAGCAAAAGACACGGAGATCCCGACGGGCACAAAGATCGCGCCTTTATAATCGATATATAAAAGCAAATATAATTGTCGAGACTTCTGACTTGACATCCCTAAAACAGAAGAATACACTTGGTAACAATTGGGGAGTAGCCACCTGCCGCCTTGCAGTCGGCAGGACGAGTTGTCGTCAGGACATGGCGCGCAAGCCCGCGCCATCGGCAATTCGAAACGCTCTCGAGCGTTAGGCGAGACCATTACAGAGGTGTGGTGGTCTCGTTTTAATTTGCCAGATCATCGTACTCCAATATATTATTCATACAGGAGATGCTTGCATGCCCGACGAAAAAGAACCCATCGCCCAGCAGGATTGGCACGCGCTTAAAGCTGAAGAGGTACTTAACCATCTTGAAGTTCAGGATAAGGGGTTAACTTCTCAGGAAGCGAAAAAACGACTGGAACATTACGGTCCAAATCAATTAGAAGAGGCGCCGCGTCCCACCTTCCTTCAAACGTTGTGGGAGCAGTTGAACAATTTTGTCGTAATCCTTTTGATCATTGCTTCGATCATCTCTGCACTGCTTGGAGATTACATTGAAGCCTCGGCGATCATGGCAATTGTGGTTTTGAATGCCGTGTTGGGGATCGTTCAGGAGCGGCGCGCCGAAGAGGCTCTTGCCGCACTCAAAAAGCTTGCCGCACCTGATGCACAGGTAATCCGCGACGGGCACAGACTATCCATCCCCGCGCGTGAACTGGTCCTTGGCGATATCGTTTTCCTGGAGGCCGGTAATTACGTGCCGGCGGATGTTCGCATGTTAGAAGCGATTAACCTGCGGATCGAAGAAGCGGCTCTGACCGGAGAATCCATCCCCGTTCAGAAGGATGCGGAAGCCCGGCTGGAGAAA
>Ga0209321_10001363_pt1 | contig 16670 bp, 10 predicted proteins | sample Rifsed16ft4_FD_184012 | JGI IMG/M metagenome (GOLD analysis project Ga0209321, IMG submission 184012) | Soil microbial communities from Rifle, Colorado, USA - sediment 16ft 4 - CSP-I_5_4 (version 2) | ecosystem: Environmental > Terrestrial > Deep subsurface > Rock core/Sediment | place: Rifle...
ATATGAGAACAAGAACGGCAACGAGTGATTTCATTGAGATCTCCTGCGGATGAGTGAATGCCGGAAATAGATCCGAATGCCCAATATCTGTAAATGACTCAAAACTTTCAAGAATGCTAAAAATATGACTCCGTGTTCTCCGTACCTCCTCTGAGAGCTCTGTGGTCTTTCTTTAGCTTTCGCTTTTCAATCCTTCTTCTGTATATTCAGGGGATTGCCTTTCCACCTGACCAACCAACAGGATAACCATGTACAACCGCAGAGACTTTCTTCTCGCTTCCGCAGGTGTTGCGGGAGTATCGTTGATTCCCCCGCCGGCATTCGCTGAACCGGCGGAACTCCCTGAATCGATCCGGTCGCTTGTTACCATGACGGGCGAAGTGGTTCCCATTTCGGATGACGAGCGCAAAGCCCGCGTCGAAAAAGCCCGGCAGCTGATGACGGAGAATAAGATCGATGCTGTGGTCATGGAGGGAGGCACCTCGATGAGGTATTTTGCCGATGTGAGGTGGGGCAACAGCGAACGGCCCTTTGCTTTGGTCATTCCCGCCCGCGGTGAGCTCGCCTGGATTTGCCCGGCATTTGAGGAAGAGAGAGCGAGGGAATTGATCAGATCTGGGACAGACGTCCGCACGTGGGAAGAGGATGAAAGCCCTTACAAGCTCCTCGGCTCAATCTTCAAGGATCGCGGCGTTCGTTTCGGGAGGATCGGCCTGGAGGAGAGACTCCGGTTCTTCATTGCTGAAGGCCTCCGCAAGGATACGTCGGGATTGGAGTTTGTTGACGCCGTTCCCGTAACAGCCGGATGCAGGATGATCAAGTCGCCGGCAGAACTGGCTCTCATGCAAAAGGCGAACGACATCACAATCGAAGCTTATAAAGCTTCGTTCGGGAGTTTGAAGGATGGGATGACTCAGGGTGAATTCGGCGGATTGATCAGTGCCGCATTCAGAAAGCTGGGAGCGCAGGGAGGAGCGATGGTGATCTTTGGTGAATATACGGCCTTTCCTCATGGGAGCAGAGTTCCGCAGAAAGTCAAAGAGGGAGACACGGTGCTTGTCGACGGCGGATGCTCGGTGGAGGGATACTCATCGGACATCACTCGTACATTCGTCCTTGGAAAGCCGTCACCACGACAGACGGAGATTTGGAACCTTGAGCGAAAGGCCCAGGACGCAGCATTTGCCGTCGCCAAACCCGGAGTGCCATGCGAGAATGTCGACGCAGCGGCGCGAAAAGTCATTACGGATGCAGGCTTCGGCCCGGGCTACAAGCTGCCGGGGCTGCCCCACCGCACCGGTCACGGCATCGGGATGGACGGGCATGAGTGGACAAACTTCGTGAAGGGGAACAAGACTCTCATGCGTCCCGGAATGTGCTTTAGCGACGAACCGACCATTTGTATCTACGGCGAATTCGGGATCCGCCTTGAAGACTGTCTCTATGTTACGGAAAACGGGGCCACGATGTTCACCAAACAAAGCCCCTCGATCGACCAGCCCTTCGGTTGATCGTTACACGGTCAGCATACAGCAATCGGTCAACCATGAGACTAACTTCAACCTTGCTTGCTCTTCTTCTTATCGCCGGCACGGCAATTCTGGCGTCATGCGGTGCCTCCAATGCGGAAATCCTCTCACAAGCGCGCTCCGTCGAGGTTTCCCTCATGCGGTATCTTCCGACCGGCATGGTTGATTGGATTCATGCAGAGGCGGGAGATCTCGCAAGCGGGAGGTCCAACGAGGAAATTGTCCGTCAGCAGGCCGCCGGGCATGTCACCGGTGAGGACCCCGATGGGTACGGTACAGAAGTCTTGACTTTTTTCGTCATGATGGATGCCGTGAGGATCCTGGACAAGGGTTTTGTGAACAATCAGAAGCGGACAGAGGCGATAGGGAAGGCAAAGGCCGGGATCGATGGACTGATCGGGACCGTCAACGGGGATCTTTCAAACAATTCCGGCAAGGACGACTCAGATCCTTGTGCATGCGGATCCTACGAACCCCTTCTCAACGAACTTGCATCCTCTCTCCGGCAATCGGAGACATGGATCACCCTTTCGGTCCGTGAACCGCTGGATGTGGGTGATTTGAGAGCCCTCATAAGGGATCTTGAGCACATGAAAGACACCATGGGTGAACTTGGAGAGATGAATCAGTTGAGATTGCAGGCCTACGATGATCGCAGGTCACAGATCATCAATGCGATCTCTCGTATTCAGAAAAAGGCTTCAGAGACGAATTCCTCGATCATCCAGAACATGAAGTGAGGATGGGGACAAATGCTCCCGAAGTATGGTTGTTTTTCTGCAACAACTTCTGTACTTTGAATTACCTCCCGACCGACATTCCTATGAAATCCATTCTGGTTGTTGACGACGAAGATGCGCAGAGAAAAGTCATCATAGCCGCGCTGAAGGCGAAGGGCTATGAGACATTCGAGGCCTCTGACGGACTGATGGGCCTTGAACTTGCGCGTTTGCACAAACCGCATCTTATTATCAGCGATGTGTATATGGATAACATGAACGGATTTGTGATGGTGGAGACCCTGAAAGGAGAGGAAGAAACCGCCGTTATCCCTGTTCTGATGATGACCAGTGCGGCGCAATCGATCGGCGCGTGGGACACCTCCCTGGCCGACGATTATATCGACAAGGGATTTTCAATTCAGGCCCTGATGCAAAAAGTGGAAAAACTTTTGAAGAAGGGAAGATAAACGATCCGGCCATCGGTAACAAAAAGAGCCTGCCATCTTTGGACAGGCTCTTTTGCTTTCCGTCTCCCGGGAGGAATCAGCGGCCGCAAGACTTTCCGTCATTCGGGACAAGCCTCAACAAGTTTCTACGCAGCGGGCGGCAGGAGTTACGGCGAATTCTCCCGGAATGCAGAGCTTGAAAAGTGTGGGAGCTTTGTTTAGATTTTCATATCGGACCCGGAAATACCATGCCTCACAGTGAAAAGACGATCCTTATCATCGATGACGAAAACCTGATGCGCGATGCCCTCAGGGAAGTCCTGGTGTCCGAAGGGTACTCTGTTCTCGAATCTTCCAGCGGGGAAGAAGGCTTGCGGGCTGCCGAGACACGGATCCCCGACCTTGTGCTGTGCGATATCGAGATGCCGGGTCTCGACGGATTTGAGGTACTCAACATGTTCCGGGAGAACCCTGTCACCGCGATCGTCCCTTTCGTTTTTCTTTCCGGGAAAGGCAAGCCGACAGATATGCGCAGAGGAATGGAACTCGGGGCAGATGATTTTCTGACAAAGCCTTTTGCCACTGACGACCTCCTGAAGGCGGTAAAGACCCGCCTTCTTCGGCACGAGCACGAAATTGCGCATGCCGAGAAGAGGCTGGAGAAACTTCGCTTCAACATCAGCACATCCGTTCCGCACGAGCTCAAAACGCCCCTCACAGGCATCCTGGGATTCGCTCAAGTTCTCAAGGAACAGGCACGCTCCTCGACCCCCGAAGAGCTCTCGGAAATAGCGGACCATATCATCAGCTCGGCAAACCGGCTTCAGAAAACGCTCGAAAAGTTCTGGACAAATGCCGAAGTGATGTTCCTTGGTCTCGATGGGACCGCCAGAAAATCGCTCAAAAGGGAGAAGGTCGCACGGGCCGATTCCTTTGTGCGATTGCTTGCACGCGAACGGGCCGAGGCTTTTCAACGCGGGGGAGACCTTGAAATTGCTTTTCCCGAACAGGTCTGCATCAGGATTTCTGCCGATCATTTGAGAAAGATACTGGACGAACTTATCGACAACGCCTTCAAGTTTTCGCAGCCGAAGACTCTGGTCAAAGTATCATGCACCGTCCACCGCGAAACCTCACAATGCGAAATCCAGGTCTGTGATCAGGGGCGAGGCATGGATTTCCATCAGGTGAGATCCGTGGCTGGATTCATGCAATTCGACCGCAGCCGCCACGAGCAGCAAGGATTGGGTCTTGGACTTTCCATGGCGAGACAGCTTGCCCACCTCTATGGCGGGGGGCTCTCTATTAAGAGCGCTCCCGGCAAGGGAACCACGGCAACCCTCCAGCTTCCGATTTGCGAAAACCAATGAAGAACAAGAGAAGACGGGCGACGGCCGCAAAAGGAGAGAATCTGTGGGATAAAAAGCGCCTTGCCGGCTGTTCAGGAGATTTTCGGCGGATGACGGGACGGAAGCCGACTCATGCTTTCAGTTCTCCCGGAAGAACGGAGCTCGGCGGGAATCATACGGACCATAACCGCGGGAAGGTCTTGGCCGCGAGCATCGATCTCGATATGCTTGCCGCGGTCGCGCCGAGATCCGACGGTACCATCCGAATCTTCTCCGAAGGTTTTCATGATCCGTTCATCGTTGAAACAGGAGATTGGGGGATACACCCCGAAGAACGCGGCACGTCAGCTGCTCTCATCCGCGGGACTGTTGCCGAATTCATTCGACAGGAAGGGAACGCGGGGGGACTTGACGCCTGGGTGACAAGCCGTGTCGGCGTTGGCTCGGGATTGAGTTCGTCCGCGTGCTTCGAAGTTCTCGTCGGCTCAATTCTCAATACGCTCTATAATAGTGGGCGGATATCTCGGGTTCAGCTGGCATTTTCAGGGCAAGCCGCTGAGAATGTTCACTTTGGAAAACCCTGCGGCCTCATGGATCAAATCACATGCAGTATGGGGGGAACTTTACGAATTGACTTTCAGGATCCTTCCAATCCCGACATCAAACGCGTGGATTTTGACCCGCAGAAATTCGGATTCGACCTGGTGGTCGTGAATACAGGGTCAACTCACGAAGACCTTACGGGGGACTATGCCGCGATCCCGAACGAGATGCGATCGGTCGCGCGCTTTCTGGGAGTAGAGTATTGTCGCGACGTCGATGTTGACCTGTTCCTGGATCGTCTTCCGGATATCCGGGCCAACTGTGGCGACAGAGCGGCCCTTCGATGTATGCACTTCTTCGCGGAAAACAACAGGGTCGAAAAACAATTCAAAGCGTTGAAACAGAAACGATTCTCGGAATTCCTCAATCTTGTCCAGCAATCCGGCGATTCTTCGATGAAATACCTGCAGAACATTGTTCCCGCCGGTCATCCTCATAACCAGGGTTTGGCTCTGGCACTGGCACAAACGGATCGCTTTCTCCTTCGCCATGGCGAAGGCGCCTATCGTGTTCACGGGGGCGGGTTTGCGGGCACAATACAGGCCTATATTCCCACACATGCGAAGGGAGCGTATCGCCGCGTAATGAGCGCTCTCTTTGGAGAAAATTCGGTCCAGACTCTTATACCCAGGGTGACAGGTGTCGAGTCAAGAGTGCTGTAAAGTTACACTCGGGGTCACAAGACCTTCCAGCAGTTTCTTCCAAATTCGTCCAAAAAGAAAACAATGTTGATGATTCAAGGAATATCGTATCTCTGCACCACGAACGTCTTGACAAAGCCTTGAAGTTTTTCAATATTCTTGAACCAGTTCTACGGGTAGTTGTGCCTCGCAGTACGTCTTGATCCAAGACGAATCAATACGCCGACAGTTCTTCTGATCGATCGATCAAGTTACGGAGTGCGTATGAAAACGTTGTCACGCCTTTCTTTCTTTTTCCTTCTCTTCCTTTTCCTTGTCCCGGCGTTGCCGGGTCAAACCGGAAAGATTTCCGGGACAATCACTGATGCCCGAACCGGCGATCCCCTGATATCTGTGAACGTCGTTATCGAGGGGACGACGATGGGTGCGGCAACGAACCTCGAGGGGTTCTTTGTCATCCTGAACGTCCCGCCGGGTATTTATCGCGTTCGGGCTTCAATGATAGGATACGCCCCTTACACGGCGACAGATGTTCGCGTGGCCATTGATCAGACGACCGACCTTCAGATGCAGATGCAGGAGAGGAGTGTTGAAATCGAGGAGGTGGTCATCGTCGCTGAAAGGCCCATCGTTGAGCGGGGTGTCTCCTCAAGCCGCGCAAATATTACTGCTGAAGAAGTGGCGAACCTCCCCGTGACGCAGGTGGCAAGTGTCATCGGGTTGCAGGCGGGTGTTCAGGGTCTTTCGGTTCGCGGCGGCGGCTCGGACCAGACGGCCTTCATTGTCAACGGACTGACACTCCGTGACGAACGCGACAACAGCCCCTACACTGCGGTGAGCCTCCTTTCTGTTCAGGACATTCAGATTCAAACAGGAGGTTTCAACGCGGAATACGGCAACGTTCGGTCGGGTGTCATCAATATTGTAACAAAGGAAGGGGAACTTTCGAAATACAATGTCGGGGCTTTGGCCCGGTACAGTTTCCCGACGAAAAAATACTTCGGCATGGCCCCGAACAACCCCGGTTCATATTGGATCCGGCCGTTCCTTGACGATGCCGTTTCATGGACGGGAACAAAGAACGGTGCCTGGGACGAATGGACACAGAAGCAGTTCAAGGAATTTGAGGGGTGGAATTCCGTTTCTCAGACGCTGCTCTCTGATGATGACCCCACAAACGATCTGACTCCTCAAGCCGCTCAACAGGTATTCCTCTGGCAGCACAGGAAGTCGTTCGATATCGTGAAGCCGGACTACGATATCGACTTTGGATTTGGGGGCCCCGTTCCGGGTATCAGTAAGGAACTGGGAAATCTCCGATTCTACGCTTCAGGGCGGTACACATCCAACCAGTTTGCCATCCCCCTCGCGCGCAGCGGGGCGGTGGACCACAGCGGGTCTCTCAAGATCACTTCGGACGTCGGCCAAGGGATGAAACTGATGCTGGAAGGTCTGGTCGGAAGGAATGCCTCCGTCGACCGGAACCAAACCGGGGTCTATGGCAGCTTTGGGACCAGTGCAACATCGATTGGCGCTTCGATGGATCGCGTAAGCTACATCGACACCCGCCTCTTTACGGACAGCTATTGGGGCCGCAACTATGTGAATCGCATGATGTTTGGAGCCAAGTTTACCCATGTGCTGAGCGCGTCAAGTTTCTATGAAGTAAGCTTGCAGCGTTTCGCGTCGGACTACCACACATATCCCGGACCGGTGAGGAATACATCCCGCGTCTACCTGTTTGGCGATAACTACTACCTCGACGAGGCCCCCTTTGGCTTCGTTCCCAGCCCCGGCGACTACTCGACGACGGGAATTGACAAGATGAGGATGGCGATCGGGATGAGCAACGCCCGTGATTCGAGCAAGGTCGCCTCCTACACGTTGAGAGCCGACTACTCCAGCCAGATGGACCGGTTCAATGAAATGAAGGCAGGGCTGGAATTTGTCCTGACGGACAACAATGTGAATTACGGCTCGGTCGACCTTGTCCTGCCCTCGGGACGTTCAACGTCCAAATGGCACACCTATCCTAAGCGCCTTGCCCTGTACGTTCAGGACAAGCTCGAATTCGAAGGAATGGTGGCAAATGTCGGCTTGAGGTTCGAAATGTCGCATGCAGGCGGAGATTGGTATGTGTACGATCCCTTTTATCGGTATTTCCGGGGGAATGCTTCCCTGGGAATCGACACATCTCTGCAGAAAGAACCGACGGATATCATTACTGCGATCAGTCCCCGTGTCGGCGTTGCTTTCCCGATCACCGAAAACGCCAAGCTCTTTTTTAACTACGGTCACTTCAGGTCCATGCCACAGCCCGAAGAGCTCTTCCTGATCAGGAGAGAGACAGCATCACAAAGCGTCATTCGGCTTGCAGATCCGAATCTCCCGCTTGAAAAGACCGTTGCTTACGAACTCGGGTACGAGCACAATCTTCTCGATATGCTTCTCCTGCGGTTGACAGGATACTACAAGGATGTCTCGGATCAATCCCGCCAGGTGAGCTACGTCGGGTACTATTCGACATACAGCGTCACGACCAACAACCTGTACGAAGATATCCGCGGCCTCGAACTCAGTGTCAACAAGAACCGCGGGGACTGGGTCCAGGGCTTCCTGAACTACACCTACATGGTCAGCACATCCGGATACTTTGGCAGGGCAACCTACTACGAGAATCCGGTCGACCAGAAGAGCGATCTGCGGACGAATCCCCAGCAGTCCAGACCCATACCCCGACCATACGCACGGGCAAATGTGGATTTCTTCACTCCGGTGGACTTTGGTCCAGAAGTTGCCGGGATCCATCCTTTTGGCGATTTCAGGGTCAACTTCCTTGCAGCATGGTCGAAGGGATTCCATTTTACGTGGGTGGGCGGAGGTTCGATCCCCGGCGTGCAGAACAACATTCGGTGGAAGGACAACTTCTCTTGCGACATGCGCTTGAGCAAGTCCTTTGATGTCGGCCCGCTCGATATTCAGCTGTTCATGGATATCAACAACCTGTTCAACTTGAAGCAAATGGCGACCTCGGGGTCAACAGCGCTCGGATTTGTCGATGCACAGGATTATGAGAACTACATGAAGTCGCTGCACTTGCCGGAAGTATTCAATCAGTACTACGGCAATATTCCCGGAGACGATCAACCCGGTGATTACAGGTCAACGGGAGTTCCTTTTCAGCCAATGGTCTACACCAACGACGTCAATTCGCTCGCCAGCCCGAGTACCGTTCCTATTTATTATGATGGCGGAACGAAGCAATACCTTCAATGGAACGGCAGTCAATGGATAGCTGCCGATCAGGGCGAAGTGAACAAGGCGCTCGAGGACAAAGCGTACATCGATATGCCCAATCAGCCCTGGTTCACATTCCTGAGCCCGCGGGACATCTATTTCGGGATAAGATTTTCTTTCGATCTGTGATGCGCTGATCGTTCTATTCGTTCTTCAAGAGGAAACAATGATTACTTCCCGTCGTTACGGCGTTTTCATCTTGCTCTCATTCTTGACGGTTCTCCTTGCCTCGCCCGAACCCCTGTTTGCGCAAGGCCTGACGAAATGGATTCAAATCGGGTCGATGCATAACTGGTATTCAGAGAAGGGTTGGGAGATTGAAGAGGGGAACGTCCTTTCACAACAATACGGTCTCCGATGGCCGGCTCAGTACCAATACCAGGATATGCAGGCTGCCAAAGGCCTCTGGATTGGGACAACGAACTACACCGATGATAGGGGCATAAACTACCCCTTCAAAGTTGTGCACGTCGGCCCCCGGGTCAACGGAGACTTTGAGTTTTATCCTCTCCAATTTGACCTCTACGCGAAATTCGAACGTCCCCGGGTCTTTGTGGACGGTGATCCCTCGTTTGCAGCTCTCGAAGAACTGACGGCTGTCACCGACACGTTGAAGGCGGACCGAATGATGCTGACCGTCGCCAATACTGCGGTAGGCCTGACGATGACCCGCAGGATCTACGCGTTCAGTCAACAGTACCATGACAATTATCATATCTTCGACATCACGTTTACCAATACCGGCAACACAGACGGGGATGCGGCGATTGAAACGCCCGGAAAGACCCTGACAGGGGTATACTTCTACTGGCAATTTCGCTATTCCGTGTGCCGTGAAGTTCGCTACATGGTAAACAACTCATCGGGGTGGGGAATCAACACGATGAACGATGCGAGAGGGCCGTGGTATCCGGATGCGCCCACAGACATCAAAGCGCAGTTCAGCTGGCACGGATATCATTCGGAGGCGAGCAAGCCCCCGGGGACGTTTGACAACATTGGTGCGCCGATATGGAATCCGGGACTTTCTTCGGGGTTCATTCCGTCAACCGATACAACATGGCGTCTGGGTGCTGCGCAGTTTGTCGGCAATGTGCATCTCCATGCGGACACGTCTCCCTCAAACGCTGCCGACGACCCCAACCAGCCCTCCACAACCGGTTATATTGCTTCCGACGAGCCCGCCACGCGCAACAACAGCCAATTCAATTCAGCGACGATGTCAGACGAGTATCAGCGGCTGATGAGTGCAGGCCATGCAGTTCGTCACGCGTGGCTTGTGATGCCGGGAGGAAATTTCAGCCAGCAGAATGTCATGGCGAATATCGGAGCCGGGGCGCCGGGAGGGTGGTCCTCGACAATCGGATACGGTCCTTATACGATAGGGCCGGGTGAAAGCATCCGCATCGTCTTTGCGGAAGGGGCAAACGGCTTGACAAGGGAAGAGGCAATCAGGATCGGCAGGCAATTCAAATCCGGTACCATCACAAACGAGGCGAAGAACGATTCGGTTTTTTTGGGCCGTGATCGCATCTTTGAGACGTTCCGGCGTGCCGTGGCGAACTATGGGGCAGGCTACGATATTCCCCAGCCACCCTATCCTCCGCAGGCCTTCAATGTTACGGGAGGTGGAAACAAGATTGCCATTACCTGGCAGCCAAATCCTCTGGAAACCGCCAACGGATTTGTAGGGTACAAGCTTTATCGCGCAACCGGCAGATCAGATAGCACGTTTCATCTGTTGTTTCAGTCTGGAGGAACGGCTCCGACAGATCCGTCTGTCCAGTATTCTTCTTCAGTGGCGTACACGTTCGATGATGTCACGGCGATTCGCGGGATCGACTACTACTACTATATCACAGCATTCGGCGATCCGTCCGCAAACTCGGGTGCAGCCATGACGCCGGCGGGGTCTCTGGAGAGCAGCCGGTTCTATACGCAGACGTACACTGCCGCAAATCTGAAGCGTCCCCCGGGGCGTCCGGTCGAGTATGGAAGGGACGCCCTGAATGTCGCTTCAGTGCTGATCAACGGCACGAATACCGTCGAGTTTGAATTTGCCGACAATGTTGGTGGGAAATCAGACGGCTTCAGTGTAACTCAATTCTACATGATTGTGACAAAGCGGTTACTTTCGAATTCGAGTGTTGTCAGCGTCGACTCCATTGCCATTCCCGCAGCCCAGCTCCCGTTGAATTTTTACCAGACGGCTGTTGGGACCCGGCTTTCCCGCTCCATGACCGTTGCAGTCCCGACTGACACCACCGCATTCTACACCGCGTACTATCAGGTCAAAGCGGTCGATGTTTTCTCCCCCGGAATGGCTAAAATGTATCTTAACGGAACGGAAGTGCCGCTCCCTGCAGGCATCATCAGTCCATACAAGACGCGTATGGAGGCGATTCGCATCGCGCCGAATCCCTACATCATTTCCTCTGCCGAAAACGTCCTTCGTTTCCCCGATCAGCCGGATCGAATAGCCTTCTTCAACGTCCCCGGTAACTGCAAGATCAAGATCTACACGGAACTCGGTGAGCTGATAAAGGAAATCGATCATACCAACGGGACGGGAGATGAATATTGGAACTCTATCACGTCGTCGAATCAGGTGGTCGTCAGCGGTGTGTATATCGTTGTGTTTGAAGACAAGGATACAGGCGATCGGATCATCAAGAAGCTCGTCATCATTCGTTAGTCTGCGGACCTCTCATGAATCGTAAAACTCTACTTCGTGTCGGCTGGCTTTCGGTTGTCATCATTGTTCTTTGCTTCCCCTTGAAAGCCCAGCCTCAAGAAAACAAGAAACTGGCTCAAACCGGAATGAAGTTTCTGAACGTCGGTATGAGTGCCCGGCAAGGAGGGTTGGCAGATGCCTTTACGGCGGCCGACGGGTACTCTGCCTCGATGTTCTACAATGTTGCCGGGATGGCCCACCTGGAATCGTTTGCGGATGTCTCCGTCGGATATGTGCAATGGATTGCCGATATCAAGCACTTGTACGGTGCGGTCGCCCTGAGGCCGTTCGACGGGCTCTATGGCGTCATCGGATTTACGATCCAATCGGTCGACTATGGAGTGGTGGAAGCCACGATCCTGGCCCGCAACACAAAGGGGTACCTTGATATTGGCACCTACAAGCCCAGCGCCTATGCGCTTGGGATCAGTTATGCCCGTGCCCTGTCCGACAAATTCTCCATCGGAGGTAGCATCAAGTTCGTCTACCAGGATCTGGGATCGGGTGTTGTCAATGCCTCGTACACAAAGAATGTCCTCAATGAGGACTCCACCTACACTCCCGTGCGGGAAATCACCAGCGTCCTCGATGTGCCGGCCTTCGATTTCGGGATGCTCTATCGAACGGGCTACAAGAGTCTGACCCTCGGTGTCACGATCAGGAACTTCTCGCGTGAGGTGGCCTACATCCAGGAGAGTTTCCAGCTTCCATTGACCTTCCGTATCGGACTTTCGATGAACGTTCTTGATCTGGCGGAGATGGATCCGGCCAGCCATTCTCTCTTCGTCCTCGTGGATGCCGAGCACCCGCGCGACTATCCCGAGCAGCTCAAGTTCGGGGCCGAATACCTCTTTTCCCAAACGCTGGCTCTAAGACTTGGTTATATCTTCCCTGCTGACGAGCATGGACTTTCGCTGGGTGTCGGACTTCAGCAGTCCCTGGTAGGTGCATCGATGGGCGTGGACTATGCATACACCCCCTTTGGAATTTTCACATCGGTGCATCGCGTTTCCTTGCGTTTTGCTCTTTAACAATGACGAATACTACGACAGGTAGACAGCTCATGCGTCTTTCAACTTTTGGAACAGGGCGGGCGGCAAAGGGAGTTCGTCGCGCGATCCTGTCGGGCTGGTCGGGGTTGGCTGTTCTCCTCGGCTGCAGCCTTTCCGTTTTTGGCGGCTGTGTGGAAGAGGAAGAGGGGAGTCTCTTCACTCCGAATACAACCTTCGGCCCTCCTCCTGTCATTACCGCCGTCGCGCCCACCGACAGTGCCCAGGCAGGCGTCGATACCCTTGTGATCACCGGATCCAACTTCTCAACCGTCGCGGCGAATAATATCATCTTTCTCGATTCGTCTCCGGGATTTCCTATTCAGACGACAGCCACCCAGATCTCCCTGAGGACACCGCTTGTCATCGGTGACAGCGTCGCTGTCCGGATCGCTACTCGCGGGTCAGACAAAATGAGTAACACCCTTGTCTACAAGCTCACGGCAGCGGTTGAGTCTTTTGGACTCCTCGGACCATCCGACCTCGCCAATGCGATTATTGCCGATGCCACAGGGGACTTGTACGTTTCCGTCAGCGTTAGCGGAGGGGGTGTTGGGATCAAGAGAATTCCGGCGGACGGATCCGTGAACTCCTATGCGCGTGACACTTCGGGAGTCGTGGGATGGACCGGGCTGAAGTTCGGACCGGGAGGATATCTTTACGCAGCGCGGGGTATTCGTGCAATCTATCGCTTTGCTCCTGGAGGAGGGGACCCGGCCGTTCTCTGGGTCGCTTTACCCGCAGGATATACCATCAACGACATCGATTTCGGCCCGAATCAGATCCTTTGGGCCGCCGGCAGCAATACGACCAGCATCAACAGCGCCCGCATCTACAGCATTTCGCAAACGCCGACGTCGAAGTTCTTTCCTTTCGCGGCATCGGTGCGATCGGTGAGGGTGTTCAACAACTACCTGTACTTGAGTGCGTTTAAGGACTCCGCATGGGGAATTTGGCGGGCTCCCATCAACGTGGATAGTCTCGGGACACCGGAACTCTACTTTAATTTCAGTGCGGCCTTTCCCACCGAGGGATATACTCCCCAGGGGATATCGTTTTCATCCTCTGGGAATCTCTACATAGCGACGGATGCTCCCGCGGGATTTGTTGTGGTAACTCCATCCAAGACAGTGATCATTCCCTATGCCGACTACGAGGAACTATTCGGCACTTCGATCCGCTTCCTCGCATGGGGATCGGGGAATGATATCTTCGTGGCAACGGGGAACGGTGTGCTTCTAAAACTGAAGGCACGTGTTGCAGGCGCACCCTACTACTAAAACCGGTGCGCGAAAGAACGGTTGGATTTCTAACTCACTATTAATCCATTACCATAAAAGAAGGACAAGCCATATGAAACACATGAGAACAATTGTTGTACTGGTTGTTCTGGTTGCCGTGGCTGTCAGTCTGTCGATGGCCCAGCTCAAGTACATCGAGCGGTTCCCATTCCCGGACACGACAACCGCGAAACCATGGGGTACGACAAAACTTCCGTTTGGAGTCCTCAACGGCGGTCTTGGAGTTGATCCGGACGGCAAAGTGTGGTTCCAGCCTTACAGCAGCACGGGAGTCGATTCCATCAGCACGGGCTCCGCGTACATTGCCACAAGGCCGGTCTATGTGTTCAACCCCGACGGGACTCCTGCGAGTTTCTCTCCGATTACGGTTGTCACGGGACCGAACGAGAGCAACGTCACCGTCACAGATACGATCCATAGCAGGCTCGGATACGGTGGCAACATCGATCCCTCGAGCGGCAATTTCATCGGTGCTTGGGGCAACTGGGCAGGGAAACCGGGCCTCCTGCTTTGGGAAATTGACTACAAAACAGGAGCAGGCGTGAGGAGAACCCTTGGTCCGACAGGACTCGGGACAAACTCACCCGCTTCAGTCGCAGTGAATGATGCAGGCGAGCTCTTTGTCGCCGGAGTCGTCGGCGCCCTTCCGGGCCTTGTTCTCAATCCCGACATGACCGTTGCCACGCAGTTTGCGGCCAGTATTCCTGAGTTCGGCCGTACGATTGCGGTCTCGGGAGACGGGAACGATGTGTATGCTCCAAGGTTCACTGCTAAGAAGACGTATGTGTATCACAGCGCCAACGGGTCCCTCGGCCCATATGCTCTTACGGACAGCATTCTCCAGAATATGTCCACTGAGGCGATCGCGATTCATCCCACGACCGGTCACATCTGGGCGAGCGCTGACTCAAGGTCCGGACGGGACACTGCTGACTTCAATTACACGTGGTCGTTGAACAGGTTCTATGCCTATGATCCTGTCGGTGGTACACTTGTCGACAGTTTCAGCGTTGCGACGACCTCGCACGGCGATACGCTGTGGAAGGCCCCCAGTTATCCGCGCGGCATAGCCTTCAGTCCGGGCGGCGACACGGTCTATGTCGCTCACTTTGATGTGCCTGCACTCCCGGCAGTTGTGCGATTCATCAAGTTGGATCCCACATCGGTGACAAGGAAAGATGGAGTGCCGAATGGATTCGAGCTTATGCAGAATTATCCGAATCCCTTCAACCCGACAACGGAAATCAGGTTCTCGATCACCGAAGGCGGGAAGACGACACTCATCGTGTACGATATGCTCGGACGGGCCGTGAGAGGATTGGTCAACGGAAACCTGAGTCCAGGCACGTATACTGCAACATTCAATGCCAGCGATCTCTCTACGGGAATGTACATTTACGTCCTGACGTCCGGCGATGCACGCCTGACAAAGAAGATGGTCCTGACGAAATAGTTCTTGTTTTCAGTAACTCTTCTGCAGAGGCACCTGGCTGCAATGCGGGTGCCTCTGTTGTTTCCGTGGAGCTTCCCTTGCTTCTCCGCACCGGGTCGCGAGGGGAATTACCAATCAACCTGTGTCTTCTATGAACTGATGAGAACGTCTGCATCCGTGTGAATGAACGCGAGGGTGCCATGAAATGGTTTGTTTCAACGTTGAGAACTGCTGTGGGAGTCCTTGTTGCGATCGTCCTTCTGGGGAGTCTGGCCTGGGCCCAGCCTTCCCCGAAGAGAGAATTTCGGGGAGCTTGGATTGCCACAGTGATAAACCTGGACTGGCCGTCTTCAGCCGGCCTGCCCGTTGCTGATCAAAAGTCTCAGCTGACAACCATTCTCAACAGCCTCAAGGCCGCAGGCATCAATGCCGTCGTCTTCCAGGTTCGGACCGAATGCGATGCTTTCTACAACTCCTCCATCGACCCATGGTCGTATTGGTTGACAGGAGCACAGGGCACACCGCCGAATCCCTTCTATGATCCGCTGGAATTTGCCATCAAAGAGGCACATGCGCGCGGGATGGAACTCCATGCCTGGTTCAATCCTTATCGTGCAGTTCGGAATGTGATCGGGGCATACGCACCGGCACCGAACCATGTTTCCGTGGTTCATGATTCAGATTGGGTCCTGTATTTTCCCGCTGCGAACCACAAGATCGTCAACCCGGGTCTGCCGCAAGTTCGTGATTACGTTGCCAGCGTTGTGGCGGATATTGTCCGGCGTTATGATGTCGATGGAGTTCATGCGGATGACTATTTCTATCCCTATCCCGAAAGTCCGTTTCCGGGCATTACGACAGAAGACACAGCAACCTTTTCGCAGTATCCGAACGGGTTCTCCAGCGCCCAGATCAAGGATTGGCGAAGAGACAATGTGAACCGCCTTCTCCAGCAGATTCATGACAGTATCCAGGTGATCAAGCCGCACGTCAAGTTCGGCATGAGCCCCTTCGGCATATGGAAGAGCGGGGTCCCGTCCGGCATCTTCGGCCTGGATGCCTATAGCCAAATCTATGCCGATGCCATCGCATGGCTTCAGGACCAGTCCATCGATTATCTGACGCCTCAGTTGTACTGGCCCTTCGGGGGAGGCCAGGATTACGGACTCCTGCAACCGTGGTGGGCTGACTCGACCGCTGCCAACGGCCGGCACCTGTACACGGGGAACGCTCCGTACAGAATCGGTACGAGTTTTGGCGATGCCACCCAGATGAAAGCCCAGATCGAATTCAACCGGGCAAATCCAAAGGTGCAGGGGAGCGTTCAGTTTCGGGCGAACTTCATCCGCGATAACGTGGGAGGGTGGACAGATCTCATGAAGTCCGACGTATTCCGCAATCCGGCAGCGGTCCCTGTCATGGGTTGGAAGGAAACGGTTCCGCCCAATGCCCCCGGGAACCTGACGGTCGACTCAAGCGGGGCTCTGTTCGTGCTGAACTGGGATCCGCCTTCGACTGCAACAGATTCAGATACCGCAGCCCGCTTTCTGGTTTATCGATTCAAGAG
>Ga0209321_10001365_pt1 | contig 16662 bp, 17 predicted proteins | sample Rifsed16ft4_FD_184012 | JGI IMG/M metagenome (GOLD analysis project Ga0209321, IMG submission 184012) | Soil microbial communities from Rifle, Colorado, USA - sediment 16ft 4 - CSP-I_5_4 (version 2) | ecosystem: Environmental > Terrestrial > Deep subsurface > Rock core/Sediment | place: Rifle...
CTTGTGGGCCCCCATCGGCGCGCGCGCTTCCTCCATGCTGACCGGCACGCCGGCCCGCTCGAAGACCTTGACGAACACCACGGCCGGCGCCATGCAGCCGAAGTCCATCGTGGTGCCCGCCCAGTCCAGCAGCGCCGCCTGGACCTTGCCGCGGTAGCTGCGCTGATACGTGAAGGTCATTGATCGCGCGTGGTGGCCTCGGTCATCGCTCGAGGCTGAACCGCACGGTGGGCGCGGTGGAGCGGGGCTGGACGGCGGCGCCGGGGGCGGGCTTGACCTCGCGGCTCTGGTCCACCTCGACGTCGGTGCGCCAGAAGGAGACGGGGCGGAAGCGCGACACGGTTTCCTCGCGCTGCTCTTCGCCGTCGGGCTTCACCAGCGTCGTTGACGTCCGGAGCTGGGCGGCCTGACCGTCCCCGGCGACGACCTCCAGGAGCCTGACCATCTCGCCGCGGTAATTCTGGAACTCTACACCCCGCCCCGCCAGGTTCCCCGCCTGGGCCACCTGATCGAACCGGCCCGAGTCCACGAGAGCGCGGAGGCGGGAGAACTCTCCCGTCTCCCCCAGCACCTTGACCGGGCCCACCGGGCGGAGGGGAAGCAGATCCGGGAGCCGGCGGCGGGTCTGGCGGAGCAGTGCCTCTTCGATCCTGCGCGCCGCCTCGCCGTAGGGCGCGTTGGGGTCCGGCGGGACGGCGGTCAGGAACAGGTCGAGGGCCAGCGAGCCGTCGCTCCGCTGGCGGAGGAGCCGCAGCATCCCCGGGGCCGGGGAGTCCACGACGCCGTCCACCTGAGCATCGCCGTCCTGGTCCAGGAGGCCGAGACGGCGGGCGACCTCGGGATCGGGCCCGAGCTGGGCGCCCAGCTCTGCCGCCAGTTCTCGATCGGTCTGGCCGCGGAGCGGCAGGAGGGGCACGAGTTGGGCCTGCCCCTCGGCGCCCCCCAGCTCTTTCCGGCGAGCGCGGAGCACCTTGTCCTCGAGGGGTGGCAGGTCCCGGCATGGGACACGGGCCAGGTCGAGGCCGGTCGCGGGGCCGCCCAGCGGGCCCATCCAGGAGGCCCCGGGGCGGACCTGGCGACGCGCCTGTTCGAGGCCGGCCAGTTCGGCCTCGAGGCCGCGCCGCTCCCCCTCCAGCCTCTCGATCCGCTCCTGGATACGCGCGACACGGGCGAAGTCCAGTTTGACGATCGCCCCGACCTTCTCGTCCTCGAACCGCTCCCGCTCGTCCTTGATCTGGGCCAGGCGCGCGCGGATGGTTTCGACCCGAGCAGCGGGGTCCTGGGCGGCTGCGGGCGCGGCAGGCGCCGTAATGCCCAGGGCGCCGCGGGCCGCCGCCGACACGCGCACATGCTCGCCGATCCGGTCCCGGAGCGCCCGGCACTCCGCGGGCGAGGGGGTGGGCGTTTGGGCTCCAGTCAGACCGGGGAGCAGGAGCGACGTCAGGGCGACGGCGAGCGTGGTCCGGAGGGTCACAGGATCATCCTAGCAGAAAGCCCTCGAGGTGGGCGACGAAGGCGTCGGGGGCGTCGAGCACCAGGTGATGGTACACGCCGGGGACCTCCACGAGCGCGGCGCCGGGGATCTTCTCCGCCATCTCCTCCGCCATGGGACGCGGGAGGATGGGGCTCCTCTCGCCGCGGACGATCAGGGTCGGGCAGGCGATCCTGGCCAGGAGGGGCCAGGCATCCACGGGCTGGCGCGTGCCGTTGCAGGCCGGGTCGAAACGGTAGGTCCACTTGCCCTCGCGCTCGACGATCCCGCTCCGGGCCAGGTGGGCCAAGAGGGCCGGGGGCGCCACGGTGGCGCGCGGGAGGAGGCGGAAGGCGGCGACGGCAGCCTCGGGGGTCGGGTGACGGCGCGGGGGACGGTCGCCGCGCCCGTGCATCATCGCCAGCCGGTCCTCGGGAATGGACGGGCGGCTGTCCACGATCACCAGCCGCTCGACGCGCTCGGGATGCCAGGCGGCGAAGGCCATGGCGTTGTGGCCGCCCATGGAATGGCCGACGAGGGCCATGGTCCTCCAGCCGAGAGCCTCCATCACCCCGAGCAGATCCCGGCAGAAGTCCTCGGTCCGGTAGGCGGGCGGTTGGGGCCACTGGCTCTCGCCGTGCCCCCGCTGATCCAGGGAGAGGACGTGGAAGCGGTCGGCGAAGGCGGGCGCCACGGCGTCGAACCAGTGGGCGTGGGCCGCCCCGCCGTGGAGGAACAGGAGACCCGAGAGGCCGGGAGCGCCCCATTCGAGGCCGTGGAGGCTCAGGGCGTTGACGGTCAGGCGGCGGCCTCGCGCCGATTCGCATCCGAAGCGCTGGGGACGATTCACGCCACCGATTGTAGCCCAAAACGCGGGGGGCTTCAGGCGGTGGGGGGAGAGGGGAAAACGGCGAAATGTTTTGGTGTGATTCGCGGGTGGCGGTATTGTGAGTTTAGAGATGGAAGATCTTCCAGAGTCACCCGCCGGGCGGCGCCGCCTCTTCACGGTCGGCGGCCTCGCCCTCCTGGCTCTGGCCCTCAGCCTGCTGACGGGGGCGAGAGTCGCCCCCTCCCGCCCGCCCACCACTTCCCCCGCGGCCTACCTCTTCCCGCCTGTCGAGCCGCGGCCAGCGCCCAAGCCCGTTGAGGGGCAGGTGGTGGACGCGGACACCAAGTCGCCGATCGCGGGCGCCTCGATCCACTCGGGCTCGGAGGAAATCCGCGCGGACGCCGAGGGGCGCTTCAGGGTCGGCGGGCCGCAGTACCCCCTGATCGTGAAGGCCCCGGGGTACGGCCGCCTCACGCTGGAAACGGCGATCTCCCCCCTCGCCGTCTCCCTCCACCCCAAGGTCGTCAAGGCCGCGTACCTGACCTACTACGGCGTGGGTGACAAGGGGATCAGGGGGCGCGTCCTCGAGCTGCTGAACCGGACCGAGCTGAACGGTGTGGTCATCGACGTCAAGGGTGACCGCGGTTGGATCCCGTACCGGACCGAGGTCCCGCTGGCCCGGGAGGCCGGCGCCCGCGGGCCGGTCAACATCAAGGAGTTCGACCAGATGCTGGGCGACCTCAAGGCCCGGGGGGTCTATACGATCGCCCGGATCGTGGTCTTCAAGGACAGCGTCCTGGCCCACCACAAGCCCGAGTGGGCGGTGATCGACACGCGGACCGGAGAGCCGTGGCTCGACAACGAGCGGCTGGCCTGGCTGGACCCCTTCCGCGAGGAAGTCTGGGACTACGCGATCGCGGTCGCCAAGGAAGCGGCGCAGAAGGGCTTCGACGAGATCCAGTTCGACTACGTCCGCTTCCCCACCGACGGCAAGCTGGGCGCCGCCCGCTACTCCAAGCCCAACACGCGCGACACGCGCCTCCCCGCCATCGCGGGCTTCCTGGCCAAGGCCCGCAAGGAGCTGGCGCCGATGGGCGTCTTCGTCGCCGCCGACCTGTTCGGGTATACCGCCTTTAACGAAAACGATACTGATATCGGCCAGCGGATCGAGGAGCTCGCCCCGCACCTGGACTACTTCTCGCCGATGGTCTATCCCTCCGGGTACCACCTGGGAATTCCCGGCACCCGGAACCCCGTGGAGAACCCCTACAAGGTCGTGTTCGAGAGCGTGAAGCTGATCCGCAAGCGCTCGGCGCACGCCGCGGTCAAGGTCCGCCCCTGGATCCAGGACTTCCGCGATTACGCCTTCGACCGGCGGCCGTTCGGGGTGAAGGAGGTGCAGGCCCAGGCCAAAGCCGCGGCCGACGCCGGCGCCCTCGGGTGGATGCTCTGGAACCCCCGCAACGTTTACACCGCGGAGGCGCTCCGCCCCAAGGGCGCGCCTGACGCGAGGATCAAGCCCACGGCGCACGAGGAGCCGCTCGACTTTCCGTGAGGGCGCTCATCCTCTCGATCCTCGCGGCGCTCACCGTCCTGCCGGCCCCACCATCCTTCGCTCAGCGCCCCGCCAACGAGCTGGGGCGCGTCATGATCCTCGAGTATCACAAGATCGACCACCCGGAGGGACGCTGGACGCGCACGCCGGCCAACTTCCGCGCGGATCTCCAGCGGCTCTGGGAGAAGGGCTACCGCCTGGTCGCCCTCACCGACCTTCTTGATGGAAAGATCGACGTCCCGGCGGGCATGACTCCGGTCATCCTCACCTTCGACGACTCCTCGCCGGGGCAGTTCCGATATCTGGAGAAGAACGGCGCCGGCGAGGTGGACCCCGACTCGGCGGTTGGGATCCTGGAAGCGTTCGCGCGGGAGCACCCGGAGTTCGGCCTGAAGGCGACGTTCTACGTGCTGCCGGCCGCCGACCCGCCGAACCGGCTCTTCAACCAGCCGGCCTACGAGGAGCGGAAGCTCCGGTACCTCGTCTCGCGCGGCTTCGAGATCGGCAACCACACGCTCTGGCACGCCAACCTTTCCCGCTACGGGGAGGAGACCGTCCGCAAGCAGCTGGCACAGGCCCAGGAGCGGATCCAGCGCTACGTGCCGGGCTACCGGCCGAGGACGCTGGCGCTGCCGATGGGAGCGTACCCCCGCGAGATCGGCTGGGCCGTGCGCGGGAGCATCAACGGCACGTCCTACCAGCACGACGCGATCCTCATGGTTTCGGGCGGGGCCGCGCCGTCTCCATTCTCCAAGAACTTCGACCCGCTGCGCCTCAACCGCATCCAGGCGCTGGAACCGGAGCTCTCCTCCTGGCTCGGATATTTCGACAAGCACCCCGAAGCGCGGTTCGTCAGCGACGGCGACCCGCGCACGGTCGCGGTGCCCAAGGGCAAGAAGGACGAGGTCAGAAATCCCTTGCCGCAAGGACTGAGGATTGTTGAGCGCGAGTAGGCCTAGCGGTAGATGAGGTACGACGCGCGGCGGTGGAGGAAATCCCCCCGCTCCGCCTCGGCCCACGCCCGGAGCCGTGGCAACGGCTCGCCCCGTAACAACGCCCAGATCGTGGACCGGTTCACCAGAAGGTTCTGGATGGCGTCGGCGCTGAACTCCCGGTGGTACCTTGCCCTGATCTCCCCCGCCAGCGCCAGCGCCACCGTCACCGGCCTGATCGCGTCCCGGTCCCTCACCTGAAGCCGGACGCCGCCGATCTGCTGCCCCGCGTAGCGGTCGGCCGTCGGGGTGAAAAGCACGGGCTCGAAGCTCACTCCCGCCAGCCCCTTCCGGTTCATCGCCTCGGAGAGCGCCACAGGATCGATCCACGGCGCCCCTACCACCTCGAACGGAGAATCGGTCCCCCGCCCCACTGAGAGGTTCGTCGCCTCCAGGAGCCCGACGCCCGAGTAGAGCAGCGCCTGGGTGAGGGAGCGGATATTGGGCGAGGGATTGATCCACGGCAAACCCGTCTTGTCGTACCAGAGCCCGCGGTTCCAGCCCACCAGCGGCACGATGGTGAGGGCCACCGGGATCTTCCGCTCCGCCGCGACCATGCGTGCGAACTCGCCGATGGTCAGCCCGGTCCTCACGGGGATCGGATGGGCGCCGGTGAAGGAGCGCAGGTCGGGATCCATCAGGGGCCCCTCGACAGCACCGCCGGTGATCGGGTTGGGGCGATCCAGGACCACGACCGCGATGCGCCGGCGCGCCGCTTCCTCCAGGACGTAGAGCAGCGTCGTCAGATAGGTGTAGTAGCGCACGCCCACGTCCTGGAGATCCACGACCAGCGTGTCGATGCCGTTCAGCATCGCCGCCGTCGGCCGCCGCTCGGCGCCGTAGAGACTCCACGCGGGGAGCCCCGTTCCGGGATCGCGCCCGTGAGGGACGTCGCCGACGGCCTCGCCGCTCGGTCCGTGCTCGGGAGAGAAGACGGCCTTCAACTTCACCCGCGGCGCGGCGGCGAGCAGATCAAGGCCCCGCCGGCCCTGAGCGTCCACACCGGTCTGATTGGTGACGAGGCCCACGCTGCGCCCGGCCAGGAGCGCGAACTGCTCGGCGACCAGGACGTCGAGCCCGCTCAGCACCGACGGCGGGGAAGCCAGCGCTTCCCCGGCGGTCGCCGTGTGCTCCGTCGGGGCGGGCGCGGCCGCGGGGAGCGGTGGGACGAACAGCGCTGCCGCCACTTCCGCGGCGACGCGCGAGCGCAGGTTGGTGACCTTGCCCTTGCCGTACGGGTGAACGCGATTCGTGAGGAGGATCAGGTACGTGCGGCTCGGGGGGTCCATCCAGAGCATGGTGCCGGTGAACCCCGTGTGGCCGACCGAGCCTCGGGGAAAGAAGAGCCCCATCGGGCGGGAGAAGGGCGACGCCTCGTCCCAACCCAGCGCCCGGACGATGTCGCCCACCTCGGTCCGGCTCCACATCGCCTTGACCGTCGCCGCCTTGAGGACCTGACCCGCGGGGCCCTTCCCGTCGCTCAAGAGCATCCGGACGAAGCGCGCGAGGTCGTCTGCCGTCGAGAAGAGCCCGGCGTGGCCGGCGATGCCGCCCAGGAGCCGGGCGTTCCCATCATGGACGGCGCCGCGGAGCATCCCGCTGTTCAGCGCCTCCGTCGGCGCGACGCGCGGGAGCATCGCGGGGCCCGGACGGAAGGTCGTCTCTCCCATGCCGAGGGGCAAGAAGAGATGCTTCGCGGCGAAGCGGTCCAGGGGCTCCCCGCTGACCCGGCGCACGAGCTCGCCGAGGACGATGAAGCCCGTGTCGCTGTAGCTGAACGACGCTCCGGGCCGGTACTGGAGCCCCGCCTTCGCCAGGAGCTCCGCCGCCCGGGGAAATCCCTCCCGCATCGCGTCGAGGGACGGAAAATCGGGGAATCCCGCGGTATGGGTGAGAATCCGGCGGATCGTGAGATCCCGGAACGCGCGGCCGGAGAACTCCTTCAGATATTTCCCGAGCGGGTCGTCCAGAGAGAGCTTCCCCTGCTCGGCCAGGAGGAGAACCGCCGGCATGGTCGCCACAACCTTGGTGAGCGACGCCACGTCGAAGATCGTGTCCTCGGTCATGAGCTCCTGGCGGGGGACGAGGCTCCGCGCGCCGAAGGCTTTCCGGTAGAGGACGCGCTCGCCCTGGCCCACGAGGACGACGGCCCCCGGAACTTCGCCGGCGCTCACCGCGGCCTGCACGGCCGCGTCCACGCCGCGGAGATCCGGCTCGTGCCCCCGCGCGGGCGCCGCCCCGACCAGGCAGAGGGCGAGACTCACGGCCATCGCGTGCCGCGCCATGGCTCCATGATAACTTGACAGACTCCGCGCCCGCGCCTACATTCTGGCCACCCATGCAACGGGTCTTCGTCACCGGCGGCACCGGCTTCGTGGGCAAGGCCGTGATCCACGCGCTCCAGGCCCACGGCTTCACCGTTCGCTGCCTCGTGCGCCCCGGCTCCGAGGCCGACCTCAAGGGGTTCGAGGGAATCGAGCGCGTCCCCGGCGACGTGCTGACCCCGAAGGGCCTCGAGGCCTCGATGGAGGGATGCGACGCGCTGATCCATCTGGTCGGAATCATCCGCGAGCGGCCCGGCCGCGGCGTGACCTTCGAGCGGCTCCATTCGGTGGCCACGGCCAACATGGTGAAGGCCGCCGAGGCGGCCGAGGTGCCGCGCTTCATCCACATGAGCACCCTCGGCACGCGACCCGACGCCCGCTCGCGCTACCACCAGACGAAGTGGGAGGCCGAGGAAACCGTGCGGGCCAGCGGGCTCCAGTGGACGGTTTTCCGCCCCTCCATCATCTACGGCGTGGGCGACGGCTTCGTCTCGGTGCTCGCCCGCATGATCAAATGGCTGCCCGCGGCGCCGGTCATCGGTGACGGGAAATACCGGCTCCAGCCGGTGCCGGTGGGACAGGTGGCCGAGGGATTCGCGCGGGCGCTGGCGAACCCGGAGAGCAAGAATCACATCTACGAGGCGGGGGGACCGCGCTCCTACGCCTTCACAGAGATCCTCGACCTGATCGGCGCCGCGCTGGGCAAGAGCAAGGTGCGCAAGGTGTACCACCCCATCGGCCTCATGCGGCCTCTGGTGCGACTCCTGGAGCCCCTCCCCTTTTTCCCGCTCACGTCGGATCAGCTCATGATGCTCCAAGAGGACAACGTGTGCGACCCGGCGCCATTCTTCCAAGCCTTCGAGCTCACGCCGCTCGAGTTTCCGATCGGGCTCCAGCGGATGTTCGCCCCATGAGCACCCCGGGCGGGCTCGGCGAGCGCATCGAGGCTGCCGTCGAGGAGCGGCTCGAGGAGGCCGTGGAGTTCGTGTGCATGGACTTGCTGGTCCAGCTCCGCCGCGCTCATGGCCGCCCGGCGCCCGCGGCGAAGAGCGCGGGCGACCGGCAGGAGTTCCAGGGACTGGTGCGCGAGTGGCTGCTGCACCTGCGCGGGGCGCTGCTGGACGGTCTTCCGCCGGAGGAAGTCCAAAAGGTCAGCCGGGCCGAGGAGGCCCGAGGCCGCGAGGAGATCCCGAGGCTGCTGGCAGGCCAGGTCGCCCTGGCGCGCGGCCTGCCCGACTACTGGCAGCGTTTCGAGACGCTGAGCGCCGCCTTCACTCAGGCGCGAGTCACGACCCGACCGCGCCGCTCGCGCTTGTGGCCGTTCCGCTAAGCGGCCTGGGGCTCAGTCCGCTTCAGTTCCGCCAGCGCCCAGAGGTCTTCCAGGTCCTTCAGGGCACCCTGCCAGGCCGCGTAGCGCTCCAGCAGATCGAGACGGAGCGCGGCAAGCTGACTCTCCTTCTCGTCGATCCGGCAGCGCAGGCCGGGGTGTTCGGCGTTGATGAACGCCAGGGTCCCTTCGTCGTAGGACCCGGCGATCCGATCGAGGCAGCGCGACAACTCCTCTCCTAGCAACCGATCCAGCGGGTTCATCGGACACCTCCTTCCATATACTCAACACCTGACGACATTTTAAGTCAAGCCCTCGTCGAAAATTCCCCTTGCGACTGATGAAACATATCGTTTAGTGTTGAAACACTTGCTACAGCCATGGATGCCTGGCTCCTCCTGATCTTGAGCCTCCCGCCCCAGCCCTCGAGCATCAGGGTGAGGGTCTGGCGACGGCTCCAGGCGCAGGGCGCCGTCGCCCTCAAGAACTCCGTGTACCTCCTCCCCTTCACGTCCGAGAACTACGAGCGCTTCCAGTGGCTCACGCAGGAGGTCGCCAAGAGCGGCGGCGAGGCCACCCTCCTCAAGGTGGACCGGATCGAGAACATGAGAGCCGACGAGGTCGTCCGCCTCTTTGACGACGCGCGGGGTGAGAACTACCGGCGGCTGGCCGAACGCTACCGGAGGCTCCTGCGCGACCTGGACCGGAAGGCCAAGGGCGCCCCCGCCGCGCGGCGGGCGGACGAGCTGGCCCGGCTCGCGCGGGAGCTGGAGCGGCTGAGGGAGATCGATTTCTTCGACGCGCCGGGCTATCAGGAGGTCAAGCGGCTCAAGGAGACGCTCGACATGCGGCTTCACCCGCCCGGGGCGGCGGCGGCGGGCCACGCCGAAATCCCGACCGGCGCGCTCAAAGGCCGGCGATGGGTCACCCGGCCGCGGCCCCACGTGGACCGGATCGCCTCGGCCTGGCTGATCACGCGCTTCATCGACCCGGAGGCCGAGTTCCTCTTCTCGCCGCCGGAGAGGTTTCCCGCCGACGCAATCCCGTTCGACGCCCTCGGCGCCGAGTTCGGCCATCAGGGAGAGGACTGCACCTTCGAGACGATCCTCAAACGCTGCGGGCTCCGCGATGGCCGGCTCGCGCAGCTGGCCGAGATCGTGCATGAGGTGGACCTGCGCGACCTGAAGTTCCCGCGGGACGAGGCGCGGGGCATCGACCTGGTGATCCGCGGGCTCCTGGCGGCCCTGAAGGACGACCACCAGGTCCTGGCCCACGGCCTGACCCTCTTCGACGGCCTCTACGCCACCATTGGAGAGCGAGCCTGAGGAGCTGACCCATGCCCAGCCTGTGGGAGCTGGTCCGGTACTTCCTCTACCTGGGAAGCCTCGGCTTCGGAGGCCCGGTGGCCCTCGTGGGCTACATGCAGCGCGATCTGGTGGAGCAGCGGAAGTGGTTCAGCAAGGACGACTACATGAAAGGCCTGGCCCTCTCCCAGCTGGCGCCAGGCCCGCTGGCCGCCCAGCTCGCCATCTGCCTGGGCTATGTCCACTCGAAAGTTACGGGCGCCACGCTGGTCGCGCTGGCCTTCACCCTCCCCTCCTACCTGATGACCGTCGGCATCAGCATGCTCTACGTCCGCTACGGCGGGCTCACCTGGATGCAGGCGGCGTTTTACGGCGTGGGGGCTGCGGTCATCGGCATCATCGTGCGCGCGGCGTACAAGCTCACCCGGCTCACCATGGGCGCCGACCGCCTCCTCTGGGTCGTCTTCGCGGTGATGGCGCTCGTCACGGCCTGGACGGAGTCGGAGATCGCCACCCTCTTCATCCTCTGCGGCGTGGCGGTCATGCTGATCGAGGCCCCGCCCGCCTGGCTTCGCGGCCTCCTGGGCGCCCGGACGTCACTCTGGGCCGCTGTCCCCCTGCCGGTCTCCCTCCTCACGGGCATGGCAGCCCCGGCTTCCCTCGGAACCCTCGGGCAGATCCTCTGGTTCTTCATGAAGGCGGGGGCGTTCGTGTTCGGCAGCGGCCTCGCCATCGTGCCGTTTCTCTACGGCGGCGTCGTCCAGGAGTACCGCTGGCTGAGCGACAAGCAGTTCCTGGACGCCGTCGCCGTCGCCATGATCACGCCGGGCCCCATCGTGATCACGGTCGCCTTCATCGGCTATCTCGTGGCGGGCCAGGTGGGCGCGCTGTTGGCCGCCGTCGGCGTCTTCCTCCCCGTGTACTTCTTCGTCGTGATCCCCTACCCGTGGTTCGACCGCTTCAGCGAGAACCCGCAGGTGAAGACCTTCGTCAAGGGCGTTACCGCCGCCGCGTCCGGCGCCATCGCCGGGGCGTGCTTCGTCCTGGCGCGCCGGGCGATCTTCGACTTGCCGACGCTGCTGATGGGGGTTGTGACGCTCGCGATCCTCACCCGGTTCAAGGTCCCCGAACCTGCCGTGATCATCGCGGCGGGGCTCCTGGGGATCGCGATTTTCTCCCTTCGCGGATGAAGACGCCCCGCACGGTCGTGTTCGTCTGCCTCCATGGCTCGGCCAAGAGCCTCATCGCCGCCGAGTATTTTGGGCGGCTCGCCGCTGAACGAGGGCTGGACGTGCACGCCACGTCAGCAGGCACCGAGCCGGATCCCGACATTCCTCCCCACGTGACCGAGGAGCTCCTCCGGGACGGAATCGATGTGCGCGGCCGCCGACCCCGGCTGGTGACACGTGAGGAACTAGCGAACGCCTCTCACGTCGTTTCCTTTGGCTGCGACCTCAGCAGGCTGGCGCCTCCGGGCCTCGCCGTCGAGCGGTGGGACGATGTGCCGGCAGTCAGCGCAGATTTCGCTGCGGCTCGCGATGCCATCGTCGCTCGTCTCCGACGGCTGCTCGCCGACTGGGAGAGTCCGAAGAGAGCCGGTTGAGCCCGTTCCTTGCGCTTGTCCTGGCGGGGTTCCTGGCCCGGTTCGGCTACCAGATGGCCCGGAGCCCGGTCCTTCCCCGGTTCGCCCAGGACCTGGGCGCCACGCCCGAGCTGATCGGCGTGATCTTCGCCGCCTCCACGGTGACGGGCGTGGTCATCAAGCTCCCGGCCGGCGCGCTCTCCGACGTTCTGGGGCGCAAGCGCATGATGCTCCTGGGCTGCGCCTTCTTTGCGGCGCCCCCGTTCCTCTATCCCTTCGTTCAGTCGCCCGGGGCCCTTCTGGCGCTCCGCTTCCTCCACGGGTTCGCCACGGCGATCTTCTCCCCCGTGGCCTCGGCCTTCGTCGCGGATCTCTCTCAGCGGGGACGCGGCGAGAGGCTCGGCTGGTTCGCCGCCTCGGGAGACCTCGGCTCCACGCTGGGCCCGCTTGTCGGGGGTCTCCTCCTCTTCTACACCGCCAGTTATCCGATGACGTACCTGACCGTTGGCGTGCTGGGCCTCCTGCCGCTCCTGATCGTCCTCCGGCTGCCCGATGAAGCGCCGCGTTCGACGGGCGCCACCCTCCGCGCGCGCTCCGCGGAATTCTGGAGCGGCATCGCAGAGGTCCTCCGAAGCCGCGCCGTGCTCGTCGCCTCAGCGCTGGAAGCCGCCCTTTACGTGGGCTATGGCGCCTTCCTCGGCTTCTTCCCCACCTATGGCAAGGGCATCGGACTCAACGACGCCCAGATCGCCCTCGTCATGGGCGCCCAGCTCGGGACGACCATGCTCGCCAAGCCGCTCTCGGGGCGGCTCTCCGACCGCCTGGGCCGGAAGCCGATGATCCTGGCTGGCCTCCTCCTCTGTGCCGCCACGCTTCCCCTCATCCCGACGCTGACCTCGCTCTGGCTCCTGTTTCCCGTCTCGGCGCTCTTCGGCCTGGGCGTGGCGATCGTGACCCCCTCCACCACGGCGCTGGTAGCGGACCTCGTGAAGGCCGGCCGGATGGGCTCCGCGATGGGGGTCTTCGGGACGATCTGGGACAGCGGCGAGGCGGCCGGGCCGATCCTGGCGGGCGTCCTGATCGCCTCCCTCTCCTACCCGCCCGCCTTCGGCCTAATCGCGGCCTTCATGGCGGCGACGGCCCTCCTCTTCCTTCTGGCGGTAAAAGACCCTGGCGCATGATCGCCGTCTTCGTCGCGAAAACGGTCCGGACGTTCTGCTACGGCTTTCTCGGCGTCATCCTGCCGATCTACCTGAGCGAGCTGGGGCTGAGGATCGTGGGGATCGGTGTGGCGCTGACGCTGACACTGGCCGGGAGCGCCGCGCTGACGTGGGCCGTCCGCAGGCCCGCCGAGCGCTACGGCGGGCAGACCGTCCTGCTGGGGCTTGGGGGACTCTCGATCCTATCGGCGGGCCTTTTTCTCCTAACTCTCAATCCATGGCTGGTCATCCTCGCGGCGATGATCGGCAACGTCGCCGTCGGCGGAGGAGAAACCGGCCCGTTCCTCGCCGTCGAGCAGGTCGTGGTCGCGCGCGGCGTCGCGCCGCGCCGGCTCACCCTGGCGCTGTCCCTCTACAACCTCGTTGGCTACGTCGCGGGCGCCCTCGGCGCCGCGCTGGTCGGATTCGTGCCGGCTTACCGCCCGCTTTTCGTCGTGTTCCTGATCGGCTCGGGCCTCCAGTGCCTCGCCTACGGGCGCCTGGCGGCCCCGCGACCGGCCAGTCGCAACCAGGCCCCGACCGAGCTTCCATCGGCGCCGCTCATCTACCGTCTGGCCGCGCTGTTTGCGCTCGACTCGTTCGCCGGGGGATTCGTGCTCCAGTCGCTCGTGGCCTACTTCCTCCACGCGCGTTACGGGCTCGGGCTGGACACGCTCGGCCGGGTCTTCTTCGTCACCCAGCTCCTCAGCGCCGCGTCATTCCTCCTGGCCGAGCGGATCGCCAGGCGCTTCGGCCTGCTCCACACGGCGGTATTCACCCACCTGATCTCGAACGTGCTGCTTGTGGCGATCGCTGTGGCGCCGACCGCGGGTCTGGCGATCGCCCTGCTCTGGGCGCGCCACCTGCTTTCCCAGATGGACGTTCCGACCCGCCAGGCCTACGTCATGTCCGTCGTTGACGACCACGAACGTGAGGCCGCCTCGAGCCTCACGAACCTCGCGCGCACCATCGCCCAGGCCACGACGCCGGCCGTGACGGGATGGGTGATGCAGGCGGTGGCCCTGTCGGCGCCGTTCGTCCTGGGCGGCGGCCTGAAGATCGTCTATGACCTGCTGCTCTTCTTCATGTTCCACGGCGTGAAGCCGCGCGCCTCAAGAGCCAGCTGAGGTCAGCGGCGAAGGAGCCGCGCCATCATCCAGTCCACGAAGCCAGGGGCGAGGGCGCTGAGCACGGCCAGGATGCGGGCAGGCGGGTACGGGTACACTTCCGGGCGCGGGCGCCGCGCGCACCGCACGATGGCGTTCGCCACCTGCTCGGCCGTCTGAACCGGGCCGTAACGCTTCGGCTCGGCTTTCTTCGGTTCGACAGCTTGGAACTCGGTCTTCGTGACGATCGGATAGACGATGCTCACGTGGACGCCGGTTCCGCTCAGTTCCATACGCAACGCTTCCGACATCCCGACGAGCGCAAATTTCGTCGCGTTGTAGGCCGAGCGCAGCGGGACTCCCCGGCGACCGGCCACCGAGCTGACGTTGATGATGTGGCCGGAGGCGTGCTGGAGCATCCCCGGCAGGACCGCCTGGGTGAGGGTGAGGACGCCGACCAGGTTTACCTCCATGAGCGCCCGGAGCTCCTCCGGCGTGGTGGCCTCGAAGGGCGCCGCGATCCCCTGGCCTGCGTTGTTCACCAGGATGTCGATCCGCTTCCACTGACCCAGCACCCGCTCGACTACGGTCCGGCCCGCTGCGGGGTCCGTCACGTCGGCGGGGCAGACCAGCGCGTGGCCGGGCAGGCGGCGAATCTCGTCGGCGACCTCCTCCAGCCGCTCCTCCCGGCGGGCCAGGAGCGCCACGCGCACGCCTTCCCGCGCCAGCGCCTTGGCCGTGGCCGCCCCGATCCCGCTCGAGGCCCCCGTCACCAGCGCCACCTTCCCGACCAGCACAGACATGCTCAGCGCGCCATCCGCCGTTATCGTTGAGACCGAAGCGACGTAAGCCCTTCTCTCTTCGCCGTCCTTTCGAGGGAGAGGTCCCACGAGGCAAAGACGAAAGGCTCAGCGAGCCGGCCGCGGAGCACAGCCGCTGAAGCCAGGTGCACGGCGTCATAGGCCTTCAACCGATGAGCCTCCGTGAGACGGGCGGCCGCCCGAACGAGCGATTCCGTGACCTCGACGACCATGTAGCGACCCCAGTCCGAATCCAGATCCCGGATGATTCTCCGATACTCTCCCGCTGACAGCCCTCCCTCGTGCCGTCGCCTGACGAAGGCCGCGCGCGCCTCGACGTAAGACAGAATTGAAGTGGCGATCAGTTCCGCCTGATCGACTGCGTTTCGGACGATGGGCGAGCCCTCTTCGTCCACATACAGCTTGACGAGGGCGCTCGTGTCCAGATAGAGCCTCACCGCCGGCCCTCGATGACCGCCCGACCCACCGACGGCCCCTTGATTCTTGGGGGGCGCCGAGCCCCTCTCGGTTTCCCCCCTTCCCACCGGGCCATCCCTTCCCGGAGCAAGGCCTCGATGCGTCGGTCCCTACGGGTGACGGAAGGAGGTGCGATGACGGCAACCGGCTTCCCCCGCTCCGTAACCATCAGCCGTTCCCCGGCTCTTACGCGTTTGAGGTACCGGCTCAGCTGATTCTTAAGCTCCCTGATCCCCACCGTAGCCATGCGTTTCTCCTATGTGGACACATTGTTCTCGTTTGTGGACACAATGTCAAGGTGCGGTGTCAAGGATCACCGGAAGGCGCAGGGAGGGACGGGGGTCTTCCAGGCGGCCTGGGTCAGATGACGGCCGTGGGGGAGGAGGCGGAGCTGGTGGGCGGGGAGCCTCGGAGACAGGCGCCGGCCGCGAAGCGCCAAGAAGTAGCCGGCGCGCACGGTGTCCACGCCGATGCGCCGCAGATCTTCCGGCCCGCGGAAGACGCTCCGCCGTCGCTCGCGGACCAGGGTCAGCGCCGCCTTCGGCCCGACGCCCGGCACCCGGAGCAGGAGCTCGTATGGGGCCCGGCCGACCTCCAGGGGGAACTGCTCCACGTGGCGGAGGGCCCACGCGGTCTTGGGATCGTGGTCCAGTGGCAGGTTACCGTCGACGTCAAACGGGAGCTCCTCGAAGTCAAAGCCGTACTGGCGGAGGAGGTGCTCGGCCTGATAGAGCCTGAACTCGCGCGTCGCCGGCGTGGATGGCTCGCCCTCCATGGGCGTTCCGACCACCGGCTGGAAGGCGCTGAAGTGGGCGTGGTGGAGGAGCCGCTGGCGCTCGAGGCGCGCCACGAGGCCGAGGATCTCGCGGTCCTTCTCCCCCGCCGGACCGACGACGAACTGGGTCGTGGTGGATCCCCGCTGGGGGCCGTCGCGGAGAAGACGCCCAGCCATTTCGAGCTTAGGAAGGAGATCGCCGCTGAAGTCCTTGTCCCGGGCGAGCCGCCGGACGTAAGAATCCGCCGGCCCCTCCAGGTTGATCGAGACCCGGTTGGCGAGCTGCGCGGCGGCTTCGACCTGGGCCGCCTCGGCGCCCGGCAGGAGTTTGACGTGGACGTACCCCCGGTATCCCTCCTTGCGCCGCAGAGTCTCGACCGCGGCAAGCATCCGGTCCATGGCGCGCACGGGCTTGCCCGGCACTCCCGAGGTGAGGAAGAGCCCCTGGGCGAGCCCCGCCCGGTGGGCCTCCATGAAGGTCGTCGCCACCTCTTCGGGCCCAAGCGCCGTGCGCTTCACCTTCCCGCCGCAGAAGGTGGGGCAATAGCCGCACGACAGGGAGCACGCGTTGGTCTGCATGATGCGCATGATGTTGGTGCAGCCGCCGCCGGGGAGCCGGACCTTCGTGATCCCCACGGGATCCCCCGGCCGGCCCTTCGCAAGTCCGTGCTCCCGGTCGTCGGCGGCGGCCTCGGCGAGGATGGCCAATCGCTGGTGACGGTCCATGATGGATCAGTGCATTCATACTATACACACGATGAGTAGTTCAAGCCAAAAAATTTTCTAGCCCCAAACCCCCGGGACCTTTGACGAACAGGACGGGCAGACCCCCCGGGTGGGGGTCAGGACGTCCCTCAGAATCCTGTAGCCCATTCGCTCCACCAGCACGCTCTTGCAGGACGGGCAGTAGGTGTTCTCGAA
>Ga0209321_10001373_pt1 | contig 16627 bp, 7 predicted proteins | sample Rifsed16ft4_FD_184012 | JGI IMG/M metagenome (GOLD analysis project Ga0209321, IMG submission 184012) | Soil microbial communities from Rifle, Colorado, USA - sediment 16ft 4 - CSP-I_5_4 (version 2) | ecosystem: Environmental > Terrestrial > Deep subsurface > Rock core/Sediment | place: Rifle...
GGGCGGACCACGCCCGTCGAGCGCTATGTGAACATCTCCCGCGCGTACACGGCGACGGAGGCGGGTCGCACGATTTCCATCGTGTTCCGCGACACGGAGATCTCGAACCGTGTATCCTTCACGTATGGGGGGATGCCCACAAGTCAAGCCATCGCGGATTTCATGGGCATCTTGCAGGCGTATCACGATAATCTTACCGACGCACAGCGCGCGAGCGGTCTCGTCACGCTCGCGGCGGACGGGGAGAACTGGATGTTCCTCGCTGGCTACCCGAACGACGGGCGAGATTTCCTCAACGCTCTTTACCAGAATCTCAGTGCGGCCCAGACGGCGGGTTGGCTCCGCACCTGGAGGATTGGGAACTTCCTCGCACAGCCCGGTCTCTCGAAGGTCCCGATGAGCACCCTACACTCAGGAAGCTGGATTGACGCGGACTTCCGGACGTGGAGCGGTGAGGAGGAGGAGCAGGTTGGGTGGTCGCGACTTGTCGCCGCCCGGAGGGCCGTTGCCAGCTACACGCTCGCCCAAGAGGGTCGCGATTTCGTGGATCCGACGAGCAGCCCGGCGGTGAAGCGCGCGTGGGAGGCAATCTTCACGGCCGAGGGGAGCGACTGGTTCTGGTGGTACGGTGACGACCAGAGTTCTGGCGACGATGGCAAGTTCGATCTCATGTTAAAGGCGCATCTCATCACGGCGTACGTCACGATCGGGGCGACACCGCCGCGAGACCTACTTGCGCGGTGGGGGCCAAGTTCCTCTCCGGATCAGCCGGGGGCGGTGACCGAGGAATCCACGCCGCCCACAATCGACGGTATCGCGACGGCGGGAGAGTGGGACAACGCGACGGCCTGGACGCAGTCCGCCACGGGTGACCTGTTGAAGCTGCGCGGTCTGTATACGTTCGCAGATGCCGCCTCCCTCCATGTCCGCGTCGATCTGAATGGAGACGCGTCCGCCCTCCGGGGCACAGCAGGGCGCGATGTCGAACTGTTCATCTCCCACCCGGTTCGCGTGGCGCAAGCGGACATGGAAGTGAACCTGAACCGGTACGGCGTGAACTTCGGGTCGAGGAATGGAGCGTACACGTTCGACTGGGCCGCCCGATATCGGTTGCGGGTCATCTTCTCCCAATCCCTTTCCTCTGGTGTGACGCCGTGGTCCCTGTTCACCGCCCGGGAAGATTCCGATTACCTCGGCGACGGTGGCTGGACCTTCAAGAGCGGGAAGGACAACGGCGTCGTCGTCGGATCAGTGATTGAAATCCTCGTACCTCTCTCCGAGCTCGGGTTGGGACCCGGCGACCTCTTGCGGTTCGTCGTCGTCACCTCGGATGGCGCGGCGGACCTCGACATTCTTCCCGCCGCGGTGGAGGGCCCCGGAGAGATCCGCGTCCTGATTCCAAGGCCAGGGCCGCCAATTGCGATTTTCCTCGACCCGCAGGGGGATGACGTGGGTGACGGGGATTACACGTACGCGCAGTCGCCGGACTTTCGATGCAGCAGTGGAGCTCACTGCGAGGATTTCTTCTACGACCTGACCTTCTTCAACATCTCCGACGCACCGACCTCGGTGACGTTTACCATAGGGGTTGCCGACATCGGAATCAATCAGTGGAGCGGACCGAACGGGTTCGCGTACGAGATCTTCAACGTGTACATGGATGCCGACCGGGTCCCTGGATCGGGGAACCGTCGGATGCTCGAAGGGACGAACGCCGAGGTCACGGGAGAGTTTGCGTGGGAGGCTGCACTCCAGGCCGCGGGATGGAGCGACGCGCGGACCTTCGTTACGCGCGATCCCGGGGTCTCTCAGCGGTTGCAGTCTGGACTCCTGGTGCGGCGGGCGCCGGGGACAAACAATGTCGAGATCACGGTCCCGAAGGCTCTCCTTCCGGCGGGGGATCCGAAAAGCTGGGGGTACGTCGTCGTCTCGGGTGCTCAGGACGGTTTTGGGCCCGGTTGGTGGCGTCCGATCGCCGCGATCGGGGGAACATGGGTCGGCGGCGGAGCCGGCAAGCCCGGCGTTCCGCCTGGGAACCATCCCCGCATCTATGACGCGATCACTTCGAGTGGCGTCAACCAGGCGGCCGCTCTCGCGAGCTACACGGCCAGCGCTCTCGCCCAGGTCCCGGGCGTCATTGTGGAGGTGAAAGCTCCCGCCACGCCGACCGTGGCGGTGGCTCCCGCAATGCCATGGAGCGTCGGGGACACAATCTCCCTCTCTTGGTCCGCAGAGTCGAACCCGGAGACGTTGCGCCCGATCGAGAGCTATGATGTGAGCGCCTTCCACAGCGCAACGGACGTTCTCCTCTCCCTGGACGACACGACGCAGACCCAGGGGACGTTCATCGTTACGAAGGAGCAGAACGTCACGATCCGCGTCACTGCGTTCGATGGCTTCGCCACGTCGACGCCGTTCGTTCAGGAGTACGAGGTCCGGAAATCGCCGCCACCGCCGGCGGTGAACCGCGCGCCCGTCCTCACGAATCCCGGCGTCGAGCCTACAGAAGGCGACGCGCGGACGGTGTTCCTTTTCTCCGTTCGGTACGTGGATCTGGATGGCGACGCGCCAACGGTGTCCCTGGTCCTCGAAGGAACGCCGGTCGAGATGCGATACGTTGGCGGCGGGAACGGCACGGGGGCCGTGTTCCGACTCTCGCTCACGCTCTCCGCGGGCAGCCACACGTACAAGTTCATGGCGGACGACCAAAACGGCACCGCGCGTCTCACGGCCGAGACGGACTCGTTTACGCTCGTCGTCGGGTCTGCGGGACCGCCCATCGCGCTCTTTGTCGGTGTCGCAGCCGGTGGCGTCGGGGCAGCCGCAGGGGTCGCTGCATTCATCCTCAATCGTCGGCGTCGCCCACCCGTGGGTCCGCCGGAGGAGGGAGAGGGCACGCCGCCCGCCGGCGAAGGAGGTGGTTGAGCTGGAGCGGAGGAAGCTGCTTGCGCTTGTCGTGGTGATCCTCGTCGTCGCGTCTGCTGGGGCGGTGGCCACCTGGTATCTCCTCGCGGCCCCGCCAACTCAGGGCCCGCCCCACGTCTACGTAATCGAGGGAGACTCGGAGTGGTTTGAGCTCCCCCCGGGCGGGACAACGGGCGTGTTCGGCCTCGTGACGGACAAGGGGGCGCCACTCTTCGGCGTCCCCGTCGAGGTATCCGTCTCTCCAGACACGGAGGGGACGCTGCGGGCCGCGGAGGCGACGACGAACAACCTCGGGATCGCCCGAGTCGAGTACACCGCGTTCAACCGGACGACAAACCACACGCTCACGTTCACGTTCCGCGCCACGATCGAGGGCCAGCAGATCACGGGCTCGACACAAGTTGTCCAGATCGCTATCGGGGTCCAGTCGACGACCGCCTCGGTCAAGGGCACGGCCCTCCGGGTATCGGATCGGCTGCCGGTGGCGAGCGCGACCGTGCAGGTGAATCTCCTCAACACGACCGGGCTGCCGCCGAACGCGCCGAACTTTTACTCCAACAACTCTGACGCGCAGGGTCGCTTCCTCGTGAAGGACGTTCCGCCGCGGACATCGTTTATTCAGATTGTGAAGGCGGGGTTCATGTCGCAGCGGGAGAACATCACGCTCACCGCCGGCCGGAACACCCGTGTCGATTTTCTCCTTGAGCAGCTCGTCGGCAAGGTCCTCACGGTGTGGCACACCTACTCCGGCAAGGAGGAGGATGAGTTCCTGAAGATGGTCGACCGGTTCCGGGCGACGCGTACGGACCTGAATGTCGTCGTCGAGTTCCAGCCGTTCGCGGGGGCCCCGGAAAAGTTCATCGTGGCCGCGACCGCGGGGAATGCGCCTGACGTGATGAGGTTCCAGAACGACCGCCTAGGGGAGGTCGCGAAGCTTGGGTTCCTCGAGCCCCTTGACTCCCGCATGGATCCCTCGCTGATTGGAAGGTTCACCCCTGAAACGCTCGCCGCGATGAGAATCGAGGGCCAGCTCTATGCGCTTCCCGTGACCCAAGACCTCCTCGCGGTCATTTATAACAAGGCCCTGTTCCAGGCCGCGAACGAGCCGTTCCCGAGCGACAACTGGACCACGAACGATCTCATCCGAATGGCGGGGAACCTCACGACCGGCGGTCGGTGGGGCTTCGTGACACCGCAGACAATCGGGTACTACTGGTTCCCCTGGCTCACCGGCTATGGCGGGAAGATCTTCACGGTTCCCGACACATCGCGGATTGATGACGACACAGACGTGGGACTGAACACGCTGGAGGCCGCGCGATCCGTCCTGTTCATGCAGAGCCTCGATAAGGTTCATGGTGTGACATTCTCGAACCCAGGCGAGGACCCGATGCTCACGGAGTTCCTTTCCGGAAAAGCCGCGATGATTACAACAGGGCCATGGAACATCCCTGCAATCCAGCGTGCTGAGATCGACTTCGGCATCGCGCCGTATCCGATCGTATTCGACACCGGACTGCGGGCCCGCCCAGTCCTCGGCGTGAAGGGCTTCGCAATCTGGAAACTCAGCCCCGTAAAGGACGATGCATTCGAATTCCTCAAATTCATCACGGACCCCGCGGAACAGAAAAAGTTCGCCCTTGGTGTGGGTGGCGTCCCGGGAACGAACGACCTTCCCACGGCCCGGGCTGCGTTCACGGACCCGGAGATCCAGGCGAATCCGATTATCTCGCGATTCCTCTTGCAGGCGTCGTACTCCTCGGAGTTCCCCTCTCGGCCGGAGATGGCGAGCGTGTGGGGCCCCGTCACGGACGCGCTCACCTTCATCTACCAGGACGTGGACCCGGTGTCCTCGACAGCCGAAGCCGACGCGCAAGCAATCCTGACTCAGGAGGAGCGGGAGATCTACGCTTGACGCGGTGCATCGGCGGACGGGCCGGCGGGTCGAGGTCGTTCGACGGCTGGGCTCGCCACCGATCGCGACTCTTCTGGCCCTAGCCGCTCTCCTCGTGTTTGCACCCTTCGCTTCCGCCGCACCGGATCCGCCGATGAACCTGAGGGTGATCGAGGTCGGCGAGTTTTCCGTCAACATCTCTTTCGAGCCGAGCCCTCAGGCGGGCGTCGAGGGGTACAACATCTACGTGAGTTCTGAGAATGGAACGCGTGTCAACGACCTTCGGCCCCCGCTGGGACGGACCTCGACGTTCTACGATTCGATTTCCCTTGTCGCCCCCGATGGGGTATCGGGACTGCGTCCTGCGACCGTTGACCCGCGGTTCTGGTTCCGGAATGCATCCGTTGCGGATTGGACGTTAGGCCTGGAATCACCTCAGACAATCCAGAAGTTCGTGCCGTCGGATTTCGCCGTCCTTTCATACCGGGTCACGGGACTCGAGCCAAACGTGACCGTGTACATCGCGGTGACCGCGATCGGTCCCGGCGGAATCGAAGACCCGAGCGTTTCCGTCGTCGACGCCGTCCCCCTCGCGCAACCGATTCCGGAGAAGCCTCGAAACGAAGGGATCTACGCCTCTTGGATGGCGATAATCGCGATCGTGCTCTTCGCCGTGGTGCTCCTCGCGCGACACGAGGGGCGGGCGAACCGGAGGGCGTACCTGTACATCCTCCCGGCGCTTCTGGGCCTCGTCGCACTCACGTTCTACCCCGTCGTGTTCGGGTTCTACCTGAGCTTCACGGACCGTGTCGGCGCTCAGACTCCGACGTCCAATTTCATCGGCCTTGCGAACTACTTCCGGGTCTTCGCCACGCCGGATTTCGCGATGGTCGCGACGACGACCCTCGTGTGGACCATTGTGAACGTCTTTTTCCACGTGACGATCGGGTTGATCCTCGCCGTCTTGCTCAACCGCCGGATTCGGGGAAGAGTCGTCTACCGTGCGTTGCTCCTGCTCCCCTGGGCGGTTCCCTCGTACATCACGACCCTCGCGTGGCGGGGAATGTTTGAGACCCAGCAGGGCCTGGTCAATGGCCTGATCGGGCCCATGGGCTGGAGCCTTTTCGGCTGCGGAAACAGTCCGTGCGCGTGGCTTACCGCTCCAGGATCTCCCCTGCCTCTCGTCGCGGTCATCCTCACGAATGTCTGGCTTGGCTTCCCCTTCATGATGATGGTCTTCTCCGGAGGTCTCCAGGGCATTTCTCCGGAGCTGTACGAGGCGGCGGATGTCGATGGTCTCACCCCGTGGCAGAAGTTCCGTCGCATCACCTTGCCCCTTCTGAAGCCCACGATTGTGCCCGCCTCCCTTCTGGGCTTCATCTGGACGTTTAACATGTTCAATGTGATTTACCTGATGACTGCAGGCGAGCCACCGGTCCCAGGGATGCGGGCCGGCGCGACAGACATCTTGATTACGTATGTTTACACGGTCGGTCTCCGGCCCCCGAACGAGCAGGGATTCGCCGCAGCGTACAGCGTGGTCATCTTCTTCATGCTGCTCGCGTTCGGCCTATTCTACACCCGGTATACTGGCGCCCTCGAGGCTTTCGCAGGGCGTGCAGCGCCGCGGGCTGCGCGAGAACCCGCGAAGTACCCGGGGGCGCGGGTGATTGCCTCGTTGAGGGGCTTCTATCGAAATCAGATCGCCGGGCCGATCAAGATCGCACTGGGACCCGATCAGCCGGAACATGTCCGGGTTCCGAGCTGGCTGATCGTCGTTCTCGGTGCACTCGGTCTGGTGGAGGCTGTGTATGGCGCGAACCTGTACGGCTCGACGCGCTTCTGGTTCATCGTGACGGCGGTCCATGGAGCCTGGTTTTTCGTCGTCGGTCTCGGGTTGATTCTGGGGGCCGTGGGCTTGGCGCTACGTCAGCGGGCAGGTCGCCGGATCGCTACCTGGTCGCTGCTCCTCGGATTGCTCGGGGCCGTCTTCGCTGCGATAGGTACGCCGACAAACCCAATGAACGTGCGGCTCGGGATTGCCGCCTTTCTGCTCGCAGTCATCGTTCGGCCGGTTGCGGAATATACCACAGAGCCTGATCCGTGGACGCGGTTCGTGGATGCGTTCGCAAAGGCCCGCCCGGGTCGAACGAGGGTCGTCCGCTACCGAAGCCTGAACGCCCGCGCAGTGAACCTCGGCGTGCACGCGATCTTGATCATCTTCACACTGTTCGCGATCCTTCCCGTGCTCGTTGTCGCCGGTACGGCCTTCGGGCAATTCCCCGCAATGGCTCTCCGCAACACTCCGGTCCTTCGGGACCTCCTGCTGCCGGGCGAGGCGCTTCCCGGATGGACGCTGGACCACTTTCAATCCATTCTGTTCGACAGCAGCTTCGTTCTGTGGCTCAAGAACAGCCTTGCGGTCTCTGTGGGCACAACCGGGATCGGCCTAGTGCTCGCAGTCACGGGTGCCTACGCGTTCTCCCGTTTTCAGTTTCGCGGAAAGCGGGGGAGCATGTTATCCTTCGTTGTGGTCCAGATGTTCCCCGGCGTCATCATCCTCATCCCTTACTACGTGCTGTTCTTCCAGCTCGGGCTCATCAACACGCACGTCGGGCTCGTGGTCGCGTATAGCGTCACGGCACTCCCGTTCGTCGTGTGGTTCCTGAAGGGGTTCTTCGACACGATCCCGATCGAACTTGAGGAGGCTGCAATGGTCGACGGCACGACGCGCCTCGGAGCGATGTGGCGGATCATCCTCCCGCTCTCGACGCCCGCCATCGCGGTAGCCGCGCTGTTCACCTTCTTGACCGCCTGGAACGAGTGGCTTCTCGCCTTCACCTTCATGACGAGTTCCGACAACTACACCCTTCCCGTTGGGGTGAGCTCATTTGTGAACCCGCCGCAGGTCTTTTGGAACCAGTTCGCGGCAATCTCAATCCTCGTCTCCCTTCCCGTCGTAGTCCTGTTCATCGTGTTCCAGAAGTATCTCGTGTCCGGCCTGACGAAGGGCGCGGTCAAGGGGTGAGGCCATGGCGCGGGTTGCCTTGGTTCACGTCTCGAAGCGGTTCGCGGACTTCATTGCCGTTCAAGATTTCACCCTGAACATCCGCGACGGGGAGTTCCTTGTCCTCGTGGGGCCAAGCGGATGCGGAAAGACGACCACGCTCCGCATGATTGCTGGGCTGGAGGATGTGACCTCGGGGGAAATCACGATCGACGATGAGGTGGTGAACGACCGCCCGCCGAAGGACCGCGATGTTGCGATGGTTTTCCAGAGCTATGCCCTGTATCCCCACATGAACGTCTTCGACAACATGGCGTTCTCCCTCAAGCTTCGTCGCTTTCCGGTCCGCACGCCGGACGGGACGATGCGAGCGCGCCGGCTTGACCGCGACGAGGTGGGACGAAGGGTGCGCGATGCCGCGCGATTGCTCGGCATCGAGGACCAGCTCCGGAAGAAGCCTGCGCAATTGAGTGGAGGACAGCGGCAGCGCGTCGCCGTCGGTCGCGCAATTGTGCGCAACCCCAAAGTGTTCCTGTTTGACGAGCCTCTAAGCAACCTCGATGCAAAGCTCAGGGTCGCGATGAGGGCGGAGCTCGCGAAGCTTCACCAGACCCTCCGGAGCACGATGGTCTACGTCACCCACGACCAGGCGGAGGCGATGACCCTCGGCGACCGCGTCGTCGTGATGGACAAGGGCGTAATCCAACAGGTCGACGACCCGCAAACATTGTACGATCACCCGCAGAACCAGTTTGTTGCGGGCTTCATTGGCAGCCCCTCGATGAACTTCCTCGACGCGAACGTCACCGAGCACGATGGCGCCGTGTTCCTCGACTTAGGCCCGTTCCGCTTGTGGGTGCCGGATGAACTTGCCTCGCACGTTCGACCGCACACCGGGAAGACTATGGTGTTTGGGATTCGGCCCGAGGACGTTTACGACCGACTGTTCGCACGGATGACACGCCCAGACTCGACGGTCACTGCGCGTGTCGAGGTGAAGGAGCCGATGGGCTCAGACTTGTTTCTCTATTTGCGTGTGGGCGAGTTGACAATCCACGCGAGGATGGGCCCCACGACGAAGGTCGAGGTCGGGGACGGTCTCGACCTCTACTTCGACATGGGGAAGATGCACCTGTTTGACATGGCCACGGGCGGTGCGATCATTTGACCGGAGTCGGCCCGAGACCGCTGCCCGTCGTCAGGGCTAGGATCCCCTCGAGAGGGATGAGGATGTTCGCGGGCCGGTGCGCAAGCTCGTACCGAAGTTCGTAGAGCGCCTTCTCCATCATCCATCCCCGAAGGAATCGCATCATCGCCTCCTCAGTGAGGCCTGGGTACAGGCGTGTGCCTACGAGGTATGCGCGGATGAACTGGTTCGTCGCGCGGCCTTCCCATGCGAGGAGTCGATCCGCGACGGCTCGTTCGGACTCCGGAAGGCGCTCTCGGTCAAGCAGGCTCAGGGCCGCCGTGAGGTCCCCGCCCAGGAACTCCCGCCAGGCGTAGTGCGTGACGTAGCTGAACGACCGTATCATCGTCGCGACATCGCGGAGTGGTGGCAGGGGGAGCGACCTTTGCCCGGGAGGTCGGGCAGGCTCTCCCTCGAAGTCGATGAACCGGAGCTCGCCGTCAGTCGCCCCCAGAAGGACCTGAGCGAGATGGAAATCCCCGTGTGTAACGGACTTCGGCGTCCCGATGCCCGCATCGAGACCCCGCAACGTTTCCTCAATCGCCGCGCGATGCTCGAAGAGGAGTGCGCGTGTCCTGGCTGCGAGGCCCGCGACTTGCTTCTCCGTGTCCCTCTCGAGTGTCGCAAGGCGTCGGAGCGTAGCTCCGAGGTTTGCGATCGCTGTTCGTCGAGCGGCCGTGGCGTCTTCGGATCCAAACGTTTCGGCGCGAAACGGTCCCGGATGGCGGTCGGACAAAGCTTCATGGAGAGTGGCGGTTGCATCCCCGAGCCTGTCCACGAGGTCGAGAACTGATGGTTCAAAGGGAATCGAGGGCCTGCCACTCTCTGCGAGTTCCGCGCTCCAACCATGGACGAACCAGGCGAAGAGGTCCGTCGCCTCGACATGCTCTGTCGCGACCCCGAGCACGAGGCGATCGGGACCGCGCCCGAGTGCAAGTTCGCCAATGTATCGCGGGATATGGCGGAAACCTTTCGCATGGAGACGTTTCAGGATATCCGGCTCGCGGTTTTGCACGTCGAGGAGCTTGTAACTCTTGAACACAACCGCGCGGTCCGCTGTCTCAATTCGCATTAGTAGATTCGACGTATCGGCTGCAACCTCGGGTCCAATCCCTCGAAAGGCGGAGATGGTCGACCCGTGGAACTGCACTGCGTCTCCCGTCTCCGTCCGGATTTTCTGCTGGCGTTGGAAGCCCTCCACGAGGAAGTTCGCGTACCCCTCCCGCCGCTCCGCCTCGGTGACGTAGAGACGCTGCGCGCCCGCCCGGAGCTCGTACGCATCGGGCGAAGTGCGCACCGTGGACAGGGAAACAGGAAGGTGCACAACGACCTGGACCTCCGGCTCCCGAGCGACCGCGAGGAACAGGACAAGCACCTCGGTACCGAATTCCTCGAGGACGGCGCGGTCCTTGACCGCGAGGTCTGCCCTCATCCCGATCGCGTCCCCGCACCACCTGCGGGAGCGGAGCCACGCCCGGAACTGCGCCGAGCTTCGCACGGCGGCGTCGAGGGCGTCGATGGCGGGCGCGAACTGCGAGGACATTCACGTCAGCGACCCGTACAGCCGGAGCGTCCTCTTTGCGACGCGGTCCCACGTGAAGTATCGAAGCACGCGCCTCCTCCCCGCCCTGCCCATGCGCGCTGCTAGGTCGGGGTTTTCAAGGAGCCGCGAGATCGCGCGGCCGAGCCGCACGGAGTCACCCGGGGGGACGAGGAGCCCGGTTTCGCCGTGCACCACGACCTCCTTGATCCCTCCGACACGGGTCGCGACGACGGGCGTTTCGCACGCCATCGCCTCCAAGTTGATGATGCCGAACGGCTCGTATACGGAGGGGCACGCAAAGACCGCCGCCTCATTGTACAGGTTTACGAGATCGAGGTCCTCGAGCATTTGGTTAATCCACACGATTCGTGGCCGTTCCCGGAGAACTCGGCGGAGTTCGTCCTCGATCTCGGGGGTGTCGGGCTTCCCCGTCGCGAGGACAAGGGTTACGTCCTCGGGGAAGTGCTCCGTGGCGTCGACGAGGTCGAACACTCCCTTCTGGCGGGTAAGGCGTCCGACGAACAACACGAACGGCTTCCGAATCCCGAACTTTGAGAGGCTATCGGATCCGTCCCGTGGACAGTACTTCTCGGGGTCCACGCCGTTGTGGATCACATGGATGCGGGACGCGGGGATGTCGTAGCTCTTCAGAATGTCGCGTTTCATCTCCTCGGACACCGCCACGATGGCATCGCACGCTTGGAGTCCCTCTTTCTCCATCCAGGAACTGAGGGCGTACCCCGCACCGAGCTGCTCCTTTTTCCACGGACGTAGCGGTTCGAGGGAATGGACGGTCGCGACGAGCTTCGAGCCGTACGTCTCCTTCGCCAACGCCCCTGCGAAGTTCGTGTACCATGTGTGCGTGTGGACGATGTCGGCGTCGATCGGGTCGGACACCATGTTCACGTTGAACGAGAGGACTTCCCACGCCTTCGCCAACTTGGGGTCGGGTGCCGCGAGGCCATGGACCGACGGTCGGTACCGCCAGACCTTCAGGCTCGGGAACTCCGGCGGCGGGCCCGTATCGAACGTGCGCACCTGGACCTCGACGAGTTTGGACAACGCGGTGGCAATGTACTTCGCGTGGACGCCCGCTCCGCCGTAGATGTTCGGCGGGAACTCCCAGGTGAAGATTGCCACCTTCATGGCGTGGCGCAGAAGCCCACTCGACTTCAATGAAGGTTCCGGTGGCATCCGGCGATCTGACGATCGGCCGTGGGCTAGGCGCGGTGTTCACACCACGCTGCGTTCTCCCAGTCGCCATGGGCCTCGCCGACGATGTGGCCCGTGTCCGCGACAGTCTCCTCCGGGCGGGCCTGAACCTCGTCGGATAGCATCCTTCCGAAGGCATCGCCCGCGCTGTACAGCGCTGCGCGGCGGAAGACATCGTAGCCCGACCGCGCGGGCACCTCGGACTGGAGGGAGCGGAGCCAGGCGGCTTCCGAGGTTTCCCAGCCCTCGACGCCTTGGAGGTCCCCGAAGGACCCGTGGCCATAGGCGTCCGTGAACTCGAGGAAGGTTGCGCGAAGGAGGCGCATCAGGCGGGTGCCCCGCTCCCGTTCGCCCGCCCGGGCACACGCCTCCGCCATGTCCACGACTGCCTGCGAGAGGAGGGCGACGTTTTGGAACGTCACGCGCGTGTCGGGGTTGTCCCAAAATCGGGCGTCGGATCGGAGTCCCATGAGGAGGATGAGGTACCCACGGGCGAGGTACCCCGCGGTCTCCACATCGACCTTCCCTCGCAAGTTGGCCTCCGCCGCCCGCGCGAAGTCGATCTCCTCTCTGGTGAGACCGAACGCGCGATAGTGCGCGTGGAACACGTGGCGTCCATAGGCGACGGCGAGGCGGCGGATTGCGTCGTGTCGTCGATCCACTCCGAGCCCCTTGAGGACCAGCATGGCGGTCCTTCGAATCGCCGTCTCGATCCGTTCCGTCGCAAGCGTGAAGGCATGCTTCCAGAGCTGAGAGAGCGCCTCTCCCCGGTGGACACGAGAGACGACGAGCCCGTCGGAACGTCGGATCCCCGCCCACCGGGTGTCCGATGTTCGCCCGTGCATCAGATGCTCATCATAGTCCGACCAGCTCGACAAGTCCAGCACGTCGGCGGCGATCGGCCGCTCCGGCGGAATCGGGAACGTGACGTTGATGCCATAGGCCCGCAAGCCCTCGACGATTGCGACGAACCGATCCGCTTGGCGGGAGTTTGCGAGGAGAGACTCGAGATCGCTCGCGACGAGGAGAGAGCTCGCGCCGCGGGCATCGGCCCGGCTTGCGAACTTCTCCGCCGTCGACGCACCGAACGCGAAATCCCCGCTCAGCTCGGGATCGCGCGCGGCGAACGGGACCCCGCCATCAAGGCCCGTCTTCCCCCATGCAGTCTTTGCCACCTCCGTCACGCCGAGTTGTCGCGCATCGAGGACGAGGTGGACGCCATGCACGAGGTCCGGGAGGCCCTCGTAGTGGATTGTCGCCCTCCGCGCCGCGTCTAGAAAGTCTGTGACCGTGTCCCCGGAATATGCGGCTTCAGGCAGCCAGAGGCCGATCGTCTGTGGATGCATCCGTCGAAGGAGTGGGGCGTAGAAGTCGATCATGACCTCGAAGAGCGCTTCTCGCTCGAGTCGATGGTGATGGGGCAAGATCGGGTGAAATGGCGGCGTGACCACGAGCCCCATCGTGCCCCGCTCATAGGCAGAGATGACCTGGCGGTACGCGGCTTCGTCCCGCTCGAGGAGCCACACGAGGGTCTGCGGCTCGATGTCCACGGACGCCGACCCAGCACCACGTTCGAGGACGGTCTCGATCCGGCCATAGGCGCGAAGCACGGCGTCCGTCCAGTTCCGGCCCGCCACGCGGTCGGGACCGATCGTGTGCGCGACAGGGGAGCGGCGTTCCTCGAAACGCTGCGGCTTGAGAGGGTCCGGCTCCAGCCATCGGAGGATATCGCCGGGTTGGTAGCCGTGAAAGTGGAAGGAGAGGACCCTCACGTTCGCTCACCCCGAGCCTGCCCACCACCGGAGGTCGATGTCCGGAAACGGGCCGTCGCGCGACTCCACGTCCGTAAGCCAGGCAAGCTCGTTCGCGGGGAGCGGTCCTCCCTCTGCGCGGCGCGCCATGTCGAGGAGTCGCTTGAATGTCTCCAAGTGCAGTTGCACCCTGGCCTCTGAGTAGTCCCGCGCAGAGACCGTCGTGATAAGGAACGGCCAGTCGGACGATTCGAGGAGAAGCAGTTCGCGCGCGAGCTGCACGAGAAGTCTCCGGGTGAGCGTGTCCTGCTGTCGACGGGCGGACCTCATGAGATCGAGGAATGCGTCTTCCGCCGCGTACACGTGTTCCCAGATCCATCGTGTGTTCTCATTCAGCCACACCCAGTGGTGGCCGCCCTGGCCCCACGAGCCTTCCGGGAGGGCGATCACAGACCCTGGCGGGTGCTGCAGGAGGAACTCCGACGCCGTGACCGCGGTAACGTCCTCCCCGAGGCCGCGAAGCACGGCCTCGAGCCAGTTCGGGCCCTCGAACCACCAGTGGCCAAAGAGCTCCGCATCGAAGGGCGCGACAACGACGCCCGCCCGGCCCGTTTCGTTCCAGTGGCGGGAGAGCGTTTCCCGGACCGTGCGCAGAAAGTGGTCCGCATGAGCCCGCACCCGGGCAGCCGCGGCGCTCGGGTCGTAGACGATCTTGTCGTCCAGCGGAAGGCGGCGGTCCGTGATTCGCCAGTACCGGAGGCCTCCCGGATCCTTCTTGCGGTGGAACTCGAGATACGCGCCGTCGCCCGGGTAGCCATAGTCCGCGCTCCAGACCTGGACGCTGGACTTCGGGTCCCTCGCGAGGACGGCGACCCGCCGGCGGGACGCTCGATCGAGGACGGCATAGGCCTCGTGGATCGAGAGCCCGGTGGCGGGACGAGACTCCCCTGGCGGAGGTCCTTCGATTCGATCCCCATACGTTCCGAGGGTCGCTCCTCCCGCGACGAGATGGGTGTCCACGAAGAAGTAGCGCACGCCACTCCGGGAAAGGGACGATTCCAGACCCTTTCGCGCGAATCGCCGCGGCGGTCCGACGGGTCGCGACCATTCGTACGCGGGACGGTACGCGCATTCGGGCAACCAGATCCCTCGGGGTGCGATCCCGAAGTGGCGGCGGTACGTTGCAACACCCGCGCGGATCTGTGCGTCGACGGCCTCATCCCGTCCCAAGAGGGGTAGGTATCCATGTGTGGCTGCGGACGTGGTCACCTCGATATGCCCATCCGTCTGCAGGCGTCGTAGTGCGCCGACGATATCTTGACCATAGGTCTCGTCGAAGTCGCGCCGCACATCCCGGTAGAACGTCGCCCACATCTCCATTAGGCCGGTCGGGATTTTGTCGCCGAGAGCGGCGAGATCTCCTTGGTCACGTTCCGCCTTCGCGACCTGGGCGTCGAGGTAGGCCCTGAAATCCTTCTGAAATCTTCGCGAGGCGAGCATCTCCGCGAGGATCGGGGTGAGTCCAATTGTGATCCGTGGGCTACGGCCGTCTGTTGCGAGGCGATCCATCCGGCGGAGTAGCGGGATGTAACACTCCGCGGCAGCCTCATGGAGCCAGGCCTGTCCGTGCGGCCACTCCCCGTGGCCGAGAACCCACGGGAGGTGCGCGTGTAGGACAAAGACGATGTGTCCGATGGGCTCCAGGGCGATCCCTCAACGGAGTCGAGCGCCAGTTGAAATTCTGGGCGTACTCATTGCTCGAGGGTAGGCTCGGACGCCTCTTAACGAGATGCGGTCATGGGCGCGGGAATCTGGCTCGTTCTCACCCAGTAGTATTTTGAAGCACATCACTGGATGAGAGACATTCATTCCTCGGCACGCTTCTGGGCGAGAGTCGCCGCTCGTCACGATTCGGTGAGGTCCTTCCCGAACGTGATCCACACGGGCTGCTCACAAACCCGACCTTCACGTTGATTCCGAGCATCGGCGCGTTAAGTGTGTTGTTCCATGTGCGGATTTCCCGATACTCGTGGCGCTTCGCATAGTCGATTGCTCGCAACTTGAGCGTCATCGCGATCCCGCGGCGATGCTCCCGCCGGACACCCGCGAACCCTGTGTACAGCACGTCCGCCACCCCCTCGGACCTGCCGACGTCGGACTGGCCCACATACGAATCCCCGGCCTTTGCGATGAAGAAGGCCTCCGGTAGGGCGCGAGGGCTTTTGAGGACCCAATCCCTCCACGTTCGCGAACGGGACGCGCGCACGTTTAAGTAGCCCTCGCGGGTGGCCACGCGGCATGTCCAAGAAAATTCTCTTCGCGTCCGCGGAGGCGTATCCGCTCGCGAAGGTTGGCGGCCTGGGCGACGTCGCCGGCGGCCTTCCGAAGGCCGTGAAGGCGCTGGGCCACGACGTTCGAATCGTGCTGCCGAAGTACCAGATGGTCCGCGACGTGAAGGAGGACCTCGGCGCGTTTTCGATCGCGATTGGCGGCGCGAACCACGAGGTCCGCCTGAAGACCTCGAGCATCGACGGCGTGCCGGTCTACCTGATCGACTACCCACCCCTGTACGACCGGCCGAAGGTCTACGAGTACGAGGACGACGGCAAGCGCTTCGGATTCTTCTGCAAGGCGATCCTGGACTTGCTCCCCACCGCGAACTGGTGGCCCGACGTGATCCACCTGAACGACTGGCACACCGCGATGACGGCGGTGTTCCTGAAATTCAAGTACGCGAAGGACAAGCGGTACCGCGGGATCGGTACCGTCCTTACGATTCACAACCTCCAGCACCAGGGCCTCTTCGGGAAGGAGCTGTTCGCCTGGTTGGGCCTGCCCCCGGAAACGTGGAGTCCGGAGGGCGTCGAGTTCTATGGTCAACTGAACTTCATGAAGGCAGGCGTCGTGTGCGCGGACCGCGTGAATACGGTCAGCCCAACGTACGCGAAGGAGGTCCAGATGGAGGAGTTCGGCTACAAGCTCGACGGCCTCCTGCGCTCCCGCGCCGCGAAGCTCTCCGGAATCCTGAATGGAATTGACTATGACGTCTGGAACCCCGCGAAGGACCCGTTCATTGCCCAGCGGTACTCGAAGTCGACGATCGAGAAGA
>Ga0209321_10001378_pt1 | contig 16596 bp, 18 predicted proteins | sample Rifsed16ft4_FD_184012 | JGI IMG/M metagenome (GOLD analysis project Ga0209321, IMG submission 184012) | Soil microbial communities from Rifle, Colorado, USA - sediment 16ft 4 - CSP-I_5_4 (version 2) | ecosystem: Environmental > Terrestrial > Deep subsurface > Rock core/Sediment | place: Rifle...
CACAATCGCACCCCCATAGCGGTACCCCACCTGCCGCACCGGTGCCGAGAAAGGTGAGTCTCATAGCGGCACCTTTTCCTGGCTGCGGATGAGTTCGACGAACTCGGGGCCGGTCGTCTCCAGCGCATCATCGTTGCGGAAACGCAGCAGTCTGCCGTGTTGCAGGGTGGTGAACTCACCCGCGCGCTGCAATCTGGCTTCGATGTCCGCCGCGCTCTCGCGTCCGCGTCCCTGCAAGCGTGCCCGCAGCACCGCAGGCGACACCTCGATCAGCACCGGCACCAGTTCCGGATAGCGGCGCGAGGCTTCGTGCAGATAGGCGCGCGAACCGTTGAGCACCACGGTCAAACCCTTCGCCAGCCAGTGGTTCAATTCACAGCCGATGCCGTAGCGCAGACCGTGACTGTGCCAGTGCAGCGGAAACAGCTTCTGCATCACACGCGATTCGAATTCGTCCTCGCTCAGCGCCACATGGTTCTCACCACCGGCATCCGGCGGACGGGTGATGTAGCGATGCGCGAACACCACGTTGGCATCCTGCGCCAATTTGAAGCGCGCATGGCTCATCAGACTGTCTTTGCCGCTGCCGGATGCGCCAATGACATAGAGCAGAACGCCGCTCATCTCAGGCTCCGTGATCGAAGGCCAGCGTCATCACCGGCAGGCCTTCGGACCACACGCGCGACACTTGCGGCAGACCGCCGAGGTAGCGCACGGCCAGCAGGTCGGCGCGCTTGCCGACGTTGATCGAACCTCTATCGTTCAGGCTGACTGCGCGGGCCGGATTGCAGGTCACCAGCGCCACGGCCTGATGCAATTTGATACCCGCCAGTTCCTGCAATTGCAGCACGGCAGGCAGCAGCGCAGCCGGCGAATAGTCGCCGCACAGGCAATCGGCCACGCCTTCGCGCACCGCATCCAGCGCGCGCATGGAGCCGGACTGCGATTTGCCGCGCACCACGTTGGGTGCACCGAACAAGGTGGACAGACCGGCGGCGCGGGCAGCGATGGCGGTCTCCAGATTGATCGGAAATTCGGATACGGTCACACCCAGACCCTTCACCACATCGACTTTTTCGGGACGGTCGTCGTCGTGGCTGGCGAGCGGGATGCCGAGTTCGCGTGCGTGCTGTGCCAGTTGTTGCATGCGGCCCTCTGCGCCCGCGCCCTGTGCCAGCTTGTCGGCGAGCAAAGCCTCGAACTCTGCTTCGTCCTTCTTGTAGGTGCGCGCCTGGAAACTGCGGTAGGCATCGATGCTCTTGAACTGGCCCTGCCCCGGCGTGTGGTCCATGAACGACATCAGGTGGATCTCATCGTGGCTCAGCAGATCGTTCAACACTTCGGGAGCAGTCGGGTCGGTGATCTCGTAGCGGGCATGCACGCGGTTGTCCACCAGCGCATGTTGCTGCCAGGCGTGCACCGCGCGTGCCAGCTCGGCGGCGGTGGCGTTGTTGCGCACCCCTAGCTCGGCATTGGCGAACGACAGCGCGTGATAGATGGTGGTGATGCCGGCGGCAGCGTTGCGCTTGTCGGCCTGCGCGCAGGCGAAGTCGAACGGAAAGTGCACGCCGGGCCGCGGCTCGGCTTCTTTTTCCAGCGCATCGCAATGCAGGTCGATCATGCCCGGCATCAGGGTGTGGCCGCGCAGATCGATCTCCTGTGCGCCCGCGCTGCTGGCCGGATCGATGGCGACGATGCGGCCGTCCGCGATCAACACGGCAGCGTCTTTCAGGGTCTCGTTCTCCAGCACGACTTGCGCGCCGGTGAGGTAATAGTGGGTGTTCATGCGACTTCCTTTTCGGGTTCAACGATAGCGATGGGGGGTGACAGTTCGATGACGTCATCGGCAAGCCGCTTCACCAGATCGGGGTGGTGGAAGATGGCGAGCATGGCGATGCCGGTATCCTTCAGCGATTCGATATGCGCGACCACGCGCTCGGTGGTGGCGGGGTCGAGACTGGCGGTCGGCTCGTCCAGCAAGAGCAGGCGCGGCTGCGCGATCAGGCCGCGCGCCAGGTTCACGCGTTGCTTCTCGCCGCCGGAGAAGGTGGCGGGCGGCACGTTCCACAGGTGTGATGGCACGGCCAGTTGCGCCAGCAGGTCGGCGGCGCGGCCGCGCGCCTCTTCGGCAACCACGCCGCGCGCGAGCAACGGTTCGGCCACCACATCCAGCGCGGATTTGCGCGGCAGGCAATGCAGAAACTGGGTAACGAAACCGATCTCGGTCTTGCGCAGTTCCAGTATGCGGTGCTCGTCCGCCTGCGCCAGATCGACGATCTCGCCTGCGGCGGTGCGGAACAGGATGTGTCCGGCGCTGGGCAGGTAGGTGCGGTACACGCCTTTCAGCACCGAGGATTTTCCCGCACCGGTCGGCCCGATCAGCGCGGTGAGCTTGCCCGGATAGACGCTCAGGTTCACATGCGAAGCGGACGGGATGAACTTGTCACGTTCATGCAAGTGGAAGGTCTTGGCGTAGTTCTGTATGTCGAGGATGGCTGTGTTCATTTTCAAACCTTCACCACAGAGACACAGAGACACGGAGAAAAGCAATGCACTACCAGCGCATGGAGATGACTTCGCTCACTTGGCGCTAGAAGCCGTAGGTTTGTTTTAACTCGGTGTTCTCTGTGTCTCTGTGGTGCAAACATGGTTTTCAGGGGGTTTTTCATATCCATCTCACAATGCGGAAGCCACCAGCCGCTGGGTATAGGCGTGCTGCGGGTCTTCCAGTATCTGGTCGGTGAGACCGGACTCGATCACGCGGCCGTGTTTCATCACCAGCGTGCGGCCCGCCAGCAGACGGATCACGCCGAGGTCGTGGGTGACAACGATCATCGCGGTGCCGAGTTCGTGTTGTATCTCCAGGATCAGGTCGAGGATGGCGGCTTGCACCGACAGATCGAGGCCGGTGGTGACCTCATCGAGGAACAGCAGCGGCGGTTGCGTGGCGAGCGCCTTGGCGATCTGCACGCGTTGCTGCATGCCGCCGGAGAATGTCTTCGGGTTCTGGTCCATGCGCTGGCGCGCGACTTCGGTGCGCGCCAGCAGGTCACCGGCGCGGGTGCGTATCTCGCCGTAGTGTTTTAGGTCGCTCATCAGCAGACGCTCGGCGATGTTGCCGCCGGCGGAGATCTGAAAGTTCAGGCCCAGATGCGGGTTCTGATACACCATGCCGAAACGCTTGTTGCGCATGCTGCGTTGCTGCGCGGCATTGAGCGCGAACATGTCGTGCCGCGCATCGGCGTCATAGAAGGTCGCGTTGCCCGCCGTCGGCATGTCGTCGAAATACAGCATCTTCACCGTGCTCGACTTGCCGCTGCCGGATTCGCCGATGATGCCGAGGATCTCGCCGCGATACAGATCGAAACTCACATCGTGTGCGGCGACCACACTGCCGCAGTGCGGACAGATGTTGGTGTCGTGTTCAGGCCCGGTGCTGCTGATGCACAAGGGGCACTGCTCACCGTGGATGCGCGACAGACCGCGCACGGACAATATCTTGTTGCTCATGCTTGTTTCCCCGCACGGATGGTTTCCTGCTGTTCCTCGCAATACGCCGAGTCGGAACATTGGTGGCTGACACGGCCCGCATCGTCGATGAGTTCCTCGAGGAAGCTCACGGTCGATCCGCAGCAACGGCAGGCGATACGCTGGCCGTACGCATCACGGAAGTCCTCGACGCGGAAGGCGATGTCGTCAAACACCAGCGGCTCAGCCAAGGTGTAGGGCGGCACGGCATATATCTTCTTCTCGCGCCCTGCACCGAGCAGCACCAGCGCGGGCGACTGATGCAGACGCGGCACGTCCCAACGAGGGATGGGCGACGGGTCGATCACGTAATGGCCGTTGATACGCGTGGGATAACGGTGCGAGATGGTGATCTCGTCGAAGCGCACCACGTCCTCGTACAGTTTCACCAGCAGGCGCGAATAATCGGCTTCGCCGTGCATGACTTTGCGTCGTGCCTCGGAAGGTTCCACCACCACCAGCGCGTCGGGATACGGCACTTGCAACACCAGGATCTGTTGCTCGGTGAGCGCTTTCTCCGGGATGCGGTGGCGCGACTGGATCAGTGTCGCCTCCTGAGTCTTCTCGGTGACCTCGACACCGGGACAGGTGAGCTGCACGAACTGGCGCAGGTTCACCGCATTCACGGAATCATCCGAGCCCTGATCGATCACCTTCAAGGTATCGTCCGCGCCGATCAGCGACAGCGTGAGTTGCAGGCCACCAGTACCGAAGCCGCGCCCCATCGGCATCTCGCGCGAGGCGTAGGGCGTCTGGTAACCGGGGATGGCGATCGCTTTCAAGATGCAGCGACGCACTTCCTTTTTGGCGTACTCGTCGAGGAAGCCGAAGGAGTAGCCCGCGTCTTCCAGCGGCAGTTCGTAATGCGCGTTCATTGATTAAACCCCAAGTTGCACCACAGAGACACAGAGGACACCGAGGAAAGACAACTACGCCCCCTCTGCACCTCCCTCTCAGTAGCCTTTGATTTGCCTTTCTCCGTGTCTCTGTGTCTCTGTGGTGAATGATTTTGATTCATGTTGTGATCTCCGCTGTCTGATCGTTCGGCCTCTCGCCCATTTTTTCGCGGGTGGTGCGCAACCGGTCCATGTCGGACTGGAATGTCACGTAGTGCGGCATCTTGTAGTGCGAAGCGAAGCCCATCGAGTCCACACCGTCCACATGCAGCAGCACGAACTCGGGATCTTCCGACGGATTGGACGGGCCGTCGCGCATGCCTTTCTGCAAAGCGCGGTCGAGGATGGCCATGCTGATCGCTTTCACTTCGTTGTGACCGAAACACGCGCCGTAGCCGAGCGTGAAGGTGGGCAGCTCGTCGCCGTTCGTGCCTTCGTACATCGCCACCACTTCGCATTCGGTGACCAGCACCTCGCCTGCTTCCATCAATTCTCCGGTCACCGGATGCGGCAGCATCACCGGCAGATAACCGACGCGCAGCTCCGCCACGGTGGGGTGCACATCGCCGTAACCGCGCATGTTGGAATAGGCCATCGCCAGCAGGCCGCCGGTCTCGGCGCGCGCCATGGTGGCCAGCGCGGCGGAGCGCGGCACCGGGAACACCAACGGGTCGCGCGTGATGTCGAAAGCGGCGGCGCGACTCGGCGCGACGGGCGGCAGCAGACCTTCTGCACGCAGCGCGTCGATCACCTTGGGAAAGTTGTCGGGCAGTTCGGTCTCCGGCGTGTCGCGCAGGAAGTTCTTGGCGACAGCTTTGAAGGCGACCGGGTCTTCGTTGGCGAGATCGAGTTGCAACAGGCGCAAGGCGTAGTCGTAAGTCGCACCCAGATACTGCCCGCCCGGCACTTCCTTGAAAGCGGACGAGATGCGGCGGATGCAGCGCATGTTACTGGTGTCCTGCACCGGAGATTCGAGCAGGCGCGGTTTGGTGGAACGATAGGCACGCAGGGCGAACGCCGCCTCCAGCGTGTCACCCTGGAATTGTTTGAGCGCGAGTGCAGCCAGACGCGGGTGATACAAGCCGCCCTCGGACACCACGCGCGAGGTGAGCAAGCGCAGCTGCTCCTCAATCATCGCCAGCGACAGCGGCTCGGCCAGCGAACCTTTGCAACGCAGGTAATCGGTGGCGGCCGCTGCGCCGTCGATGGCGGCTTTGCCGCCTTTGATCGCGACGTAACTCATGCTGCACCGCCGATCACGATGCGTGTGGTGCGCGGCAGTGCGACGAAGCGCTGTGCATCGCACAGCACCAGTTCGACGCCGAGCGGGAAACTGCTCACCCAGTCATTGCGCGAAATAATCCAGTCCGCATGCAAGCCGTCCACGCCAATAGAAACCGACTGACGGATGCCGGGGCCGCTCAGATGCAGGCGCACGTCGCCCGCACTTTCTGCGTGCAATCCGGCGACGCGCAACAGCAAGGTCGCGCCGCCCTCCGGCGCTTCCAGCGTGCCCAGGCTGGGCACCATTTCCGGCGCGCGGCTGCCGTCCAACAAAATGAAGGCGGCCAATTCATACGGCACGCGCTGCGCTTCCAGTTTTGGCCAGCAGGATTCTTGCAGCAGGTCTTGCGGATCGGACAAGGTGGTCTGTCCGTCCAGCAGCGCGCTCAACAACGCCAGCGATGGTTCCGCTTGCACGGGGCAAGTCTGGATGCGACCGGGATAACTGTAGGCATCCAGCAGACTGCGGAACAGTTGCTGCTGTCTGGCCGGTGCCCAGATGTCCGCATCGACCATCGTCATTTCATTCTTCATCTTCGTCGTCCTCTTGTCCCAGTAGCGAGAAATCCACACGCGTGGCGGCCAGCAGTTTTTTGCGCTCGCTGTGCTTCTGCCGGCGCACTTGCATACCGCGCTGCACCAGTGCCATGGCCGGTACGCTGCCCGGCAGCTTGCCCGCCAGCACCGCATCGAGGATGGCGATGGAGCGGGCGAACTGTGCGCGGTCGTCGACGATCAACGCACCGCCGCGTTCTTCAACACCCGCTGCGCTGCGCACGATCACTTCGGCGCGTGCCACCGGGATCTCGCCGATGAAGTAGGATTCCTCGAACGCGCCGTCGCGCAGGTTCAACAGTCCCAGTCCGGCGTGCGGCAAAGCGACATCGCGCACTTCCAGCTCGCCCGACAGCACGTTCGCCAGATGCTTCACCTCGGCGGCGGGCAAGCCGCACAGCGCGGCCGCCCATTCTTTTCTTGCGATAGGTATCAATTCAGTTTTCCTCTTAGCCAGGTAGACAGGTAGTCGATGATCAGGATCGTGACCAGAATGACGAGGATCAGCGCCGCTGATTCGTTGTAATTGAACATACGCAGCGTGTCGTGCAGGGCGAGGCCGATGCCGCCCGCGCCGACCAGGCCGAGCACCGCCGCCATGCGCACGTTGCGGTCGAAGATGTACAGCGTGTAACCCAGCGCCTCGCGCAGGATGGACGGCCAGCCCGCATACATCACCACCTGCAAGCGCGATGCGCCGGTGGCGGAGACGGCCTCGTACACGCCGCCGTCGACACGCTCCAGACTTTCGGAGAAGAACTTGCCGAGGAAGCCTGCGGTGTGGATGCCGAGCGCCAGCGCGCCGGGTAGCGGCCCCAGCCCCAGCGCGGCGACGAAGATCAGCGCCAGCAGCAGGTCGGGCATGGCGCGCATGAAGTTCAGCGTCTCGCGGGCGATGCGATAGACGGTGGCGTTCGGCGTGAGGTTGCGCGCCGCCAGCGGCGACAGCAGCACCGCCACGACGAAGGCCAGCGCGCTGCCCCACAGCGCGGTGGCCAACGTCTGGATCAGCAGTTCTACATATCTAGATAAGTCCGCAAAGTCCGGCGTGCTGTAGCGGCTGAAGTATTCGACGATGTCTTGCGCGCCATACATCAGGGTCTCGAACGACAGATCGAGATCGACGACGATCAGCCACAACAGCGCCAGCCAGCCGGACAGCCATACCGGCGTCGGGTTGAAGGGCTTCTTCGGCAACGGGGGACGTACTGCTTCAAGCGCGGGCATCAGATCAGCCTCCTGCGGAATCGGTCGGACAAGCGGTCGAGCACGGTGACCACGACATAGATGGACAGCGCGATGGGCAGCAACCGGTCGTAGTCGAACATGCGCATCGCCATCACCAGGTCGTAGCCGATGCCGCCCGCGCCCACCAGACCGAGAATGGCGGCGGCACGCAAGTTGTGGTCGAGGATGTACATCACGGTGCCGACGAAATCGGGGAAGGCCTGCGGAAAGAAGGCGAAGGTGCGCAGTTGCAGCCAGCCTGCGCCGTGCGCGGCCACGCCCTCAACCTGGCGCAGGTCGATCACTTCGATGCTCTCGGCGAAGAACTTGCCCATAAAGCCGACGGTGACGAAGGCCAGCGCCATGATGCCGGGCAGCGGCCCCAGCCCCACCGCCGACACGAACACCAGCGCCCACACCAGCTCCGGCAGCGCGCGCATCAGCGTGAGCAGGTTGCGCGTGATGTGGAAGACCATGGGATGCGGGCTGGCGTTGGCAGCGGCCAGCACGCCCAGAGGCAGACTGACGACCAGTGCGATGCTGGTGGCAAGGAAGGTCATCTCCAGCGTTTGCAGCATGTTCACGCCCAGCGTGGGCAGGTATTCCCAGTCGGGCAGCACCAGCAGATGACCGCCGAACTCGATCATGCGCGGGATGGCGGCGATCAGCCGCATCAGGTCGAGTTCGACCGCCGGCCCGCTGATCGCCAGCAGCGCCACGCACGCCGCCAGCACGGCGGTCGGCCCGAGCGCGGGCAGACCGTTAGGCGTAGGCCAGCATAGTCTCGAGCTGCTCATCGACTTGGTCTCCGTTGCGGTTATAGATGCGGCTGAGGGTGGCGCGGTCCAGGCCGCCGGCGACGCCGTCGTACACCACAACACCTTCGTTCAGACCGATCACGCGGTCGGCGAAACGCTTGGCCAGTTCGACCTGATGCAGGTTGACCACGATGGTGATGCCGTCGCGCGTGCAGATCTCCCGCAGCAGCCCCATGATCTCCTCGCTGGTCACCGGATCGAGGCTGGCGACCGGTTCATCGGCGAGGATGACGCGCGGTTGCTGGGCCAGGGCGCGGGCGATGCCGACGCGCTGCTGCTGGCCGCCGGACAGTTTGTCGGCCCGGCTCCAGGCCTTGTCAGTCAGACCGACGCGGATCAGCGCATCGTGCGCGATATCCATGTCGCCGCGCTGGAACAGATACAGCAGACTGCCCAGCCAGGAGCGGTGCGACAGTCTGCCTGTGAGTACATTGGTCATGACCGACAGGCGGTCGACCAGATTGAAATGCTGGAACACCATGCCGACCTGCGCGCGGACTGCGCGCAACGACGCATGTGTCACCGGTTGTTCACCGATCTGCACCGACCCCGAGGTGGGCGTCTCCAGACCGTTGATGGTTCTGAGCAGGGTGGATTTCCCCGCACCGGAAGGGCCGAGGATGACGGTGAACGAACCCGCCGGAATCTCGGCGCTCACGCCTTTCAGCGCTTCGAATCCGTTGGCGTAGCGTTTCGCGACGTCCTTGATGATGATCTTGCTCATATGACCTCCGGTAAAACCTGTTACACCACAGAGACACAGAGAACACAGAGTCGAAAAAAGCTGGATACCTGCTTTGCCGATACGCCTGATGCAAACATCGTCTCGGCTTCAAGTCCTTGCTGCTTTGCTTTTCTCTGTGTCTCCGTGTCTCTGTGGTGAGGTAATTTAATAGCGGTCGACTGCCCATGCAGCCGACCGCCGTGTTGCGATTACTTCAACTGCTCTTTCTTCAGGCCCAGTTCCTTCACCATGTCGCGCACGACCTGGTAGTCCTTCGGCTCGATTGCCACGTAGTGGCTGAGGTTGCCGTAGCCGGTGACCTGGATGTCATTGTGCGCAGTCAGCACCGCTTCCTTGATGTCGGCCTTCAGCTTTTTGGGCAGGTCGCCTCGGTACACCAGCGGAGAACCGGGCAAGGGCGAAGACTCGGCGAGGATGCAGTTGCTTTCCTTGGTGATCAGACCCTTGGCCAGCATCTTCGGATAGGTGATGTCGTTGTCGGCGGCGGCATCCACGGTCTTGTTTTTGACGGCCAGTTCGGCGGCATCATGCGAGCCCGCATAGGTGAACTTGCCGAAGAATGCCTGCGGCATCTGGCCGGTCGCCTTCTTGACCATATAGGACGGCATCAGGCCGCCGGAGGTGGAAGCCGGATCAACGAAGGCGACGTTCTTGCCCTTCAGATCCATGATGCTCTTGTAGCCGCTATCGCAAGGCGTAATCAGCAGGCTCTTGTAGGTATGCGAATCGCTGCCCTGGCGGATGCCGACGGCGAACGCCTCGGCACCTGCTTCCATCTCGGCCAGGTAGTAGGAGAGCGGGCCGAACCACGCCACGTCGACGCGCTTCTTCTTCATCGCCTCAATCACGCCGGCGTAATCGGTCGCGGTGTACAGCTTCACTTTCATGTGCAGCTTCTTTTCCATGTAGGCGCGCATCGGCTCGAAGGTCTTGATCATCTCTTCGTTGTTCTCGGCAGGTATCAGACCCATCACCAGATCGCGTGCACTGGCAGCACCGGTTGCGCCGATCAGCGAGGCACCGATCAGTGCGGAAAGAATGAATTTATTGCATTGCATGTTTGGAACTCCTGTTTGGTTTCAACGGTAGGGTGGGACAGCTCAGGGGGTGATGCACAGTTGGATCCGGTCAGCCCGGAACCGTGTAATGGCGTATTCGACAGGAGTGCCATCCTGTGCGCATACGTTCAAACTCTTTACCCGCAGCACGGGGCGGTGCTGGGTGATGCCCAGCAGTTTCGCGTCGTCGCCTTGCGGCATGACAGCGGTAACTAGACTCTCGGTGCGGCGCAGTTCACCGCAGCTCTGGTTCAACAAGGCGTGCAGCGAACCGCTCTGATAGTCCTCCAGCAGTTCGCGATAAGGATTCAGCGGCAAGAAGTGAGAGATCACGCAGAACGGCAGGCCGTCTGCGATGCGTAGCGTCTCTATCCACAGCACGTCATCATCTGCCGCGATGTTCAGGTTGCGTGCCACACCGGCGGAAGCCGGTGCGACCATCTTGCGCACCACGCGCGAATCAGTGGCGATGCCGATCTCGCCCAGTGTTTGGGTGAAGCGCGTGCCGCTGCCCAGCTTGTAGTCCAGCAGGCGGTCAGTGATGAAGATGCCCACGCCGTGCTGGCGCTCCAGCAAGCCTTCGAGGATCAGTTCATCCACGGCACGACGCAGGGTGTGGCGGTTCACCCCGAAGCGCGCGGCCAGCTCACCTTCTGCAGGCAGTCGGTCGCCGGGCGATCCCTGACGCACGTATTCGCGCTCCAGCACTTCGGCGATCTGCGCATACAGGGTGATTCCGGTGTCGCGGTCGATTGCGTACAGACTCATGGCAATAGATGTCTAGATATGTAATGCAGTCATCTTGCCGAACCAGCATTGCGCCAGAGTGAATTATTTATTGCAGGATGGTGAATTGTTTATTACAGAATGGCTGTTCATTCGCCTTGTTCAGATATGGTTGAACATATCCTGTGGCAAGGGGATACGATGACGCAACTGCTGCGGCTTGATGAGCGCGATGCGCTGGCGGATCTCCGGATCGTCGGCGTGCGGATTGGCATCCCACACCGGCTCCTCGCCGGACAGGATGCGGTCGATATGGATCAGCCGCGCGCTGGTCTCGCTCAGGTAGTAGTTGAAGCGGCGTTGCATCCCGACATCGAGCGTGCGCGCCACGTGATAGCACAGTTGCGACAGACGGCTGCTGCGCAACAGGTTCTCCGCCCACGCCAGCATCCCCACCCCGCGTCTGGCCACGGCAGGCGAACAGGCGAAGTGTTGCGCGACATACTCTGCCAGTTCATTGCGATGACCGACCATCAGGTCGCCGGGTTCGGCAAAGAGCTGTTTGCGCAGATGCATGTCCATCGCCCACTCGCAGGCAGCATGCGTCAGCACCGGGACATTGCCCCACATCTTCTCGTGCGCAGGGACAAAATGGTTATGCGCGATCACGTCGACCAGCAAGTGGCTGGCGAAGCCGAGCGATAGCGCGTATTCCTCATCGCTTCGCGCGTCATCCAGCAATTTGCGTGCACGCTGCCACTGGTGCGTAGTAGAGAACGGTTTACCCCACGGGCGCTCGCTCAACAAGGCCAGATCGGGCAGACAGGCGCCTGCCAGTACCAGCCTGGGAAATGATTTGACCGCACGACGATAGCGCGGATCGGTGAGCGGAACCGCCCACAGCAACATCTGGGCAAAATAGACATGGGTGTACAGACCCCAGGCATTGGCATCCGCGCTCCACAGCAGCAGAGGAACCAACCAGCGCCAGTTTCTGAATAAGCATCGCATGGCGCGCAGTTTCCCTGCGCTGTGCGAATAATCGATGACATTCAGATGATTTATTGATGACAAATCCGTCGAGTGAAACTGTAATCATCCTGTAATACAAGTCGCATACAGTGCTTCCCGCTGGCGGATCGCTAGTAGCAAAGCTACCTTTACCAATTTGGAGAATTTTATGAAAAAAGTCGGACGTATTCTTGGCAGCATCGGTATCACTGCGATGTTGCTTTCCGCTGGTACTGCATCTGCCGGCGACATTACTGGCGCAGGCGCAACCTTCCCCTATCCCATCTACGCAAAATGGGCCGACGGCTACAAAACACAGACCGGCACGGGCATGAACTACCAGTCCATCGGTTCCGGCGGCGGCATTAAACAAATCAAGGCGAAGACCGTCGATTTCGGCGCTTCCGACAAACCCTTGAAAATCGAAGAACTCGACTTCGAAGGTCTGACGCAGTTCCCAACCGTGATTGGTGGCGTAGTGCCAGTGGTGAACGTGGAAGGTATCGCCGCAGGCCAACTGAAATTGACGGCCGAAACGTTGACCGCGATTTATATGGGCAAAATCACCAAGTGGAACGACCCCAAGCTCGCCGCTGACAATCAAGGCCTCGTGCTGCCGGATGCAGCCATCAATGTGGTTCACCGCTCTGACGGTTCGGGCACCACCTACATCTTCACGACTTTTCTCTCGCAAGTAAGCATCGACTGGAAGCGCAGCGTGGGTAACGACGCAGCTGTTGCATGGCCAGTGGGTACCGGCGGCAAGGGTAACGAAGGTGTCGCCTCTTATGTACAACGCATCAAGAATTCCATTGGATATGTGGAATATGCGTATGCGTTGCAGAACAAGATGACTTACGTTCAGCTCAAGAATCGTGATGGTAATTTCGTTACGCCCGATGCGGCAAACTTCAAGGCTGCCGCTGCCAATGCGAAGTGGGACGCCGACAAAGGCTTCTACATGATGCTGACCAACCAACCCGGCAAGGACAGCTGGCCCATCTCTGGCGCAACTTTCATTCTGATGCACAAGAGCCAGAACAATGCCGAGAACGCCCAGGAGACATTGAAATTCTTCGACTGGGCGTTCACGCCGGGCGGCGACAAGATGGCGAGCGACCTGGACTATGTGCCGTTGCCGGAGAACGTGACCCAAATGATCCGCGAAGCATGGAAGACCAAGATCAAGGCAGGCAACGGTCAAACCATCTGGAAGTAGTCGATCCCGAGGTCGAGCCTGTCTCGACTCGTGGATGAACAAGCAAAATGGAGGGCCTGCCCTCCATTTTGCTTTTGATGAATGAATGATGTCCGGATTACATCGGCAGCAGCCTCTCTGCCATAATGGCGCACGTTCTTCGTGCCTGTGAATTCATGTCCTGGTTCTTCACCAACCTGATCAGCGCCTTCCTGCTGCCGCCGCTCAACCTGCTGCTCATCGCGGCCATCGGCTTGTGGCTCTGGCATAAACGTCCGTACGTGGCGCGCGTGCTGCTCACGACATCATTTGCTTTGCTGTGGTTGCTGTCCACCCCCTATTTCGCCGAGGCGCTGCTGCATGGGCTGGAAGGCGAACCTCGCATTGTCGATAGCAGAAAGCCATTGGCCGATGCCATCGTGGTGTTGGGCGGCGGCACGTATTTCCACGCGCCGGAATACGGCGCGGATACGGTGAGCCACGCCACGCTGGAGCGGCTGCGCTTTGCCGCAAGACTGCAACGCGAGACCGGCAGGCCGGTCCTGGTCACGGGCGGCAAGCCGCTAGGCAACAGCAAGTCCGAAGCAGAGCAGATGAAACAGGTTCTGGAACAGGAATTCGGGATCCAGGTGCGCTGGGCCGAAGGCGCTTCGGACAACACGCTGGAGAACGCGCATCTGAGCCGCCGCTTGCTCGAGCAGGCCGGCATCTCCCGCGTCTACCTCGTCACCCATGCCTGGCACATGCCGCGCGCGATGCAATCCTTCCGGGCGGCCGGGCTCGAGGCCATTCCCGCCCCCACCGCCTACACCACCCGTTACCAGACAGACTTGCTGGCATTCGTCCCGAATGCCGATGCCTTGGGCGACAGCAGGATATTCATGCACGAGTTGATCGGGATGTTCTGGTATCAGTTAAAATTCAGATTGTGATTTTTCGGGAGCCACACCATGAAAGCACGCATCAAATGGGTAGAAGAAGTTTCCTTCCTCGGTGAGACCGAGAGCGGCCATGCAGTACTGATGGACGGTCCGCCCGCGGGCGGCGGACGCAACCTGGGACCGAGGCCGATGGAGATGCTGCTGATCGGCACCGGCGCCTGCACCGCTTACGACGTCGTGACCATCCTGAAAAAATCGCGCCAGCAGATCACCGATTGCGTGGTGGACATCCAGTCCGAACGCGCCGAAAAGGATCCCAAGGTGTTCACCGGCATCCACCTGCACTTCGTGGTGACCGGCAAAAACCTGCGCCGCGAACAAGTCGAGCGCGCCATTTTGCTGTCAGCGGAGAAATACTGCTCGGCGTCCATCATGCTGGGAAAGACAGCGAAGGTGACGCACGATTTCGAGATCGTGGAAGCCTGACACTGAATTCCGTCATTGGTCGCGTCGTAGGTCGGACTTTAGTCCGACAGCCAACCCTTCCGATTGCACCGTCGGGATGAATCCCGACCTACGGCGATGATGCCGCAGGTCCGGTCGTAGGTCGCGACGTAGGTCGGACTTCAGTCCGACAGCCAACCCTCTCCGATTACACCGTCGGGATGAATCCCGACCTACGGCGATGATGCCGCAGGTCCGGTCGTCGGTCGCGACGTAGGTCGGACTTCAGTCCGACTAGCCCTCTCCAATTGCACCGTCGGGATGAATCCCGACCTACGGGGTTAGGCCGGCAAACCGGTCAGACCCAATACACCGTCTTCGTCATCACCTTCGACATCCCGCGCATCGCCAGCTTCACCGGCAACGGCAGTTCCGCCGCACCCAGTTCCACCGCCATGTCGGCGTGACCGACTTCGTCCACGTACATCTGCTGCGCCACAGCGCGGCTTTTGGCATCCTGCGGCGGCAGGGTATCCAGATGATGTTGCAGGTGCGAACCGACCTGGCGTTCGGTTTCGGCCAGGAAGCCCAGGTTCCACTTGTCGCCCAGCGCGCCGGCCAGCGCACCCAGCGCCAGCGAACTCGTGTACCAGAACGGATTAAGCAAGCTCAGGCGGCCGCCCAGTTCATGCACGCGGTGCGAGGTCCAGGCGAGGTGCTCGGTCTCTTCCCACGCGGCATGGTTCAGTTTCGCCTCCACTGCCGGATCTTTCGCGGTCAGCGCCTGCCCCTGATACAGGGCCTGGGCGCAGATCTCGCCGGTGTGGTTGATGCGCATCAGTGCGGCAGCGTGTTTCTTTTCCGCCTCGCTCATCGTAGCGTCGGCGATATCCGCATCGGGATAAGGGCGCGCGGTCGGCGCTTTGGCGAACAGCGTGCGCAGGCCTTTGTCGAATTCGATGATCAGTTTGTCCAAGTTCAGCATGACATCCTCCCGTTGTGAATAGGGCCAATTTAGGCATTCGCCGATACCCTGTCAAATAAAAACGGCCACCCGAAGGTGGCCGTTTCAGTTCAAACCGGAAATACCGGATTACTGCACCGGAATTTCAGATTAGAACACCTTCTTCAGGCCAACTGCCAGCAGAGTGGAGCTGCCGCCAGCGGTCATTGCACCGCCGCCCAAGGCGTTGCCGATCACGCTGTATGCGTTGGTGCCGGAGTCCTGGCTCATCTTGGAGTAGGCAGCGTACAGAGTGGTAGTCTTGGACAGACCTTGCAGCCATGCCACGCTCATGCCGTTAGCATTGTCAGCAGCAGTCGTGCTAGCCATGGTGTTCTTGGCATAGGTTGCAACGATGGCGCCAGGACCAACCGGTGCCACAGCGCTGAAGGACATCGCCTTGTTGGTGCCAATACCATTGTCAGTCTTGCTGGTCTGGTAGGTACCCAGCAACTTGACGACGCTCAGGTCATAGGAAACGCCCAAGCCCATGTCCGTGGTCTTGTTCCCACCGGTAGGAACGCCGGTTGCAGCGTACACGCCGCCAACAACCAGATTGGCTACGCCAGTGTAGGTTGCGGAAACCAGGGTAGCAGTGGTCTTGACATCAGGCAAAGTGCTAGCCACGGTCAGGTTGCCCAGGCCAGCCAGAGCAGTCGAGTAGTTCACTGCAACGGTCACACCGCCCATATCCGGGGAGATGTAGGCCAGTGCGCGTTGTGCGCGGGAAGCAATTGCAACGGAGCCGATCAGGAAGTTGGCCTTGGTCACGTTTTGCAGAGGAGACACAGTGGAACCGGTAGTCGGGTCGAACTTCACAGCCCAGTCATAGCCTGTGGTTTGCAGGTAGCCGGTAGCGAATGTACCGAAGCCGCCAGCCACTGCCAGCATTTCCTGACGAGCAGTGCCGATGGTGCCGTTGTCTTGGGTGTCCAGGTTGTATTCCAGCTTGATGACAGCCTTCATGCCGTTGTCCAGATCTTCTGCGCTAGTCACGCCGATGCGGGAACCGGACAGACCACCGGAATAAGCGAGCAGGTCGCTCTTCTGACCATCAGCTGTCGCGCGCACAACCGCTGCGTCAACGATGCCGTACATAGTCACATCGGCGAATGCCGGTGCGGAGAAAGCAGCAGCTACAGCTAAAGCGATGAGTTTCTTTTGCATTTGAAAAATCTCCTCAGGGGTTTATGTTTTCGTCAGGGCCAATCCCTGTCGAAAA
>Ga0209321_10001383_pt1 | contig 16566 bp, 23 predicted proteins | sample Rifsed16ft4_FD_184012 | JGI IMG/M metagenome (GOLD analysis project Ga0209321, IMG submission 184012) | Soil microbial communities from Rifle, Colorado, USA - sediment 16ft 4 - CSP-I_5_4 (version 2) | ecosystem: Environmental > Terrestrial > Deep subsurface > Rock core/Sediment | place: Rifle...
GGCTTCGTCCGCGGTCCGTGAGCGGGGCGGGGGCGAAGTTCGACGTGTCCGTCGGCCGCTGGATTTCCCCATGGCGGATCAGGACGAGCGTCGTCATGCGAGGCCTCCCGAGACGACGGAGATCACGCGCACGCGTTCGCCATCCTCGAGCGGTGCGTCGAGGGGCACGGGGGTGTCCCCGCGAGTGAGGATGTGGACGTCCGGTGCGCGGCCCAGGACGCGGAGCAGCTCGAGCCCCGTGGCCCGGTCGGGGAGGACGACCTCCCGCTCCGTGCGCTCGGGCACGAGGCCCACGAGGACGCGCATCGGCCCGTGCTACGGACGGCTCCATATTAAGGGTTCCCACCCCGGTGTCCGAGGACGGAACTCTTATCCGGGGCGCCCTCATTAGCGGCCCCCGCTGCCCAGGTCGCCAAGCCCGGTATGGCGGCGGTCTCGAAAACCGCTGGCTGGAAGGCCTCGCAGGTTCAAATCCTGCCCTGGGCGTCCGCGCGGGGCCAGGGACCGATGGGTCTTCCACACCGCGACGATGCAGGGGTTCGAATGCCCCCGCCCGGGCCCAGCCGGGACGCGATCCGCATCCCATCGGCCGGGTCGTCCGAGGGCCAGGCTCTCGGGACCGTACGGCTCCTCGTGCGGGGCTCCCTGCTCACCGTCGCGCTCCTCCTCCTGCTCGCCGCGATGCGAAGAGGGCTCTGGCCCGCCGTCGGTCCGGGCTCGGACGCGTGATCCCGGGAGACGAACGCCCGGTCAGGTCGGGATCCCGCGGCTCTTCCCGTGCTTGATGAACGTCCCCGTCTGGAACTCCTCGATCGCATGCTCCAGCTCGTGGCGGGAGTTCATCACGATGGGGCCCCACCAGGCGACGGGCTCCCGGATCGGTTTGCCGGAGATGAGGAGGAAACGCAGGGGCACGGAGTGGGCCTCCATCCGGACCCGATCGCCGTCCTCGAAGATGACGAGGTTCTCGGAGTCGATCGTCTCCCCGGAGTCCGCGTCGAACCGCCCTCGGCCCTCGAGGACGTACGCGAACGCGGTGTGGCCGCGCGGGATCGCGTGCTCGAGCGTCGTGTGGGGCTCCAAGCTGACGTCGAGGTACTCCGGCTGCACGACGATGTCCCGAACGGGGCCCTGGACGCCGGCGACCTCGCCCGCGATGACCTTCGCGCGCACCCCTTTCGCGACGTCGACCTGGGGGATCTTCGCGTCCCTGATCTCCTGGTACCGCGGGTCCATCATCTTGTGGGACGACGGGAGGTTCACCCACAGCTGGAGGCCTCCCATCCGATCCTCCCGCGGCTTCGGCATCTCCTGGTGGATGATCCCGCTCCCCGAGGTCATCCACTGGACGTCCCCGGACCCGAGGACTCCGCGGTTCCCGATGCTGTCCTCGTGCTCGACGAAGCCGTCGAGCATGTACGTGACCGTCTCAATCCCGCGGTGGGGGTGCCAGGGGAACCCGGCGACGAAGTCCGCGGGGTTCTCGCTCCGGAAGTCGTCGAGGAGGAGATACGGGTCGAGGCGCGGGACCTGATGGTATCCGAACGCCCGGCGCAGGTGGACCCCGGCCCCCTCGATCGTCTCCCGGCTCGGGAGGACCTCGTCGAGCTTCCGGACCTCGCTTCCCTCGGCCATGGCGACGGCTTCCACGCGGCCGGCCCACATAAACCTGAGGGGGGACCCCATGGGGTGCGGGGGCGACCCTCATCCTCCTCAGGCTAAAGTCCCTTTAGGCTAACCGAGTCCGGGAGCCTTCATGAGGGTCCGCGGGATGCCTTCGACCCATGGCCCTCGCGGAGACGGTCCTGTCCTTCGTTGTCGGGATCGTGGCGTCCCTCGTCGCCGCGTACATGCTGTCCCGATACCTCGTCACGCGGAAGGCGCACCACCTCCTCTGGTCCGTCGGCTTGGCCCTCTGGGCCACGTCCTCCTTCGGCCAGGGGACCGCCTTCGTCTCGGGATGGTCCGTGGCCTCGTACAAGCTGTACTACTTCTCCGCGATCCTCCTCGCGGGCTTCCTCGGCGCGGGGACCCTCGGCCTCGTCCTCCGCCGCCGGAGGGTCTTCCGGGTCTTCGCGGCGTACGTGATCGGATTCGCCGCGGCCTTCGGCCTCCTCCTGGTCCTCGCCCCCGTCGACGAGGGCGTCCTCGCCCAGGCCGCGATCGGGGGACAGGCCCTGCCCGCGGGCGTCCGCATGTGGACGCCCCTCGTGAACATCCCCGGAGGGATCGCGTTCATCGGCGGGGCCGCGTACTCGATCGTCCGGACGCGCAAGGCGTTCGCGGTCCTCATCACCCTCGGCGCGGCGCTCCCCGCCCTCGGCGGGATCCTCGCCCGGCTCGGGGTCCCGTGGGTCCTCCCCTTCACGGACTTCGCGGGGATCGCGTGCCTCTCCGCGGGGATCGTGATGACCCTGCGGCCCGCGCCCGTGCCGGCGGCGATCGAGGACGCGGAGCGGAGGCCGTCCCCGCGCGCGTGACGGGCGGCGTCAGAGGCGCCGGAACGCCTTCTCGAGGGTCCGGACCGTGTGGGGCTTCCAGTACAGGACGTCGTAGAACGCGGGGTCGCCCCGCATCCGCTCGTACCGCCGGCGGATCATCGCGGTCCCGTGCCAGTAGCAGAACGCGTACGAGGCCCACATCCGGTTCGCCGCGTACCGGACGTCGCGGAGGGCCTTCGCCCAGTCCACGAGGCCCGAGTGCATCGCGTACCGAAGGAGCTCCCGCCGCGGTTCCTCCCGGTGGACCATCCACGCGAGGTTGACCTCCGTCCCCCAGCGGAGGCGGTTCAGGAGGAGGGTCAGCCGGTCCTCCGGGGACCGGTCCCAGCCGATGAAGAGCATCGCGTTCTCCGCGAGGCCCTCCTCCACGGGCCCCATGGGGCACGCCGCGAGGCTCACGGCCGCCTCCCGCGGGAAGTCCGCGTGGAGGTACTCCCACTCCCGGGTCGCCTGGTGCACGTGGTGGCCCGGGTAGGCCTCGTGGGCCGCCATGTCCCGGAGGGCGGGCCCTGTCCATGGGAGGTCCGTGTTCAGCTTGACCGCGCTCTGGTAGTCCCGGGTGTAGTAGCACGCGCCCGACGTCGCGCGCCCGTGCGTCGAGACGAGTCGGACGCGCTCCCGCGGCGGGAGCTTGAACAGGCGACGGGAGGCGCGGCGCGCGACCCGGAGGTACTTGGACATCGTGATCGGGACGGCCTCCCTGGGGACGGCGTGGTCGTCCTCCCACGCCTCGACGGCGGCCAGGAGTTCGTCCGCCTTCGGCACGTGGAGGATCCGCCGGATCTCGTCCCGGAGCTCCTCGAGCTCCTCCTCGTCCGCAGGCTTCGCGGGCAGGTCGTAGAGGACCTCCACCTGCTTCGGAAGGGGCGGCACCCGCCCCGAGACCATGGCCGCGAGGGTCCGCAGGGTGGGGACGTGGTCCCGGAGCCAATCCCGGCGGAACCCCGGGGGCTCCTTCCGGGCGAGGGACTCGAGACGCTTCAGCGCGTCGTGGACCGCCTCCGTCGAGGGGAGGGGCGGCAGGCGGACGGGGTCGAGGTCCCACGGCGTCAGCCGGGTCCCGTACTTCCGGCGGGACTTCCGGTCGAGGGCGTACGCGACCCGGAGGAACGTGCGCGCCGTCTCGTCGTCCACCGGCCGGCGGGGCACGGCCGCGGGAACGGGCCTCGGATGAAAAGCCTTTGGAAGGGCGGACTCACGTGGTCGGCCAGAGCAGGCCCGCGGCGAGGACGAGCGCCCCGAGGGCCACGGCCAGGGCGACGACGAGCAAGGGGGGCACCTTGATCGCTTTCTCGTCCTCCTGATCGAAGTAGCGGATGAGCCCCGCGGCGGAGTGGAAGCCAGAGTCCCGGTTGCTCGGCATGTCGACCGCCGCGACGATGGAGCCCTCGCTATTAAAACGTTTTCCGCGGGAGGCCTTAATAGGGGGGTCCCGGATGGCCGTCCCCCGGGAGAGAGGCCATGGCCGAGGCCAGCGTCGTCCTCATCGGCAAGAAGCCCACGATGAACTACATCCTCGCGGTCGTCACGCTCTTTCACGGCGGCTCCTCCCAGGTCGTCGTGAAGGCCCATGGCCGCTCGATCTCCCGCGCGGTCGACGTCGCGGAGATCGTCCGACACCGCTTCGTCCCCGAGGCGAAGGTCCGGGACGTGCGGATCGACACGGAGAAGATCCCCGGAGAGGACGGGAAGGGCGCGGGCGTGAGCCGCATCGAGATCGTCCTCGCGAAGTGACGGCCAGGCCCGCGCGACAAATCCTATATCCGGGCCGACCATCGCGGGAGCATGGCGGCCCTCGAGATCCTCCTCATCCTCGCCCTTGCCGCGTTCCTCGCGGGCCTCGCGGGTTCCTTCCTGGGGATCGGGGGCGGCGTCTTCCTGATCCCGTTCCTCACCCTCGCCCTCGGGGTCGACATCCAGGTCGCGATCGCGACGAGCCTCGTAGGGGTCATCGCGACGTCCTCCGGCGCGGCCTCCGTGTACGTCCGCGACCACCTCACGAACCTCAGGCTCGGGATGTTCCTCGAGATCGCGACGACGCTCGGGGCCCTCGCCGGCGCCCTGATCGCCGTGTATGTGGACTCGCGAGCCCTCTACGTAACCTTCGCCGTTGTCGTCACCTATGCCGCGGTCTACATGGTCCGCACGAAGGAGACCGCCCGGGACCGCGCGTACCAGACGGGGCCCGAGGACCCCGTGTCAGCGCGGCTCCGGCTCGGGAGCCTCTACTACGACCACGAGGACCAGGCAGTGTACCGGTATCGCGTGGACCGCCCGAAGGCGGGCTTCGCCCTCAGCGCCCTCGCGGGCGGCCTCTCGGGCCTGCTGGGCCTCGGCGGCGGCTTCGTGAAGGTCCCCGCGATGAACGTCGCGATGCACGTGCCCATGAAGCCCGCCGTGGCGACGAGCAACTTCATGATCGGCGTCACGGCGGCCGCGAGCGCGTTCATCTACTACTCCCGCGGCTTCGTGAACCCGTCCCTCGCCGCGGCCGTCATCGTGGGCGTGTTCACGGGGACGAACCTCGGGACCCGGCTCCTCATGCGGGCGAGGGCCCAAGCGATCCGGGCCGTCTTCGCCGGACTCCTCGTGATCCTGGGGGCTCTCATGGCCCTCCGAGCCTTCGACGTCGGAGGGATCCCGTGATCGGCCCTCGTCAGGCGATCGGCGCGGTCCAACGCCAGCTCGCCTCCCTCCGGAAGGCCGCGGTCGCGGAGGTCGAGGACATCAACCGCCTCATCTACCACGTCCTGAGGGGCGGGGTCGTCTTGAGCCTGTCGTTCCTGATCTTCGCGATGCTCCTCCTCGTCGTCGAGGGCGGTCCCCTCCCCGATTCCGCCGTGCCCCCGCGGGACCTCCTCGCCCGCCTCGAGCGGTTCGATCCGGACGCCCTGATGACCCTCGGGGTCGTCCTCCTCATCCTGACCCCCGTGGCCCGCGTCGTCCTGAGCCTCGTCTCCTTCGTGGAGGAGCGCGATGCGAGGTTCGTCCTGATCACGGGGATCGTCCTCGCGAACCTCCTCGCGAGCCTCGCCCTCGGGGTCCGGTGAACCTTAAGACGCGCCCCCGCTTCCCTCCGTCGTGGACGAGGTCCTCGCAGCCGCGCAGGCCGTCGACTGGTCAGGGCTCGGAGCGCGGAGCCTGTGCGCCGCGTGCCTCGGGCGGCTCTTCGGGAAGCTCGGTCACGGCCATACGAACGCGGAGCGGGGCCGAGCGGTCCGCGCCCGGGCGACCGTCCCCGAGGGGCCGTGCTGGCTCTGCGCGGGCCTCCTCGACGAGGTGGACGCCCTCGCGGCCCTCGCTGCGCGGAAGCTCGAACCCTTCGAGTTCGACACGTTCCTCATCGGCTCCAAGGTCGACCCGGAGGTCGCAGCGCGGGAGGAGAGCCTGTGGAAGGACCTCGCCCTGACCCACCCGGAACCTGTGAAGGCGGAGCTGAACCGGGAGATCGGGAAGAGGGTCGCGGTGATCACGGGCAAGGAGCCGGACCTGGGCGACCCCGACGTCGTGGGGATCGTGGACCCCGCCTTCGGCCACGTCGCCGTGCAGGTGAACCCCCTCTTCCTCCGCGGGCGGTACCGAAAGCTCGTCCGGGGGATCCCCCAGACCCGCTGGCCGTGCCGGCGTTGCCGCGGGAAGGGCTGCGAACGTTGCGGCGGGACCGGGAAGATGTACCCCACGAGCGTGGAGGAGGTCATCGCCGCCGAGGTCATGCGCGAGGCGGGAGGCACGGGCCACGCCCTCCACGGGATGGGGAGGGAGGACGTCGACGCCCGGATGCTCGGCCGCGGGCGGCCCTTCATCCTCGAGGTCAAGGAGCCTCGACGCCGCCACGTCGACCGGGCCGCGGCCGTCGCGCGGATCAACGCTTCGGGGACCGTGGAGGTCGACGGGCTCGAGCCCGTGCGGGGCCGCGCCGTCGCCGCCCTCAAGGAGGACCGGGCCACGAAGTCGTACCGCATCCTCGTCCGGCTCGCCCCTCCCGTGGACGAAGCAAACCTTAAGAGGGAGCTGGTGTTCTTGCTCGCCCAGTCGATCGCCCAGCGCACTCCATCCCGTGTCGCCCACAGGCGCGCGGATACCACGAGGCATCGACGGCTCCACGCGCTCGAGCTCGTGCGGGTCGACGGGGACCTCGCGGAGTTCCGCGTGACCGCGGAGGCGGGCACGTATATCAAGGAGCTCGTGCACGGGGACGACGGGCGCACGCGCCCGTCCCTCGCGGAGCGGCTCGGGGTGGGCTGCGAGGTCCTCGAACTGGACGTCCTGGACGTCCACGACGGAGGGTAGGTCGTGGTCAAGGCCTCCAAAGGAATCATGGAGAAGACGCGGCAGAAGTTCCGCCGCAGCCCCCGCGAGCGCGGGCTCTCGCCGATCACCCGGTCCTTCGCCTCGTACGACGAGGGCCAGAAGGTTGTCATCGTCATCGACTCGAGCGTGCAGAAAGGATGGCCCCATCACCGGTTCCACGGGATGACGGGGACCGTCGTGGGGAAGCGCGGGCGGGCGTACCTCGTCGACGTCGCCTTCGGCGGCAAGACGAAGCAGGCGATCGTCCTGCCGGAGCACCTGCGTCGCGCGTAGGGAGGCTATTGGATGGAAGAGGAATACGTGTCCCTCGCGGAAATGAAAGGCCTCCTCGAGAAGGAGAAGGCGGCCCGTGGCGAGTTGAACCAGGAGCAGCAGTACTCCCTCGGCCACGCCTCGACGTTCGCGAAGATCGACCCTGCGAAGGTGCCCGCCCTCGTGAAGGAGCTCATGGCGATCCCCATGATGTCCCCCTTCAACGCGGCGAAGATCGCGGACCTCCAGCCGACCCACCTCGACGATGTCCGGGCCATCTTCGCGAAGGAACGGTTCAGCCTCCCGAAAGAGGATGCGGAGAAGGTCCTGGAGATCGTGCGGAACCACCAGTGACGGGGCGATCGACGTGGAAGACTACGCGCGCATCCTCGACCACCTACCGCAAGGTCATCCGGACCAGTCCAAGTTCCGGAGGGAGCCCCTCTCCTTCGCCCTGGGGGAGGACGAGTTCAAGCTGTTCGAACTGACCCCGCGGGACGACGCCTCCCTGAGCGTGGGCCAGAAGGTCTACATCGGGAAGGACATCGAGCTCCGGAAGGAGATCCTCCACGTGAAGCGGCGCGTGGGGTACGAGGAGCTCACGACGGCGGCGCAGAGCGAGATCCCCTACGTCGTCGCGGAGGTCGTCAAGGCGAAGGAGGAGAAGTTCGTAGGGTTCTTCAACAATGCCCAGGCGATCACGACCCGGTTCCACATGCTCGAGCTCCTCCCGGGCCTGGGGAAGAAGACGATGTGGGCGATCCTCGAGGAGCGGAAGAAGGGGCCGTTCAAGTCCTTCGCGGAGCTCGAGTCCCGCGTGTCCGCCGTCCACCACCCGGAGAAGCTCGTCGCGAAGCGGATTGAGATGGAGATCGCGGACCCGACCCAGAAGTACCGGCTGTTCGTCGCCCGCTGAGCCTCACGCGTGGGCGAGCTCCGCCTCGATCTTCGTGCAGCCGGCCACGGAGAGGCCGAGCTTCTTCCGGAGGGCCTCGAGGAGCTCCCGCTCGTCGGGCGTCACGGGGCCGTCCTCGAACGCCTCCACGGCGACCGCGCGGTAGATCCCCTCCCGGTTCGCGAGGACCTCCTCCATGACCTGCATCTCGATCCGCTCGTGCTCCTCCTTCGTGACCCCGAGGTGCTCCCGGAGCTGCTCGATGAGGAGTCGCTCCGTCGCGCTCACCCGGCCATCCTTCCAGGCCGTCATGAGGGCGCGGGCGAGCTCCTCGAGCCGCTTGAGCCGCTCGTCCATCGCCCGCTTCCGTCGCTCGTCGATCCCCTCGAGGTACTCGAGGTCCAAGACGTCCACGTCCATCGCCTCCCGGACGATGTCCGCGAAGGTGAGGTGGACGGACGTCGCCCGGTCGATCTCCTCGAGGCTCATCGCCTTCAGCTCGCCGCGGATCTTGATCGGCACGCGCACGGCCGCGAGGCGCTCCTTGATCCCCTGGGCGCGCTCCCAACCCCGCGGGGCGAGGTAGTATCCGAGCATGCGCTGCTTCTCCCCCTCGATGTGGGCCTTCATCTCCGTGAGGTAGCCCTCCTTGACCATCTCGTCGAGGTACCGGGAGAGATGCTTCCGCTGCACGCCTGCCGCATAGGCGATGGACTTCTGGGTGAGGGCCTGGGGCAGGACGTAGCGGTCCTGCATGTTCCGGAAATCGTACAGGTAGAGGAGGATCCGCTCCTCCGTCGTCAGGGCTAGGGGGCGGTCGGGCTGCACGTCCCGGGGATGCGCACGAAGGACGCATAATCCTTCCCGTCCCCCAGCGTCCCCGGATTCGGGGACCCGGCCGTCGGCTTCATAAGGCCCGCGTCCGCTCGGCCCGGGCGTCCATGATGGACGTCCCCGTCCGGGTCCAGGCCCAGGAGCTCCGGTCCCTCTTCGACTCGGACACGGAGCGGGCCATCGCGAGCGGCCTGTGCATCCAGTGCCGAGGGGCGAAGCTCCTCTGCGGGAAGGCCCGCTGCCCGATCCTCGTGCGGCACAACGTCATGATGCGGACCGCTCCCCTCATCGACCGCTTCGACCTCGACGGGAGCTCCCCGCCGGGCGTCTTCGTGGGCCGGATCGGCTACCCGAAGGTCTTCGTCGGCCCGCTCGTGCCGCCCGTCCACGGGGACACGGAGATCCTCGACACCCCCGAGGACTGGCTCGGCCGGACGATGGACGACATCGTCGGCTTCCGCTCGCAGCTCGTCCGCGGGATGCACCGGACCCACGTCCTCGACGTGGAGACGGGCGGCCGGCTCGTGGACCTCACGCGGGAGCTCGCCCTGTCCACCGCGTCCGCGGAGGTCGAGGTCGGCTTCACGCGGAAGCCCGCGGGGCGGGTCGTCCTCGACGACGACGTGCAGCCCTTCGGCCCCTCCGCGCCCCTCCGCCGCCTCGACGTCGGCACGCTCAGGGTCGACCGGGACCTCGACCGGGCGTACTCCGACACGGACCTCCTCGCCCGCCCCGCGGTCGTCGACCTGTACGAGAGGGGCGTGCTCGTTTCGAAGATCCAGAGGGCCTTCAGCGTGGGGGCCTTCGGGGTCGCGCGGAACCGGAGGTTCGTCCCGACCCGCTGGTCCATCACGGCCGTCGACGACACGATCGGAAAGGAGCTCCGGGAGCGCGTGAAGGATCACCCGCTCATCAACGAGATCCGCGTCTTCGAGTCGATCGGCTTCGACGACCGCTTCCTCGTCGTCCAGATGCCGCGGCCCTGGCGGTACGAGCTCATCGAGGCGTGGTACCCGGACACCCTGTGGAACCCCCTCGGGCGGGAGGTCGTCCTCTTCGGGGACCACGAGGGCCTCGAGGGCCGCACGACGTACGCGAGCATCGGGGGCTGCTACTACGCGGCCCGCCTCGCCGTGGCGGAGGCCCTCCTCCGGGAACGCCGGCAGGCCGCGACGGTCATCCTGAGGGAGACCCATCCCGGGTACATCATGCCCGTGGGGGTGTGGAACGTCCGGGAGCACGTGCGGGACGCCCTGCGGCGGCCCCCCCGGACCTTCACCGCGATGGCGGAGACCCTCGCGTACCTCGCGACCCGCCTCGACATCCCCATGGCGCGGTACGTGCGGACGTCCGAGGTCCTCAAGCACGTCCTCTACCAGCGGACGTTCGACGACTACGACCTCCTCGCGCGGGACGCCCCCCCGAGGCCGGGCGGAGGACCCTGACGGGAGGCCGAGGCCCATGCCAACGGAGCCGCTGCGGAACGAGTTCCCGGGGAGGCCCGTCCCCGCCGTGGGCGCGATCGTCTTCCGCGGGGACGCCGTCCTCCTTGTGAAGCGGGGGCGGGAGCCGAACAAGGGCCGCTGGAGCCTCCCGGGCGGCTCCCTGGAGACGGGGGAGACCGTGGAGGCGGCCGCCGTCCGCGAGGCTCGGGAGGAGACGGGGGTCGTCGCGAGGGCCCTCCGGCCCGCGTTCGTCGGGGACTACGTCTCGCGAGACCCGGACGGGCGGGTCCGGTGGCACTACGTCCTCATCGACGTCCTCTGCGAGTACGTCTCCGGCGAGGCGGTCCCCGCGACGGACGCGGAGGAGGCGCGGTTCGTCCCCCTCCGGGAGCTCGGCGACTACGACGTGACGCCGACCGCGGTCGAGGCAATCGGGCGGGCGGCCGGGATGCGGGTCCCATGAAGGTCCGGGAGGTCTCCTGCCGATCCGCCCTGTCCCCGTCGACCCTCCCCGGCCTCCGGTACGCCCTGAACCCGTACCGCGGCTGCGCGATCGGCTGCCTCTACTGCTACGCCCCCGCCGTGATCCACGAGGAGCGGCCGTGGGGCCGCTTCGTCGACGTGAAGCGGAACGCGCCCGCGGCCCTCGCGAGGGAGCTCAAGCGCGCGGAGCCCGGGGTCGTGGGGATCGGGACCGTCACGGACGGGTACCAGCCCCTCGAGGCCCGCTACCATGTGACCCGGTACTGCCTCGACGTCCTCCTGCGGGCGCAGTTCCCCGTGAGCATCCAGACGAAGTCGAGCCTCGTCCTGCGGGACCTCGAGCGGATCCGGCGGTTCGAGGACGCGGAGGTCGGGGTGACCGTGACGACGATGGACGACGCGGCCCGGAGGCGGTTCGAGCCGTTCTCGAGCCCCACCCCGAGGCGGCTCGAGACCCTGCGGGCCCTGAACGGGGCCGGCGTGAGGACGTGGGCGTTCGTCGGGCCCATCCTGCCGGAGACGACGGAGCGGACCTTGGAGTCCCTCCTCGAGGGGATCCGGGACTCGGGCACGCGGAGGGTCCTGTACGACCGCCTACGGTTCCGCCCCGGCGTCTGGGAGAGAATCGCGCCCGCAGCCGAGGACGCGGGGATCGTCCCGGCGTACCTCGCGGCGCGCGACCGGCCATGGGTCGCACGATCCGTGGAGGCCCGCCTCGAGGACCTCGCCCGGGACCTGGGCCTCGCCGTCGAGCCGGCGTTCCTCGGTCCGGACTAGGGGCGGACGGGACTTGGACGCCACGAAAGCGGAACGCTCGCTCGGAAGGAAGCGACCCGAGTGCATTCGAAACCCATAGAACCCCGCGAACCTTTTTGAACCCTGACGGCGGAATCCACCGCCGAGGAGGGGTCGGATGGAAGGCCGCCCCGGGCGACGAGCTCGGACGTCCTCATCCTGCCCAACGCGGACGCGGCCCCCGGGCCGCGGGCCGCAAGGAGGTCGGTGGCCTTGGCACGACATCGAGCGGGTTTCGTCGTGGGCTTGGTCCTGGCCGCGGTGTTGGCGACCCTCGTCGTCGCGCCGCTGTCAGGGTTGATCGTCGGGATGGCCGCGGGTCCGGGGAAGGTCCGGACGTACTACATCGCGGTCGACGAGGTCGAGTGGGACTACGCGCCCCTGGGGTACAACGCGATCACGGGGGAGCCGTTCGGGGAGGAGGAGAACGTCTTCGTCGCGAACGGCCCCTACACGATCGGCAGCGTGTACGTGAAGGCCCTGTATCGAGAGTACACGGACGCCACGTTCACGAGCCTCAAGCCGAGACCCCCGGAGTGGGAGCACCTCGGGGCCCTGGGCCCGCTCCTCTTCGCGGAGGTCGGCGACACGATCGTCGTCGAGTTCCGGAACCACGCCCGGTTCCCCTTCACCCTCCATCCCCACGGGGTCTTCTACCAGAAGGACTCGGAGGGCGCGCCCTACGCGGACGGCACGTCGGGGGCGGACAAGGAGGACGACGGGGTCCCGTCCGGAGGGTCCCACACGTACGTGTGGCCGGTCCCCGAGCGCGCGGGACCCGGCCCCATGGAGGGCAGCTCGATCCTCTGGATGTACCACTCCCACGTCGACGAGCCGGGGGACACGAACGCGGGCCTCGTCGGGCCCATCGTGGTCGCGAAGAAGGGCGCCGCGCGGACGGACGGGAGGCCCTCGGACGTCCACCGGCAGTTCGTCACGATGTTCACGGTGTTCGACGAGAACCGGAGCCCCTACCTCATGGAGAACATCGAGACGTACATCCTTCAGAAGTGGTGGCCCAAGATCACGGCCGCCCAAAAGGCGTCCCTCCTCGAGTCCCTCCTCGAGGACGAGGCGTTCGCGGAGAGCAACCTCATGCACTCGATCAACGGCTACGTGTTCGGGAACCTGCCTGGGCTCGACATGTATCTCGGCGAACGGGTTCGGTGGTATGCCCTCGGCATGGGGACGGAGGTCGACCTCCACACGCCCCACTGGCACGGGAACACCCTTCTGTGGATGGGGGCCCGGACGGACGTCATCGAGCTGCTGCCCGCGAGCATGAAGACCCTCGACATGATCGCGGACAACCCGGGGACGTGGCTCTACCACTGCCACGTGAACGACCACATCGACGCGGGGATGCTCGCCCTCTTCCGGGTCTCGTGATCTCGGCGGATCCCAAGGGAGGCGCCCCGAGCGCCTCCCCCTTCCCTCTTTCGCGGCAAAAGCTCAAGTCCGAGGGATGACCCTCCCGCGGGCGTGGCCGAGCCCTCCCGCGTGATCACGGCCCTCCGTCGGAGCGTCCGCGTGGAGGCCGCTCCGGGCCCCGTCCCGGGCCGTCCCGCCAGGACCTCCGTCCTCCTCAATCCGCGACGCCTCGAGGTGCTCCTCGCGGCGGCGTCCTACCCGGGGATCCACCTCCGTTCCCTCTCCCGCCTGCTCCTGTCGTCCCTCCCCGCCCTCCGGCATCACGTCGGAGTCCTCGAGGCGGAAGGCCTCGTGCGCACCGTGCGACGGGGCCGGCGGGCCCACGTCTTCGTGACGTCCCTGGTCCCGCCCCGGGAAGAGGCGTTCCTCCTGATCCTCGGGGACCCCGTGGACCGGCGCGTCATCGTCCGGGTGGGCGCGGGGCCCGGGGCGGGGAGGCGCGAGCTGGCCGCAGGTCTCCGCATGTCCCGGTCCACCCTCGACCGCTCCCTCCGCCGCCTCGAGACGGCGGCGACGCTGCGGGTGACCCGTCGGTCGGGCCGGGCCCGCGTCTGGCCCTCCGCGGCGTGGAGGCGGTTCGAGGCCTCGTGCGCGGAGGCTGCGGAGGGGCGGATCGCCCGGTTCGCGGCGGTCCTCGAGAAGCAGGGCCTCCATCCCGCGGTCGAGCCTTCCGAGCCCGGACGCGCGCGCATCCTCGTGGACGGGCCGAGGGGGCGCCTCCGATTCGTGTACGTCGCGAACCCTCTCCTCGCACCCGCGGCCGCGTAGGCGAGCCTCCACCCGCGAAGGCCGCCCGCGAGCCGACAGGGCGCCCCGGGGGTTCGAGGGACTCCGAACCGTTCCCGGAACACGACGAGGTTCCCCCGTTGGATCGTGATGTCCGGAAGGAGGGGGACGACCTCCTCCGACGGGACGAGCGTGCAATCGCGGGCTGAGGGGGTCAGCCCTTCTTCAGGAGCGCCTTCTCCCCTTCGCGGACGATCCGCCGGACGTCCCGGTCGACGTCCCCGTCGAGGGGCGTGGGCGCGTGGTCCGCGAGGATCCGGCGGGCGGCGTCCGCGGCGACCTCCTGGAGGGGCCGCACGCGATCCTTGACCGCGCGGTCCTTCGTCCGCTTGTCGTACAGGGCCGAGTTTCGCATCTCCCCGAGGCGGAGGTACTTCATCGTGTGCCGCTGGGCGAGGAAGTTCCCGCCCGGGCCGACCGCGTCGATGAGGTCCGCCGCGAGGCGCTCCTCGTCGACTTCGATGCCTCGGATTGCCCGGAAGACGTCCGCATAGATCTCGTCGTCGATCACGAGCATCGCGAGACTCCCCGCGTTCTCCCAGGCCCCGCCGATCCCCGACAGGTGGTCCGCCCCCGCCATCGCCGGCAGGAGGGCGGACATCATCCGCTCGAGTCCGATCTGCAGGTCCCAGCCGTTCGCGTCCGTCGTGACGCCGTAGACGTCCGCCGTCATGTGGTACCGGTGGGCGATCTGGACCGTGGCCGCGGACGCGAGGGCCATCTCGGGCAGGCCCCAGACGTTTTTGCCGGACCGGAGGTCGAGGAGGCTGAGGCGTCCCGAGTACTGGACGGGCAGCCTTGGGTCTACGCTCTGGAGGAGCAGGATCCCTGCGAGCATCTCCGCGTTCTGCTGGGCCAGCCCCCCGGCGAGGGTGAGCGGGGCCGTCCCTCCGGAGATGGGACAGGGGACGATGTCCACGGGGATCCCGTGTCCCGCGGCGCGGACCATCACGTCGCACACGTGCGCGTCGTACGAGAGGGGGCTCGTGGGGGACCCGTACAGGGTGAAGAGGGGCCGCTTCCGGAGCGCCTCGGCCCCGCCCGCGACGGCGGCCCACATGGCCACCTGGAGGTCCACCTCCTCGACCCGGAGGGCGTAGCCCGAGAGGCACTTCGTCGTGTTCCGCATCATCGCCTCCATCGTGAGGATCGCGTGGACCTCCGCGGGAACGTCCGTCGCGACGACGAGGCTCGAGACGGTGTGGCAGTTCCCAAGGGCGTCCATGAGCCGCGTGGCCGTCCCGACGTCGGCCAGGGTCGAAGGCCGGCTCTCCCCCGTCGCGTCGTCAAGCATATACGGGTTCCCGCCCAGGGAGTGGGCGAACGTGTGCTCGCCGTCGAACGTGACGTCGTTCCGCGGGTCCCGCGCGAAGTACGAGCCGAAGCGGGGGATCCGCAGGATCGCGTCCTCGACGACGCCCCTCGGGAACGTCAGGACGCCCTTCCGCTCGGGATGGGGGACCGCACCCGCGTCCACGAGCCGCCGCGCCGCCTGGGGGCTGTCGAACCGCACGCCCGTCCGGCCGAGGATCCCGAGGGACGCCTCGTGGATCCGGTCCACGGCCTCGTCCGAGAGGACCTTGAGCCTTCCAGGATTCCGGACACCTTCCATCGGGACCCCTTCCTCGAGAGCCGCACCCCCGGGGGACGTGGCGCCTCGGCCCGCGAGGACGGACATCCAAGAAATACCATCCGAACGTACTGCACGCACTCGCCCGTGTCCGCGCCGGGTCGGTCGAGGTCCTTTCAGGGGCCCTCGCCGATTCAGAACGACACCCTGCCGGAGGGGGTTTGGGAAGAGGACGACTCCCGATCCTCCTCGAGACCCGCGCCCGTCATCCCGCCCGGGACGGCCCCCGAGTCAGCAAGCAAGGGCCACGATGCCATCGTCGAGAGGGCGGACGATACGCCAAGGTTGTTGTTCGCATGGAACGAGTCTAGGTCTTGGATGTCAGCTCCGCCGGCCTCCAGACCCTCACCCGGCGCTGCTTGGAGGCGTGAAGATCCTTCTCGCCCGAGACGATGTCACAAGAAAGCGCGAACCCACACGCGAGCACCGAGGCGTCGTCCGGATCTCGAATCATACCACTTGCGTCAGGAAGGTCTTCTTCGTACACGGCCGGCTCGATCCACTCGACGAGGAGCGCGCGGAGCGTCAGACCTACCTCCGCGTCGGAATACCCAAGAACGTCTTTCGAGACGCGTTCCAGTTCCCGACGCACGGATTCGGGCGCGCAAAGAATAACCTTGCCTTCCGCCGCGGCGTCGAGGATCCGACCCGGAGGCGAGTCTGGGTTGTACAGGCCGGAAACGATGACGTTCGTGTCGACGACGACCCTCAACGGACCAGATCCCGGAGGGTCAATCCCTTCTTCTCCATCCGGCGACGGAGGATCTCCCCCGCCTCCCGGAGCCTCTCCTTGCGGTAGCGCACGAGGAGCTCCCGTAGGAACGCATCCAGGCTTCGGTAGCCTCCCTCGAGCTTCGCGGCGAGGAGCCGATCGCGGGTTTCCTTGTCGACGGTAATCGTCGTGGAATCCATGGATATATGGTAATACTATTCAATGTGATAATGGTTTCGATGGCCGTAGGTGACGTCTCCCGGGATGGCGCACATCTTCGCGGGGCTCACCACGGCGCTGGGCGGGAAGACCCTGACCGCGCTCTGGTATCACTTCGCGATCATGTTCGAGGCGCTCTTCATCCTCACCACGATCGACACCGGCACCCGGGTGGGCCGCTTCATGCTGCAGGAAATCGTAGGCCACGTTTGGCCGAAGTTCGGTGAGACGTCGTGGTATCCGAGCGTGCTGCTCTCGAGCGGGCTGGTGTG
>Ga0209321_10001386_pt1 | contig 16544 bp, 15 predicted proteins | sample Rifsed16ft4_FD_184012 | JGI IMG/M metagenome (GOLD analysis project Ga0209321, IMG submission 184012) | Soil microbial communities from Rifle, Colorado, USA - sediment 16ft 4 - CSP-I_5_4 (version 2) | ecosystem: Environmental > Terrestrial > Deep subsurface > Rock core/Sediment | place: Rifle...
TCCTTGTACTCGACATACCTATCTCAACCGCGGTTGTCGGGGCGATACTCGTAGTAGGAGGCTTGATGCCTGCAGAGCTTGGAGTAAAATTCGATCCCAACTTCCCTCCTGGTATTACGGTGCCAGAATGGTACCTTACAGGATTGTATGCGTTCATCAGGACTGGGTACGACAAGTTCTTTACAGGAGGAGTCTTGCCACTGTTGCTCATTCTGATGTTCTTGGTAGTTCCATTCATTGACAGGGGGAGGAAGTTCACTTGGAAGGATAGGCCGTTCTTTACAGCTATCGGACTGACAAGCATTGCACAGATTCTAATAACGACGGTGTGGGGCTTCTATATCGATCCAGATAGCTCAAAGCCAACTGTGCTCAGGCTGTTCATAGAGCCCGTGTCATTCTACACCTTGTTGATACTCTCAAGCGCGGCAATGTTTGTAGGGACTTATAGCTATATGAGGGCCAAAGCGGCTCTCAACGTAGGAAAAAAGAGGGTAATAACAAGACCAAAGCCGATAACTCTCAGCACCCGCTGGACGACAATATCTGTCGTGTTATTGGGAATCTTTGAGGTTTATCTTAACATCACGGCGTACATGTCATACAATGCCAAACTGTGGAACCTTACACTTTTCGAGATAGGCGCAGCCTTCATGGTCTTTGCGGTTCTGTTTCATATAGTCAGAGCATACCAGCCTCCTATGACTCCAATTACGACAGCAGTGCCAGCCAAACCTCCAGGAGCTCCAGCAGTCAGAGCAGCAGAAAAGTGAGACCTTATGAAGAATGAGCGAAGAATGGGCATATCGTTAGCAGGACCACTGCTAGCGGTGCTGATATTTGCATCAATAGGTGTTTTCTCGTATATGCAATTCATCTACCTGCCCACCATAACAGCAGAAGAAGCAGTCCCTGAAAACATAGCAAATCCGGCTGAAGGCGTTACAGTTGATATCGTAAAAGGAGCGTACAACATACAGCAGGCAGATAACTACGTGCCCAAGGATATTACAGTTGTTCTGGGCAAGAACAACAAAGTTCTATGGAAGAACATAGATGAAGTTGCTCATACAGTCACTGCTGATGCTGGGCAATCGGGAAAATTTACAGAAGAAGCTTCTAGGAGCAGGTTCCTCCAAGCTGCTGAAAACTGGGAGTTCGTCTTCACAAAGGAAGGCACCTACAAATACCATTGCGAACCCCATCCGTGGATGAAGGGCACAGTCATAGTGCAGGCTGAAGGCGGAGCTTAAGCAGCAAACTTAGCCCTTGCAAGAAGCTTAGCAACCCTTACGGGTTCTGGTATAGCACCTTGAAGAGTGTACTTGTCCAGAGTCCTCTTGGCTTCCTTTTGGGTCATGCCAGTAGCTCTTACAAACACAGTATAACCAGTATGAAGCTTGACACTCTTCCTTTCTCCTATCTTTTTGTAAGCTTTTAGCTTTGACCTCCAATCTTTTGGAAATCTACGTTTAATGTGTGACTCCAAGCCCTTAGATTCTTCAAACGTAATGTTAAGCACGGGAACCTTCGTTTCTTTGTAAATCTTATCGGAATCTACGATGTTGTACAATGCAATAACTGAACCCGCTATCATTACGACGTTGATGTCGTTCCTTTTCAAAGATTTGCACATTGAGAGTATGCTTTCTGTTGCGTCGTCTCCTTCAAGAGTCGCATACCCGTAGATACATCCATCTATTACAAGGTCGCTCCTCATAACTATCCCTGCCAAAACGGATTCTTTTGAGATATTCTTGCGGAAGCACTCTGCGACGCCCAGCGCCCTGATAGCCTTCTTCTCCAGATGGATTCTCATGCTTAAGTTTTTGGCCTGAAAGGAACTTCCCTTGCCGACGCAACGATCAGTTTTGCAAGGTTTATGGCCGCTGTAGCCTGCTCCTTCGTCAGTGTTCGGCCAAGGGCCAGCCTGAGCTTTGCATTGTTCAGTCCCTCTACCGCGCTCTGAAAGTTAGTTACAAAGCCGCTCTCGCTCAGCAACCTTAGAGAATCCGTCAGCGAATAATTTGGTTCCCCTTGCACTACTCTGCTTAGAATCTGTGAAAACACTGACTTCACCGCATCATAGCTAATTTCTACGGCTCTCCTTTCTTCTCCGACATTCAACAGTTCTTCTGCGTGTTTTAGCATCCCTTCAGCTTCCACTGTGTTTGCCGTATAGTAGGTTTCTGTCTGTTTTTGCCCTGCTTGAGGCATTATGCCAATTTGAGTGGCTACTCTTCTTGATGTTCCAGTAACCATCCTGTAGATTATCGTAAGCAGTCCTACTGCAAACATGGTAATAAGTAACCATTGCATCAGGACAAATATCTGGAGCTCCGTTGCCACAAACATAATCTGTTATGGGAGAACAATAAACCTTGCTTCCTATCTGAATTGAGCCCAGTTGCAGATTCGGATAGGGTATGATGCGTGAGCCTGCACAAAAATTTCTGCCCTCCTCGGCGTATCTCCCAGCGCCTTAGACATCATAGGGGGCGGCGACCTCTCCCAGGGCTAGGAAAACCTAGCCTGCATTTTTTATTTCCTATTAGCTACAAGTATGTGCTTTATTCTGCTAACGGCCTTTTCCGCATCAAAACTCCATTCACCATCGTCAAACATCTGGTAAGGTATGGAATAGCCGTCTCCAAATGGTGAATCAGAGAAACCAAAGTTCAGCTTTGACGAGAACTGCTGTGTGTTATTCCACACAAATGAAAGTAGGTCTGGCAGCTGTTCGGCAGGGATAGCAAGTTCGGCTATGTACATCGACCTGTCCTTCGATATAGCGTCAGACCATATCAGAGGGATGCTGTTGAAGACCTTTTGCACCTGCATAAGTTCCGCTCCAGTCAACCCGCTATACCAGAACTTCATTGCTGGCGTTACATATTTTCTCTTGCCGAATCCTCTCCATCGCAACACGTAATTCTTCAGGAGTTTTCTTGCAAGTACGTGGTTTCTGTAATGGTAATATGCTGTTTTGGAATTTATTTTGAGCTTTCTTGCAATCTTTGTCAGAGGTGCAATGGAATCAACTTGCATCTCCTTCAGAATCGAAAGATCAATCTGATCAATTTGCTGCTGGGCTAACTCCTCTGATTTCGGTTCAGCAACGCTGGGCATCGCCCTATCGAGAATCTCCCAGTCTATGTCCCAAGTCTTGGCCCCAAAGTCGTAATGTTCGGCCTTCATTTCTGGGTGCCTTATCCAGAGCAGCTCGTGCATCTGACAGCTCTTTAGAATCTCTTCATCAATCAAGCCAGAAATAAACTGCGAGTATTCAGCCCTGACACTGGTTGGAACGGTAAGGACTGCAACGTACTTACCTTGAGGGAGCAAGCGTGTAAAATAAATCAGGTAAGCGCTTTCATTCATGGCCTCGAAGAACTGCTTCTCTTTACCCCTGTATTTGTCGCCAAATTCAAAGAACGCCCAGTACCTTTCGAAGCCGAGCTTTTCGTATGCTATTGCTGGCTGAATCAGTATACCCATTCTTGAAAGCCTACTGACATTGTAACGGACTGTCGATTCTGGAATTTTTGCCATCCTAGATATCAGTGAATAGTTTGATGGTCCGACCTTTGCGATAGCTTTAGCAATCTTTGATGGTATTTCTTTCATTGTATTTACCTAAGCTATACGAAGCTCAATATCTCCTATATTTTTAGATTTCTTACGTGAAATCTGGATTTTCCATAAATTTGGATTTCAGATTATACAGAAAGACTAACTTCGTATCAATTTGCATCTTCCCTGACACTGAACCAGTTCCTAAACAATTCTGGTGCAGGCTTCCCGTACCATCTTTCAAACAAATCCACAATTTCTTTTGCAGTGTCAACACCTGCGAGTCTAGCTTCGTCATCAGAAAGGTTGTACGGATTGACCTTTTCTGTCTTATGGAACTCTATTATGGGACAATCGTCGGTTCTGGGCTTGAACCTGTTATTGACAACATAGTAAATGCCGAATTTCGGGCCCTTTCTGTAAGTTACCTGAATCTCTCCATTCCCGATCTTTTCAATTAGAGGCTTGATGAAGACTATCTGCTTGATCCTTTTAGTCTGCTCATCTATAATGTCATCTTTCCAAAGTGTAGGGAACCTGTACAAAGCCATTTCAATCGCCTCTGAATATGTAAGGTCGCTTCCGATCTCCGTAGCCCAGTCTATCCTGTCGTATTGGTCTGGGTCTGCAAGGTTCTCCTTGACCCATTTGTCGAACCTGTCCCACGAACTTCTGCTTCGGCTAAACGGCATTATTCGCTAATTCTGCAGAATCAGTAGATAAATTATCAGTCGATATTCGAAGCTAATCTACTGATGTTATGTTTCCAAGGTCAAGTCCAAGGCTTGTCTCTGGCGCATCATCGATTTCGCTGTCTACCAGAATCTTTGATAGAGGGTCATAATCGTCGAACTTTGTGCTCTGGTATCCAGAAGTCAGCAGAATTGCGGTTGTTGTAGATGTCTGCTTGGACGAAAAGCCGTACTGTATTTCTGGTGAACCTTTGCCAATTACCCCGCTTATCAGGTTCATGGATGCATAAAGATCGCTCGATGAAAGTTTCTCGTCTCCAATAAGATATAGCAGAGCTTTTGTCGCTGATTCTGGGTTAGCACTCCTGCAGATCGACTTTAGCGCCCTCTTGACTGCTTCTTCCGGGCCATTTGTCGATGATGTCACAATCTCCAGCAGCGAATATCCTCCCGAGTTCATCGTATCGAGCAGTTTGTGCATGTCAACAGCAACGCCGCTTTCCTCGGCGCCTCCGAGCAGCCTGCTAAGGGCTACTCCAATCTTATCGTTGATTGTTCTGTAGACTTCCAAGAGCGGTGCTTGGGGAGCATTGTCAAGTATTTCGTCGTTGTCGACAACTATTATCCCAGCTGCGAGCTTTCTGAGCCTTTTGAGCGCCACGCCAGCAGTAAAGTGCTTGTTATTTTCAAACCTAAAGGGCATCGTAACTATTGCCATACACTTTTTGGAGTACTTTTTGCAAGCCTCCGCAACAAGCGGAGATATTGCGGAGCCGACTTTACCTCCCAGCCCTGCGGTTATAATCACCATGTCAGCGTCTTCGACCATATGTTCTATCTTATCCAGAAATTTTAGCGCTGCTCCCCTTACATAGCCAGTTGCAACTTTACCTCCAACCTCCAGAGGAATTAGCATCTTTTCTCCATTCTGCAATTTCGTAAGATCGGTTTTGTCGCAGCTCAAGAAATGCAACGAACCTATTTCCAAATCATAATCAGCAAGCTGTGAAAGAATGTTGCATCCTGCAGTGCCTATACCTACTGCGACTATTCCTTTAGACTTATTTTCGGGAAGCTGGGTGGGAGACATGTGCCCTGAGGTTGTACCAATGGGCTTTTAATCCCTGATTGGGTGAAAAGCTTAAACTTCGGATAAAAGAAGTTTGACCGAAATTAAACTTCTACCCTATCCTTCAGACATTCCTAAAGCCTTGAGGACTGTCCTCTCGTTGACTAAACTAAATAGGTGTGCAGGCCTGTATTTTCGACAGATCAAAAGCGGCAAGTGTATTACGCTGTGAATAGGGATGTTTTTAACCGCAATCTAGTATCATCAAGGTTTACGTTGTCAATGCCAGCAGAGTTATCATGATAGAAGGAAACGAGCGCTTTGACTACCATATCCCTTGTGTGCTTTGTCCCCGATTTCTTGTGATTCTGGAAATCAAGGATTCTCTTGAACGTCAGAGTCTTCAAATAATCAGATTTGCTGGATATATCCCCTAATCTCTCTAGGATTAGCTCGTCAGGAGTCTTGTTGCTCCAGTCACAAAAGACTTGGAGCCCCCACACATAATTCTGTATTGTCATGTTTGGCCTGTTATAGCTTAGTTCATCTTCCCATGTTTTAGTAGTTTTGTAATCTTGTACTAACATGGTGTTCTATACGTTACCGTACTATATAACCTGCATAGAGCTAAATTGGAGTCCAGTTTTGGAGAGAAAAAAGGAAGTGCTGCTTAGACTTTATCTTCAAGGCTTGTTATGGCCTACTTCTTTGCAGCTTTCTTTGCTGCCTTTTTGGCTTTTGCCAAAATTCTCTCCACCCTAGCTATGTTATATCAGCTAATAACACTGTTGAGTTATTTAGCTGCATTGTATCCATAATTTCCGAGATCTGTCTCCCCATGTTAGGCTCTTGAACTATATGGAAAAACAGTGATGTGTGGCTCCATTTTCTAGGCCTTAACGTGGTTCAGCAGTCTGTTGACCTCTTCGATATCCAGATCAAGTTGGTTTGAGACTAGTTGGGCGGAGACATTAGGAGTTGACCTCTTTACGCTCGCCAGAATCTCCTGCACGTACTTTTCATAATCAATCGCTTCCTTCGACTCCCATAGCTTTGCAAAGTCTGTCTTCAGAACTCCCGCCAGGCCTTCTGATGGAATTCTGTATCCAGTTCTTGTTGGTTCCTGCTCTCCAGTTTTTTCAGAGAGACCCATAACAACGGTTTTATCATCGATAATCATGTATCTTACGTCACTTGTAATAATACCTGGATGATAGCGGACAGTGGCACCAACTTTTGTATACCTGTAGCCTACAGAGATTCGCCCCGGACTTTTGGGGAGGAGCAATCTGATTTCTACCCCCCTTGTTCCTATTACCATACCTATAGTTGAAATCAGGCGCTCTACCATCTCCTTTTCGCTCTCGTGAGGCTTCTTCCCTGTTACTCTGGCGAAAACATTCTGAGAGGCGGTTTGGTAGCCCTCCATCACATGGTTGAAGTAATCTTCTCTTGATACGATCCTAGCTGTCTTGTACATTTCCTGTATGAGCTGCTCACGCCCTCTTTGCTCCCTCCTGTTGGTCTGTACAATGAATAGAGTGGCTACTAATAGAACAAGCTCTACAATGAGAAGCAGAATCTGCACAATTGAAAGTAGGTCGCTATCCATGTGTACACTCTGCACGGCAGAGTTTTCTGCCATAAAAGCAGTTATGTTAGAACTAAGCCCGTAGTCTAGGCTTTACTTCAGGCAGCAATTTTAGATTCTGTTGTATCAGATTCTTGAGGACATGAGTCCCATCACCACGCTTTGCGGAAATTACAGTGTACAGTGAATCTCCCATAACATTCTTGACTGCCATCAGGTTCTCTTTCGAAGCTGCATCCGATTTGTTAAGAATGGTTATGACCTTCCCTGGTATCTCCAGCTCTTTCAGGATACTTAAACAGCTGTCATATTTTATTTTCATGTCAGAATCTGGTTCGCTGGCATCTACCATTAGGAGGACCAAGTCTGCATACTTCAGTTCATCGAGGGTCGACTTGAACGCTTCAATCATGTATGTCGGTAATCTGCTAATGAATCCCACGGTGTCTGAGAGAAGTATTTTCGTGAAGTCTGGTAACACCACACTCCTGGTAGTTGTCGTAAGAGTAGTGAACAGGCTGCTCGCGACTTCTTTGTCTTCACTTGCTAACCTGTTGAACAGGGTTGTCTTTCCCGAGCTTGTATAGCCGACAAGGGAAACGAGGGACATCTGTAGTTTTTGCCTCTGTGACCGATGTAGCTCGCGTCTCTTCTCAGCTTCACGAAGTCTTTCCTTTATGAAAGACATTCGCTTCTTCAATGCTCGGAATCGAACATCAACAGCATATTCGCCCATTCCTGAAAGACCCTGGCGCTCTCCCTTCTTTGAGAGGTGGACATTTGCCTTGGCTCTAGGCATCTCATATCCTAGCTCTGCGAGTTGGACTTGGAGCTTTGCCTCGGTAGTCTTGGCCCTGCTTGCGAAGATGTCAAGGATGACCCTCTCTCTGTCCATAACATGCTTACCGGTTATCTTTTCAAGGTTGTTTAACTGAGATGATGTTATTCCTTCATCAACGATAATGTCTGCGCAATCCGCTGCATCTGCGATCTGCTTGAGTTCTTCAGCTTTGCCAGAGCCTACTCCAAACTCTCCATGTCTTAAGTATCGCTGAACAACTGTCTGAGCAACTTCAAACCCGGCGGCTTCGGCTAGCCCGATTGCCTCCTGCTTTGTAAATGCGTCGGGATATGTGACCAGAATAGCCTTTTTGTCCAGCACCATTCATTCCACCATTTTGCCTAAACCGCTGTAGGTCAGCGACTAGACGTAGTTAGCCATTGTGCGCAGTGATGAGGACCCCCGCTAAGATTGAACGGACGCTGGGGCCTACCTAAATTGCCCATCCAAACAATTTCTTGCTCGCAGAACTTGCACTGGGAAAATCGCTCCATTTCTAGTGTCTCTTACTCCATTCCTTCCATGCCTCCTCTTGGAGGCGTCTGTGGTCCCCTCATCTTACTTCCAGCAATAACATCATCAATCCTTAAGATCATGCAGCTACATTCGGTTGCCGAGTTGATTATCTGCTCCTTTACTGACGCTGGTTCGATTACATCCTTTTTGTATAGGTCTTGGACCCCGCTTCCTAGGACGTCAACGCCATGCCATGTTTTGCCCGCTCCATGCTTTTCTCTTAGTTCAACCTGTATATCTAACGTGTCGAAGCCAGCATTCTCAGCCAACGCGAGCGGAATTGATTCCAAAGCGTCAGCGTATTTCCGTACTGCAAGCTGCTCTCTCCCTGGCAGAGTACTCGACCATTGCATTAGCTGGTGTGACAACTCCTCTTCTACAGCGCCCCCACCTCCGACAATCATGGGCTTTTCGACAACATCCTTTATGGTCATAATTGCGTCGTGCACGGAGCGTTCAGCCTCGTCAATGACTCTCTGGCTTCCGCCTCTTATGAGCAGTGTCACTGCCTTGGGGTTCTTGCAGCCCTCGATAAACACCCATTTATCCTCTTCAACTTTCCGCTCTTCTACTAGGGCTGCGTACCCAAGGTCATCCTTCGATAGATCATCAAGTCCTGTCACAACCCTCGCCCCTGTAGCTTTGGCCAGTTTGGTTATGTCGGATTCTTTAGCTCTTCTTACACTTAGAATACCCTCCTTTGCGAGGTAGTGTTGAGCAACATCATCGATGCCCTTCTGGCAGACCAGAACATTTGCCCCTGAGCCAGATATCTTCTCCACCATATCCTTCAGCATCTTGTTCTCTTCGTCTAGGAACCGCTTGATTTCGCCTGGATTGTTAATATTGATTTTCGCATCGAACTCTGTCTTTTCGATTTCAAGAGCTGAGTTCACCAAGGCAATCTTTGCCTTCTCGATACGTTTTGGCATACCTGAATGCACCACTTCCTTGTCTAGGATGATTCCTTTTACCAGTCGGGTATCTTTTAGCGAACCACCTGCCTTTTTCTCAACCTTCACGTTGTCTATGTCGACTTTGTATTTCCCGTCCTCAACCTTCTCCGCGACTTGTAGAAGTGCCTCAACTAGGAGATTGGCCAAAGCTTCGCTGTCATTCGAGACAAGCTTCGAAGCCATGGTAGTTCTTGCAACCTTAGTCAAGGTTACAACATCGGTTGGTTGAACTTTGATCGCTATCTGATGCAATATTTTTCGTGCCTGAGCTGCCGCCTTCTTGTAACCATCAACGATTACCGTTGGATGCACTCCTTTGTCTATTAGCTCCTCCGCGTTACCAAGTAGAGCACCGGTTAGAACTACTGCTGAAGTTGTTCCATCACCTACTTCATTGTCCGTAGTCTTGGCTATCTCTACCAACATCTTTGCGGCTGGGTGCTGTACATCAATATCCTTCAATATGGTAGCTCCATCATTGGTTATTGTAACGTCGCCCATGCTATCTACAAGCATCTTGTCCATGCCCCTAGGACCTAGAGACGACCTAACAATGTTGGCAATCAGCTTAGCCGCCATAATGTTATTACTTTGAGCTTGTTTTCCACGACTTTGCGATGTTCCTTCCTTCAAGATGAGAACTTGCTGTCCGCTCTCTGTCCTTCCGTAAGATACTTCTGCCATTTGTCCTCACTTGCTCCTCTACTTTTTCCGTTGGAACCTAGTTTTAATTCGAACGAAAAATTCCTTAATCCCGTTACCAGTGACACTTGTTTTTTTGGATGTTATTTCCTGCTCGTTAGTGCTCATTATTTTATTACCTAGTTGTAATATGTATTACGTACTATATAGATATATTGGCTTTAACACACAACTGCAGGGGGAAATTTAAGATGCGATATTACAAATGTCTTAAGCTGGATTTGAAGGCGATTGTCACCGCGGCTCTCGGCTAGCAATGACGGCAGGGGGGACTAGGGCAAGGTTGGAGGAGGGTGATCACTGCGGCGATAAACACTATCGCAGGGCGTAACTGAGCCAATCGGAAATAAACTTCGCACACATCAAGAATTGCAAAGACCACGCCCGCAAGAGCAATTCCCGGTGTTTCATAAGGTCTGTTTTCAGAACTCCCGCCAAGCCTTCCGATGGAATTCCGTATCCAGTTGTTGTAAATTCCTGCTCTACAGCCAGAATTGCCCTCGACAGAGGCAGATATCGTGATGAGAGCAAAAACATTACGAGGAAATTGACATATCGATCATCTAATCCTTGCGTTTGTAATCGAGCCGAGACACTGTCCAGATTGCATGTTGCAACAGTTTCTCGTCGTAGCCTTCTTTAGCCAGTAGCGCTTTGGCTCTGACCTTGGCATCATCAACATCATTCGCAAATATCCCAAGTTCCCTTTCAAGACCCATTTCAGTTCAGTCACTGTCTGGCATATATGAGGTCCAGACCGTTTCTTTAAGCTTGCCTTGACTCGAAATTTCCTAATTGTCCCATTTCTCCGACCGAAACAACATATCGTGCATTGTTATAAAAGGTTAGTCCGTTTGGATAGTCCCCCGCTCTACTATCCTGATACCTGTTTCTGGATACTTTAACCTCTGATTAGAGGCGCTTCTCTCTGCATGTAGCTGGTGGTCTTTACAAAGAAGGTAGGTTCGCATCTCTTTTGGTAGGGTTGGCCAACTGTACTCTACCAGAATCCAGTGCGTGGCCAAGTTTTTACAGTCCTCGCTTGACTGACAAATAACCATGACAGCGTAAATATGTGGGCGGTATAAATTAATTCCAATGGAGTTCTGTGAGTTGATCAGTATATAATTCGCTTAAAGAAATGACGTTCTTACTGGAAAAAGGTAAAATCTGGACGTGGGCGTATTATAGGTCTGAACACAAAGAGTTACATGCAAAAAGAACTGCTAGAACACTGTGAGCTTCGGGGATGAAGTTCTGACGATTGGTCAGAATATCGAGCGAAAAAAGGAACTGAAAAAAGGAAGTTTGAGATACCACTTCCCAAGAGAGACTTCTGGTTTCTCAAATTGACCAGCTTCTAGGATTAGGCTCATTAAAACTGAGGACAGTTTGATTTGTTACATTAATATAGTAATTAAGAACCTCTAGACATAAATATTTCATTTTGTCAATAAATCCTTATATAGAGACATATATAATACAACACTATGGCAAACATACATACAGCAAATGGACTACCAACATACCTGTTCGCAACTGTCGAAAAGCAAAAGCTTAAGTCAGTATTGAACAAGTTGAAGGAAGTCGCATACATACACTGGTTCGGAAGTACGTCAGGTCGATACGACATCGTAGCATCATTCAAGGGCAATGATATGCAGAAAACATATGCAGCAATCAAGGAAATCAGGTCTTTCAACGGCATAGTCTCTACTACCTCTCTCTTCCCCTTTGAAGGTCACGTGAAACCACAGAGGAATGGAGAACACGCAATAGGTCAAGTATTCCTAAGAGTAGACAAACCTGCCCAGGAAATGATTCAATCATTGAAGAGCATTTCAGGCGTATCAGAAGCACTGGCCGTATCAGGACAGTGGGACGTACTAGCAACAGTACGAGGACAGTCCTACGAAGAGATTCTCGCGAAGACCATACAAGAAATCTCTCAAATTGACGGAATTCGAACAAGTGAAACAACATTCGTCTACAATCCGACAGTATCCGCGTAGACGGATACCCCTTTTTTTCTTAGCTTTCTAGAGAAATTCTAGTAACCTTATCTTTCAGAAGAGACATCGAAAATAGCCGAACGAACTTAGAAATACTGAAAGGGAACTGCTTATTCAATATGGTTGGATGATTTGAATTGTTAAGCTGTTTAGGCTAGACTTTGACCTCTTCTTCAACCAAAGCTGTTCTGCTTTTATCGATCTCCTGCCGCAAGACCTCATAGGCTCTCGGGCCGTCAGATCTACCAAGAATAAGAACAGTTTCTTCTCCGATGTAAGTATGACGAATGTTTATCCCGTGACGGTAGAGCACTTCAGTAAGGAAAAGCCCGAACTCGGGCGTCATCTCAACTGCAGGAGAAAGGTGAATATCTAGTCTTGACAATTGAGCTGTCTCCCTCGCAATTTGTATACTCTCAAGAGCTGAACGAATCGAAGAGTTATATTCCTTCTCGTCTGCAATTAGCTTGATTGCGTTTGAAAGCTGGAATAGATGGATAGGTTCATTTAGGCCTGCCGATAACTCAGCTATCCGCTTTACGATCAAAAATAATTCAGATCTCTGTGCCTTAATAGTTACGTCTACTATGTCGCTGGCGAGCGTTATTCGGGCGTCTCTTAGAATGAGCAACGGTTCAGCCGTTCTTACTTCGGTGATTGTATTAGAAAACCTCATAATCGAAACCACGATTGTATTTATACTCGTAGGTCTTCCCGCCTCTCTCTCAACCTCGGATTTGATGCTTGCAGCCAGGGCGTGATAGTTGATTATCTTCTGCTTTAGACAAGTATAAACAGCTTGGTTGTGTGTTATTATGGATGCTACCACAGTGGGTATAGAGAGGTTTTTGTTAGGTGAATCCAACGTACTGCAGTACGGTTAAATGTAATATTTAATCCTTTATCATAGATATACCTATATATGAAGTAATACCTGTTACTATCGGTAAATGAATCCCATGAATCCTGATGAACAAGGAACAATATCACAAAGCTGGAATGCGTCAGGCAGTCCAGTTCAGGATTATCTTGAACTAATGAAGACGAAATCTCAACACCTATCATTATTTAGAGGAAGACGATAATGGGAGCCGTTTCAGCCAATATCGTGACCATCACTAAGATTCTCTCCTCACGGTGTTACTACACAGAACACTTGCAGTGTCACGCTGCTCAGTGTAGATGTCTGTGTCACTCGAATGCAGAGATGGCCAGGATCTGGTAGTTGCTTCCCCATGGTTGCTAGTTTTTGAATGTGGCTGTAAATGCTGAACACATGAAATATAACTAATACGCCGATATGACGAATGGAGCGATGCTCAAAAGATATGCGCAACCTAACATCTGATCGCAAGCATTACAGGAGTATCAAACCTATTATTGTGCGCCCTCCCCCCGTTTGAAAATACCGTGTTTAGGCGCTCTACTAAATCAACGCGTGTGATTAGTCAGAACGAGCTAGCGATGTATATCATTTTGCTGCATTGTGTCTTCCTAACTCATCCTGTCGTTTTGCTCTAATATCTCTAGTTTTAGATCTTTTCTTGGATAACGATTTTTTCATTCCTTTGCTTTGTCTTTTGAGCATTCTATATCTTGTATCATAGGTTGCATGTTGTTAATAAACTAGTTAAAGCCAGATACGTTTTATGTCTTGGATACAAAGATCGTGTAATCATGCCAGATAGGAATGTTTGCAAAAGGTGTGGTAAGACCTTCTACGGAACCCTAGTCTTCAGAAAGCATAGGAAGGAATGCTATGCGGAAGGTAAAAAGAGCAGGAGCAATCGCTAGATCCAGAGTTATCCTTGTCAATCTAGTCAAGGAGGGGTTTGGTATGTATTTTATAGGAACTCAAAGTACGATTACCCCCTCTCGTAACTTCTACGGAAGCTCGATTTGGGAGATCCAAAAGTCAGCTTTGTATCTCTTTTTATAGTGCCGTCGTCTTTGAAAAGTCAAATATGAATAATCAGAAAGAAGCTCAGGACATCAGGGCCAAATTCTACAACAGCCAAACAGTTGTTGGATACATTAGAGCCAATGGGGTGCCAAAGAGCAAACACTCGTTCCACGATATGGTAGCTTCAGGCACCTCTGAGAAATTAGACGCCGAGAAAGGCCTTGAGCTGATAGATGTCTTGGGGGATGTAGTCTTCAGCATGCATCCTCAGCAAATTAATGTCATGGACAGGTCAAACGGCAAGACGATAGCATCAATTAGAAGATAGTTAGTGCCCCTTCATTCCTGTAGGATCAAAGGTTATTCAAAAGTCTCACACACCTGAATAGTGTTTTCGTCTTTAAATGAGGTTTCATCCAGCATGACATCCAGACTGTGTCCCATTAGGAACACAGTTAGCCGTTGCAAAACAACTATGGTTTGAACTCATGATTCCAAAGCCAGTTCTAGAACCATTCCTATTATGTTTGATTAGAAGTTTAATTCCAATCAAACTTATCATAAAAGAAGTTTGGCATCAGGTTCAAGAGCCTGCAATTTCACCCATTAGATAACTGCTTGTAAACCCAGTTATCTTTGCATTTACTTTCTTGCCGAAAAGTTTCTCCGAGCTTCTTATTGCGACAGGCCTGTAGGCTGAGTTTCTGCCGACCCACGTACCTGCTTTGGAGCCTTCTTCATCGATTATTATTACTCCTTCACAGTTAAGCCATCTTTCGTTCCTCTTTTTCCCTGCAGCTTTGACAAGCTCTACGATCTCCTTTGTCCTTTTGCTGACCATCGTTGTAGGCAATTGCTTTAATTTTGCAGCGGCAGTTCCTGGCCTTGCGCCGAATTTAGAAATGTTGACGACTTCTGGCTGCACCTTTTCTATCAATGATAATGTATCCTCAAAATCAGATTCGCTTTCATCTGGATAGCCTACTATGATGTCGGTCGATAAACTGGAATCTGGATGACTGTTTCTGAATTCATTGACTAATAGCTCAAAGTCTTCAACCGAATGTCCTCTTTTCATAGCTTTGAGGATTGTTTCGCTCCCAGATTGCACTGGTATGTGCAGGAACTTGAAGACCTTTGTACTTGAATAAGATTTCGTCAGAGCTTTAGCAGTTCTCCGCATATGTACTGGGTTCATCATCCCGACCCTTATCCAGAACTCTCCATCGATTTCTACAATGGCATCAATAAGTTCGGGAAGGCTTGTCATCATATCCTTGCCGTAGCATCCATTGTCCGTGGATGTAAGCCAGATTTCTTTGCATCCCTGATTTATCGAATTCTTGGCTTCCCCTACTATAGAGTCCATCGGATAGCTCCTCAGCTTTCCTTTGGCTATCTTGACTTGGCAGAATGTGCACGAGCTAAGGCATCCATTGGCAATCTCCAGAACTTCTACGATAGGGTTCATCCTAAAGCGTGGGAGGTTGATCTTTGGCCTTGGTGAATCATTTAGAACGATTAGTTTCTTTCCAAACATTGTTGATTTCACAACATCGACAGTTTTGTCTATCGAATTTGGCCCCAGCATGCTTGCATTAGAGTTGATCTTTTCGATTGCTCTTTCTTCTGTCTTTGGCATGCACCCAGCCACGACAAGGGGAAGTCCTGTATTGGAGAGTTTTCTTATTCTGGAGAGCATATGATTGGCGGTTGCAGATTTTACGCTGCATGTGACAATGACATTGACATCCGAGTCAGCCATATTGTTTGTAAGTTTGAAACCGTTGTTCAGAAGCTGGCCTATCGTCATTTCTGCATCGGCCATGCTTGCGCTGCAGCCGTACGTTTCGACATAGACCTTTGTGGCTGAATCTTGAGGGATTAGTGCTATTATGTCGCCATTAGTTATTTGCTGTTCTTTTCCTGCTGGTATCCCATTTATTAGAATCTTTGAGCTCTGAAAATCATTATTGTACTTGCTTTCTAACTTGGCAATCAGCTCAGCGACGGTTTGTGCATCAACATATTCTTCTTTTCTTCCAGTAATCTGGCTCAGGGTTCGCATGTACCTAACCGTTGCAGGGCTCTGCATCGCAAGCATTTGGCTTGGGCTCAATTATTGGCCATTTAATTCTATAGTCTGGAGCCCGCCCCTGTGCAACGACGGGGGGTTGCCATATAAAGCAACAATAAATAGTGCAGAATAGTTTATTGTTCAGTAGGTCATAACAAAACTTTAGAGTATAACAATTATGTTGCGGCTTTTAGCTCTAGTGATTATCTTGACGTTCAGCTTTATCCCAGCAAGCATCGCTCAGGATTCCGAATGGATCGTCAGGAGTCCCATACCTACAGCTAGAACAGAACATTCTGGAGCTTCCATAGAAAACAAAATCTATATTGTCGGAGGTTTAGGGGAGGGAGGTTTCAGGTTAAGCGCTGTCGAAGTTTATGATGTTGCTGCTAATACATGGTCAAGTGCAGCTTCTCTTCCTGAGCCTCTAAACCATGTTGGGATAGCATCCTATGATGGTAAGATCTATGTTGTTGGAGGATACTTCTCGGATGGACCATCTTCAAACCGCCTCTACATTTACGATCCAAAGACTGATCATTGGAATAGAGGCAGGGATATGCCCACCCCTAGAGCTGCTTTAACGGCACAGTTCATAGATGGGACTCTGTC
>Ga0209321_10001393_pt1 | contig 16520 bp, 17 predicted proteins | sample Rifsed16ft4_FD_184012 | JGI IMG/M metagenome (GOLD analysis project Ga0209321, IMG submission 184012) | Soil microbial communities from Rifle, Colorado, USA - sediment 16ft 4 - CSP-I_5_4 (version 2) | ecosystem: Environmental > Terrestrial > Deep subsurface > Rock core/Sediment | place: Rifle...
GATATTAGTCTCCTGAAAGAGGCCTATCGAATCCTTTACCGCTCCAAGCTTCGGCGGGAAGAGGCACCGACTCGCATGGAGGCGCTGGGAGCCGCTCCCACCAACCGGCTGGTGGAGTTCATCCGGTCGAGCGAGAGAGGAATCTGCGGTGATCGGCGTGGCAGTCGCTAAGCTCCGGGTTCAGGCCGGTCCAGCGATGACAAAGGAGGTCGACTCGGCAATCTGTTGCAGTGTCCCGGCGACCGCGTTCTCCTTATCCCGGGCGAGCACTCGGCGGTACGCGTCCTGGATGACCCGATTCACGTCGAAGCGGGCCGGGAGCTCGAGGTAGGGAGCCGGCAAGACCACCGGGCCGCTATCATCTTCCACCGGCTTGGTCAGCCCCACCCGGTGGAGGGCCCTCAGGTACTCTTGGGAGGCGCGGGGGAAGTCTTGTCGCTGGGAGTGGATGACGCCCAGCGAGAGGGGAATGGCCGCGTCGGTGGGCGCGAGTAGGTCGGCCGCCTGTAGCTCTTCGGCCGCTCCGTTGAGATCTCCGGCGGCGAAACGAGCTTCCGCTAGAGAGAGTCGAGCAGGCAAACCGTGGCAGCCGTGGGCGAGCGCGCTCTCCAGGTAGTTTATGGCATTGAAGGTGTCACCCTCGACGAGCGAGACCTCTCCCAGCGTGAGTAGCCGTGTCCCCTCCGGGATGCCGCGCGATTCTTCGAGGATCTGTTTGGCTTTGGCGAGGTCGCCGGGATCGTTGCCCGACTCGCCAATCGCCAACCAGACCCGAGCAAGAGCCAACTGAGCCCGGGGCTGTTCGGCGTTGGTCTGTAGGGCGGTGATGAGCTCTTGGCGAGATGCCTCGAAGCGCTTCCGCGCCAAGTAGACTTCTCCCAACAAAGTGTGAGCTCGGGCGTCCCTGGGGTCGTGGCGTCCCAGTTTCCTGGCGAGCTCCTCGGCGGCATCCAGCTTGCCTTGTTCGAGAAGCGCGATGCCCAGTTCGACGAAATAGTCCGCACCGGGGTCGAATCGCGTCCGAGCCCCGCGAATCTCGTTCTCCGCTTCCGCGAATCGGCCCATGTCGTTCAGCAGCTTGCCGTAGAGATAGCGGGCCTCCCCATGAGCGGCTTCGATGCCCAGCGCCGCCTCCAGGTGCGGAATCGCCTCCTCGGCACGGCTCAATTGCACCAGACTCACTGCCAACCGATACCGAGTGTTGGCGCTATCGCGGCCCAGCCCGATCGTTCGAGCATAGAAAACCGCTGCCTCGTCGAAACGGCCACGCGTATAGAATCCGTCCGCCGTCTCTTCCAGGATCTCGGCCGATTCCGGAGCCAGTTCGGCGGCCCGGGACAGGTCCGCCAAGCCTAACTCGGATTCTCCCGCCGCGAGGCGCGCGCGGCCGCGACCGAGATAGGCAACCGCTTCAGATTTCCCGCTCTCCAGTATCCGGTCGTAGGTGGCCACGGCTTGCTCGAACCGGCCGGCGGCCACCAAACGAGCCGCGTTCTCTAACTCCTCGCTTCCTTTCTCCGCCGCGGGCTTCAAGAAAACGAGGAGTCCGGCCACCATCAACACCAGAGCGCCGATACCGGCGTAGCCGGCGGCGGCAGGCACTCCCAGTCTCTCCCAGATCCCTCCTTTGGAGAGATATGCTTTCGAGGTGCCCGGGGGACGTAGCGGTGCCTTCCGCGCCGCCTCGGACTCGGCTCGACTCGCCTCGACCAGCGCCGCACGTCTTTCCGGATGCTCATCCTGCTCGGCATTCTCAGCGTTCTGACCCCTCTCCGCCGGTTCGTCTTCCAATGGCAAGGAAGACAGAAGGGCGGGCATGCCGTCCAGGAGGGTTTCGTCGGGTGGCGCCAGCCGCGTGGGTTGGGTATCGGTAGGCTTCAAGCGCCCGCGGGTGGTCGGGTCGGACGAGAGGGACGGGCCCAGTGAGACTCCGGAGAGTTGTGGAGAGACGCCCTGCGGATCCTCGATCGCCTGCAGGGCAAGCAGCAGTGCGTGTGCCTCCTCGGAGCGGTCTCCACTCAGGAGTCGCTGGCCGATGCCGAAGAGCTCCTGAAGGTAGTCGCTCCTTCTCTCCGACGAGGGTGTGGTCGCTAGAAGCACCAGGAGCTGGAAGATTCGATTCGACGGATCGGCCGACAGGCCGCGAGCCCAGTTCTGGATGGCCGAGCTCTTCCATCCTCGGGTCAATGCTTCCGCTCCGGCACGGAGTCGATGGGAAATGCTCGTCACCGGCGGCGCCTTCTGGGAGCCCGCCGCTTGCACGACTTCCAGGAGCTCCTTCGCCTCTCCGTAACCGGGCTCCATGAGTAAGAGCTTTCGCAGCTCCTCTTCCGCCCGCTGAAAATCCCGGTGGCCCAGACGGGAAAGCGCCCTTTCCAGCTGCAGACGGGCCGGCGTCCGAGAGGTCGACACCGCCACAGATGCTTCCCGTGATGTCATGCGCTTCGCGCGGAGGTCTCCCAGCACGGCGGCGTGCTGCCCTTCCACCCGCCGCGCGATCTCTTCGCTGTGCGCGAAGATCGGTTTCAGGTCTTCGACGGATAGGGCGGCCCGAAAAACTACCTGACCCTGGTTCGACACCAGAGTCTCGATAATGGGCCGGTCGCCGGTGCGCAGCTTCGTCGAGACACTGAACGCATCGGAGCCGACGGTCACTTGGGTTGTACGGCCAACTCCCATTATTCTGACTGTTTGGGTTTTTAGGACGCGCTTGATCGAAGTATACACAGCCGCGCGGGTTTGAGCTACTGTCACGGCCCGCTGTCCGTGGGAGGGGCGCGCGGTCTGAATCGTCTTGGTACTTCGAGAAGGGTAACGCCGACCCACTTGCGCCGCCCGCCATCCGCTTGGTAACATGGAAGAATCTCGAACAACTAAATAAGAAGGTGCTGGGTTGGCGGGAAACGAGCGCCAGCGGAGGAACGAAATGGCCACCCAAGAGAAGGCCTATGCCGAAATCCGGATCGGGGAGCTCCTGGACCTCGAGACCTCGGTGCTGCGGACGCTATGCCTGACCGTGAATACGGCCGGCTCGGAGCTCAAGTACAAGATTCTGGACACCCTTTCCGGTCCGGATTTCTATTTCCCGGTGAACGGCGCGATATTCGAAGCTTTGGAAGACATGCACCGCAAGGGGGACTACATCGTCCACAACAACCTGGACGAGGAGCTCCGGCGACGCTCGGTGGACTACCCGGAGGGCTGCTTCCTGGAGGATCTCTTTGCTGGGGACCTTCCCCACGCCTCCGACCTGGAGCGGAAAGTGGGCCGTATCAAGGAGCGGGCCTCGGTGGGGCTTCCGCCGCGACCCGATGATTCAGCGGAGGGGGAGAAGCGGCCGGAAGGCAGTCGTGCCAAAGCCTCTACTTCCACCAAGAGTGAATCGAAACCGGCGGCTTCGTTGAATAATGCCACGTCGGATCCTGGACTGCGGATCGGCTCCGGGGCTGCCAAGAATCACCATTCGGATCCCGATATCACCCAGATCGGTCTGAAGACCAGGAGAGAGCCCGAGCCCAAGAGCCGGCCCGAACTCCCGGCTCTGGGTAAGAGCAGCCCCATCGTCCTCGCCTCCGAGGGCACACAGATGACCAGCTATCTGGAAGAGCTGGAGTTGAAGCAAGGGAAAACCCTGGAGAGCGGCTTCGCTGGCTTGGATGAAGTTATGGACGGACTCGGCCCCGGGGTGATGGTGATCGTCGACGAGGAGCGTGATCGCCTTTCCGGTTTTCTGAAGCAACTCACCGACCAGATCGCCGAAGCTGCCCGCGTGCCTTGCCTCTATGTTTCCTTTCGGCTCTCCAAAGACTTGCTCAGGGTCCGCACCCTGGCGCGCCTATCGGGCGTTTCCGCTCGAGATATCGAAAAGGGACGATTGAGGAAGAACTCTCCGGAGTGGAAAAAGGTCGAACAGAGTGGGAAGCAAGCCGCGGCATGGATGAAACGAGTCTTCGTCGTGGAAGCGGGGAAGGACACAAATCTCGCTCTGATCCGCAAGATGTGTCGTCAGTTACTGGACTCGAGCGGTGGTGCCACCTGTGCGCTGCTGGTCGATGGCCTGGAGAATCTGGGAAAGGACGGTCAGTCGGTGACTTCCTCCGCCGCGGAGCTCAAGGAGCTAGCCGAGACAATGCATCTGGTGACGATTGCCGCGACCGACGGTAGCAAACCGGTCGCCGGTCCTTCGGTCGACTACGCCGCGGTATTGCGTGATGACAAGGGCGGCTTGGTGGCACTCGAGGTGCTGGCGGCAGGCGAAACGGAATCGCAGCGGTTGACCTTCGAGTACTTACCCAGCATTCACCGCTTCATCGATCGAACCAAATCGTAGGACTAGGACGACTTTTCGCGGCGGGTCTTTCTCCCGCTGCCTGCCTTCTCGGCGGCGATGAGGATCTTTTCCCGTAGGATGAGGCGGGCGCGCCGCTCTTCCCCGGTGATGAAGCTATACACTTCCTTGGTTACGTGCTGGAGCAGCGTAACCTCCGGTTGGTCCACCTCTAGAACGATCAGGCCGCCGCCACCCGCAGAGGGACGGCTGAAGTCGATGTCGAGCAGTTTGTCGCGAAGCGAAAGCCGGGCCGCCCGCTCCTTGGGGGAGGAAGGCTCGAACTCTCGCTTGGTAATCTTCCTGAGGAAATCGACCTCGCCGTAGGAGAACACGATCTCAACGGTGCCAGCCCTCGGCGCTTGTGTTGGGCTCTTGGACTTCTTGCTAGGTTTGCTCCGGGTCGCTTTCTTGCTTTTCCTCGCCACGGTTCACCCTTCCCACTGGTTCGGCTGGGATGCCAGCGTTTCCCTAAACTCGTGTGTTCTTCTACGGATTCTTGCCGCCTCTACGCCGCGATGAATGGTCGAGGGACGACGCCAGGGGGGTCTCCAAGAGCACTCGTCCGCAAGCACAGAGAACACGACTCACTTTCCCGAATACCTTGACCGAACGACGGCAATCCGTACAGCAAAGAATCAACACCGGCGTTCGGATGGCGTCTGCCACCGGCGACCGGCTGTGCAACTCTCTCATCATGTGATCACGTAAGTCGTTACCGCGGAAGTACCGCGTCTGGGTAGAGCAGGTTCAGTGCTTCCCGCCAGCGGGCTCTCCGATCTCCAGCTTCCCGTCCAGCTTCGCTCCTTCCCTGACCATGAGCGTCTTGGCCCGGAAGGTACCCGAGGCGCGCCCTTGTTCGAAGAGCTGGAGAGAGTCGGTCTGGATTTCACCTTGGAAGTGGCCATCGATTTCCACTCGGCTGGCGTCGACGCTCGCCTCGATGTCCGAACCGTCCACGATGCGGAGGACACCCGCGGCCCGCAGGTCCCCCTTGAAGCGGCCTCGCAAGGTGATATTGTTTCCCTCGAGTTTGCCCTCGAAGAAGGCATTCCGGTCGAGAAAGGTCTCTCTATCGTCATCCACCAGAGCGCTCCCTACTGGGTAGTGGAAACGTACCTTCGCGTGAGTGTGAGACTGGACGTTCAGTTGATATCATTACGCGCTTTGCCAGCGAGAAAAAATGATACCCTGCGGCTCAAAAGGTGTCAATTCGTCCGACCGGGGATGCGGTGAAAGGCTCGCTGGTGAAAGAGTCTTGCTCCCGAGCGAACCACTACTCGCCCGCCGGAGCGAGCGCGCCGGTGCGTAAGAACAGCTCGAGATCCTCACTCAGACGGTCGCCAACCACTCCGAAGTACTTCTTGACGATCACGCCGTCCTTGTCAATCAGGTACTTGGTGGGATACCCCAGGAAGGAACCGAAGGCCTCCTTGGTACCGTCTTCGCCCATCAGGTTGGGATAAGAGATCCCTTGCTTCCGGATGAACTCTTGTATCTCTTCTCGTCCGCCGGACTCCAGCACGATCCCGATCATGAGGAATTCCTTGGGGTCGTAAGAATCGGCGAGCTTCTGTAGGTGTGGCAACTCTGCCAAGCACGGTACGCACCAGGTAGCCCAAAGATCGACGAGTAGGACGGTGCCTTTGTGATCTGCCAGAGCGAACTGGCCGTTGCCGTCCACTCTCTGCAAGGCGAGATCCGGAGCCGGCCGGCGCTCCTCATCGACCGGAGTGGGAGGGCCGCAGGCGAAGAGGGTCAAAGCCGCCGCGGCCGACCAACTAAGCGGCCTCATCGCCGCGTTCCTGTTCTGGCAAATCTTCTGCCCCTCAGTCCACCCTCAGGCTTCTCACGTAATGAACCAGAACCCACCGTTCGTGCTCGGAGAGTTTCTTCCCGTAGGGAGGCATCGGCGCTCTCCCCTCTGTCAACTTCCAGAACAGCTCCCCGTCGGTCATTCCGGATTGCGCGGCGGCGGCGGTGATATCGGCGGGTGCCGGTTTCACGAACTTCGTCGCCGGGCCGTCGCCCCGCCCGGATGCGCCATGGCACAACTCGCAGTTTTTCTGATACAGGACCTTTCCCTCCGCCAGGACTTCCGGACTGAACGGAACGGGATTCGGCTTGGACTTCGCTTGAGGTGGCGCCTCCCATGGAGCGGCGGGATCATTTCCCTCCCGCTGGCTAGCCCAAGCCAGGGTGCCGACCACCAAGGCGATGGAAACGGGCAGCACGTGCCCGATCTTTCGTACGGTGACTCGGTCCCTCATCGCAGTCCTCGAACGAGCACATGATATCACGGTGAGAAGCGCCGTCGGGCTAGCCGAGAACGGGAAGGAACGTGAAATAGCGGGAAAGAGCTTGAAGTTTGTCGGTCGCCACCAGAACGCCCACCGCCACCAGAAGAATCCCGGCGCTGATCTCGACCCATCTCATGTGTTTTTTCAGACGGGCAAAGAGATCCAGAAAGCGATTGGTGGCCAACCCGGTGGCGATGAAGGGAACGCCCAGACCGAGTGAGTAGGACGCCAGGAGAGTCACTCCCTGATCCACCGTCTCCTGAGTAGCGGCCAAAGCGAGAACCCCCGCCAGGATAGGACCGATGCAAGGGGACCACCCGAAAGCGAAGGCGAGCCCGATGAGGAACGAGCCGCCCAACCCCACCGGTTTGTTTCGTGTCTGTAAACGCTTCTCGTAGTTCAGCCACTTGATGGGAGTGAGGCCCATGGTGTGGAGCCCAAAGACGACGATCACCACGCCGGCCACCCTTGCCAGAATCGTGCGGTTGGCGGCGAACCAATTTCCGACGTAGGTAGCCGAGGCTCCCATGACCACAAAGACCACCGAGAAGCCGAGAACGAAGAACAGGCTGTTGGCCGCGACCTGACGAAGTAAACGCCGTCGTCTTTCCTCATCGACTCCCCGGTTTTCCTTGAGCTCCTGGAGAGATACACCCGAGACGAAGGAGATGTACCCGGGAACGATGGGCAACACACATGGCGATACGAAGGAGAGGATGCCCGCCAAGAAGGCCGTTACCAGGGTCACGTTCTCCATCTATTGCTGCCTCTTATCTCGTGTCTTCATTCTACCTCGAAGCGGCGCTGCCTGCAGATTCCGGGGTAGAATGTGCCTTCCCGACGGGGAGGCACGGTTGATCTGCGGCGTAGGAGTCGATCTGGTGGAAACATCCCGCATGGCGGGTGCCTTCTCGCGTCACGGCGGGAGACTGGTCCGTCGGGTTTGCATTCCCACCGAGTCGGATCTCGTTTTCAAGAACGCGGCACCGGTTTTCAAATTGTCCGAGATTTTTGCGATCAAAGAGGCGGTGATGAAGGCGCTGGGCACCGGGATGCGAGGCGTGGGATGGAAGGAGATCCGGACCGACGCCGGTCAAGAAGGACCGGTCGATCGTTTGCTCTCCGGCCGGGCCCTCTCCGTCGCACGGGGAAAGGGAGTGGAGCGGTACGCTCTTTCGGTGACCGTCTCCCATGAGCTGGCCATTGCCACAGTATTGCTCGACCAAGCCTAGAGCCGTGCGTCCCGGTGGTGGGCTCAGGGCTTCCCGCCGCCGCTGCCGCGGGGGACTATTTTTTCTGTTGGGGAGCTTGTTTGCAACGTCGCTTGCCCATGCCGGGAGCGTCACCGGTTTCGTTCAACGGGCCTCTCCCAACGGTCGCTCCGGAATCGGCTTTGGGCTTTCGGTCCCGGTGTTCACCGAGATCATCTCGCTGGAAGGAGAGTACTCCCGATCCAGCGAGGAAGACGCCTCGCCCTCGCTGACCCTGTGGAGCGGGAATCTGCTTCTTACGTCTCCCATAGCCGTCCTGCGTCTACGGCCCTATTTCGTAATGGGACTCGGAATGTATCGTCAATCTTTCCTGGAGGCTCAGGAAACCTCTTTGGCCACTTCGCAAGGCTTGGGACTATTTCTCCATCTCTCCGGAGCGGTCAACCTCCGGCTCGACTACCGTGCCATTCAGCTCCAAGGGAAGCCTCTGCAAGAAAGCCAAAAGCGGTTCTACGGGGGACTCACCCTGAGGTTCTAGCTCGAGGCGCCGCGCCCGAGGGCGCGCTTGACTCGGGCCGCCAGGTCCGGGTAAGATGGCTTTATCTCTTTGAAATCTAAGGGGTAAGGAGTTAAGAGTCGGTGGTCTTCTTCAACTACACCACGATGCAGGTCTCGGCGAAGATCGTCTACTACGGCGCCGGGCTTTGTGGGAAGACCACCAATTTGCAGCACATCCACGGTAAGACCGACCCCCGCTCGCGGGGGGAAATGGTCAGCCTGGAGACGGAGGCCGATCGCACCCTGTTCTTCGACTTGCTTCCCCTGGAGGTGGGGACCATCGGCGGAATGCGGGTGCGCGTTCAACTCTACACCGTGCCGGGCCAAGTTTTCTACAACACGACGCGAAAGCTCGTTCTGAAGGGAGTCGACGGCATCGTGTTCGTGGTGGATTCGCAGGTTCCCGCGCTCGATGCCAACCTCGAGAGTCTCGTGAATCTCAAACGGAATCTGGAAGAGCTGAACCAACCCTTGGAGCGGATTCCCTTCGTGTTTCAATTCAACAAGCGCGACCTCCGGAATATCCACCCCGTGGAGATGCTGAATCGGTGCCTCAATGCGAGCGGCCATGAGGTCTATGGAGCGGCCGCCCTCCACGGTATCGGAGTGTTCGAGACGCTAAAGGCGATCTCACGCAAAACGCTGGCTGCGGTCAACCGGAGGATCTCCGGTCCGATGGTCCCCGACAGGGTCCAGGTGGCGGTGCCGGCCAGCATAGAGCGACAGAAAACGGTTCGGTCGGGAGCGGGGTCGGCCTCGACGGACGCGAGCGTGGAGAGCGGTCGCTCCATGGGCGTGACCACCGCGGCACTGAACCGCGGCACCGATCAAGTCAAGGTAGAGTTTGCCGCCAGCCTGGACGCCACTCCCGCTCCCGGCCCTCCGGGTCAGTCGAGCGCGGTACGCAGGGTGGCGACGAAATCCCCATTGGACATCGAGCGAGAGTTGGAGAAGTTGCGCCACGCGGCGCTGGGAACCGCGCGGAGAAAGCCCAGCGACGTGGGCCAAGATCGGAGTGAGGAGGTTGTCCGGGAGCTGAAAGTCACCGTGCCTCGAGCGACCTTGGAGGGCGCCGAGCGATTGACGCTCGACTTGAAGATTGCCGGCGGATCGGAGCCCGATCACTCCCTGCCCGGAGCGATACGGATCGACTTGCCGGACCGACGAGGGGGCCGAGGGGGGAAGACACGGGTGCGGATTACGCTCGATCTCGAGGGAGAGGATTCCTGATCGGACCGATGGGGCCGGCCCAGCCTGACGCCGCTTACCCTGCCGATTCGGCCTGACCCACCTTGATCCGCGACTAGCGGCTTTCCTCGATGGCGGTAGTCGGCAGGGAGACCCTGGCGATCGCCGGATCGTGCTTTCCACACTCTGCGCTGCAGCGGACCAAGACGCTAACCTTCTGGTAACGACTATCGATGCGGTAACTGAGTTGTTTCTTCGCGCGCTCGAAGTCGAGCTCGATCCGTTCCTCAGCCGAATAGATGGCCGTGGGATCCACCGCCAGCCGGCCAATGAAAGGAGTGCCGCCATCGGATCGAACCCCCTCGATGCGAATCTCGGTAACGGGGGGCTCCAGGCGTTTCAGGTCGGGGTAATAGGTGAAGAGGAAAACCCGCTCGGTGGGTAGTGACGCCACCGGCTGTTCTCCGATATACAGGGTGGCCTTGGTCAGGTGCTCACAGCTACGGAAGGCGATGGGTACGTAGAGGCTTCGATTCAAGCGTTTGCCGTCCTTGGCCATCACCGAACCGGAAACTGCCAGCACCACCGAGGCGAGGAGGAACCCAGAGGAGCCGAACCGTCCGATCCTTGTCTTCATGGCAACACTCCGCCCTTTGATCCGAAGGACCCAACTCGGGAAGCTCGGGAGACCTCGGAATCTCCCGAGATCCTTTTCTTATTTGAAGAGGACTTAAGTATGAAGAAGGCTCGTTGCTGCCGGGTGCGGCTTCTGACTCTCGGCTCGCCGAACCCTGACGGGTTCAACTCGGCCTCGGCTCGATCCCAGGTTTTGCAATTAGGGTGCCATGACGGCGAACGAAAACGAATTGAAGTGGAAGCTTACGTCACGTACTTGAAACCCTCGTCCTCCATGGATGGCAGTGAAGGAGAAACTTCCCGAGAAGAGTCGGGAGGGGTGGAGACAGCGGGCAGGGTTGCCAATCTCTGCCACAATCCGACAAAGCAACCGGGGTAAGAACCCCACAAGACGGTGGGGTTAGAAGCAGACGGGGGACGCGTGGCGTCCCGATCCTGATGCTTAAGTTCCGGGCTGAGGATCGATGTAGAGGTGGTACACGCGCAGACCGAGCTGGCGCGAGTCTCCGCCGATTCCGATCTCGGACGGCACGAAGGACTGATTATTGACGATTCTCAGATCCACCCAGTCCTCGGAGCCCAGCGCGGTCGCGGGGATGGAGATCTTGTGAAGGAAGGGGGATCGATTCTCCACGGTGATCCGGGTCAGCTCGGTTGTCCCCACGAAGACCGCCACTTGAAGCGGTTCGGAGAAGGCCTCGACGTTGGTGTCCGCCTCCAAGTACAGCAAGGAGTCCACTTTGGGGTTCTTGAAGGAGCATACCGCTTCCTGCTTCGTCCACTGCCATTCCAAGGCCGGGTTGTCCGCCGATGACTCGAGGGGATGCCACCCTTCCTTGTAGACCAAGAAGATGTTCTCCTTTTGGTCCAGAAGCGTCAGTTGTCCGACTCGATAGGCGAGCTGGCCGGTTTCGGTACCGGATAACGCCAGACGCTCTCCCGTTTCCGGCAGGTAGAGCCCCAACTCGACGGTGGCGGTTCCCAGATAAGGGTAGAGCGGGACGAAGACCGTTCTGGAATACTCGACCGTCGAGCCCGGTCGCCAGGTCGTGGTCGGCTCGGGAGGTTGGTGATCATCCGTGAAGAGAAGCTCATCGTGGGAATCGAGGAAATGCACGAAGACCGTGTAATTCTGCTCCAAGGACTCCAAGTCCGCGCCCAGCTGGAAGCGATACTTCACCTCGACGGGACTTCCGATGGGAGCCTGCGGCTTGTTGAGCTCGATGGCGGGGGTGATGGGCTCGACGTCCGCCCTTCCGTTGCCTTGGCACGCCCCGGCACCCCAGGCGACGGCCCCCGCCAGAACGACTAAAGTGACCCGTTGCAGCATTTCCTTCATTTCTAGTGCTACCTCGTCATGAGAGAGTTTGATATCCGTTACCGCCGGCCGGCCCAGCGACCCCGCTCGGGCGTTAATCTAAAGTCAGCCACTATGTCATAGGCGGTTCCACGAGTCAATCGGCGGGGTCGCGGCACCGGCGAGAGGTGCGGGCTAAGTCTCACCTTGACCAGCTCTTCCGGGCGGTGCTATAGTGCCCCCTCAGTAAGGGCGACAGTCAATCATTCCCGAACGCCCGATAACCCATGCGCGTGTTGAGAGCGGAGTCCGTGACGTAGAGAAAAGCGATGGAAGCACTGGGCATGGTCGAAACCAAGGGCCTGATCGGCTCCATTGAAGCGGCGGACGCCATGGTGAAAACTGCCAACGTGGTTCTGATAGGCCGGGAGTACATAGACGCCGGATACGTAACCGTCTTCGTCCGTGGGGACATCGGAGCGGTGAAGGCCGCCATCGAGGCAGGCGCGGCGGCGGCGCGACGGGTGGGTGAGTTGATCTCCGTTCACATGATTCCCAGTCCGGGTGAGGGCGTGGAAGACATCCTGCCGCGGCCCGAGAGTTAGAAGCAGGGATAGCCACTCGGATCATGCCGGCCATGGTGGAAGACGTCGATCTGCTGTCCGTACAGGAAGCGCGCACTCTGTTGCGGCGCGCCCGGGAAGCCTGGAACACGCTCGGGCATTTTTCACAGGACAAGATCGACGGCATCGTCGCCGCGGCTGCTCGAGCCGCATCCGACGCTTCCATGGAGCTGGCCAAGCTCGCCGTCGAGGAAACCGGATACGGCGTCGTCGAGCACAAATTCGTCAAGAACAAGTTCGCCGCGGTGGACGTCTATCGGTTCATCAAGGACATGAGAACGGTGGGAATCATTCGCGAGGTGCCGGAGAAGAAGCTCTACGAGATCGCCGAGCCGGTGGGAGTGATAGCCGCCGTCATTCCCTCGACGAATCCGACCTCGACGGCCATCTACAAGATTCTCATCAGTCTCAAAGCGCGCAACACCATCGTTCTCTCGCCTCATCCCGCCGCGAAAAGGTGCATCTTCGCTACCGCCGACGTCATGCGCAAGGCGGCCCTCGCCGCCGGGGCGCCTCAAGGCTCCATCGAGTGCATGGAGCACGTATCGATCGAGGGCACGCAGGAACTGATGAAGAACCGATCCACCTCCGTCATTCTCGCTACCGGCGGAATGGGCCTGGTGCGCGCCGCCTATAGCTCGGGAAAGCCGGCCTTTGGAGTGGGACCGGGAAACGTCCCGGCCTATATCGAGTCCTCGGCGAACCTGGTCAAGGCGGTTGGCGACGTTCTCACCGGGAAGAGCTACGACAACGGCACGCTTTGCTGCTCCGAACAAGCCCTGATTTGCGATGAAGCGATCTCGCGGCAGGTGAGGGAACAGGTGACCCAGCAGGGAGGCGCCTTTCTCACCGCCGAGCAGATGCGTGCGGTGGAAAAAATCGCCGTCTTGCCCAGTCGCTTGGCCAACCCGCAGATCGTGGGAAAGAGCGCGGCCTACATTGCCGAGAAGGCCGGCATCACCGTTCCGTCGGGGACGAGGGTCTTGGTGGCCGAGCTGCAAGGGGTGGGTCGAGAATATCCGCTCTCCATCGAAAAGCTCTCGCCGATTCTGGCGTTCTACGTCGCCAAGGATTGGCGAGACGCCTGCGAGCGGTGCAAGGAAGTCCTGCGGTACGGCGGGATGGGGCATACTCTTTCGATCCATTCGCAGAACCGGGACATCATCATGGAGTTCGCCCTACAGAAGCCGGCTTACCGCATCATCGTCAACTCCACCGCCACCCACGGCGCCGTCGGTTTCAGCACCGGGCTGGATCCGGCGATGACTCTCGGTTGTGGCGCCTACGGAGGCAACATCACGTCCGACAACATCACGCCCCTTCATCTCATCAACATCAAGCGGCTGGCGTTCGAGATCCGACCCGTCGACGTGAAGGCCGCCGTGGCGGAATATAGTCGCCAGGAGCCGGCGATGACCCAAGTCCCCTCGCCGGCTGCCGGGGGAGGGCTCCCGACGGTCGAGGAACAGGTGGCGCGGTTCCTGTCCCGTCGCGGCCTAGCCGGAAGCTCCGCGACAATGGTCAGCCCCGCCGCGAACCCAGCCACCGAGAGAGAGACCGACCCGGCGAGAAAGCAGACGCCTGCGCCGTCTCCCACCGCTGCCTTGGAGTTTGTTTCCGAGCAGGACGTGCGGCAGGCGCTCGAGGATGGCCGGAAGCTCCCCATTGGGCCCGACACCATCCTCACACCCTCGGCGCGTGACCTGGGCAACGAGAATAGCGTCTTCGTCCGTGTGTAGCAGGCCATGAGGGGGCGTGGTCGTCACCAGTCGCCTACCGCTACTCTCGACTCGTCAAGGAACTGTCGTCTTGACAGGCTCCGGGGAGGGTGGTAGGTTCGCCCGAGCTTCGCGTGAAGGCCCTCGACTGACAGACATCCGCACCCCTCAGTGCTCGAAGGTAGGCGCATATGCCTTCACTATCCACAGGACTGAAGAACCGGTGAGGAATGGAAGCGGTAAGAGAGTTCAGGAAGGATCACCAGAAACATCTGAAGACCGCGATGGATGCCTTGGTTGGGTCCAGCGCCGAGGAAGGGTTCGTGATCTTCGAGACCGACGGGGGCAAGTTCCTCCAATTCACCTACGACAAGGGAGAGGGGCTGACCTTCGACCTGCCGCGAGTAGGCATGTCCGCGCAAGAGCAGCAGCGACTCAAGGAGCTCGAGGGAATGGAAGCGCTCACTGAGACCGAGCTCTCCTACCTTCTGCAGGTGGGCACCGACACCCGGATGGGCGCGGAGCTGGCCAACCGCATATTCCGAGAAGTCTTTCAATGCCGGGACGACTACCGAGTCGTCGCCACGCTGGACATAGCCACCCCCGATTAGTCCCGCCGCCAGAATCCTTCCCTTCAAGGAAGGAGCCCACCTTGCGGTTTTTTCGTCTCTTGAAATGGTGTTCTCCTGCGCGGTGACCGGAACGACTCGTGGAATCGAAGGGCTGCTGGTCCGCGTCGAGGTCTACCTGGGCGAGGGGCTTCCCTCGTTTCATACCGTGGGTCTCCCGGATGCCTCGGTTCGCGAGGCCCGGGAGCGAGTGCGGGCCGCGGTCCGCACCAGCGGGTTCAAATTTCCCGAGCACCGGATCACCATCAATCTCGCACCCGCGGACGTGCCCAAGCAGGGGTCTGGCTTCGATCTGGCGGTGGCTGTCGGCCTGCTCGCCGCCATGGGCCAGGTGCCCGGCGATCGGCTTCAGAACACGCTCCTCATGGGCGAGCTCGCTCTCAATGGGGGGCTGCGGCCGGTGCGGGGGATTCTTCCGGTCGCCGCCGAGGCGAGATCGGCAGGTCTAGCGGCAGCGGTGGTCCCGAAGTCCAACGGTGAAGAGGCCGCCATGGTGGAGGGTCTGGCGGTTTATCCGGCGGCGAGTCTGCGAGAGGTCGTGGATCTTCTCGCCGCGGATCGCCTCCCCGATCCTTGCACCGCTGCCAGGAACGGGATTTCCCGCCTCGCCGGCTTGCCCGACCTCAGCGACGTGAAGGCGCAATACGGCGCCAAGCGCGCCCTGGAGCTGACGGCTGCCGGTGGTCACAATCTCTTGTTCTACGGTCCTCCGGGAGCGGGCAAGACTCTCCTGGCTCGTCGCCTGCCTTCGCTCTTGCCTCCCTTGAGCTTCGAGGAGGCCATCGAGGTGACCAGGGTGCATTCGGTCGCCGGCAAACTGACGGGTGGCGTCGGTTTGTTGACCGAGCCTCCGTTTCGTGCCCCCCATCACACCATCTCCTGGGCAGCCATGGCGGGAGGCGGGTCGGGGCCCATGCCGGGTGAAGTGAGCCTGGCCCATCGAGGGGTCTTGTTTCTCGATGAGCTCGCAGAGTTCCCGCGCAATGCCCTGGAGGCACTGCGTCAGCCATTGGAGGACGGAAGTATCTGGATCAGCCGCGTCGGTCGCTCGGTTCGTTTACCGACGAGGTTCACGCTGGTAGCGGCGATGAACCCCTGTCCCTGCGGTTTTCTAGGGGCGGAGGCCCGATCCTGTTCCTGTTCGCCGGCCGTGGCGCATCGTTACCAGTCGCGCGTCTCGGGTCCCTTGATCGATCGGATTGACTTGCAGATCTACGTGCGTGCCTTGACGGGCGAGCAGATGCTCGCCCCCTCGCGCCCTGAGGCCTCCTCGGCGGTGCGGGAGAGGGTGGTGCGGGCCAGAGGTCTGCAGAGGGAGCGCTTCGCTCCGTCGGGTCATCGCCTCAACGCCAGCATGTCGCCGAAGGAGGTGCTGCGGTTCTGCCCGCTCCGTCCATCAGGGCGAGCGTCCCTTCGCCGGGCGGTGGATAGTCTCGGGCTTTCGGCGCGAGCCTTCGATCGCATTCTCAAAGTGGCGCGGACGATTGCCGACCTCGACGGCGGCGGCGCTATCCAGGAAGCCCATCTTCAGGAAGCCATCGAGTACCGGAGCCTGGAGAGTGAGCAGCTTCTGAAGTGATAGCATTCGAAGGGAGCCTTATACAGGAGGGATATCTATGGCGCTCCGAGCTTTCTTCAACTCCGTCATCTCCGGTACTGCTCCATTTCGGACATATGTCTTGGTCGGCTTTTCTGTCATGGCGCTCACCGCTGTCATGCTTTTCGCGATGGGACGGGAACCGATCTGCAAGTGTGGCGAGGTATGGCTCTGGTCAGGGGATATCGTAAGCAGCAACAACTCACAGCACCTTCTCGATCCATATTCCTTTACGCACGTCGAACACGGTTTCGGGTTTTACGTGCTCCTCAAGTTCGCGGCAGGCGGCATGCCGCTCCCTCTGCGGGCGCTTTTTGCGGTCGCGCTGGAGTCCGGGTGGGAAGTACTCGAGAACACTGATTTAGTGATCAATAAATACCGCGAAGACACGATCTCGCTCGGCTATTTTGGCGACAGCATCGTGAACTCGCTTTCC
>Ga0209321_10001394_pt1 | contig 16514 bp, 20 predicted proteins | sample Rifsed16ft4_FD_184012 | JGI IMG/M metagenome (GOLD analysis project Ga0209321, IMG submission 184012) | Soil microbial communities from Rifle, Colorado, USA - sediment 16ft 4 - CSP-I_5_4 (version 2) | ecosystem: Environmental > Terrestrial > Deep subsurface > Rock core/Sediment | place: Rifle...
CTCGAGGTGGTGATGATCACCGGCGACAATGAGCGCACCGCGAACGCGATTGGCCGCCAGGTGGGCATCGACCGGGTGCTGGCCGAAGTGCTCCCTCAGGACAAGGCGTTCAATGTCCAGAAGCTCCAGCTCGAGGGCAAGAAGGTGGGCATGGTGGGCGACGGCATCAACGACGCGCCGGCGCTGGCTCAGGCCGATATCGGCCTGGCGATCGGCACGGGCACCGACGTTGCCATCGAGGCCGCCGACATCACCCTGATCAAGGGGAGCCTGATGGGCGTGGTCACCGCCATTCAGATCAGCAAGGCCACGATGCGCAACGTCTATCAGAACCTCTTCGGCGCTTTCATCTACAACTCCGCCGGGCTGCCGATCGCGCTGGGCGTGCTGTATCCTTTCCTCGGAATCCTGCTCTCCCCGCTCCTGGCCGCGCTGGCGATGTCGTTCAGCAGCGTGACTGTGATCAGCAACGCCAACCGGCTCAAGCGGTGGAAGCCGGCCAGGGCCTGACCTGCAACCCGCGATGGAGCCGGCGGGTCGGCGCCGCCGTGCCCGCGGCAGCGGAGTGATGTCGAAAGTAGTGGTGAACGATGAGTTCTAAATGGAGATGGGAATGACACCCGATCGTATTCTCGTCACGCTGGGCGGACTGGCCGCCATCGCCTTCATCGTCTGGTTCTTCTGGCTGGTGAAGAAGCCCGGAGTGAAAGCCAGCCTCACGAGCGCCGGCTATCAGGAGGTCATGGTGCTCGTGAAGGGCGGCTACACGCCAGACGTGATCGTCGTCGAGCGGGGAAAGCCGGTGCGGCTCAACTTCGTGCGGGCCGAGTCGGCCTCCTGCTCGGAGATGGTGCTCTTTCCGGATTTCAAAAAGAGCGCCAAGCTCCCTGAAGGAGAGACGGTCCCCGTGGAGCTCATGCCCGATAAAGCCGGTGAGTTCGAGTTCCAGTGCCAGATGGGCATGCTGCGAGGGAAGCTCGTGGTGGTTTGATCTGCATGCTCGCCCGCGCCTCGGCGAACGGAAGCACGCCATGAAGCTCAACCGGCTGGAATTCCTCCTGATGAACAACCCGGTCCGGGCGGCGATCCAGCGCTGGGTGGAGACGCCCCTGCTCATTGGGCGGGGGAGGCCCTTCGCCGGCCAACGCGTGCTGGAAGTGGGATGCGGCCGAGGGGTCGGCCTGCAGATCCTGCTGACTCTCGGGGCTCGAGAGGCCATCGGGTTGGATCTGGATCCGCGGATGGTGGCGCTTGCCCAAGAGCGACTCGCCCGGCGGGACCACCGGGCGAGGGTCTACCTCGGAGACGCCGAGGCGATCCAGGAGCCCGACGCGGTCTTCGATGCAGTCGTCGACTACGGCATTCTCCACCATGTCCCCGCCTGGCGGCGGGCCCTGCGGGAGATCGCCCGCGTCCTCCGCCCCGGAGGGGCCTTCTACTTCGAGGACCTGCTCCGGGGCTTCGTCGCGGCATCCATGATCCGGGCCCTTCTGACGCACCCCCAGGAGTCGCAGTTCACGGCCGAGGAGTTTCGGCAGGAACTGGAGGCGGCCGGGATGCGCGCCACCCGCTGGCACGCATTCGGGCGTTGGGCCATCGCCGGCGAAGCCCGGCGAGCATAGAGGAGTCGGTAGATGATAAGAGCCAAATCGTCCGTCGCTGTCCTATTGGGCGCCATCCTGGTCTCCGCGTGCGCAGGCCAGCCGCCGACCTCGGGTGTCTCGGGACCGGAGGATCGTCTGCTGGCGCCAACGGAGCTGGCGGAGATGCTGGGCGACAAGAACTTCTTTTTCGTCAACACCCACATCCCCTACGAGGGCGAGATCGAGCCGACCGATGCCTTCATCCCCTACGATCAGATCCAAGAAAACCTGGCGCTGTTTCCGGCCGAGAGAGACGCCATGATTGTGCTCTACTGCCGCAGCGGCCGGATGAGCGCGATCGCCGCCGACGCGTTGGAGAACCTCGGCTACACCAACGTCTGGGATCTCGAGGGGGGCATGATCGCCTGGGAAGAGGCCGGGTTCCGGCTCGCAGGCAACTAGGCGCGCGAGCCTCGGCGCCGGTCCTCCGACCGGGTGTCAGCGCGCTATTCGGCCGGCCGTCGTTTTCGGAGGTGGGAGCCATGGATCTCAAGACGGTCTTAGTCACGGGGAGCAACGGCTACCTCGGCTACGCCGTGTCGCAACGCCTCAGCCAACGGTACAACGTCGTGGGCTTCGACCGCCGCGCTCCTTCACACCCGCCGCCCACTGCCGAGTGCCTGTACGTCGACCTCACCTCTGAGCCAAGCCTGCGACGCGGGCTGGAGACCGTCCGAGAACTGCACGGCAGCGTGCTGGCGTCGGTGCTGCACTTCGCCGCGTACTACGACTTCTCGGGGGCGCCCAGCCCCCTCTATGAGAAGGTCACCATTCGCGGCACGGCCCGGCTGCTGCGTCTGCTTCGCGAGATGGGTTTTCGGGTCGAGCAGTTCATCTTCTCCAGCACCATGCTGGTCCACGCGCCCACGACGCCCGGCAGCCCGATCACCGAGGACTCACCCCTGCAGCCCACATGGGCCTATCCGCAGTCCAAGGTGCGCACCGAGCAGGTGATCCGCCAGGAGCGCGGCGATATCCCGACGGTGGTCCTGCGGATCGCCGGCGTTTACGACGACCTGGGCCACTCCGCCCCGCTGCCGCGCCAGATCCAGCGCATCTTCGAACGGGACCCCACGGCTTACGTCTTCGCCGGAGACCCCACCCACGGCCAGGCGATGGTCCACCGCGAAGATGTTGTGGACCTGTATGTCCGGCTTATCGAGCGCCGGTCGGACCTGCCGCGCGAGCTGGTGCTGGGCGTCGCCGAGCCGGAGACGCTCGGGTATGCAGAGCTTCAGGCCCTCCTGGGCCGGCTGATCCACGGCGAAGAGGAATGGAAGACGATCGTGCTCCCCAAGCCGTTGGGCAAGGTGGGGGCCTGGGTCATGGGTACTCTGCGGCTGTGGCGCATCCCCTTCGTCAAGCCCTGGATGATCGAACGCGCCGACGACCACTACGAGCTCGATATCACCCGCGCCCGCACGGCGGTCGGGTGGGAACCTCGCCGCCGGCTGCGGGACAGCCTGCCGAAGATCGTCGCTGCGCTCAAGGCCGACCCCTGGGCGTGGTACCGGGAGAATGAGCTGCCGATACCGGCCTGGCTGGCGGCGGTCGCTCCGCATGTGCCGGCAGGCGAGGTGCCTGGGCCGCGGCTGGAGGAGCTGCGCGATCTGATCGCGGGCATGACCGCGCAGGCTCGCGCGGAGCACGGGAGATCCCTATGAGCCACCAGTCGGAGCACGGTCCCCAAACGGCGCACGGCCAGAGCGAGCCTGAGGGCCACGGCGCCCGTGCGAAGGCAAGCCAAGAGCACGCAGGCCACGAAGCGCACGCCGGGCACGCGCCTGCGCGGTTGCCCGAAGGTGTGCAGAAACTGATCGCACACCTGGAGGAGATGCGCGTCCTGCAGGCGGTGCTGGCGCGCGAGCACGACCACGAAATAGCGGAACAGCGCCGCCACGACGCCCACGCACAACATCTGATGGACACGGATCCCAAGGGGCACATCGAGACGATGCGCCCGCAGCAGGACCGCAAGGCGCTGGTGCGGGAGTTGCCGACTGCCCTCCTGGGCCACGAGGCAGGGCTCTACGAGGAGATCGAGCGCCTGCAGCCGGAACCCGACGTGAAGGAACTGGAGCACGGCCCGCTCATGGCCTGGCATGTGCTGGCGGAGCACTGGGTGCACATCGCGGTGATGCCGCTGGGCGCCTGGCTCATCTTCAGCCCCGCGGCGCTCGCCTACAGCAGCCCCGCCCTGGCCTGGAGCGACATGATCAGCGGGGCGTTGGTGATCGCCTTCGCCACCCTCAGCATGCGCCGGCTCGCCTGGGCGCCCTGGGCGAACGCGCTCGTCGGGCTTTGGGTGGCCTTCGCGCCGCTGCTCTTCTGGGCGCCTACGCCGGCGGCCTACGCCAACGACACGCTTGTCGGGATGCTCATCACCGCGTTCTCGGTGATCATCCCGATGCGCAGCGTGATGCCGGGGCCGGAGGTGCCACCGGGCTGGACCTACAATCCTTCGACCTGGGCGCAGCGAGCGCCAGTAATCGTTCTGGCCACGCTAAGCTTCTTCCTGTCGCGTTACATGGCTTCCTTCCAACTGGGTCATATCCCAAGCGCCTGGGACCCATTCTTCGGCGGGGGAACCGAGATGGTCCTGACCTCGGCGGTCTCCCGCGCCTTCCCCGTGTCCGACGCAGGCCTGGGCGCTTACACGTACGTGCTCGAGCTGCTCTCCGCCGTCATGGGCGACGCGCGGAGATGGCGAACGATGCCGTGGATGGTGGCGATGTTTGGCGTCGTCGTCGTGCCCTTGGGGATTACCAGCACGGTGTTGGTCATGCTGCAGCCGATCGCGGTAGGGGCTTGGTGCACCCTCTGCCTGATCACGGCGCTGTTCATGCTGATCATGGTGGCGGTCTCGCTCGATGAGATTGTCGCCATGATCCAGTTCTTGATCATAGGGAAGCGGGCGGGAAGATCCACCTGGCGCCTCTTCTGGACCGGCGGGGATCTTCCCCGGCCGGTGGAGGACTTCGGCCTCACCCGCCGTCCCGCGCACGGCCTGGCCGGGATGCTCTGGGGCGCCAGCTTCTCCTGGGCTTTGCTGGCCAGCGCGGTGCTCGGCGTCTGGGTGGTCGCCGCGCCGTGGATCTTCAGGACGCGCGGCCCCGCATTCACCTTCGAGAGCATGCTCGGCGCCCTGGCGGTCGTCATCGCGTTCGTCGCCTGGGCAGAGGTGACCCGCGCGGTCAGGCTTCTGAACGTGCTCATCGGGCTAACGGTTGCCGTGGGGATCTGGTTTCTCGCCGACGTCTCCCTGGCCGCCCGCGTGAGCGCCCTGGTCGCTGGTCTGCTCCTGATCGGCCTCAGCGTGCCCCGCGGGCCGCTACGCGACCGCTATGGCGGCTGGGATCCCTTGATCGTGTAAGGAGGGACGGCGGTGAATGATGCGAACCCATCGTGTTGGCTCCCACACGCCCGAGGAATCGCGCCGGTCCTCCGACCTGGGTCATCGTGTGGAAGGACTGATCTTGGCCGCGGTCGCTCTACTGGCGCTCATGGCAGGCTTGACGAGGGCGCCTTGGGCGGCAACGGTCAGGCCCTGGCTCGCGATGATCGCCGGGTTGCTCCTCTTGATTGCCTTGGTACCTCACGCACCCGCCGTCGGATTGGCCGAAGATCTGGCGCGATCCCCGGCAGCGCCGGCACACGATCATCGCCGCGGCGGTCGCTCTCGGCGGCGCGGGGGAACTGCTCCGGCGGCGCTTGCCGTTCTTGGCTCTGGCCTTTGGGTTCGAAGGCCCCGGCCTGGAGGCGATGGACCGGGGTATGGCTTCTCGGACCCGGCGCGTTCTCTCAGCGCTACGTGTTCCCCGACGGCGAGCTCGTTCCGGTGAGCGAAGCCAACTTGACGGCGGAGGCGGCCGGCTTCGAAGTGCACGATTTCGAGAACCTGCGCGAGCACTATGCCTTGACGCTGCGGCAGTGGGTCCGCCGACTCGAGGCGCGGCGCGAAGACTCCCTGCAGGCCTCGGATGAGATCACCTACCGCACCTGGCGGCTGTTCCTATCTGCCTCGGCCCTGGGATTCGAACGGGGCCAGATCAGCGTCAATCAAACGCTCTTGGCCAAACCCGATCGCGGGCAGGTCCACCTTCCACTGACCCGAGCATATCTGTATTCCGAGGGCTGAGGGCTATGGCCGCGGGTCAGCCAGACTTGCTGCGCGTCCGTTCGTGGTACGGCCTTCGCGCCGAGCTTGGTGTCGAAGATCGGTTGTGGCATCTGGTGCGAGTCGGCCGGGTGACGCTGTCTCACCCGCCGGTGGTCAACACGTTCCTTCGGGCCGGCTTTCCCGAGGGCGAACGGCTCCGCTTGAGCTACCTCCACGAGTTCGGGCACCTGCAGACGCTGCCGCTTGCGCTCGCCCATGCCGGAGATACACTCTGTGTCCCTGGGGTGGAACCCGGTCGTTAGGCGACCTCCATCCCCGTAGAGGTGATCATCGGGCGGTCGCCTGGCGGACGTGCCTATTCCCTCGGCGCAGCCCATGGACAATGGGTCGCCAAGGAGCAATCGTGTCCAAACGCATCCTGGAACCCAACACCACCCTCTATCCGGTGCCCGTCGTGTTGATCACGACCGGGGCTGACACGCCGAACGTCATGACCTGCAACCGTGCTGTCTCCTGCTCGGCCGAGCCGCCGCGCATGGCCGTCTCAGTGCGACCGGCGCGCCATTCGCATGCCATGATCCGCCAGTGCGGTGAATTCGTCGTCAACATCCCCACGCCCGCACAGTCCAGCCTATGTGACTACCTCGGGGTGGTGAGCGGCCGTGACGAAGACAAGATCGGCATGGCCGGCCTGAGTCTGACGCCGGCACTGAAGGTGAGAACGCCCCTGCTCGCCGATTGCCCGGTCAACGTCGAGTGCACCGTGGAGTCTGCCATCGATCTGGGCTCCCACACTCTCTTCATTGGCCTGGTCCAGGCGGTGCATGCCGAAGAGGCGCTCCTCGACGGGCAAGGTGACGTCGACGTGGCCAGAGCCATCGGCCTGACCTACGCCTGCGGGACCGTGCGGGAGCGGCCGACGTACAACTTCCGTGTGGAGGACCTGCGACGGGCAGCACGCGGCGGCTGACAGCTGGTGGCACCTCGCGAGAAGCGGCCAAACTTGCGATGAGCCGCCGTCCTTGGATTCCGACCCTTCTCGGACCGCTGGCCGCCGTGGTGATCGGGGCGTGCGGCATGCTTCCCTGGCTTGTCGGGCGGTCGATCGCCCGATCCGACGAAGGGACCTCCGCGAGCAACGGCGAGCGAATCTACTTCAGCGCCGTGAGTGAGCGCACCGGGCGCATCGACTACCGGGGCGGTCCGCCGGGCGGAGGGATGATGACGGGAGGCGGGGGCCTGGCCTGCGTTTCCTGTCATGAGGCCGATGGGCGCGGCGGCGTCCACGTGATGCACATGCTGCTCATGGACGCCCCGGACATCCGCTGGTCGACCCTGGCCGCAGAAATGGACGATGGTCCCAGCGAAGAGCCCCAGCCCGAGGGCGGGCATGACGGGCCGATGGCAGATTATGACCTCGACGCCTTCCGTCTAGCCGTCGTCGAGGGCCGACACCCGGATGGAACTGCGCTCAGCCTGAATATGCCACGCTGGGATCTGGGCGACGGAGATCTCGCCGACCTGGCTGAGTTCTTGCGGTCTTTGCCGTAGAACGCCTCGGGCGTGCGTGCCGCAATCCCCTCGGGCGGCTGCGAGCCGGCCAGACAGGCTCCTGCCCGCCGATGCAAGCGAAGGCCTAGCGCCCTGGGTCTGCACGATGGGCCTCATTTCCATCTCCGCCAGTCTTGCTTGGCCTCTCACCAGTCTTGTCACAGGTGCAATGGACCGTTCGGGAAGGCGTACATGCTAGTCGCCCATGGGCCAGCCTGCGTATACCCACGCGCGCTCTCTGGCGCTTTTCTTCCCGCCCTGGAGTGGGTTAGGCTAAGGCCAGCTATCCAAGAACGACCGATCGGCTGCCGTGCCGCCGCCGGCCTTGGCAGAAAGGAGAGTTGCCCCATGAAGCGCCTGCCCTTCCATCGCATGTGAGCAGCCGTCTCCAAGGAAGCCAGAAGGACGGCTCACGACGGTCGCCGAGGGCGGTTCTGAGGTCGCATGGCATCTCCGTCAGAGGCGGAGTTGCCGATAGGCGAGGATCGTGAGCGGATGGATCCGAGGCGAACATGACAATGGACACCGAACGCGGAGATCGCGCGGGTCATCGTCCCCGGGGGACGGTTCGTGGCGCTGGAGATGCGGAGCATGGACACCGGGTCCTGGCCCCGCTGGCAGGCCCGCCTGGCGCATCGGCTCATGCGAGTCTGCACGGTGGACGGATCTCATCGGTCTCTTGAGGCCATCCTGCACGCTTTCGGAGACGTGAAGGTGAGGCCTTGTTGGGCGGGGATGCTCTACGTGGCCGTGGCCACGAAAGCAAGGGTAGGATCGGCCTGGCCATCGTGATCCGGGTGGCCGGGGCCACGGCCAACGTCATGTTGCCGCTCAGCGTGCGCACTAGCCGTTGGGGTGCGTCAGCCAATGGATGGAGGCTTGCATGTCTCTCACTTCGGTCACCTTGCTGGTTCTTGTCCCGCTCGTTGCAGGCTCCCTCCTCGTCGGCGCGAGCGCGCTCACCACGGCTTATGCCCGACGCTTCGGGGAGGCTGGCGGCCAGGCCCTGACCTTCGTGCTCCGCAACGTTTTGGGGCTGCCCTTGGTGTTCGTTGGGGCGATCTGGGCCTGGCGATCCCCGTCTGCGTGGCTCATCGCCACCAACCTGCTCATGTCTGTGGTCGGGTGGATCCTCGTGGCTGCGGGTGCGCTCGTCTTTGTCGTCGGTCACGTCCACATCGGCTCGCCGGCAGGCCGGCCGACGATGCGAGACCCTCTGGTTCGTGGCGGCTTGTACGCCTATGTTCGACATCCCATCTACGCCGGGTCTCTTGCCCTTATCCTCGGGCTGGCCCTCCTTCACCCCACGGCCACATTCCTCTTGGCTGCCGCACTGGGCGCGGCCTGGCTGATGGTCCAGGCCAGGATCGAGGAGAACGATCTCACCCAGCGCCTCCCCGAGTATCGCGAGTACATAAAGCAAGTGCCGAGGTTCGTGCCGCGCCTCGGACGCCGGGGCCGATGAGCTCCAGACCCACGCGGCTGACAAGAGATCGCGCCCGGGGACACCCAGGAGAAACCAAGTGCCGGCACGCCTGACGTTCCTGGGCGCCGCGGGGACCGTAACCGGATCTCGATTCGCGCTGGAGACGGACGGCCGCCGCTACCAGGTGGACTGCGGCCTCTTTCAGGGTGGGCGCAAGATGGAGGCCAAGAACTGGGAGCCGCCGCCGTTCGATCCCGACAAGCTCGACGCGATCCTTCTGACCCACGCCCACATCGATCACGTTGGCTACCTGCCACGCCTCGTGGCGCAGGGGTTCCGTGGGCCGGTGTTCGCAACCGAGGCGACATGCGCTCTGCTGGAACTGGTGCTGCCCGATTCGGCCCGCCTCCAGGAACAAGACGCGGCCTACGCCAACAAGCGGGGTTACACCCGACACCGCCCGGCTCTGCCCCTCTATACAACGGAGGACGCCGATCGGGCCCTGGGCCTCCTCCGGCCTGTGGGATTCCACCGAGCGCTCTCGCTCGACGGCACGGAGGTCAGCTGGAGGCCCGCCGGGCATATGCTCGGTTCGGCCAGTCTCGAGGTCAACCTCGCGGCTTCGGCCTCCCGCCGCCGGCTGGTCTTCTCCGGCGACCTCGGTCGTTACAACAGCGAGGTGATGAAGCCCCCCGAGGTGGTCGAACAGGGTGACGTCGTGGTCGTCGAGTCCACCTACGGAGATCGTCGGCACGCGGATCAATCCATCGATGAAGCCTTGACCCGCGTGCTGAACGACGTCGCCGAAGCGAGAGGGGTTCTGCTCATCCCCGCCTTTGCCGTGGGGCGGACGCAACAAGTGCTCTACCACATCCGCAAGCTCCAGGACAAGGGCCTGGCGCCCGATCTTCCCGTCTACATTGACAGCCCGATGGCGGTTGACGCCAGCCATATCTACTGCCGGTTCGGTGACGATCACAACCTCGATGTGAATCTCCTCATGGATCACGACGCTTGCCCGCTGCGCTGCCGCGAGACTCACTTCGTGCGAGACACGGCGGATTCGAAGGCATTGAACCAGATGCCCGGGCCGGCGGTGATCCTCTCGGCCAGTGGGATGCTGACCGGAGGGCGGATTCTGCATCACCTGAAGTGGCGCCTGCCGGATGCCCGCAACACCGTGCTCTTCGTCGGATACCAGGCAGCGGGGACGCGCGGCCGCGCCCTCCTGGAGGGGGCCAAGAGTTTGCGGATCCATGGCCAGAATGTCCCGGTGCGCGCCCAGATCGCCCGCATCGACGCCCTCTCCGGGCATGCCGACCAGGATGAGCTGATCCGGTGGCTGGGAGGGTTCGCCCAGCCACCATCACAGGTGTACCTCGTCCACGGGGAGCCCCCCGCCAGCCTAGAACTCCAACGTCAGATCCGCCGGCGGCTCGGATGGAGCACGGTGATTCCCGCTGAACGAGCCGCGTCGAATGTGGGGTAGGATTGAAAGGGGCGGAGGCGGGGGGGGGAGCGGTGCGCAACTATGGCCTGGCAGACACACCGTGCCGGGATCTGCTTTGTCGAGGATCCCATGGTCATCCGAAGTCGCCCCGAGGCTTTGAGTCAGGAGGTTGTCCACGAAGGTCAAAGATCCGGTCTGTGGAATGGAGATAGAAGCCGAAAAGGCCTTCGCGAAGCGCGAGCATGACGGCCGAACCTTCTACTTCTGCTCGCAAGATTGCGTCAGCAAATTCGACGCCGACCCACACAAGTATGGCCATCCGATGGATCATCAGCACCACCACTAGGCGGAAGACCTCACGAAGTAGAAGCCCTCCATGGCGAATTGAACAGGGCGAGCGGACCCCTACGCGTTTGGGAAGACCGTGCGGCAGGCTCGTCGTCGAGTGAGGTCAAAGCGCAGCGCCCGGCATGTTCGCCGATGAGCCGTCAAGAGCCCGAGAGCGGGATCCCCTAGCACGTCCACGGCGATCCCGGCCTCCCGAGCCCGATCGACAGACGCGCCAAATCGCTCTCCCCGTCTGCCCATCTGTGATGTATCCTGTCGATACCGACCAAATGGGTCCGATCCCGTTCCGGGTGGAGGTTGTCCGCTGACATGGTGCCCCCTTCCGCAGAGACCAAGCGAAAGGCCAGTGCGGTATGGCTCGTCTATGTCCTCTTCGCCGGGCTCACACTGGTCCTGATCTTTATGGGAATGCAGGCAACGCTCACCAATGCCCGCGTCAGAGAGGCCGTGGCCGACCTCGCGCCATACGGCCTGGTGACGGTCCGCTTCTCAACCGACCCCAATCCCCCTCTGCCCTCGGGAACGGTGGGGCTGAGCTTCACCCTGGTCGACGACCGACGCCGCCCGGTGGATGTCGACTGGGCGCGATTCGAGTACGGGACGGAGGCAAGTAATGAGCCGGTCGCAGCCTCCGAGGCGGAGCCGATGGACGACGGCAGCGGAATGTTCATGGGCCAGGCGCAGTTTCCGCAGGTGGGGACATGGTGGCTGCGCCTCGAAGTAGGCAAGGGCAACTCCCAGGCCGATGTCCAGTTCACCTTCTATGTGGAGCCCGCGCAGTAGATCAAGCATGGCCTGATGTCGTGGAGCCAATCTACAACCTCTGGGTGGACGACCTGCGACGGGCAGCAAGCAGCCGGGGAGGCGCGGTGGCGGATGCCCTTCATGGTGGCGTCGGTCCGGGCTAATGCGATCGGCATGGGCGGCAGGCCTTACGCCTTCTTGATGGCGCGCAGGGATCCACGCGTGGAAGGTCGTCAAACGGCAGAGCGCAGTGGTGTCTTGAAGCAGTTCGACGGCAATTCACGAAGTGGGGAGAAGAACAGGCAATGGACACGATACTCCCAAGGAAGGCTCAACAGCCTTCGGTCGTAAGCCGTGTGGACAAGCAAGCCACGGCGCTGGCGCGGGCGCGCTACGATCGCCAGGCTTCCAGCTATGACCGCCGCCAGGGAATGCTGGAAGGAATACAGCGCCCATGGCGCAAACGGCTGTGGGGCATGGTGAACGGGCCGCCAGTGCTGGAAGTTGGGGTGGGTACGGGCCTGAACATGCCTTACTGGCCCGCCGACGTGGAGGTTACGGCGACGGACCTGTCGCCTCGCATGCTGGAGCGCGCCCGAGAGCGCGCCGCCGAACTGGGCCTGGTCGCCGACCTTCGCCTCGCCGACGTCCAGGCGCTGGAGCTCCCGGACAGCTCCTTCGAGACAGCCGTGGCCACCTGCGTCTTCTGCTCGGTGCCCGATGCGGTACTGGGCCTGCGCGAGCTGGGCCGCGTCGTTCGGCCAGGTGGGCAAATCCTGCTCCTGGAGCACATGCGGCCAGAAAACCCGTTCCTGGGAGCGCTCACCGACCTGCTCACCCCCTTGTCGGTGCGCCTGACCGGCGCGAACCTCAACCGGCGCACGCTGGAGAATATCCGCGCCGCCGGGCTGAAGATCGGTTCGGTCGAAGACCTAGCCATGGCCGGCATGTTCAAGCTCATCGTCGCCCAGCCGGGCTGACGGCGCCCCGGCCGAGGCAAACCGGGGCGAGGCACGCGGAGCTCTTATCCTGGAGAAACCAGCCTCAAACTCACGAAAGTGCCCGCGTCTGGTTGGCGGAGGCATTGTATTGGCTGTGTTGGTTGGGATTGGCATCCCTTCTGCTGTTCATTCTGATCCGTCTGATTTGAGTTCACACGGATGGCGGGCCAAAGCGGTTTCGCATGTACCGCGAACGTCCGCGCTCCATGCGAAGGCACCCGGCGGCGGGGCCGGCCCCGATCTCCATATGTGAATGAGGGATTATGGAACCCGGAACGATCTTGCTGATTATCGTGGGCGTTGTGCTGCTGTGGCTGCTGGTCGATGTCCTCTTCACCGGAGGTACGATGACCGGCGGGATGATGGGGGGAATGATGATGATGGCCACCAACCCGGTCGGGTTGGTCGTGCTGCTTCTCATTCTGGCGCTGGGCGCCCTCGTGGCTTACATCGTCTTCTTTACCTGACCGGCGGTTTCTCCCTCCACCAGGGCCCGCCTCGCCCGAAGATGAAGGCCAGCCATGGCAACCGCCAGCATCGCCAGACTCGCCAGCTGGGCCGCGCGCAGCTCCCCGAAGATGATGACACTGTCGCCGCGAAAGGCTTCCAGGAAAAGCCGGCTTCCGGCAGCCATGGCGAGCCAAGCCAGAAAAAGGAAACCCGGAAAGGCAAACACGCGCCCGAGCCGCCACACACCGAGAAACGCCAGGCCGGCCAGGACAATCTCATAAGCCTGCGTCGGGTGCCTCGTCGCTCCCCACAGTTCGATCGCCCAGGGTACGGATGTCGGTGCCCCAAAGGCGTCGCCGCTGGAGAGGTGTGCCAATCCGAGGAAGGCTGAAAAAGCTGCCAGGCCAGGGGCGAGTGCATCCAGAGCCGCCCAGAACGGCAGATGTCGGCGTTGACCTAACACCAGGACAACAATCAACCCGATGAGGATCCCCTCGGTGGGTGCCAGAGTGCTGGGGTTCAGGGAGAAGAGGCTCAGGGGGTCATCGGCGTAGATCGAAAGGTAACGCAGGGCATAAACGAGTCGAGCACCGACGATGCCCGCGATCAGGCCGTAGAACACGAGGTTGTTGAGCGCCGCGCCCGGGACTTTGCGCCGCGGCGCCTCCCGGTCGATCCAGGAGGTCCCCAACCAGACGCCCATTAAGAGGAACAGGCCGGGCAGACGTAGCGCCAGAGGTCCGATCTGAAGGATAGGGAACATCAATCTTCCCGGAGGAGTTCTTCCACGGCCGTCTGGATGGTTGTCTCGCTCATCGGGCCTCCGAGGACCACTTTCCGGATGATGCCATCTCGGTCGATGAAAAACGTGGTTGGCAGCGCGCGCAAGAGATAGGTCCGGCTGACCGCCCCGCTGCGATCCAGAGGGATGGGAAAGGTCAGGCCAAATTCGCGCACGAACTGGGCCGCGCCCGCCTCCGTGTCCTGGTAGGTGGTGTTGACGGCCAGGATTTCCAGCCCGCGGCTGTGATTCGCTTCGTAGACCTGTTGCAGGGCGGGCATTTCGGCGCGACAGGGTGGGCACCAGGATGCCCAAAGGTTGACGATGACCGGCTTTCCGCGCAGCTCCGACAGTGACACCTGCCCGCCTCCGAGGAGTTCGAGCGTGAAGTCCGGCGCCGCGAAGCCAACCCGCGGGCTCGGCGTCAGCCCGCCGGTTGTGGCGCTGGCCGCGACCGACGAGCGTAGAGTCCAGACCAACCCGAGCAGCACGACGAGCGACGTGACTGCGAACCAGCGCCGGGGATCGGAGATCCACGCCAGTGTCGCTCGGCCGTCGCTGAACTGCCGGCTGCCTCCAGCCGCGCTCTTCATCAGGCTGAAGCTTACTCTTCAACCCAGGACTCTTCAAGGGCGAGCTTGCGCATCCCCTCTTCGGGCTCCGGACGTCGCCGCAGCCGCCGTCGGTTAGCGGCCGTTGTCTGGTTTCAACCCCGCCAAACAGCCTAGCCCCCAGCCCGGCGGAATCGCCCTGCCATCTCCGCCTCCCACGCCTTACACTGATCGATGTCGAAGCCGACGCATCAGGAAGGAGGCGGGCAATGGAGCAGATGAAACCGATTCCCCAGGCCCAGCCCAGGCCGAGAATTCCCCGGGCCCTCTGGGTTGTTCTTGCCATCGCCGCAGCCGCGATCGTTGCCGTCGTTGTGTTCGAAGTGGCGGCAGGAACGGCCGCTAGCTACGCCCTGCTTGGACTGATGGGCCTGAGCCATCTCTTCATGCATGGCAGCCATGGTTCTCACACGGCGAACAACGGGCCGACGGCGGGCGCCCCGGGCGACGATGCCGACGCCCACGCCGGCCATTCGGGCGGATGCCACTAGGAGGGTATTTCATATGGACGAGAATTGCCACGTCGAACCGCTCACCAGGACAGCCTCGGCCCTGGAGCGAGAGGGGGCGATCTCCACGCAGCTCGTCGTGACCGGCATGGGCTGCCCCAACTGCGCCGCTCGCGTGCGCAATAGCCTGGTGATGGTCCACGGCGTTGTGGACGCCGTGGTCGACCACACCTCGGGCAGAGCGCTTGTGGCTTTCAATCCCCGAATCGCCTCGACGGCCCAGCTCGTCGATGCTGTGGCCCGGGCGGGCGGCGACGGGCGGCACGAGTACCGTGCCGTGATCGCGGGCTAGATGCGCCCCTCGGACGACCCTCCTCCGCGACCCGTCCGGGCCGGATCCCGCAATTCATCCCTTCCATTTGAAGCGGGGCCCCCCGGAGGAAACGGCCACCTCTCTCAGGGGTCCGAATCGCCGAGGGCAGGCTGGGTTGGGGAACTCTATTCCGAATGAGCACATGCGGCCGCGCGAGCCGGCCTGGAGGTGAAGGCGCATGGGCAAGACACGAGGACCGAAGAAGGGTCGCAATCGCCGACGGGAGGAAGGTTGGCCTCTGGTTGTCTACATGTGGATCGCAGGGCTCGGGCTCGCTGGCTACCTCTTCGTCGGGGAGCTAGCTCTCCGCTCGCGGCCCCACCCACTCCATTGGGCGGCGGGGCTCCTCGGTGGCGCAGTCGGCGCCGGCGTCGGATGGCTCTGGTATCGCTGGCGCGGCGACGTTGTCTGACATTCGGCGCATAGTAAGGAGGCAGCATGTCAAACCGAGAAGCCCGGAAGCGAGCCCGCTTGCGAAAGAGGCGGATCCGTGCGGCCGTCTACATCCTGATTGTGGCGGGCGTGCTTGGGTCGGCCGGCGCGCTGATCCGATCCGCATTCATCCGGCCCTCTCTCCCTCCCATCGCAGGCACTGTCATCGACGTCGCGGCGGACATGACCGGCTTTGATACGCCGGAAATCCGCCTCCGTTCCGGTGAGCCCGTCACCATTCGCCTGACCAGCCTCGACAATTCCCACCACACCGACGGCGGCGGGCAACACCAGTGGGCGGTGGACGAGCTTGGGGTGAATATCGTCGCCCCTCCCGAGGGAACACGCTACGCCACGTTCACCCCCGATCAACCCGGCGAGTATGTCTTCTATTGCGACATCTGCTGCGGCGGACGCGCTAACCCCTCCATGCAGGGGCGCTTGATCGTAGAGGCCTAGGCCATGCAGCGGACCGCCGCGCGCCGCGTGATCGTTCTTTCGTCACTGGGGGTGTTGGCGATGGGGGCCATTGCCCTGACCGGGTGGTTTCATCCCAACGCCCCGAGCGAGGCCATGAGCGCCTACCTGCCGGCGATTACCTTGCCCACCGTGCTGGCCGCTGCCGCTTTGGATGGGATCAATCCGTGCGCCTTCACCGTCCTGTTGCTCTTCATCACCAGCCTGGTCGCCTCACTGCCCGCCGGGCCCGTGGATCATCGAGCTCTCCGCGGCCGCATGCTACGCCTCGGCTCTATATACATCGGGGCCGTCTTCCTGACCTACCTCGCTCTCGGCGTGGGGATCTTGCAGACGATTGATCTCTTCAGCCGTCAGCATCTCCCGGCGCGCCTCGGCGGCTTGGCCGCCGTGTTGCTGGGCCTGTGGATGCTCAAAGACTACTTCCTCCCCGATCTTGGGCCCAGGCTGCAAGCGCCACCCCGCGTGGCCGAGATCGCCCGCCGGGCGGCCAGGAAAGCCACGGTCCCGGCTCTTGTACTGGGCGGCGTCTTCATTGGCTTGTGCACGGTCCCTTGCAGCGGCGCGGTGTACCTCGGCGTCCTAAGCCTGTTGACTCTCCAACCCTCAGCCCTGACTGGATACGGCTACCTCAGCAGTAAGCGCGGCTTCCCGCCTC
>Ga0209321_10001395_pt1 | contig 16510 bp, 13 predicted proteins | sample Rifsed16ft4_FD_184012 | JGI IMG/M metagenome (GOLD analysis project Ga0209321, IMG submission 184012) | Soil microbial communities from Rifle, Colorado, USA - sediment 16ft 4 - CSP-I_5_4 (version 2) | ecosystem: Environmental > Terrestrial > Deep subsurface > Rock core/Sediment | place: Rifle...
GTGAATCGGCTGGCTCGAGCCTTGGCCGGGTCGCTATCGTTTTGCATCGAAGAAGTGTCTGGCCGGGCTGGTCCCTAAAAAGTGAGAGGCTCCTTGCACCGACCGCGCGTCCTCGTCCCCATGTTATCGGCGCTCCTCGTGTTAGGCGCCGCGGGCCTCTTCCTGGAACAGCCCCTGTCCTGGGAGCTCCTCGATCCCCGTGAGCCCGGGGGAATTTGGCGCCTCTCGTTCTTGGTGCTGTTCCTCACCAGCGCGGTGACCACCACTCTCCTTCTCGCTTCCAAGCGCAGCAAGGCTCGGCACGATTTCCCGCTCTTGGCGGTCCTGGCCATCGCGGTCAACTTCGTCGTTCAGCTGAGTGGGGGTTTGCAATCGTCCTGGCAGACTCTTTATCTCATTCTGATCGGGTTGGTGGCCGTCGCCTGTCCTCCGCGCCTGGTTGCCTCCCTGCTGGCGGTCATTTCCGCGCTCGAGGTTGCAAACTGGGCCATCGGGGGTTACCAGGATGGCGCCGCCTTGTTGCGCACGCTGGGACTGCCGGCGGTGACTGCGGCGGGGATTGGTTTCCTGGAATGGAGCAGGAGGCGGAGATCCGAAAGGACGGAAGAGGAGCTCCTCAAGCTCAACCGGGGACTCGAAGAGCTGGAGGTGTCCGAGGAGGGCGTGGCGACGTCCCCCATCTCAGAAGAAGGTAAGCGCCTCGGCCGGGTGGAGCATGTGCGGGCTTTGGACGCTCGGCTCGGTGCGCTTCTGGCCCTGGTTCGGGAGGTCACCGAGGCTCATGGCGCCTTTCTTCTTCGCGCCGACCCGGGAACCACCGGCTTCATCATTCGCTTGGTGGCGGGTCCGGCGGTGGACCGAACGGGAGAACGCGTGACGCTTGCGGGAGGGCTCCTCAGTGACGTTCTGCGAGACGAGAAGATGCTCGCCGTCGCCGAGCGCGCTCGTCCACTACCCCCTTTCCCTTGGTATTCCCAGAGGGCCGGTCCGGCCAAGCAACCAGAGCTCCATTCGCTCCTTGCCATCCCCTTCCGCGATCAAGGCGGGCCGCAGTGGATTCTCATCCTGGATCATGAGCATCCGGATCACTTCGACCGGGCGCGCCAGGAGCTGGCTCGTGGTCTCTCGGATCAAATGCTGCAGTGGCTTTCCTCGACGCGGCTGCTGTCGGAGCTGGACATACTCTCCAAGGAGTTTCGTCGCCTCTATGAAGCCAGCGCCGCACTCTCTCAGGGACTTCCGGTGGAGCAAACGCTGGAGCAGATCGCGAGTTTCTGCAAAGAGGTCACCCAATTCGAGGCATGCGCTATTTGCTTGCTGGATGAGGGTAGAGACAAGTTCTCGGTACCGGTGGCGGAAGGCTATCCGAGGAAGTTTCGAGGCTCGCTCTTGCCACTCGACTCGCGCACCTGGGCGGGTTGGATCTTGAGGGCGCAGGAAGATCCACAGACCATACGCTTTAAGCTCCGCACCGGCATGCCGGTCCTCTATCCCGGAGAGCGAATGTATCTGGGAGCCGCGTTCCTGGGAATGCCCCTGCTGGCAAAGAATCGCGTCACCGGTGCGCTCTTGCTGACTCGCCGGGGGAAGCCTTTCTCCTCGAACGAGGTGCGGCTGGTGCGCATCCTCTGCAACCAGGCCTCCATCGCCGTCGAGAACGCCCGCGTCTACGGGAGGTTGGAACAAATGGCCATCACCGATGGCCTCACCGGCCTCTTCAACCGGCGATATTTCCAGCAGGCTTTGGAAAGGGAGCTGGCGAGGGCCGACCGCGGCGCCAGCAGCCTCGCCCTGCTGCTTCTGGACATCGATCACTTCAAGGTCTTGAACGACACCTACGGTCACGCTCTCGGTGACGCGGTGTTGAAGAAAATTGCCGACGTCCTGGGAGAGACCCTGAGGAAAGGGGACGTGTTGGCCCGCTATGGTGGAGAGGAGTTCGTGGTCCTCCTGCCCCAGGCGACCTACCAAGGCGCGCAGGAGTTCGCCCAGCGCGTCTGGAAGGCGGTGGGGACGGCGCCCATTCATCCCGGGGGCGGGGCGCTCCGGGTGACTGCCAGCGTGGGCTGGGCTCTTCTCCCCGAGGACGTGGATTCGGCAGAGGCCTTGCTGGAGGCGTCGGACCGGGCGCTCTACTACGCCAAGGAGACCGGCCGTAACAAAGTGGCGGCCTACCACGCTCTGCAAGCGAGCGTGAAGTCCTGATGAGAAAACCGAAGAACTACTACTCGATTCTCGGCGTTTCCCCGGAGACGTCTCTCGAAGAGATCAAGAGGTCCTACCGCCGCCTGGCAAGACGATTTCACCCCGACATGAAGGAGACGTCCGACGCCGCGCGGTTTCGAGACATTCAGGAGGCGTATGAGGTTCTGTGCAGCCCCGAGAAACGACGCGCCTACGATCTGACTTCGAGCAGCGAAATACCGATCACCTACGGCTCTCCCTCGGTTCCCTTTGCGGAAGTGTGGTTCGAGCCCGGGCCGAGCGCCGCACGGCCGCGCTGGCGTCGGCGGTCGCGGGTCCTCGATACCGACGCGGAGATCGTCGTGACACCGGAAGAGGCACGGCACGGCGGCACGTTGAGCTTCGAGGTTCGAGTGGGGGAGATGTGCGACGCCTGCCGGGGCACCGGGCAGGGATTCATGCTGTGGTGTTGGGACTGCGACGGCACCGGGGAGGTGAGACGCTACCGCCGCGTCCTTTTCTCCATACCTCCCGGCGTCGAGCACGGAGCCACGCTGAGCGCTTCAGTGGGGCCGGGGCAGGGCGAGCTGCGCGCCCGGGTGCTCATCTCACAGAGGAGATGAATCAAAGAGAAGAGGAGCCCTCGTGGTCAGGATGGTCGTTTAAGTGCAAGAAGGTCAGGGGCTCGACGTCGCGTCCGTTGAACCGGTTGTTGGGGAACCTCTTACGAATCCAAATCCGCAGGAGACCGACTCCTGTTCCGACTCCCAGGGCTACCAGAAGGGAGATCCCGATCAGAGCCAGCGCGGTGAGGATGACCCAGGCCAAGGTAGGTTGGGTCTCCGTGTCCCTCAGGTCCACGAAGGTGATGCCTTGTCCTTTGGACTGGATCCAAAGCGCCAGGCCTAGAAGCTGCGACATCATGAAGCTATGCTAGCGCCGGCTCGTCGGGCGGTCAAGCCAGGGTCAGCGGCCCCCATCGATGTCGCGAGTCATCGGCGAAGTGGCAACGCGGGCCACGCCCTTCAAGGTAGTGGTGTAGGTAGTGATACCTTCCACGATGGACTCCGCGATCTTGTGACGAAAGTCACCGGAGGAGAGAAGTGTGGCATCGTCCGAGTTGGACAGAAACGATACCTCGATCAGGACGCTGGGCATGTTCGCGCCCAACAAGACGTAGAAGGGAGCCGTCTTGACCCCTAGGTCGCGGGAGTGCCTGTCCGATTCGACCGCGCGTTTCACCATCGACTGATGCACGTGATGGGCAAACTCCCTCGACTCGGCGATCTTGCTGTTGTTCATGATCTGGCTCAAGAGCTCCTCGAGCTCCGTCATGCGACGGGTGCTGACCGCGTTCTCGCGAGCCGCGGTCTCCTCCGCCTCGGGCGATGTGGCGAGGTTGAGGTAGTAGGTCTCTAGACCGCGGGCGCGCCGGTTTCTGCTGGCGTTGGCGTGAATGGAGACGAAGAGATCCGCGCCCTGGGAATTGGCGATGGCCGTTCTTTCCTCGAGGGGAATGAAAACGTCGTCGTTGCGCGTCAAGATGACCTCGTAATTACCCTGGGTCTCCAGGAACTTGGCGACGCGCCGCGATATATCCAGTACCAGATCCTTCTCCTGGAGTCCGTTGTGACTCGTCGCTCCCGGATCGTGTCCGCCGTGACCGGGGTCGATGATCACCCGCCGCGCTTCCAGCCCGAGCTGCCGGGAAAGGGGAAAGCGCCCATCGGAGGTGGGCTCGGGCGGGAGAGGAAGCATGGCAACCGGAGCGGGAGGCAGGTCGGCGGAGGCGGGCTGAGGCTCCGCCGAGACTTCGCCGGGCGGCGGCGGAGAAGTGGCGGACGCCTCGGCATCAGACGGATCTCCGGAAGCGGACGCCGTTCTCGGCGGAAGGCCAGGGGAGCTCACGTCCGCCGGGCTTCCGGGCTCCGGTTTGATCCCAAGTATGTCCACCACCAGCCGATGGGGGTCGGGTAAGTAGAACACGTTGTACCGGCTGATGCTCTCGAAGTCCAGAACCACCCGAACCACGTCAGGCTTGTTTTGTCCCACCCGGATCTGTTTGAGAAAACCGTCCCCCACTTGAAAGACTTCTGAAGCCAGACTCTCCGACAAGTGAGTGTTGAAGAGATCGAAGTAGATGCGGTCGGGATGGGTCAAACGCCCGCGGTTGAACTCCACCTCATCGGCGGTGTCGATGACGATGCGCGTATACTCCTTTCCGGTCCACTGCCGAATATTGCGCACCTCGACCAAACCGGATGGCGTCGTTCGTCTCGTCGGCTCGGCGGGTCTTTCTACCTTCTCCGGCCTGTCGAGGTTGGCCAGTAGGCGCCGGGCATCGGCCGCCTCGGTACTATTCGGCCAGCCGGTGAGGAGGGCACTCATTTCCTCGCGGGCTGCCTTTTCGTTGGAGAGGCTGTTGAGATAGAGATCGGCGCGCGCCAGCCGGGCAGCGGGGCCCCACTTGCTGTCGGGATAGCCTTTGAGGAGCAGATGGTAGGCGTCCAGGGCCTGTACCATGGCGTCCCGGTCGCCGAAACGGGCGCCCGCCTTTCGATAGAGCTCGCCTTCATGGTAGAGAGCATCGTCACAATAGCCGCTTCGCGGGTAGCTCAGAACGACCACGTGATACTGCCGCGCTACCTTGAGCCACACCGCCTTTTCCGCCTGGAGATTCTTGGAGGAGGCCAGCGATTTCTCGGCGGCCAGTGCTTCTTCGTATAGCGTCTGGGCGGTCTTCTGCTCCGCCAAGACAGGGGATGGGTCGCCGAGTGAGGACAGCAAGACCGTTAAACCGGCCGCCGCCAGCGCGACGCCTCTAACGGAGTTGACGGTCCACCTCATCAAAATAATCCTTTGCCACCAAGACCTCGCGCGCCTTGGAGCCTTCCGGCGGCCCGACGATGCCGTCCGCCTCCAGCATGTCGACGATCCTGGCCGCCCGGCTGTAGCCGAGCCGAAGTCTTCGTTGTAAGTGAGAGACCGAGGCCACGCCCGTTTCCACCACCATCCGTGCCGCTTGGTCGAAGAGCTCGTCCCGCTGGTTGTCGCCGAGATCGTTCCTTTCCTGTGCCTGCAATATGGAGAGATTGTACTCGGGCTTGCCGGCCTTTCTCCAGAAGGAAACAAGCCTCCCGACTTCGGCTTCCGACACGAAAGCGGCGTGCAGGCGGGTCAGGCGTGCCGACCCCGGCGGCAGGAAGAGCATGTCGCCCTTGCCGAGAAGCTGCTCGGCACCATTGGCGTCGAGGATGGTTCGCGAGTCCACCCGAGAGGGCATGCGGAAGGCGATGCGGGAAGGGAAGTTGGCTTTGATGATTCCGGTGATGATGTCCACCGACGGCCGCTGCGTGGCCAGAACTAGGTGAACGCCCACCGCTCGCGCCATCTGGGCGAGGCGGGTAATGGCGTCCTCCACTTCCCAGGACGATACCATCATGAGGTCGGCGAGCTCGTCGATGACGAGCAGAACATAGGGCAGAGGGCGGAGCGGTTCACCGTTCTCGCTTTCCTTTTTCTCTCCGGCCTCGATGGCTCCGCGCAGGATGTTGTTGTACTGCTCGATGTTTCGCACACCTTCCGAGGCCAGCATCTTGATGCGGTTCTCCATTTCGAATACCGCCCACTTGAGGACCTCGCTGGCTTGCTTGGGCTCGCTGACCACCGGCGTGAGCAGATGGGGGATGTCTTGATACGCGCCGAGCTCCAGACGCTTGGGGTCGATCAGAATCAACTTCACTTCATCCGGGGTCGATTTGTAGAGCACCGAGCAGATCATGCTGTTGAGCAGCACCGACTTGCCGCTTCCCGTCGCTCCCGCGATCAAGAGGTGAGGCATGCGGGTAAGATCGCTGACGTTGGTGGCGCCGTCGATTCCTTTCCCCAGGGCCACCGTCAGCCGGGAGGAGCTGGACTGGAAGGCCTCCGATTCGAGGAGCTCTCGCAGGCCGATGACCTCCCGGTTCGTGTTGGGAATCTCGATCCCAACCGTGGATTTCCCGGAGATGCGGTCGATGCGTACCGACTCGGCCTGCAGGGCCAGGCACAGATCCTCGGCGAGAGCGGTGATCTTGTTGTACTTGATGCCGGCATCCGGCTTGAACTCGAAGGTGGTGACCACCGGGCCGGGATGGATCTGGAGGACCTCACCCTCCACCGCGAACTCCTGGCAGCGCCGCTGAAGAAGCTTGGCTCTCTCCATCAACTCTTTGTCGTCGAGCTTCACTTCCTCGCGTCGGGCCTCCAGGATGGTGAAGGGAGGCATCGTCCAGCGGCCCTTCTTGGGGGTGAAAGGCAGCATCTCCTGTTGGCTCGGCTTGGCCTTGCTTTGCTCCACTTTGGCAATCGGGTCATCCGTCGGCTGCGCCTTGTCTTTCTCCGCTTCCAGGGCCCGGCGGGCGTGCTTCTTCACCACGCGCTCGCGGAGTTTTTCTTTGCGGCGACTCTCCCGAAGGTGACTGAAGGTGGTGATCAGCTCGGCGCTCTTGGCGCGTTGCCAGGTAGAGAAAATCCGGACCGCCTGGCTCAGCGACCAGCGCGTGGCCACCATGATGGCGGCGAAGAGCGTGGTGACCAGGAGAATGAAGGCCCCCGCCTCGCCGAGCGCCGATGAGAGGTAGACGGCCAATAGGTGGCCTACCGCTCCGCCGGCGGGAAGAACCGCTCCCTTGAAGGGCACTTCTTGCAGGGAGAGGGACAATAGCCCGGCCAGGCTCAATACCACGCTCATCAGACCGAAGTTCTTCGACCAGCTGCCGTCGTGGGAGCGACACCAGAATCGGTTCCAGCCCGCCACACCGAGAAAGACGGCCACGCTGTAGGCCGCCAGTCCCAGGAGCTGAAGGAGCGCTTCGGAGAAGAAGGATCCTGCCGGGCCTATCAGGTTCTCTGTCGTCAGCCGCGAAGTCTCTTTGAAGTACCAAACGGGATCCTCCGGGGAGTAGGTCAGGAGACTGACCCCTACCATCAGGGAAAAGGCGAGCAGGCAGACTCCCACGACCTCGGAAAGCCGCTCGCGGTAGGCAGAGCGGTCGACCTCGCTCTTACGGTAGATCGAACGCGACGTAGACAAGAACCGCTCCTCCTGCCGTCAAGCAGTAATAGCCGAAGAGATGAAAGCGTCGGGTAGCTAGCAGCCGCAAGACGACACCAATGGAAATGTAGCCGACCAGAAAAGAGGTGGTGAAGCCTGTCAGATAGCCGGCCAGCGCATCCGCCTCGACCAGGCTCACCCGGGGGAGATGGTAGACCGCCGCACCGAGTATGGCGGGGATGGAGAGCAGGAACGAGAAGCGAGCTGCCGCGTCATGGGAAAGACCGCGCAGCAAGCTCCCCACGATCGTCGAGCCGGAGCGAGAGATTCCAGGAAACAGGGCGGCGCTCTGAAACAAACCGACGGTCAGAGCATCTCTCGCTCCCAAGTCGCCGAGGGTGCGCCCATCCAAGGTGAGCCTCCGGGAGCCGAGAAGGAGAGCTCCAGTCACCAGCAGACCGATGCCCGCCACCCACAGCTGGTCGAAGCTGCGTTCTATCACCGAGCCGAAGAGTAGGGCCGCCACGACGGCCGGCAGCGTTCCCACTATCAGCGTTATCCACAGCCGGCGCCAGGTGGCGAGGCCGTTACCCGGACCGAGAGCCCAGAGCAGCAGCCCGACTTCCCGCCGGAAGTAGATGAGTACCGCAAGTAAGGTTCCCAGATGCAATACGATATCAAAAAGAAGCCCCGGCTGGTCGAACCCGGGGATGAAGTGCTGCGCCACCGCCAGGTGGCCGGAGCTGGAGACGGGCAGGAACTCGGTCAGTCCCTGAATGAGCCCCAATACCATGGCGGCGTAGATGCTCATCCCGTCAACCTCAACTCTCCATCACCACCGGAAGGATCATCGGCCGGCGTTGGGTTCGTTTCCGAAAGAACCGTCTGAGCTCGGTCTGAATCTTCTCCTTGATGAGCCCCCAGTCGGCGACTTCCTCGGCAGGAGAGCCTTCCACGGTGGCAATGATCAGAACCCTGAGCTCGTCCAGCAGCTCCTCGTCCTCCAAGAAGCCGCGGGTAATGATCTCGGGCGGGGTCTCCACGCGACCGTTCTGCTTGTTGATGGAGACGACCGGAATCACGATGCCGCCTTCCGAGAGATGCTGGCGATCGCGAAGCACGATGTCTCGAACGTCACCGAGCTCGCTTCCGTCGACGAAGACCCTTCCCGTCTCCTCCTTGCGGGCGATGCGCCCTCCCTGGTCGTCGAACGCGATCACGTCGCCGTCCTCCGCGAGGAGCACTCGCTCGGCAGGGATGCCCAGGCCTCGGGCGATGCGGGCGTGGGAAACGAGCTGCCTCCATTCGCCGTGAATCGGAATGAAGTAGCGCGGGCGCACCAGGTTCAACATGAGCTTGAGCTCTTCCGCGCTTCCGTGACCGGAAACGTGCACCGCGGCGGTCGACGAATGGATGACGTCCGCTCCTCGCCGATAGAGGTGGTTGATGATCCGCGAGACGGCGCGCTCGTTGCCGGGAATGACCCGGGCGGAGAGTATGACGGTGTCGCCGGGCTCGATGGCAGCGTGTTTGTGGTTCCCTATGGCAATCTGGGACAGCGCGGACATCGGCTCCCCCTGACTCCCGGCGGTAAGAATGAGTAGATTCTGGCGCGGCGTCTTGGCAATGTCGGCGGGGCGGATGAGAAGATTTCCCGGCAGACGGATGTAGCCGAGATCGATCGCCGTCTGTACGTTCTGGGACATGCTGCGCCCGAGCAGAGCGACCCGGCGCCCGTATTTGGCGGCGAGATCGATGGCCAACTGGATCCGGTGGGTGCTCGAGGTGAAACAAGCCACGAAGACGCGGAAGGGCGTGCGACTGATGATCTCTTCGAAGGCGTCGGTGACGTCCTTCTCCGAACCGGTATGACCCGGGACCTCGCTGTTGGTGGAATCGGAAAGAAGCGCCAGCACCCCCCGCTCTCCGTAGGCGGCCAGGCGGTGCATGTCGATGGGCTCGCCGACCACCGGGGACTGATCGAACTTGAAGTCGCCGGTGTGGATGATAGGGCCGTAGGGCGTCTCGATGGCCAGGGCCATGCTGTCCGCCACGCTGTGGGAGACGCGGATGGCATTGATCCGAAACGGGCCGATCGACTGTGTCTCGCCCGGGGCCATGGTTCTCAGATCCACGCGATCGGCGAGCTGATGCTCTTCCAATCGGTGGCGGCACATGCCCAGGGTGAGCCGGGAGCCATACACCGGCACCGACAGTTCTCCCAGCAGATAGGGAAGAGCACCGATGTGGTCTTCGTGACCATGGGTCAAGAAAACGGCCTTGATTCTTTCCTTGTTCTTGAAAACGTAGGACATGTCGGGAATGACCAGATCGACTCCCAGCAGTTCGCTATCCGGAAACATCACCCCGACGTCCACTACGAAACACGTATCCCCCATCCCGATGACCATCATATTTAGTCCGAACTCGCCCAACCCGCCCAGCGGGACGATCTCAACGGGCGAAACAGCCTTAACAGGCTTAACAGCCTTAACAGGCGCAGACCGGCTCACCGCAAATGCACCATTGGCGACAGGGAGTTAGCCATCCAGAGCTGAGAAACCACTTCAATACTAACAGAACATACTAGCCCGGAAAAGCGCAAAAGTGGCTGAGTTGGGCAAATTCCTCTACAGAAAGGGTTTCGGCGCGACGGCTGGGGTCGATGCCCAATTTCCGGAGGCCCTCTTGGATCGCCGAGGAGTCCAGGAGCGGAGAGCTTAAACGCCTTAGATTATTAGAGATGTTCTTGCGGCGGTGAGCGAGGAGTCCTCGCACCAAGGCCCGGAAGACTTCCTCTCCTGCGACCGCGGGCTCTTGGTCGCGTCGAGGCTTCATCCGGACCAGAGCGGCGTGCACTTTGGGGCGGGGCGTGAAGGCTGCGGGCGGGATGGAGAACAGGAGGTCGACGCGTGCCGCCTGCTGGGCGATGACCGACAAGAAGCCGTACCGCTTCGTCCCGGGCGGGGCAACCAGCCGCTCGGCGACCTCCAGTTGGAACGTGAGCGTCAAGTCGACCAGATGGTTCCGGAAGGAAAGAAGCCTGAGGAGGATCGGGGAAGCCACCGAGAAGGGCAGGTTTCCCACCGCCCGCACCTGACCTAAGCCTTTTTCCTTCAAGAGACTCGGCAAGTCCACCGTCAGGAAATCCGCGTGCAACGGATGGACTTGAGAGATGCCACTCTCTTGGAGAACACGTTCCAGCCGCTCGAAGAGCGCATCGTCGGTCTCAACGGCCAGGATGCGGCCGCCACCGGCCGCCGCCAGGGGGAGAGTGAGCTCTCCGCCGCCCGCTCCCACCTCCAAGAAACACTCATCGGGGCTCGGGTCGATGGCGGAGACGATACGACGCAACACCTCCTCATCCCGAAGAAAACTCTGCCCTCGGGCGCGGCTGGGGTAGAAACCCCGAGGCGATCGAGTAGGTGCCGTCATTTCAGGAGGATAGCACTTCGGCGCGCTTCGGGTTGGCTTGACTTCACCCAAGGCGTCTGTTAGTTTGAATTCATGAGTGACAAGGTTGCCGCCTTTACCGACAGCACCTGGGATCAAGAAGTCTTGAAGTCCGAAAAGCCAGTGCTGGTCGACTTCTGGGCCGAGTGGTGCGCGCCCTGCCGGATGATGGCGCCCACCATTGATGCACTGGCCGCCCAGTACGACGGCAAAGCCAAGATCGGTAAGCTCAACGTGGACGAGAACATGGTTGTCTCAGAGAAATATCAGATTCGAGGGATTCCCACCGTTCTCATCATCAAGAATGGTCAGGTGGCCGAGCAGGTGGTGGGCGTGACCTCGAAGGAAAACCTCTCGAAACTCATCGAAAAACATCTGAGCTAGCCCCCCTGGGGGAGCCTTATGAGCGACAAGGGATCAAAAAAACTACGACACGCTCGTGTCTTGATCGTGGGAAGTGGTCCGGCCGGCTACACCGCCGCCATCTACGCGTCTCGAGCCGAGCTCAAGCCGGTGGTTCTGGCCGGCTCGGGGATGGATCTGGAAGTGGGGATTCCCGGCGGCCAGTTGATGTTGACGACCGACGTCGAGAACTACCCGGGTTTTCCCGATGGTGTCACCGGGCCGGAGATGATGGATCTCTTCCGCCGACAGGCGGAACGCTTCGGGACCGAAGTGCTCTACACCGATGCCACGTCGATCGATCTGTCCCAGCGGCCCTACCGTGTGGAGAGCGGGGAAGCAACCTTCACTTGTGATGCGCTCATCATTGCCACTGGGGCGCGAGCCAGATGGCTGGGATTGGACTCCGAGAAACGGCTCCAGAATCGAGGCGTCTCTGCCTGCGCGACTTGTGACGGGGCACTCTACCGGAACAAGGCCATGGCGGTGGTGGGCGGAGGGGACACCGCGATGGAAGAGGCACTCTTCTTGACGCGTTATGCCAGCAAGATCACCGTCATCCACCGGCGGGACCAGCTACGGGCCTCCAAGATCATGCAGGAGCGCGCCTTCGCCAACGACAAGATTGATTTCTTGTGGGACAGTGAAGTCACCGAAGTCCTGGGCGAGAACGAGGTGACCGGCCTGGGCATCAAGAACCTCAAGACGAACGAAGAGTCGCAGATTCCGGTGGGAGCCCTGTTCGTGGCCATTGGCCACAAACCCAACACCGATCTGCTGCACGGAGCGCTGGAGATGGACGACCTGGGCTACATCAAGGTGCAGCCTTGGAATACACGGACTTCCAAGGAAGGCGTCTTCGCCTGCGGCGACGCCATGGATCGGGTCTACCGCCAGGCGGTCACCGCCGCGGGGACCGGTTGCATGGCGGCCATCGATGCCGAGCGCTGGCTCTCCGAGCAAGAAGCGCGCGCAAGGTTCGAGAAGTCGGCGAGCGTCTCCGAAACAAGACGCTGACAAGATGATGACCAGACGACTGCTATGGGTAGCAGGAGTCTTCGTCTCGACGCTTGTTCTTTCCCAGCCTGCCGGCTCCATCCAAGACCTCGACGGGCAGCCCGCACCGAAGTTCTCTCTGAAGAACACGAAGGGAAATACGGTCTCGCTGAGCGACTTCGAGGGAAATGTCGTGCTGCTCGACTTCTGGGCGACCTGGTGCGGTCCCTGCACCTACCAGCTTCCTTTCCTCGACTCCCTGGCCTCCAAGTATCGTAATCGCGGCTTGGTCGTGGTAGGCCTCCATGTCGACGATCGAAGGCCGCCCCCCTCGGAAGTCGAAGAGTACCTCCTTGACAAGCGGGTGCACTACACGAACCTCATCAGCACCTGGGAGGTGGATGAGGCGTTCCAAGTCTACGCCGTGCCGACCTCTTTCATTATCGACCGAGAGGGGACCATCCAGCGCACCCACGTCGGATTCGATGCCCGCACTGCACCGGAGAAGATCGAGGCGCACGTGCGGGAAGTCCTGGGCCTTCCTTAGAAAAGTCCTGGCGCTCCTCTCCGACCCTTGTTACTCTTTGACGGAGGCATATGATGAAGATTCGAAGCAGGATCCCGTTCCATTGTGTGGTACTCGGCCTCGCCTGGATTCTTCCGCCTTCCTCCGCGGCGCTCGCACAGGATCAGGTGCCGACGAGGGATGCCGTGGCGCGGTCGATCGGCAAAGCGGAATTCTCGCCCTACGCCGGCAGGGAGTATCCGACCCGGGTCTTTTGGGGGGACACCCACCTTCACACCGCGATCTCGGTGGACGCGGGGACGATGTGCCGACTCGGGCAGGAGGACGCCTTCCGCTTCGCTCGCGGCGAAGAGGTGGTGGCCACCACTGGCATCAGGGCCAAGCTGTCTCGGCCCTTAGACTTCCTCGTGATCGCCGATCACGCCGAGATGTACGGCCTGATGCCGCAGCTCCTCAGCGGGGACCCGGAGATCCTGGCCACCGAAAAGGGTAAGCGGTGGTACGAGATGCTCCAGAGCGGCGACGGCGATCAGGTTTTCGCGGCGGCCATGGAGATCGTCGGCTCGCTCTCGCAGAAGGAACCGCCGATTGCGAGCGACAAGGCGGTGCGCAACGCCTGGAACGCCTATACCGAGCTCGCGGACAGGTACAACGAGCCCGGTCGGTTTACCGCTCTCATCGGCTACGAATGGACGGCGATCGGCGGCTACAACCTGCATCGCAACGTCATCTTCCGCGGCGACGCGAGTGCTGCCAATCGCACCGTGCCGTTCTCGCAGTTCGACAGCCAGAATCCGGAGGATCTATGGAAGCACCTGGAGGCCGTCCAGCGCCAGACCGGTTCTGAAGTTCTGGCGATACCGCACAATGGCAATCTCAGCAACGGTCGGATGTTCACCGTGGAGACCTTCGCCGGCGAGCCTCTCACCCGAAGCCTCGCCGAGCTTCGTAGCCGCTTCGAGCCCCTCATCGAAGTCACCCAGATCAAGGGCGATGGTGAGGCGCATCCGTTCCTCTCTCCGGAGGACGAGTTCGCCGACTTCGAGATTTGGGACCGGTCGAACCTCAACGGCACCGAGGTCAAGGAACAGCAGATGCTACGTTGGGAGTACGCCCGCGAAGCCCTCAAGACCGGCCTGATGCTCGAGAAGAATCTTGGCGTCAACCCGTACAAGTTCGGCATGATTGGAAGCACCGACTCTCACACCGCCCTCTCCGCGGTCGAGGAGGACAATTTTTTCGGCAAGCACTCCGGCGTCGAACCGGAGCCCCATCGCTGGGAGCACGTGGTGATCCAAGCACCTGATCCGGACCTCAACGTCTTGGGATGGCAGCAAGCAGCGGGAGGCTACGCGGGGGTTTGGGCGACCGAGAATACTCGTGAGGCTATCTTCGACGCCATGCAGCGCAAGGAGGTCTATGCCACCACCGGATCGCGCATGCTCGTGCGCTTTTTCGGCGGGTGGGATTTCACCGCAAACGACGCCAACACGCGCAATCCCGGGCAGGCCGGCTATGCCAAAGGCGTGCCGATGGGCGGCGATTTGCGTAGTGCGCCGAGCGGGAAGTCTCCGACGTTTCTCGTCGCCGCCCTGAAGGACCCCTACAGCGGCAACCTCGATCGCGTTCAGATCATCAAAGGTTGGCTCGACGCCCAAGGTGGGCTGCATGAGAAGGTCTATGACGTCGCTTGGAGTGGCGATCGCAGGCCGGGGGCCGACGGCAAGGTCCTCCCGGTGGGCAACACCGTGGATGTGGAGAACGCAATCTGGACCAACACGATTGGCTCGCCCGAGCTCATCGCTGTCTGGGAAGATCCCGACTTCGATGCCAGCGAGCTCGCGTTCTACTACGCGCGGGTCATCGAGATTCCGACGCCACGATGGACGGCGTACGAGGCCAAGCGTTTCCAGGTCGACATGCCGGACGAGGTCCCGATGAGCACTCAGGAGCGCGCCTACACATCGCCCATCTGGTACACGCCATAGATCAATCGATCTCGATTAGCTCGTCGCTGGGAGGAAGCAGGGGAACGAACTCGTCTTCCGGCTCGAGCGTCGTGGTCTCCTCACTCTCGAGCAGGGGCTCGAATACCGGGCCCTGCCCGTCCAGATGGCGACCGATCTCCCTCTCGATGTCGGCGCGCGACGGTAGCTCTCCCTGACCGTAGAGGCGCAGCCAGAGTCGTAACACCGGATCCACGAAGAAGAACCGTTTATCGCGAACAGCGATCAAATCCACCTCCTCCAGCCAGCGGAGATAGTCGCGGGTGGAACCGGGGGTGCGATCGAGTCTTCGGGCGACGTCAGTGAGCCGCAGACCCTCCTCGGCGGCCAAGACGTGCAGAACCGCCTTGCACGCCCCATACCCCCTGGCCCGGTGAAGAAGCTGGCCGAGCGTGGCGCGGCATTCGGCTTCCAGTCGGCCGCTACCAGCCATCTCCGCGGCCAGGGCAGCAGGGAGGTCGTCTCCCTGCTCGATGCGTTCGAATAGGCGAGAGAGGTGAACCGGAAGTCCTCCCGTGGCGGAGACCATGAGCTCGGCATCGGTCATGCCGAGGGCCGTGAGCTCCTCGGGACGGATCGAAGGAAGGCGCAGCACCTCGAAGTGTGAACGCGTGGCGTCAGAGAGCTCCTGAAAACAGGAGGCGACCCAGGCCGGAAAACGGCTGGTGAGAACAGCCTGGGGTGCTTGCCTCTTGGCGAGCGCTTCGAGGAAATTCTCCAAGGGCCTCTCCACGCCCGGAAAGTAGGAGAGCGTTCGGAGCTCGGTGAAGTCATCCAGCAGCAGGAGTGCCTGCCGCCTTCCTTTCGTCAAAGCCGCCAATAACCGAGGAAAGGGAGCGGAACGGTGGCTTCCCGGAGCCAGTGCGGTCTCGGAGAGCTGGAGGAAGCGCTCGCACAGTATTTCGGGCGATGCGGCGATAGGCTCCATTTGGATCAACGCCACCGGGCGGGATGCACTCAGAGAGGACCGCAAGCGCTCGAGCAACGCCGTCTTCCCGGAGCCGCGCGGACCGAGCAGGATCACCGAATGGGATGTGGATGTGAGGGTTTCCAGAAGACGACGTTCTGTCTCGGGGCGAGGAATGTACGTTCCCAATAGCTTGACCTGGCCTTCCCGGGGAATATACGACAGCCCGCGAAGCGATTGCCAGGGCTCGTGCTAAACTTGGGCCCGCGTGCCAAACATCGTGGTGGTAGGAACCCAGTGGGGTGACGAGGGTAAGGGAAAGTACGTGGACCTTCTCTCCGACCGGGTCCACATGGTGGTCCGCTACGGAGGCGGGCACAATGCGGGCCATACCGTTGTCCTGGGGCAGAAGAAGTTCGTCCTGCACCTCATCCCTTCCGGCATCCTCCACCCCGGCGTCCTGTGTGTCATTGGGAGCGGCTGCGTCGTGGATCCGGAAGCGTTTCTGGAAGAGCGGGCCATGCTGCAGAGCTTGGGGATCGAGGTGGGCAACAACCTTTTCCTCAGTGACCGGGCGCATTTGATACTGCCCTACCATCGTCGATTGGAGGCCGTTTCCGAGAAGAAGCTCGGCGACCGCAGGATTGGGACGACCTGCCGCGGCATCGGCCCCGCCTATGAAGACAAAGTGGCTCGGCGGGGGATTCGCGTCGGCGACCTGAAAGATCGAGATGCTCTGCGAGAGAAGCTGAGCTACCTGGTGGCAGAGAAAAACGCCTGGATCGCTTCGCAGGGCGAGCAGCCGGATGCCGACGCAAAACAAATCCTCTCCATGTTGACGCGTTTCGCGGAAGAAGCGCTCTCTCATGTCACGGACACGTCTCGCCTCATCCATGAAGCGATCCAAAAAGGTCAGTCGGTTCTCTTCGAGGGGGCGCAGGCCACCTTGCTGGACATCGATCATGGGACGTACCCTTACGTGACATCCTCCAGTGCGACTG
>Ga0209321_10001400_pt1 | contig 16475 bp, 17 predicted proteins | sample Rifsed16ft4_FD_184012 | JGI IMG/M metagenome (GOLD analysis project Ga0209321, IMG submission 184012) | Soil microbial communities from Rifle, Colorado, USA - sediment 16ft 4 - CSP-I_5_4 (version 2) | ecosystem: Environmental > Terrestrial > Deep subsurface > Rock core/Sediment | place: Rifle...
GAGCCGCCGCGAGCGCCGCCGCCTCCGGCTCGAGCTGCATCCTGAGGAGGAACGTGTTCTGGATGTCCTGGAGCTCGACCGAGCGGACGAGGATGCCCAAGCCGAGGATATGGGTGGGGGTGGGTAGATTAATTGATATATGATTTAGCATTTACCCCCATCCCTACTTTCCCCATCGAGGGGGAAGGAGTATCAGAGTAGTTTCACGCTTCCGCCTGCCTGAACAATGTCCCCAGCGGTACGGAAAGTTGCTGTTGCAGGTTTGCATCATGCGATTCGATCACGTCTTTCAGTGTCTGCTGCCATTTGTTGGAGGGATTGCTGAGCTTCTCCGGAAATTTGCACGGCAGGAGCTGATACAGATCGAGCAGGGTCAGTTCATTAATATCGCGGCTCAACATCCATTTGCCTTCAGAGGTGCGGCGCACCCAGTTGGCCTTTCTCAGTAATTCCAGGATTTCTACAAGCATGAGATGCGGGATGCGCACTCCACTTTTTTTGATCTGTGCCGACCTGAGTTGTTTCCCTTCTTTCTGCGCGAGCCAGAGTTCGGCAATGATTTTGTATCCATCAAAAAAATCCCATTGATGTTTGTCCCGTTTTTCAATCGCATCGCTGATGCGAAATACCGAGAGAGAGTAGGCGATCTGCGCCCCCAGCAGCACGATCAGCCAGGAAAGATAAACCCAGATCAGGAACATGGGGATCACCGCAATGGCGCCATAGATTGCCTGATAGGTGGGCACCGATTTGACATAAAGACCGAAGCTGTATTTCGCCAGTTCGAAAAATATCGAAGCAGTCACGCCGCCAATCACGGCATAGCGCCAGTTGACGTAGCAATTCGGGATCAGGATATACATGAGACTGAAGGCGACAGCGGTGGTTATTACCGGCATCAACACTAATATTTTCGACGTAATCATCAACGATTCGTCCACACTGCTGACGACAGGCAGCGCGAGCAGATACGAGGTTGCATAGAAACTTACGCCGATCAGTACGGGGCCGAGAGTCAGTATGGCCCAATACACCATAAAGCGCGCAAGCGGGTTACGCCGTGTGAGGACGTTCCAGATATGGTTCAGGGCGCTTTCAATTGTCGCCATCATTAACAGGGCAATAAGCACCAGCACAGTGATGCCCGTGATTGTCAGTTGTGAGGCCTTGACCGAAAAACTGATGAGGTAGGCTTCGACAGTTTCTCCGAATGCAGGCACAAAGTTGCTGAAGATGAAATCCTGCATGACCTCGCTGATATTCTTGAACAAGGGCAGGTTGCCAAAGAAACTGAACAGTACACCGATTAGCGGGACAATCGATAACAAAGTGGTATAAGCCAGCGAAGATGCGGTCTGCAGGCCGCGGCGAGCGACGAATTGCCCTATGACGAAATGGTAGAAGTGATACAGCCAGATGAAAACGGATAGAATCCTTTGATGAATTGATTTTTTCATTTTAATTCCATCTCTGGCAAATTCTGTATTATGTGTTTAACCTTATCAGAATAGTCTATTGTTGAGGATAAGGCATGAAGGTCACGATATACCACAATCCGCGCTGTACAAAATCCAGACAGACCCTGGAACTGCTGAAATCCCGGGGAATTGAACCGGAAATCATTGAATACCTGAAAACCCCGCCGGGTAAAAGCAGATTAAAGGACATCCTGAAAATGTTGAAACTCGAGCCGAGGGAACTGATGCGAAAAAATGAGGACGAATATAAAAAAGCGAAACTGGACAACCCGAAACTCAGCAAGGATGATTTGATTGCGGCGATGGTGAAACATCCCATATTGATCGAACGGCCGATCGTGGTTGCCAATGGCAAGGCCGCCATCGGCCGGCCACCGGAGAAGGTGCTTGAAATACTATAAACATGAAGCGTATCTCGAAAGCTGAAACCTGACTGAAAATCAGTATCCCCTCCCTTGGTGGGAGGGGAATAAGGGGAGGGGGAAACAAACTATTAAATTTTTCACCCCCACCCTCACCCTCGGCTTGGGCATCCTGCGTCGCTCTACCGCCTGCATCCATGCAGGCGTCCCCCACCAAGGGGAAGAAAATTTATTCTTGCGATAGAATGAAAAGGTGCATTATTCAACTGTTAACGAATCCCTGAGTGAAGGAAATAATAATGACCGAGATTCTTGTTCTTTATTACAGCCGCTACGGCAACGTGGCAAAAATGGCACAACAGATCAGCCACGGCATAGAGTCTGTTACTGGTTGCAAAGCGCGTATCCGGACAGTGCCCCCGGTATCCACGGTATGTGAAAGCACGGCTGATAATATTCCGGAATCCGGGCCGCCGTTTGCGACCTACCAGGACCTGGAAGAATGTGCCGGTCTTGCATTGGGCAGCCCGACCCGCTTCGGCAATATGGCAGCACCGTTAAAATATTTTCTTGATGGCACCAGCGATATCTGGTTCTCGGGAAAACTGATCGGCAAGCCTGCGGCTGTATTTACATCAACAGCGAGTCTGCATGGCGGCCAGGAAACTACATTACTCTCCATGATGCTGCCGCTGTTACATCACGGTATGATTATCGTCGGCGTGCCTTACAGTGTTCCTGAATTACTCACGACGTCATCCGGTGGCACACCTTATGGCCCAAGTCATACCGCCGGGCAGAATGCTGATGTTGATCTCACTGCTGAAGAAAAACAGATCTGCATTGCACTGGGGAAACGACTGGCGGAGACGGTGCTGGATCTGGAGAGAGGAAGAGAATAATAACAGGAGTCAGGAGTCAGGAGTCAGGAGTCAGGAGTCAGGCAAAAATGCTGGCAATAATTTTATTCTGATCAAGAGTTTTTATTCTGAATTCTGACTTCTGGATTCAGAATTCTTGTTCAAGAATGTTTTCACAAACGGTATGGTCAGTTTTTTTTGTTCTGCCAGTGTGGCTTTTTCCAGTTCATCCAGCAGTGTTATCAAATTCGGCAGGTCTCGCGGTACACGATTGACCAGGTACCCGGCCACTTCTGCCGGCAGATCAAAGGCACGGGCGCTGGCGCGGCGCTGCAATACTTCTATCTTGTCCTGATCGTTAAGTGGTTTAAGATGAAAAACCAGTCCCCAACTTAAGCGTGACTTGAGATCCTGTAATTGAAAATTTACAGACTGTGGACTGGCATGGGCACCGAACAACATGACACTGCCTTTATCCCGAAGACGATTATACAAATGCAATAAAGGTTGTTCCCACGCCGTCATGCCGGCAATGGCATCGATATCATCGATGCAAACCATGTCCATGTTGTCCAGATTTTCGAGAACCTGTGGATCGAGTTCGCCGTAGTCCCTGAGCGGGACATAGGCAACCTGAAAGTTCATAGCATCAGACAGCATACAGGCCGCCTGCAATAAATGGCTGACGCCGGTGCCGGATTGTGCCCAGACATAGATACTGGAATGCTGCGATCCGCCGGCCAGGTTTTTAATTCCCTGCACGGCTTCATGGTTCTCTCCTGTTACAAAGAGATCAAATCCGGGTCTTTCCTTAATCCCCAATGCCAGCGGGATCTGGCCTCCAGCTGAAGCAAAGTGACTCATGGAGTATAAAGACTGCTTTCGAGGTATCTGTCGTGCAGATAACGCACCAGGACTACGATGACTGCGGCTACCGGCAGTGCCAGCAACACACCAAAAAATCCGAACAACTGGCCACCGGCCATGACCGCAAAGATCACTGCGACCGGATGCAGACCGATGCGGTCACCGACCAGCCAGGGTGATAACACCATGCCTTCGAGGGCCTGGCCAATGCCGAACACGATCAACACATAAACAATATGGACAACATCATTGAACTGCACCAATGCTGCTATCCCCGCGACAATTATTCCGACCACAAAACCCAGGTACGGCACAAAACTGACCACACCGGCCAGCATGCCGATGAGCAGCGCAAATTCCAGACCCACTATCCATAACCCGATGGTATAGATGATGCCCAGCGCCAGCATCACCAGTAATTGGCCGCGCATGAATTCCGACAGGACACTGTCACAGTCCGTGGCCAGTTTTTTAATCAGCGGCGCATGTTTGCGCGGGAGCAATGTCTGCATGGCCGCGAGCAGATGGTCCCAGTCCCGTAACAGGTAAAAAGTGACCACCGGAATCAACAACAGATAAGCAAGCCAGACAAATATGGCCTGACCGGATTGGGTAATCTTAAGAAACACCTGCCCGGCGACACTGCCGATGTCCTGCCAGTTGCCCATGACGGTTTGTTTTATGAATTCCAGATTGATAATACTGGCATCAAAATTAAAGGTATCAGACAGCTTCGGTAACACGGTTTCCTGCAACCAGGTGATGAATTCCGGGAACACCCTGACAAAAGCAGCCAGTTGTTTTTCTATTAACGGGATCAGGATCAACAACAGGAACAGGCCCAGGATCAACAAGATGGCAAAAACAATGGCGACAGCAAAAGTGCGTGATGGCCTGTATTTCTTCAGTTTGAGTTTTTCCAACCGGTCAACGAGGGGATCAGCAAGATAGGCAAGTATTGCGGCAATCAGAAATGGTGTCAGCACCGGCGCCAGCAAATACAACAACCCTCCGGTGAGGAATACACCCGTCAGGATCAGCCATTTTTGTGCGTCAGTCATAATTTTTACACAGTAATCTCACAAAATTCCAATTTACAAACTCCTTCCTCCTTGAGAGAGGAAGGTATTAAAAAATCTACATCCACTTCGGGGACAGAGTAGATGTGAGAAATTTTCAGCCGTTACAGTCTCTACCCCCATCCTGACCTTCCCCCTACCAGGGGGAAGGTATTAAAAAACTTCCCTCCCCATAAAGGGGGAGGGTTTTAACAATTTATTACGGCAACAACCGGTACGGACTGCCGCCGCCGGTCAAGGATTCCAGCGTGCGTCCGAGTTCAATGGCATGTTGAACCACCAGTTCACTCCCGGTTGCTGTCAGGGAAAACGTAACACTGCCCGGCTCTACAGTTTTTACATCGACTTCCGTTACAGAATTCAGTGTGCGTAGATATTTCAGCACCTTTGAATATTGTTCAAAATCGCTGATGTCTTTGACGACTATCTCCATGCCTGATGACTGGGCGCCGGATGCTGACTGGATGTAACGATAGGCCAGTGTATCCACCAGCCCGTCGATACCTTCCTGCAATACCAGTTCCGGCTGTTCGCCTGTGGTGGCCCATGAATTCACTTCGTCCTGGATGATTGTCGTCCAGTGCCCTTGCCAACCGGCAGCAGTATTTTCGAGACTGCCCGTCAGGATCACATCTGCCCCGTAACGCACTGAAGCCTGTTTGATCGGCCCGATAAAACCGCCCCAGACATCCGCTTCTTTCAATACATTGGTATCATCACTGTCAAACAAGGGATGGCGCAGTACGACTCCCCGGGCCTGTGCCCGGTTAATCATTTTCGCGGTAAAACCTGCCGCATCTTCCAGGCCAATAAAATGCCGTCTTTGACCCTCCTGAACCACCAGCCACACCAGTATTGCCGGCCGGACCTGGCCCCATACCGGAACAGCATAATCGCGCAATGCCCTGTCCAGCGTAGCTTCATTGAACCTGGCCCAGAGTGTTAATTGCTGTTGTAAAGATAACTGGCCATCTTCAATGACGGATTTGTTGTGGTATTTGTATTGTTGTACATAGTGCTCAGGAGTCCGCAATAATTCCGCCGTCACCGGCCGGCCCTGTACCTGCCGATCCCCGGTCAGCTTGATCAATACCTCAAGCAGAGCTCTGGACAAGCCGTCCTTGTGTCTTTCCGCGGACTGATCAGTGACCGGGACTTCTGCCTCATACAAACCGGTGACGACAGCGGCGTGGACAAATACTGATTGGCAGGTATACAGGGAAACCAATAATAATAATTTTCTAATCATGAATAGCACGCTATTGAAGAGCGGGCGACAAGTCAAGGATTGCGGCATATCGCCTGTCCCGATACTATGCACGTTGATGAACCCTCCTGATAAGAAAAAAACCAGCTACGCAGATGCCGGGGTCAGCATAGACCGTGGCAATGAACTCGTTCAACGCATCAAATCAGCTGCAGCAGCGACACATAATGCCGGTGTCATGGATCACCTGGGTGGTTTCGGGGCACTGTTTGATATTGCTGCTTTCTCCTACAAGGACCCGGTGCTGGTTTCAGGCACGGACGGCGTGGGCACCAAGATCAAACTCGCCATCGATATGCAGAGGCATGACACGATTGGCGTCGATCTCGTCGCCATGTGCGTCAATGATCTTTTAGTACAAGGTGCACGGCCGCTGTTCTTTCTGGATTATTTCGCCAGCGGGAAACTGGATGTAGCAGTGGCCAGCATTGTCATCATGGGAATTGCAGACGGCTGCAGGTTGGCCGGCTGTGCATTGATCGGTGGCGAAACGGCGGAGATGCCGGGCATGTATGCCAATGGTGATTATGATCTTGCCGGATTCTGTGTAGGGGCGGTAGAACGTGACCAGATCATAGATGGCAGCAAGGTCAAGGCCGGGGATATTTTAATTGGTGTTGCTTCCAGTGGCCCGCATTCGAATGGCTATTCACTGATCAGAAAAATTATCAGGGACAGCGGCACTGATTTTAATGTGCCGTTTGAAAATAAAACCATCGGTGCGACCATGTTGACCCCGACCCGCATCTATGTGAAATCGATTCTGCAATTAATCGCTGCTTTGCCGGTAAAGGCGCTCGCGCACATCACCGGTGGCGGACTGATCGAGAATATCCCGCGTGTATTTCCAGCCGGACTGGATGCAGTGATTGATACCCAGACCTGGCGTTTGCCACCCGTGTTTGGCTGGTTGATGGACAAGGGCAATGTAGAAAGGGATGAAATGTACCGGACATTCAACTGCGGTGTGGGTATGGTCATCTGCGTTGACAAGAAAGATCAGGCGGCTGCACTGGCATGTCTGGCCAGGGCGGGTGAAACAGCATGGGTGATCGGTGCGGTCGCAGCGAATGATACTAATGGTTCGTGCGTGCAGTTTGTTTAAGATTAATTACTTAAAATATTAATCCTTTCTTCACGTCATACTGGCGAATGCCAGAATCCAGTCAATTGACTCTTTTAATAAAACTTTAATCGACTGGATGCTGGAACAAGTCCAGCATGACAACTACATAATTATCCGTATTTTTCATTTCTTCTTCCCCACAGCTTCCTGTATCGTTGACAACAAGCCCCTCAGGATATTCATTTCTTCCCGATCAAGCCGGGCGCGATTGAATAAACGCTTCATTCTGCGCATCAGGCTGCGCGGAACTGCCGGATCGTAGTAACCGATATCGGTCATACATTCTGCAAGGTGTGTATAAAACAATCGCATCTGTTCTGTCGAAGCGGGTGGACTCTCTTCTTTCTTTAATTCAAGCAGGGAGTCCGTCTTGATAGTCTGAAGTATTTCATAACAGATGATCTGTATGGCCGAGGCCACATTGAGTGAACTGAAATCCGGATCCGTGGGAATCTGCATTGCCATATTGCATAACTCCAGTTCCTCGTTATTGAGTCCCGAGCTTTCCCTGCCGAATACAACCGCCACCTGACCTGATGCCGTTGCATTAATGATCTCTGGTGCACACTCGCGCGGTGTGTTTACCGGCCAGGGTATAGTCCTGGATCTTGCTGTTGTTGCCACCACCAGCACACAATCCTGCAAGGCGTCCTGCAAAGAACCACAAACAACGGCCCGTGCCAGAATATCATCGGCCCCCGCTGCGCGTGCGGTTACTTCCGCGGAGGGAAATATCTTGGGTTTCACGAGATACAAATTCCGCTGTCCCATATTTTTCATGGCCCGCGCCGCTGCGCCGATGTTCCCCGGATGTGTGGTCTCGACCATCACGATGCGCAGATTGGCAGCGATTTCGTTTAAAAGTGTGTTTTTCATCTGATTACATTCCTGAAATATGAACCTATCTCAAAATTATTTTCCGGCTTTGTTGACGGGAAAATTTGCAATCACTCCTTCCCCCCTGGCAGGGGGAAGGTTGGGATGGGGGTTGAGTTTCAGCCATTCCAGAGATTTCACCCCCACCCTTGCCCTCCCCCTCAAGAGGGAGGGTATTTAATTTAGAGATAGGTTCATAATATCGGTAATTTATTCGTCATGCCTTACAATACTGTTTTGATTTCAGGAGTTATGCATGCAACCGATGTTAAATATTGCTGTTCGGGCTGCCCGTGCCGCCGGTAATATTATTATAAGGCAATTCGATCGGGCACAGGACTTGCCAGCCACTGAGAAAAGCAAGAATGATTATGTCACGGAAGTGGACAAACAGGCAGAAGCCGTCATTATTGATACCTTGCTCAAAGCGTATCCCAAACATGCCATACTTGCCGAAGAGGGCGGCGCGCAGGGCAAAAGTGAGTATGTATGGATCATTGATCCGTTGGATGGCACAACCAATTTCATGCATGGCTTTCCCCATTTCGCAGTATCGATTGCACTTCAACATAAGGGCAAACTGCAACAGGCGGTGATCTATGATCCGCTGCGTCAGGAATTATTCACCACCAGCCGTGGCGATGGCGCCTATCTCAATGACCGGCGCATCCGCGTAAGCAAACGAAAAAACCTGGATGGTGCATTACTGGGTACGGGGTTTCCTTTCGGGGAAAGCGCCAATATCGACCGGTTTCTTGATACCTGCAGGACACTGATGCCTGTGACCGCCGGAATAAGACGTGCCGGTGCAGCCACACTGGATCTCGCCTACGTTGCCTGCGGACGTCTGGATGGTTTCTGGGAATTCGGCCTGAAACCGTGGGACATCGCCGCCGGGGCCCTGTTAATTGAGGAAGCTGGCGGTGTTGTGTGCAGCATTGATACTGATAAAGAATATTTAACATCCGGGAATATAGTGTCCGGCAATCCATATATCCTGGAATTTTTAAAAGAAATAGTCAAAGTGTAGTCACTGACTATATATTTACGTAAATACTTGACTGATTAAAACATTCAGCCTCGCCCCCTGATCTGTCCATAAAGGTATCTTCAATTCAGGTATTACGGGTCTGTTTATTTGCAGATTAATCGCCCTGACCAGATTTTGTACATCACCCGGCTCATAAAGGTTCTCCGGATAATTCTGAAATAATCTTTTCATGACACCCACGTTTGCGGCAATCACCGGTATTTTACAAGCCAGCATTTCATACAATTTTTGTGGAAAACAATAAGCACCAAAGGCATCCGGCTTGTTGCATATGATCCCGATATCCAGCGAATTAAACAATAATGGCATTCCCCCATAATTAATTTCACCGAGATAATGAACTCGTTCATGTTCCGGCACCGGTATTTTTTTGTCTGTGCGACCGGCAAGCACAAGATGAATATTGCTGTTTTCCCTGGCCAGCGCTAAAAAAGACTTATAAAGAACATCTATCCCTCTGCTTGAATCCAGGGCACCGGCTGTTCCTGTAATCACACCATTCAATGGCAAATTCAGTTTATTTCGTGCCTCATGTTTATCCATAGGAACAAAATGACCTGCAGGAATGGCATTTTCCACAACAGAAACTTTGCCTTGAGGTTTATATTTTTTCCGGACATATTCCTTCAATTCACCTGAAACAACAGATACAGCATCTGCTTTTTTTACCGCCAATCGAAACCCCTGTTTGATTAATGGAATATTGGTCAGCTTGAAACTCTCAAAGTTATCATACAGATCAACAATGTAAGGCAGCTTGTGCCGCCTGCCCAACAGCGCTGCCAGAATGACATGCAGGCTGTCTGACGCGCCAATAATAATGTCCGGCTGATAATGTTTGACCAGTTTTGCAAGTGCGACCAGATATTTTGCTACGCCTGAAATGACGGTTCTGTCTGTTGCGTAACTATACCAATTGACAACATAATCACCTTTATCAGGCATGACAACATCCCGATAGTAGGAAAAACATACACCGGTAACCTCATGCCCAATATTTGCCAATGCAGCAGATAATTCATAAGAACGGCCATAACGTTCAATCAGTAAATCCTTGCCGGTATATATCCGTTTGGTGAGAAAAAGTATTTTCAAAAATTGCGCCAGTGAGGTTGCGTATCGTTCATTTGTAAGCAAACTTTAAATATATTCGGATCAATTTATCATATGCCATGCCGGGAAGAATCCATCGCAGAATAACCAGACAAATAATCCGGAAATAATCCGCACACCAGTTAATTATAAATTGTGGAAACGAATATCTATGTTTCCATAAGAACCTTGTCCTTGTTTTAATTTGAAACACCGATTTTCTTGAGGTGAATAACTGGATTACCTCTTTTGGATTCAGTCTTCTGTTATATGGATTCAGTCCTGTCATTGCCCGATCGTTCATTACTCTTGCGCGGGTGTTCACCAGCAGTCTGTACCCGGTCTTTTTTGCCCTCAAAACAAGATCGTCATCAGCAAATAGATGCGGGAAAGCCACTTCATCAAAAAAGCCCGTATCATGAAACACCGTAGCCGGGAATAAAGTACACATACCATGTAGCAAATCCACTTCCAGTATTTCCTTTTTCAATTCGACATAGGGTTTATCAAGATGCAGGTAATGAAATCTTCCGGTGACAGGAGATCGTCTCCGGCCGGCAAAGAATACCTTGTCTTTAATATGATGGTAGCAGCAGACAGCAGAAATAATACTTTTGGGATATTGAGCAGCCGTATCCAGAAGGTTTTTGAATAAATCAGGAGTGGCAACATTATCATCATTAAAGGTTAAAACTCCATCGTGACCATCAAGGAGCGCCCTCTTGACCCCAAGATTAGTGGCCGCTGCCCACCATTGACCGTGATTACCCTGAATTAGCACGGCATCCCCGAACCTGTCTTTAATCATGGACTGCGTACCATCGGTAGATCCGGAATCAACAACGATCACGGCAAACCCATCAGGGAGGCATGAATACACGGAATCCAGACAGCGCTGTGTCGTTTCCTTACGGTTTAATACAGGAATTACAAGAGCAACGTTTCTCATCTATACAGGAACTACTTCTAATAAATACTTTGGCTTTCTGTATGATTGCATATGCTGTAATTAAGTGAACTTCCTCAGTAATTGTTTAATATAATTTGTAATTGGTTTTATCAGCATTGGCAGTCTTCTCCATAAAAAGATTTCTGCCGGTGTATAATAATTACGCATGGCTGTTATCCTTTCATCTTCCCATTCTGTTGTATGACTTAATCCCGCAGTGCTGACCAGAGTGATATCCCGTTCTATGTGCATGCTCTTGATGTTCGAGTGTGCAAGCTTCATAAGCCATTCAAAATCACTGACTACTCTGTAATTTTCTGAAAATCCGTTAGTTCTGATAAATATTTCTTTTTTCGCAAATATTGATTGATGACTTATGGTATTCCCAGCAAGTGATTTTCTTGATAACTCCGGGTTTTGATGCCATCTCGTAATTCCACGCGGCATATCGAGAAGCACGTTACCATATACCAGATCCAATCCATTCTGAGAATTAAAATAATGCATTATGTCTGATACTACATTACCGTCACAAAACTGGTCGTCTGCATTCAAAAAGAATAATACATCTCCGCTGGCATTCTTTATTCCTTTGTTCATTGCATTATATATACCGCTATCATTTTCACTTATAAAGTAATCTATGTCGTCCCGATACCGGTTAATAATATCAATAGTGCCGTCTGTAGAACATCCATCAATAACCAGATATTCAATCTCTGGATATGATTGAATCTTGACTGACTGAATTGCTTTTTCTATATATTTTACGCAATTTAATGATGGTGTAATAACCGATATTTTATTTGTTTTTATCATATTTCTTTTTAAGACGGGTATGCCGGATTTTCAACACAGATTAGCCCTGTTGAAATAGTCCCATACTTCGTCTTCATCTATCATGTTAAATGGCGGCTTTCTCAGTGTATTCTTGTAATGCATGCTTGAATCCGGGTTACTGCCGCAATTGTATATAACCCTCTTTGATGTCCTCTTATGAGTTAACTTCTGCATGGCTGTTATGAGACACATTATCCCGTCCCAGCTTTTAACTTTCTTTATTGATCTGACGGCGTTTCTTTTTGGCGTAACATCAATACGCCTTTTAATTCTCCAATCAAGATTGGCTTTAACAAAGTTAAAGTATTCTTCATCCGGTAAAAACAACAGCCGTTCCAGTTCCGGTAATATATTCTCCAACTTGCTGGAATGCGTCGCCCAACCCCATCCATTAAATCTGCCTATGGGCCTGCCTCCATTTTCTGCACGGACCAGATAATGATGGCCATATACACTGAATATATTTTCATCATCTTCCACCTGATCCAGATCATTATTAAATACATCAATTGCATCACATACCGGAAAACAGTCATCCTCCAGGACTATGATTTTTTTATACCTTTCACACATAAACTTGAGGCCTTCCAGTGTCATTACCTCTATCCCTGTATGGCTGCTCATTACGTTAGGTTCAAACTGCGCAAAATTACTCTTGACGCACTGGATACACTCCATTGATTTTGAATTGTGATCCGGGTTCGAATCAGCAGGCACATCAAGCCATACGTGCACATTATGAGCATTCTGCATGGCCAGACTTTTCAAGGTATTACTCAGGCATGAAGTACGAATAAACCCAAAAACAATAATACCTGTATCCGTCCCGGCCATGTTAATCCTTAATGAACTCCAGTATTCTTCTGTCCCTGTCGACCTGGCCGTAATCCCGGTTAAATGAAAATTCGAAAAGATCCTCAAATGTATTTATCAGCGTGTCAAAATCCTTGTAATCCCACTTATTGGTTTTTATCCATTTATTATCAATATACTGATATCCATCTTCCTTGACTCTGCATTCGATTAGAATCCTCCCGCAATTTCCTTTAATCTGCTCCACTGCAAATCTCATATCGTTTATATGATGCAGGACCGAAAACAGAAGTATTGTGTCGTAATGTTTATTGATCGGTGTATTGCTCAAATCATGCCATTTAATTGAGGAATTAAATATACTCTCGCAATGATTAATTATTTGTCCGGCCAGGGCATGTTCCCTGCAGTATTCAATACCGTCCACCAATTTGGCATTCCTTCTGATCACATACCGTGTAACCAGCCCCGTATTACAGCCCACATCCAGTACTTCTTCACCGGTAAAATTGATTTTCTCCAATATCGACAACCTGTCCTTCAGGTCCCTTTCACCTTTGATAAAGACGTTTTTTTCATCAATCGTGTGATAAACACCTTCACCATAATCTGTTGATATCCCCTTCTTCATAAGGGTTGTTCCGGTCAGATTGAGTCTGCCCTTATTGAAATATTTATTATATTTGAATCTTTTAAGTTGTTTTTTTAGACCTCCACAATTAGAACCCCATTCTGGATAGGTAACATCCATATATTCAAACAATTCATCTACATTTAATTTACAAATCTCCTGATCAATAATTGCCTGATCAAAATCAATCAATATGCAATGTAATCCATTAAAAAGAACATTCCCTTGCTTGTAGGGAAAATATCTATGCCTGTAAAGATCACCATGTATAACTCCGCAACCCTTTAACTCCATAAATGCAAACAATGCATCTGCATTAGTCATCCCTCTCTTTTGAATCACTTTCTCCGTTATATAATATGGCTTGCCTTCATATGTTCCATTATCTACTATCCTCGGCATGCACAAACATCCCAATTCATTCAATCCTTGGATTATATTTGCCTCCTCGTGAAGTAAGTGGCGTTTATCCTTACATATCCATTCCTGTAACTTTAAAATATGGCTATCAGACTCCCAGATAATTGTTCCATATTTCTGAATGTTTTTATTTGAAAATTCGATTTTGTTTACATTCATGTTATATTAATCTTTATACATTTTTACTGGTTATTTTTTTAAGCAGGAAAATAAAATTATCACCCATGCCGCATACGTCTAATATTTTATTTATTACATGTATAATTTTACATTTATTCAATATTTTAATAATAAACACAGGTATCTTGTTCTGTTCAAGCGGTTTACCAAGGACGAGGTGGTCCTTCCAGTAACTGGATACTTGGCCGGCCTTCGGATAATTCAGTAAATGCATCAATTGCATTACTAACCATGCATAATTAGTTATCGTATGACATGCCACTAGTTCATGACCTGTTTTTGCAGCCAGATTTTTTATTGACTCTCTTGTTAAGAAATGTAAATGATATGGAACGTGCCAATGAAGCCATTTCTTTCGAAGCAGTTTTGCAGTAAGACTGTTATGGTTAGGTGTGCTGACTATAATCACACCGTTCGGCTTCAGAATATCACTTATATCATTGATATTTTTTATAGGGTCCCTGACATGCTCTATCACCTGATCCATAGTGATATAATCAAAGTATTCTTTTTTATAGTTGGTTTTATTAAAAACCCCAATATGAATACTGTAGTTATATTTTTCTGCTGCTATTTTAGCATTTGAATCTGCTTCAACACCCCAGACTTCGCACCCTCTTTGTGCATGATAGCCCATTGCTTCTCCAAAACCACAACCAATATCAAGTACTCTTACGTTTTCAGGGACCCAACGGTATGCATTGGCAAATTCACCATTCAGCCAGGATATTAACTTACTGTTACTTGCTTTTCTCGGGCCATGTTTATCAATGTCAAATAACAAACGCGGATAATAATTAGTATATAGTTTTTCAATCTCTTGATCAGTCAGATTGCAATCAAGTGTTCCATGACCACATTCGGTACAAAACAATGTCGTAAATTTCCCCGGGTAGCCATAACGATCATCATATAATTGATAATGGCCATTGAGAATTGTTCCATTACAAATTGGGCATAACATCTTAATTATTATTGGCTGGTTTTATATCTGTTTTTCAAAAATAAATCTAACGCAAGGTATTTTGATACAATAATCTTGGAAGGATGAGGCGCAAGGCCGATTTGCACATTTGGCCCAATGGGGCACAAGTTTCCTGCCTTCACGTTATTCAGATTGGAATCTTTTAAAACATAGCTGAAAATCCCAATGCGCACTTGATACAGAAAATTTTGGTCATAAATAGGGGCGCTTTTACCCAAGTGCGTGTCATAAATGTCAGGTTTCATAATCTTGTAACCGGGGTTATCGGTGCGCAGTCTCTCAAGTTCCGCATTGTGCGGGGGGATAGCTGCACTTCTGTGCATTGATCGGCTAATGTTGTTGAGAGGGTTGCTCATTTTCCGTCTACGCCATCAGGATGAATGGTCTGAACGAACTTTCCAATCACCCTGCGTACCTTGCGAATGATTCTGGTATGCCATGGCACGGGCGGGAATGCTTTCCGGAAGAAGTTTTCATGCCGCTCTACAGCCACCTTGGATTCTTCAATTGGAATAGGTGATATTTGAATCGCCGAGGCCGATAGCTCACTATCGAAGATGTTTGTAGCCGCACAATGCACCCCGGATCCGTCGAATCCGATATGTTGAATGAGCGTTTTCCCAGGGAAAAGCGCCAAGCCATCCCTTAAGAACAGTGAGACATACCAGTAAATAAACCAGGTGTCATATGATCCATTTTTATTGAGTTCAAGCTGTTTCCAAGAATGGTATGTACCATTTAAGGTGAAAGCTTTACGCATTTCTTGATCAAACTCTAACATGACATTATCGCTCTTCCTGAAATGCCGCCAAGCTCGACCCCACGTGGCCCATCCTGAAGGAAACGGGGCGCGGAGAAAAAATGTTTCGTCTTTTATGCCCCCGATGGGATACAAGCAGCCGGAAATATGCATTACTCGATCCTCGTCTTCATACATATCCAGGGCGTCATTCATAAACTGCAAAAAATAAGGTGAGGTTACAAGATCATCTTCTAACACGATAACACGCCCATATTCCTCACAAAGCTTGGTTACACCCTCAATGATGGAACGGGCCAACCCAAAATTTGTTTCCCGTTCGACAATGGTAATCGATTTAAACCCGTCAATTTGATGAATATACTTGCGCACATTGCGCACAGCTTCTGCTTGTGCCTTGATCTTGGGTGCATCCGAAAAAATAGTCAGGTCGCTTTGGATAGCCAAAACATTTTTTTGCAATGCTTCCACTGTCTGCTTCGTATGCTGCGGACGGTTATAAACGAATAGCGCTATTGGTGAATATGTCATTTATGGCTTAATTGCATCAATAATTAATGAAGTGAAGGAATGCATCCAACATGCGCGTCAAAAAAGTTTCGCCAAACGGACCGAAGCGTTTAACCAAATAGAATCGGGCTTTTAATCTAAACGACAAACCGGACAATCCAGTCCCCTTGGATACTGTCTTTGCCTGCGTAAACTGTCGGCGCTGCATTTCACGAAATGTCAGTTGTTCCCTATGTAGCTGTTGAGGATCCATTCTTTTCAGTTGTTCCTGAGGCGAATCAACCGGGTGTGCATCACGGCGAAGCAGATAAGTTTTCGGTGCATATAAG